>Ga0187851_10001329_pt1 | contig 23763 bp, 15 predicted proteins | sample June2016WEW_6_10_FD_132997 | JGI IMG/M metagenome (GOLD analysis project Ga0187851, IMG submission 132997) | Peatland microbial communities from SPRUCE experiment site at the Marcell Experimental Forest, Minnesota, USA - June2016WEW_6_10 | ecosystem: Environmental > Terrestrial > Soil >...
CCGGCCGACCTGATCGGCGATCCGGTGATCGTAGACGAGGCGGTCGACAAGTTCGATGCCGGACTCGTCTGCCCCGGAGACATCGTCGGGGTCGGCATTACCAGCGGCACTTGTCTCGCTGGTTACCGGGTGGTGAAGGAGGCCAAGTCGAAGGGGGCAACGGTGATTGTGGGCGGAATCCACGCGACCATCTTTCCGGATGAGCCGCTGGATATGGGGGCTGATGGCGTGGTCACCGGCAATGGCGACGTCGTCTGGCGCCGAGTGGTCGAAGATGCGCTCGCCCACCGCTTGCAGAAGCATTATCATGGCGGCCGTATCCCGGGTGAGGCGATGCTTAAGGCGCGGTGGGACCTGCTCGACCCGAACAAGTACATGTTTCCGACCGTGCAGACAGTGGCCGGCTGCCCTGAGAATTGCAACTTCTGCTCCGTCTGGGTTATGGACGGGCGCGAGCCGCGTCTGCGGCCAACCGATAGCATCATCGAGGAGGTCAACGAGCTGGCCGACCTGGGCTTTCGCTACATCGCTTTCGCCGATGACAATTTTAACCCGGCGACCCTGGGCCGGATCGCGCGCGAGCCGAGTGCGCAGAAGAGGAAAGAGCTTGAGCGCGTGCGGGAGGAGCGGTTGCGTTTTTTCGCCGAGTACGACCGGAGGGTTCCCAAGACCGTTTTCGCGATCAGCCAGATGACCGCGGAGGTGATCAACGACGAAGAGTACTTTTCGGCGATGTTCGAGCAAGTGCAGATGAGGGCCGCGCTGATCGGCGTCGAGACTTTTTCCGCGGAGGGCCTGGCCAGCGCTAACAAGAGCGGGAACCCCGCCGGCCAGGACATGGTCGAGACGATCCGCAAATTTCAAGAGCGGGGCATCGTGGTGATGAGCTCAATCATCTCCGGTCTCGAATCCGACACGGTCCAGACGCTCGAAAACATGCGCCGATTCGCTAATGAGTCCGGCACCTTGATGGCCCAATTTACCTTCTACAGCCCCTACCCCGGAAGCAAAGATTACTACGAAATGATCCGCGATAAAGAAAATGCCGGGCGAGCGGACTTTACGCCGAAACACAAAATACAGCTCCTGCGCGATCGCTTTTGGCTTACTGCGCTCAAGCCCGCTGATTATCTGCAGCACCCCCACCTGAGCCGGCAGGAGTTAATCGCTGAAAACAAAAAGTGCTGGGATACGTTTTACTCCTGGCGGGAAACCTGGAAGCGGACGACGCGCGGATCCGTGAGGTCGTGGCCCTTACCAGCGAGGATGGCCTACATCTGTTGCTGCCTGGCCTTCAAGCGGGTCTTTGCCGGACATGGGACTTCAGCCGATGACGTGCGCCGGCAGAGGATGGGGTTGATGACCAGATTGATCATCAAACTGGGCGTGGGGTTGTACACTTCCCTGTTCCGCCGGAACGTGGGCTTACGGGTCTCCTTGATGCGCTCAAGGTGGAGGCCGGTCAGTGACATTGAGAAGGAATAACTGCTCAAGACTCCGATTTTGCCGGGCCGCGACGGCAGCACGAAAGATGTCCAGGACGTTTCCAAGGCCGGCATTGTCAGCCCGAAACAGGTGAACCGCTATTGCGGTCTGGAAGCGATTGTACTCAAGACGGGACATTCCAGCCGCGGTTGAATCGCTGGTTAACCCGGAGCGTGAATCGGGTTTCCCGTACTGCGCTGCCGACCACGCTGCGTCAGACTAGAGAGGCAGTCACGCGATGATCGCAAGCGAACACTACAAGCGGCTGCCGGACAACCCGTTCTTACCGCAGGATCGGGATACGACAACGATCCTGTTCGGCACGCTGACCCCGAAACACGAGGTGTTGATCCGGGCTGTGTTCCGCGGCGCGGGATATCGGTGCGAGAATCTCCCGCCACCGACCCGCCGAACCCACGATACAGGCAAGGAATTCTGCAACAACGGGCTCTGCAATCCCAACTATTTCACTGCCGGCGCGCTGATCGATTACCTGAGAGAGCGGGTTCGCGCGGGGATCACGCCGGAAGAGGCCGTACGCAAGTATCTGTACTTCACTGCGGGCGGGTGCGGGCCGTGCCGTTATGGCATGTACGAGGGCGAGTACAGGCAGGCCTTGGACAACGCCGGATTTAAGGGATTCCGGGTAATTACGTTCCAGAGCGGACGCGCTATTCAGGATGGGTCACGGGAACCCGGGTTGCAATTCACCGTCAACTTCGGGGTAGGCATGTTCAATGCCCTGAATCTCGGGGATGCACTGTACGATCTGGCGTACCAGATCCGGCCCTATGAAGTCCGTCCCGGCGAAACGGACCGCGTCATGGCCGAGTGCATGGAAGACGCCGCGAAGTTTCTGGAGAGCCGCCGGCATTTCGAACTGATCGAGCGCGTACCGCCGTGGACGGCCCGCCTGCTCCTGCGCGCCCCCGCCATCAAAAACTGGGCCTCGATCGCAATCAAGGTGCGGCAGCATTTGTATGGCACGGACTACCTGGCCCTGTTAGGGCGGCTGCGCGAACGCCTTGACGGTATCGAAGTGGACCGCACCAGGATGAAGCCGGTGGTCAAGATCACCGGCGAATTCTTTTCGGCGCTCACGGAGGGCGATACCAATTACAACCTGTTCGCCTTTCTCGAATCCGAGGGCGCGGAAGTGTGGGTCGAATCCATCGTCAGCCTGATTCAGTACTATCTTTACCAGGCGTGGCTTCACAACCTGCGCCGGCGGGGCTTGAAGAGCGCGGCGGATTTCTGGCGGAAGGATCTGCTCTTCCGCGCGTGTGTCTGGTTCTGGTCGCGGCAGTACGATCGCGTGCGCAGCGCATTGGGCGGGCTGGTTCATCCGCTGCCCCCGCAAGGTGAAATGAGCGCCTTGGCCGCCCCCTGGTACGACCCCTTGACGCGAGGCGGGGAAGGACACCTGGAGGTTGGCAAGGCGCTGTACTATTCGCGCCACCGGAGATGTCATCTCGTGCTGAGCGTCAAACCGTTCGGCTGCATGCCGTCCACGCAGTCGGATGGCGTCATGGCCGGCGTGTGCGCGCAAAATCCCAGCCTGCTGTTCCTGCCCATCGAGACTTCGGCGGAAGGAGAAGTTCACACTTTGAGTCGTGTGCAGATGGCGCTCGGCGATGCCCGCCGGCGAGCGCGGGCCGAATTCCAGCACGTCCTCAAAGAGGGCCGCGTCGAGCTCGGTCCGATACGCGAGTATGTGGCGCAGAACCGCGCCCTGCGCCGTCCGTTCTATGTCTGGCAGCGCCAGCCTGACCTGGCTGGCACCGCCGCCAGCTTCGTCGTGCAAGTCGCGGCCAAACTGCGGAGGGACAATGGCCGCTAACTCGCTATTGGTCGGCCTCGACATCGGGTCCACAACCGTCAAGGCGGTCGTGATGCCGGACGGAGAGAAGCAGATCGTCTGGCAGGATTATCGCCGGCACGAAACCGAGCAAGGCCGGACCGCTCTTGATTTTCTGAAGAAAATCTCGAGTGAAGTGGGTTTGGCTGGACGAACGGTCCGGCTGTGCCTGACGGGATCCGGAGCGAGCGAGATCGCCCGCGTTACCCGCGGGCGGTTCATACAGGAAGTGAATGCGGTCTCTCTGGCCATTGAGGCTCGCAATCCCGACGCCCAGTCGGCCATCGAGTTGGGCGGACAGGACGCCAAGGTTTTGTTCTTCGACACCGGGCAGGCAGGCAATGGCCGCAAGCGCGCGGCCAGCATGAATGACAAGTGCGCGGGCGGTACGGGGGCGTTCATCGACAAGCTGACCGCCAAGCTGTCCATTTCACGCGAGCGGCTGTGCAGACAGATGTATCGTGGGTATCCATTGCATCCTGTCGCGGGCAAATGCGGTGTATTCGCCGAGACGGACATCAATGGATTACAGAAACAGGGTGTTCCCGCCGGCGAGCTGATGGCCTCGCTGTTCGAGGCGATCGTGATTCAAAATCTCACGGTGCTCACTCGGGGCCGCGTGCTGTGTCCCAAGGTGCTGTTGCTGGGCGGCCCGAACAAGTTCCTGCCGGGTCTGCGCGAGGCATGGCAAGAGCACATCCCTCGAATCTGGCAGGAGCGTGGAATCGCGGTGCCGCCGCAGGCGGACATTGAAGAGCTGGTCTTCGCTCCGGAAAACGCCGAGTACTACGGAGCGCTCGGTGCCGTCGAATTCGCTGCTGAGCAGGGAGATGATATCGCGCCCTGGCTGGGGCCGGACAGTTTGGAAAGGTGGCTCGACAACGGGCATGGAGCACAGGCTCGCGGACTGGCCGGAGTGCCCGGGTTAAGTGGTTCGGACAGGGAACTCGAAACTTTCCTCGACGAGTATCGCCGTCCACCCTGGTCTGCGCCGACGCTGTCGGGGCGGGTTCGCGCGTTTCTCGGCGTGGACGGCGGCTCGACTTCGACCAAGGCCGTGCTCATCGACGAGGACGGCGCCGTCCTGGCGAAGGCGTACCGGCTCTCCCAGGGCAACCCAATTCGAGATGCGATCGAAATCGCCGGCGAGTTGGAGCGGCACGCTCGAAATCAGGGCGTTGAACTGGAAATCCTGGGCGCAGCCACAACGGGATATGCGAAGCACGTCCTGGGCCGTGTAATTCAGGCCGATACGGAGTTGGTCGAGACTGTGGCGCACGCGCGCTCCGGAATCGCGCTGCGGCCCGACGTCGACGTGATCGTCGATGTAGGCGGCCAGGACATCAAGTTGATCGTCCTGAAGAACGGGAAAGTGCGCGATTTCATGCTGAACACACAGTGCTCAGCGGGCAATGGCTACTTCCTGCAGGCAACGGCGCAGTCGTTTGGCGTGTCTTCAGACGATTACGCCGAGCGCGCTTTTCACGCGAAACGCATGCCGGAATTTAGCTATGGTTGTGCCGTGTTTCTGCAGGCCGACATTGTCAATTTTCAACGCCAAGGCTGGACCTCGGATGAGATTCTGGCGGCGCTCGCCGCTGTCCTTCCGAAAAATATCTGGCTCTACGTCGCGAAGGTATCGAATCTACCCGCTCTCGGGCGCAAGTTTCTGCTGCAGGGCGGGACGCAGAAGAATCTCGCCGCCGTAAAAGCGCAGGTGGATTTTCTGCGCTCCCGGATGCGTCAATTCGGGCTGGAACCGGATGTGACGGTTCATGAGCATTGCGCCGAAGCCGGGGCGATCGGAGCGGCGCTCGAGGCGATCCGCTTGTATCGCGGCGGACAAGTGACCCGATTCCCGGGACTCGCCCAGCTCCAGCGGCTCCAATTCGAAACTACGACCGGGGAGGCCACGCGGTGCTCCTACTGCGCCAACCACTGTCTGCGCACGTTTATCGACTTTGAAACCGGTGAGCGGCGGGAACGGATCATTATCGCTTCATGCGAAAAGGGCGCTACGCAGAATCCCGAGGAGTTGCGCGAAACCGTACACCGCCTGCGCAGGGTGAAAGGCGCCAATCCCAATTTGGTCGAGATCGCGGGCCGGACCGTCACGCTGGCACAACGGCCCCCGCTTGTCGCCGATCCGCCCTGCCGTCTGACTTTGACGCCGCGGCAGGCAGCGCGGAACCGGCTGGTCGCCGCGCGCGGAAATCTCCGCCTCGGCATTCCGCGGGTTTGCAATCAATATCTGTATGGCCCGTTCTTCTCCGCCTATCTCGAGAGCCTGGGCGTTGCGGGCTGGAATATTGTCTGGTCCGATGTCACCAGCGAGAAGCTCTATCGCGAGGGCGGGACGAGGGGTGCGATCGACCCCTGTTACCCTTCCAAAGTGGCCGTGGCGCACGTTCACAACCTGATCTTCACGCACCATGCGCAAAGACCGCTTCAGGCCATCTTCCTGCCGCAGTTCGACATCCTTGGGAGTTCTCTTGAAAAATGCGCCGGCAGTCATGCCTGCCCGACGGCAAGCGCCACGCCACTGGCGGTCGCGGCAGCATTCCGCACCGATACGGACACCTTCGCGGCGGAGCACATCGCATATCTGCACCCGCTGCTAAACTTCGACGAGATCCCGCTTCTGAGCCGTCAAATGTACGATTGCTGGCATCCGCTGCTCGGCCTGACCAGGGCTGAGAACGCCCGTGCCATCGAGACGGCGCTGAAAGCGCAGCGGCGGTGGCTGGAGGATCTGCGCGCGCGGGGCCGCACTGTTCTCGACCAGCTCGAAGCCCAGGATCGCATCGGCATCGTGATGCTCGGGCGCGCTTATCAGCACGATCCTGGCCTGAACCACGGAATCTTCGAGGAGTTTCAGAAACTCGGATACCCGGTGTTGTCGCAGACGTCGCTACCGCTGGATGCCCCCACACTGGAGCGCGTGTTCGGCGCCGATCATCCGCTGGATATCGAAGATGTCTGGAAGCACAGCTTTTCTGCCAGCACCTCGCAGAAGGTTTGGGCGGCCAAGTTCGTCGCGCGACATCCGAATCTGATCGGGATCGAGGTCTCGAATTTCAAGTGCGGTCATGACGCGCCAGCTTATCAACTCATACAAGCGATTCTGGAGTCCGCCGGAAAACCATACTTCGCGTTTCGCGATCTCGACGAGAACAAGCCAGCCGCTTCCATGCATATCCGCATTGAAACGATCGATTACTATCTGCGGCAGATCCGGCGTTTCGAGTAGCGTTTGCACACCGATCCACTATCTCGCCGGGCGTCATGCCCCGCCCCACTCGCTCTGCAGCCGGCCATGAGTCCTCCCAACGATCACGCTTTAGCCCAGCTTCCGCAGCACGGACCGCGGTAGGCGATCTTACGAACAGGTTTCGGTAGCCGGATCTCTGCCGACAAAACTGAGCTGATTTGTCTTCAATGACCTCGGGGATCGCGCAAAACCGGCCAATGTGGTGAACACCGACTCGTCGACTGGAGCAGGCCCAAGCTCGGCTTGGAAGCCAACCAGCACGTCGCGGACGGTGTTCTCTTCTGGTGTAAGCGGCTTGGCCGTGCAGGCAGAACCCCTTGGAATTTCAATAACTTCCACGACCCATGGCGATTTTGCCTGCAGTTCAATTCTGTTCTTCAAATCATTTCTCCGGCATGACACATTCGTCGTCCTAACGCAGGACGACAAGTCTGTCGTGCCACTGGACGAAGGGGTTGTAGAGCTGTCCTCTGGGTCCATTGCGGCAATTTCTGGCGATTCAACGGGTTGGAACGGCTGGAACGGCTTCTCCACAACTCCACACAAAGAGAAGTCTCCTTGTGGAGGGTTGTGTGTTTGTTGTTCCGTTTGTTCCATGCCTCGGGCAGCCACACCGGGGGACGACAGGGCCGGGTGTCAGAGGAACTCGTACAGGTTCGACTGGTTTAACCCCCGCTGGCGGGCGCGGAGGAAGCCACCCGAAATGAGTTCGGCCAGGTAACGCTGGACCTGGCGCTCGGAGAATCCGAGGTCGACCGCCAGCGTGGACAGTAGCGGGTAGCACTGGCCCCTTGTCCCGGCATACCGCGCCAACCTCGCCCACAGGAGCTTGGCACCGTTGGAGACCAATCGGCAGGCGAGGAGGGAGTCGGGGACGAAGACGCCGGAGTTGAAAACTCGGCGTGGGATGAAAACCTAACCCACCTGCAGAGCAGAAGCCAGTTAGCCTTTGTCGTTCGGTGAAGTTGGGGATACACTTTGGTTGTGTCCGTCGAACATTGGCGGATGCATGGCGAAAGCCTTTCAGAGACCCGCTATACCAGCAGCGGGTTTCGGTGTTTTGGACATTAAAGCAGAGAAGTTGGGGTGGAGTTTAGTCCTCGATCGGCGAGGTCGAGCCAAGGCAAGAAGTCGGTGGGCGAGGCTACAACTTTGCTGATCGTCAGCTGCTGGAGATCACAGCGGACGGTGCACTGATCCCGATTAGATAATGCCCTTGGGCCTCCCGTCGTGTCGTGAAGTATGTCTGCCCGCCCCAACTAAATGTCGCTGATTGCGCGATAGCGTGCGCCGGCGCCTTGTCTGCCTCGCGGCGCATGCTGGTCACCACGAAGGTGTGCTTGCGCGAGCGGCGGGACGAATCTGGGGATGATGTGTTTGTGTCAGACGGTCTCGCCGATGATCTCGGCCGACGTCGCGATCGAGAAGCGCGATCACCAAGGCTTTCCCCAGAATCATCGCCGAATTCGATCGGAATACCGGCGTCTGCCGCCGCTCTGCCGGAGTTTGCGCCGCAACAAGAGCGAACGAAAGGACGATCAGTACGAAAGGCGCGAGAGGGCAGGGTCAGTCGAAATTGATTCCCACAGCTTCCGCGTAGAATCCGCGCCGGGAAGCGGAAAGACGCTGCTCCCTCTATTCTCGACTAGTCCGACACGGTAGCTGCCACCGTCGCCTCGCTCGAGCTTGGTCCGGTCAAGGCGCGGCACGCAGGCACCGGCGCGCTCGTGTCGGTCTTGTCCTGATGCGTCTGGTCGGATCTCAAGCCGCTCGGGCTCAGGCGATGATGCCTTTTCGAACGGCGTAGAGGATCAACTCCGGCACGCCGTGCAGGTTCAACTTCTGCAGGATCCTGCCCCGGTGGGTCTCGACGGTATGCACGCTCAGGTTCAGCAGCGTAGCAATCTCTTTGTTCGTTTTCAATTCGGCGAGGAGCTGCAGTAGCTCCTTTTCGCGCGGCGTCAGCAAGTCGTAACTATCTTCGATGCCCTGCTTGGCTAGCCGCCGCACGTAATCGTCGAGCAGCATGCGCGAGATAGCGGGACTGAAAAAGCTCTTGCCCGCGTGGACACTGCCCACCGCGCGGATCAGGTCGTCTTCGGCCGAATCCTTAAGAATGTAAGCGCGCGCGCCGACGTTCAGAGCGCGCAAGACGTAGCTCTCGTCAGAGTGCATGCTGAGGATCACAACCTGAGTACGCGCCCCGTTGGTAACGATTTTTCGAGTGGCCTCGATGCCGTTCAAGAGCGGCATCGCGATGTCCATTACGGCGATGTCGGGTCTCAGCGCAGCGACCAGATCCACGGCCTCGCGACCGTTGTTGGCCTCGCCGACCACACGCAGATCCTCGTGCCGCTCCAACAGCAGGCGCAAACCGCTGCGCATGACGTTGTGATCGTCGGCGAGGACAATCGTAATCACTCGATTGACTCCTGGACGGGCGTAAGTGGCAGCTCGGCCTGCACGATCGAGCCGTGGCCTGGGCTCGATTCGACTCGCAGAGTGCCGTTCAGAATACGGACGCGTTCCTCCATGCCAATGAGGCCGGCACCGCGCCGGTTACGCGGGTCGAAGCCGTGCCCATTGTCCCGCACGAGCACGAGGAGACGCGCGCCGTCGCAGCGTAACAAGATTTCGGCGCGCGAGGCCGAAGCGTGGCGAAAGCAGTTGCTCAGCGCTTCCTGCACAACGCGATAGACGCACGTTCGAACCGCCTCGGGCAGATCATCGGGGCAGTCGGCGGCGTCGACCTTCACCTCCAGACCCGCACGTCGCGACATCTCCCGCGCCTGCCACTCCAGCGCCGGCGCCAGTCCGAGGTCGTCGAGCATCGAGGGCCGCAGCAGTAGCGCCATGTTGCGGATCACGCGCAGGCTCTGTTCGGCCAAGGCGCGGATGCTGGCATGGCGCGCCGCGAGTTCCTTGGCCTCCGGGGGTGTAGCGGCGGCGGCGTTGCCGACGTCTACGAGGAGAGCCGAGAGGCTCTGGCCGACCTCGTCGTGCAATTCCCGCGAGATGGCGCGGCGTTCCTGCTCCTGCGCTTCGACGAGCCGGACGGACAGGCGTTCGAGCTCCTCGCGTGTCCTGAGAATCTCCTCCAGCCCCGCTCGCGCCTCGCGCTCCAGTCGTGTCAAATAGGCCAACGACAACGCCGCCACGCTAACGCCAAACAGGAGCGCCAGCATGAGCACGACGCCAAAACGCCTGCGTGTTTGGCTGTACAGCTCGCTGAGCCTTTGCTGCTGGTGGCGAAGCTCGTGTTGATTGATGGCCGAGATGGCGTCCGTCAGTTCCAGCAGCCGCGCTCGCTGGGGCAGAATCTGCGCCGCCAGAAACCGGAAGCCATTTCTGCGCCGCTCCGTCGCAGTCCATCCGAACACGGGCGCGACGTCCTGCCAGTAATGTTGCAGGCTGGATTCAAGATCCTGGAAGCGCTGCCGCTCGTTGGCGTCCACCAGCGGCGCGTAACGCGCAATGTCCTTGTCGAGGTCGGTGCGGTAGCGTCCGAGCGCCGCCAAATGAGGCGCCGACTGAGACGGATCCGGATCGAGCACGAAATCGCGAAGCAACGTCGTGCTGAGAAACGCGCCGGTCCGAATCCTCTGCAAAATCTCGTCTCGTCGCAGGTAATCATCCAGAATTTCAGAACTGCGCCGCTGAATCTGGCGCAGGGCGAACCACATGTCCAGGCTACCGAGGGCGGCGATGGTGAGCAGTGCTCCGAGGCCGACAAGTATAGCGATGCGCGCGCGGCTGTGCGGCGCCGAAAAGTCGGCGGCCCGGCCGCTTGAAGTGGGGTTTGCCGGCACGTTCTTGCTCGATACGAAATTAAGTGTACTGCACTCACGGCCTCATCTTGCCTGACTCGCCTGCCCGGCAGAGACGGAGTACAGATGTGCGCTCGAAAGCATGCGGCCCAGCGATTCGCGGAGCGCCGACCGCAGCACGATGTCGTAGACGCGGGTGCAGATTATGTCCAGCCACTTTAACCCATCGAACGAATCGAGAATCACGACGACCGCCAACGGATGGACCGCGTCCTTGCACGCTTTCACGACTTCCCGACAGGAGGCGCCGGGCATCTCGTAGTCGATCAGCAGGACCCGGGCTTTGGTCCTTGCGGCCTCCTCCAGCGCGCTGTGCAGCGTCTCCGCCGCGGCCGTCATCCAGCAACCGCTTCCGGCAAGCCGCTGGATCTCAGCCGCTCGCGCCAGCTTGGCCGTCAAGTACACGAATCGCACCTGTTCGGAGCGACGCGGCTTCCTGTCGAAGATTCCCCAAAGACGCACTTCAGCCCGAACGATAGCGCGAATCCATCCGATTTCCTATCGCTTCGATTGGCGACTCCCAAATCAGGCAAACCCGGGATGCGAAATACGGTTACGACCGTATCGACCCCGCGAACCCGCCGGCCTAAGCTTGGTACGGGCGACGGGTTGCAGGCGGGGAAAAGCCTTACAGCCTCATCCCACAAGGTGCTTTGATGCCCAACGTATTTCCGGCACTGACGGGCGAACAGTTGAAAAAGTTGCAGGCCCTGGATACCTGCAGCGTATCGAACGCGATCGAGCAGTTCGACGTGCGTCTGCGTAACGAAGGATTCCTTCACGACGGGGGCTGTCTGTTTCCAAGCCTACCGCCCATGCTCGGCTACGCCGTACCGGCCGTGATCCGATCATCCATGCCGCCGATGGCGGGGCGCTGTTACTACAACCGCATCGACTGGTGGCGGTACGTTCTGACGATTCCCGAACCGCGCGTGCTGGTGCTGCAAGACATCGACCACGAACCGGGACTTGGGGCCTTCGTTGGAGCGATTCATGTGCACATTGCGCGGGCGCTCGGATGCGTGGGGTGTGTCACCAACGGCGCAGTCCGCGATCTCCCGGCGGTTGAGGCCACGGGCTTCCATCTGTTTGCCCGACAGACCTCGGCCTCGCACGCTTACGCGCACATTGTCAAATTCGGTGAACCCGTCGAGATCGGCGGACTGGCTATCAAGCCGGGCGATCTGTTGCACGGCGACCGTCACGGCGTGCAGAACATCCCTCTCCACATCGCCGCGGCGATTCCCCAAACCGTCGCGAGTATGCTTGCGGCGGAGAAAAACCTCATCGATTTTTGCGCCTCGCCCGAATTCACAATCGCGACTCTCGCGGCGCGGCTGAAGAGAGAGCCACTGTTGCCACACGCGATCGCGAGAACGACAGGGCTCGAATGAGCGGTAATTCCCGCGCATATTCGCGCCGCCGCGCGTGGTGGACCGGAGGCGGGGCGGCCGTCGCTCTGCTGTTTCTGAGCAGCTGCGGGCAGTCGCCCGGAACGTCCCCGGGAGAGGCGAATGCGGCGGCCGCGCCCGTTAGTGTCGGCGTCGTGCAGGTTGGCCGCAAGAGCCTCGGGCGCAGTCTGACGGTCTCCTCCGAACTCGTGCCGTTCCAGGAAACCGACGTCTATGCCAAAGAGTCGGGCTACGTGCACACGCTGCTGGTGGATTACGGCTCGCGAGTGCACGCCGGCCAGTTGATGGCCGTCCTCGAAATCCCGGAACTCGAGGCGCAGTTGCGCCAGGACGACGCGATGATCCTGAACGCCAAGGACCGGGTGGCGCGCGCCGAGAACGAGCGCAACCGCGTCGAGGCGCAGCACCATGCGCTGCATCTGCAGGCCGACCGCCTCTCCACCGTTGCGCTAAAGCAACCCGGGCTGGTCGCGCAGCAGGAAGTGGACGACGCGCAGGGCCGCGACCTCGCCGCGGAATCGGCGGTCGACTCGGCGAAATCCAACCTGGAGGCCATACGCAGCGACCTGTTATCGACTCAGGCCAAGCGGGAGCACGACAGCGTCTTGCTCGATTACTCGCGCATCACCGCTCCGTTTTCGGGCGTCGTGAGTCAGCGCTACGCCAACCTCGGCATGTTGATGCAGGCGGGCACATCGTCCAGCACGCAGGCCATGCCGCTGGTGCGCCTGTCGCAGGACGACCTGTTCCGCCTCGTGATTCCGGTGCCCGAAGGCTACGTCCGATTTGTGAAAGTCGGCGACACGGTAGAAGTGAAGGTTCCAGCGCTCAACCGCACGCTGACGGGGAAAGTGACCCGCTTTTCAGTAGACGTGAAGGCCGATACGCGAACGATGCACACCGAAGTGGACGTCCCTAATCCCGATCGCAAACTCATCTCCGGCATGTACGCCGAAGCTGTACTGCGGGTAGAACACAAGGATGGTGCGCTGGCCGTGCCGCTGCTCGCGCTCAATCACGAAGGCGGGCAGGTGACGGTGTATGCCGTCGACGCTCAATCGAAAATCGAGTCACGCACAGTCACTCTTGGCATTCAAACCGACACCGACGCCGAGATCATCTCGGGTTTGAGCGAAGGCGACACGATTGTGGCCAGCGATCGAGGCGGATTGCGGGTCGGGCAAAAGGTGCGTCCGCAGCCGATTAACCTCGATCAGGGCTCCGGCAAGGACAACGCGAAGAACAACTGAAGCCTAGCCATGCCTGGATTCTCGATCCGCAACCCGTATTTCATCATCGTCGTCTGCCTCGTTCTGGTGGTTGTGGGCGTGGTCAGTCTGGTGCGAATGCCGGTCGATCTGTTCCCCACCATCAACTTGCCCGAGGTGGTCGTCGCCACCTTCTACTCCGGCATGCCGCCCGAGGACATCGAGGTGGACATCACCAACCCACTCGAGCGCTTCTTCACGCTTGCAAGCGGCATCGACCATATGGAGTCCCGGTCGATGCTCGGCGTCAGCATCATCAAGGTCTACTTCCAACCCGGCACCAACGCCGACGCCGATGTAACGGAGTTGTCGAACCTTGCGCTGGCCGACCTGAAACGCCTGCCGCCGGGCACGCTGCCTCCGGTCGTGTTGAAGTTCGACGCATCGAGCCTGCCGGTGTGTCTGGTGACGCTCAAGGGCGAAGGTTTGACGCAGACGGAGCTGCACGACATCGGCCAGTTCACTATCCGCAACCAGATCGCCGTGGTGAAAGGCGCGGAAATCCCTCCGCCCTTCGGCGGCAAATACCGCCAGGCGATGGTGTACGTCGATCCGTACAAGCTGCTCTCGCGGCAGCTGAGCCTGATGGACGTCGTTGAAGCAGTGAACAAGAACAACCTGATTCTGCCGGCAGGTGACGTGAAGATCGGGCCATACGACTATTACGTCTACTCGAACAGCCTCGTGGAAAAAGTGGACGACATCAATAACATCCCCATCAAAACCTCGGGTGCGAGTTGGGTCACGGTGGGGGATGTGGGAGAGGCGAAGGACGCCAACCAGATCCAATACAACGTCGTTCGCGTGGACGGCCAGCGCTCGGCCTACCTGCCCATCATGAAGCAGGGCGGCGACACCAACACCATTGAAGTAGTCGATGGCATTCGCGAAATGCTTCCGAAATTGATCGATATACCGAAACAGCTTGTGAGGAGCGTCGTCTTCGATCAATCGGCCTTCGTCAAAGAAGCCATCCGGACGGTGCTCCACGAAGGGCTGCTCGGCCTGGCGCTGACCTCCCTGATGATCCTGATCTTCCTGGGCAGCATGCGCGCAACTTTCGCGGTGTTTCTGTCGATCCCGCTTTCCGCGCTTGCCACGTTTGTCGTCCTCTCTTTGATGGGCAGCACTGTGAACACGATGATCCTGGGTGGCATTGCGCTGGCGTTTTCGCGTGTCATCGATAACTCTGTCATCTCGCTCGAAAACATTTTCCGCCACCTCGAAATGGGTTCGTCGCCGGCGGTTGCGGCGGAACAGGGCGGCACCGAGGTCAACCTAGCGGTGCTCGCGGCGACGCTCGTGGATGTCGTTGACTTCCTCCCGGTTGTCTTTCTATTTGGCGTGAGCAAATTCCTCTTTTCGGCACTGGCGCTATCGTTCGGACTCTCGATGATCGCCTCGTTCGTCGTGGCCATGACGGTCATCCCGCTGTTCTGTTCGAAATACATGAAGAGCGTGCCGGGCGCGGGACACCACACCCCCCTGGAAGCGGAAACAGAATTGCCGGAGGACACGGGGCGTTCCTGGGGCGGGCGCTTCAACGCGGCATTCAACCGCGGGTTCAACCGGTTCCTCGACTTGTATGAACGGAGGGTGCGCTGGGCGCTGGAGCGCCCGGACCTCACGGTCGCGGCACTGGGAGGATTGTTCATCGCCAGTTTTGCTATCTACCCGCTGCTCGGCGTGTCGTTTTTTCCACGCACCGACGCCGGCCAATTCACCATCAATTTGAAGGCGCCGACGGGCAGCCGCATCGAACGCACTGAAGGCTACGCCGCACAGGTCGAGGACCTGATCCGCAAGATCGTTCCCCCGCATGACTTCAAGATGGTGGTCTCCAATATCGGTGTCGTGCCGGACTTCTCCGCTCTGTACACCTCGAATGCGGGCTCCTACACGGCGACCATCCAGGTCGCGCTTCAGGACGACCATCGGACGAGCAGCTTCGAATACATGGACCGCGTCCGCGACGCCATCCACAAGAGCTACCCCGAACTGCGCACGTTTTTCAGCAGCGGCTCCATGCAGGACGCAATTCTCAACTCCGGCATGCCGGCGCCAATTGACGTCCAGGTCAGCGGCCGCAATCTGACGATGGACTTCGGCGTCGCGCGGGACCTCGCGACGAAGTTCCGCGGCTTGCGCGGCGTGGGCGAGGTTTACGTCCCGCAAGACATGAACTACCCCGCGCTGCGGTTGAACGTCGATCGCGTGCACGCGGCCGAGTTGGGGCTAAGTCCCCAGGAGATCATGTACAACGTGATCACGGCGTTGAATTCGAACGTGATGATCGCGCCGAGCTTCTGGGTCGATCACGTTACCGGCAATGACTATTTCCTGACCGTGCAGTACAAAGAAAACGGTAGCGGCTCCATACGCAACACGCTGGACCTGACGAACATCCCGCTGCGCGCGGCAGGCCTGAAGCAGCCGACCACGCTGGACAGCGTGGTCAAACTCGAGACGCTGGAAACGCCCACTGAAGCCGACCACTATCAGATTCAGCGCGTCACCGACGTGTTCGTCACGCCGCTCGGCGAAGACCTCGGCGGCCCGGCCACGCAGATCCAGGCAATCATCGCCAAAACAAAACTGCCGCCGGGCGTGCGCATCGATTTGCGAGGCATGGTGCAGGGTATGAACCAGTCTTTCAAGAGCTTCGGCTTCGGGATGACGCTATCGGTCGTGTTGCTGTTCTTGATCCTGGTAGCACAGTTCCGCTCGTTCATCGATCCGTTGCTGATCATGCTGGCGATTCCGATGGGCTTCATCGGAGTGCTGATCATTCTGCCGCTTACCGGCACGACATTGAACGTCATGTCACTGATGGGCGTGCTGATGCTGATCGGCATCGCGGACTCGAACAGCATCCTCATCGTGGACTTCGCGCACAAACTTGAGGAGCAGGGCCTATCGGTGCAGGATGCCGCCATCACGGCGTGCCGCGTCAGGCTGCGGCCCATTCTGATGACGTCGCTTGCCACGATCATCGGCATGCTGCCGATGGCTATGAAGCTCGGCACGGGCGCTGAGCAGTATGCGCCGATGGCGAAGGCCATCATCGGCGGATTGACGACTTCGGTGCTGCTGACCGTGTTTATCGTTCCCGCGGCGTACGTTTTGATCTACCAGCACAGGCGTGCGCCGGCACAACCGGAGCGCGCCGAATGAGTGGAAGGACCGAGGGCAGCGTGATGAATCGAATCGCCTGGGCGTGCGCGCTGGCTGCACTTGCGTGCGCCTCGCCCGGTCTCGCGCAGAATCCCGCGCCGGAAAAGCTCACGTTGCGCCAGGCCGAAGACCTGGCCTTGAAGAACCATCCTCAAGTGATGGCGGCGCAGGACCTCTCATTGGCCGCGGGCGAGCAGGTCCGGGAAGTTCGTTCGGCGTATTTCCCCACGTTGAACGCCGACCTGACGGGGTCGCAAGCGAATACAGCAGCGCGCATTGGCGCTGGGGCGCTGGTCGCCTCGCGGCTCTTCGACCGCGAGGGCCAGGGCATCACGTTTTCTCAACTCATCACGGATTCCGGGCGTACCAACAACCTGGTGGCCAGTTCGAAACTCCAACAGCGGGCAGCACAGCAGGATTACCTCTCAACACGCTACGACGTGTTGCTGGCCGTGAACCAGGCGTACTTCAATACTCTGCAAGCCCAGGCGGTCGTCAGGGTGGCGCAGGAAACCGTGGCGGCGCGGAAACAACTGTTCGATCAGATCTCCGCGCTGGCCGAGAACAAACTGAAGTCGCAGCTTGACGTCAACTTTGCCGCTGTCAACCTGTCGGATGCCAAACTGTTGCAGCTTCGCGCCGAAGACAATCTCCAGCAGGCCTTTGCGGAGCTGGCGCGCGCGATTGGCACGGACCAGAGCGCGATGTTCGAGTTAACGGAAGAGCCGCTTCCGCCGAGCCCCCCGCTCCAGCCTGACCCGATGATCGCCGAAGCGTACAAGAACCGGCCCGAACTGGCCAGTTTGCGTCTTAACAGCGAGTCGGCTCACCGCTTTGCGGAGGCGGAAAAAGACCTGTCGCGTCCGGCCGTGACCCTGGTCGGAGTTGCCGGGTATCTGCCATTCATCAACACTAGCGGAATCCCGGCCGCGTACGAGGGAGCGGCGGTGAATGTCGATATCCCGATCTTGAACGGACATCTTTTCGCGGCGCGCCGGGAAGCCGCGCGTTATCGGGCTTCTGCTGCTGATCAGAGGTTGAAGGATCAGCAACTTCGTGTTGCGCGCGATGTGCGTTCCGCGTGGGCCAGCACGACCACGGCCCACCAGCGTCTCGATGTCGCGGCACAGTTCGTCCAGCAGGCAAAGATGGCGCTCGACCTCGCGCAAGGACGTTACGATCTGGGCTTGTCGTCAATCGTAGAGCTGACGCAGGCTCAGTTGAATCTAACCCGCGCCGAGATCGAGAACCTCAGCGCGAAGTATGACTATCAAACTGAGTACTCCGCGTTGCAATTCTCAATCGGTGCATTGCGGTAGAACATGGCCCCGAAGCGTTTGTTGACACTACGGAGAATGGCGCCCCCGGAGTTTTCTCAATGGGATTCGGCTCCTGTGTTCATTCTGGGAGAGAGGTCTTAGGCGACGAGCGATGGCACCTATCCGCGTCCTGATTGCTGACGATCACCCGCTCATCCGCGGCGGCCTGCGTGTCTTATTGGAGCGTGAGAAGGAATTCGAGGTCGTCGGAGAAGCTTCGGATGGTTACGAGGCCTTGGCTCTCGCGCTCGAGTGTCATCCGGACGTCGCAATGCTCGATGTCAGCATGCCGCGGTTGAACGGCATTGACGTGGCGCAGCATCTTTCGGCGAGAATGCCGTCGGTTCGCACTATGGTAGTCAGCATGCACTCGGATGAGGGTTACGTGTTGCGTGCACTGAAGGCAGGCGTGAAGGGCTACGTGCTGAAAGCTTCTCTGGAGAGCGACATCCTGAATGCGGTTCGGGCCGTGGCTTCGGGAAAGGCCTATTTCAGTCCCGAGATCAGCCGCATCATGGCCGAAGAATTCACCCACGAGATGCGTCGAAAAGGAGTCGAGGACAGCTACGACCTGCTCAGCATCCGGGAGAAGGAAATCCTGCAGATTCTGGCGACCGGCAAGTCCAACCGTCAAATCGCAGAGATGATCCATGTCAGCGTGGCCACGGTGGAGACCCATCGCAGCAACATCCTTCAGAAACTCAACCTGCACAGCTTGCCGGAGTTGATCCTCTATGCGGTGCGGAGAGGGCTGATCTCATGAGCAGCGGACTCCGCGGATAACTCTTCTTTCGGATGGTCCGGCAACGGGAGCTGCACGGCAACGATTGTTCCGCGCCCGGCGCCGGATTGTATCCGCAGGGTGCCACCGAGGTGGTGGACGCGTTCTTCCATCCCGAGAAGTCCCAGCCCCTTTTCCCGCCGGGGATCGAAACCGGAACCCTCATCCCGAACGGTCAGCATCAGCTTGCCCGAACTCGCCCGCACGTAGACCCAGGCGTTGTGCGCTCCGGCATGCCGCGAACTATTGCGCAGAGCCTCCTGCACTACCCGGAAAACGCAGGTCTTGTGCTCTTCAGGGAGATCGTCACGGAGTTGCTCGGCGTTCACCTCTACGTGGAGGTTCGACGTGCGCGACATCTCTCGCGCGAGCCATTTGAGTGCCGGCAAGAGCCCCAGGTCGTCAAGCATCGAGGGGCGCAAAAGAAGTGACATGTTCCGTACCACTCGCACGCTGTTGTCGGAAATGTCGTGCAGAGCGGCTAGCTGCTGCAGCGCCAGTTCCGTGTCACCGCGCTGTAATACCGCGCCCAGATTGTCAATTCCCAAGCTTATCGCCCACAGCGCCTGGCCCACTTCATCGTGGAGCTCGCGTGCGACCTGACGCCGTTCATCTTCTTGCGCCTCCAGGACCCGCGCCGAGAGGCTTCGCAGTTCACGCCGTGCACGTTCAATTTCAGCGAATCGCGTTTCCGATTCCCTCTCCAGTTGCAGAATTCGCCACAGGCTTATCCCTGCCAGCAGGAGGCCAAGAGTCAGCATCAGCGCGACCAAGGCAAGCAACCTCGCGCGGAAAAGGGCGAACAATTCGCTGGTTTCACGGCCGCTTGCCTCCAGCCGGTTTTCATTGAGCCGTTCGATGTGATCAGTCAGAGTCAAGGTGGCCGCTCGCCGGGGCAACAGCTCGCTTTGAATAAAGGCGGTGCCCTTCGCCCTTCGTTCTGCCGGGCTCCACTGCAAGGCGGAGTCGAGCGTCCCCAGGTAAGAGCGAGTTCCCTGATCCAGAGTGCGGTAGGTATCCACTTCCTCCGCACGGAGGTACTGTCCGTATTGCGACAGCTCATCCTGCACTCTTGCTTTCGTTTCTGAGTACGACTGCTGATCCGATACGGAGGCGGTCACGCCGCTGTCGAACAGAAAGTCACGGATGTGCGTGCCAGACAAGTAGAGATCAGAACGCAGGCTTTCGAGGATGCGGGTCCGGGCGACGAAGTCCATCCGGTTTCGCTCGTGCCGAGCGTCCATCTCGGACAAGAAGGAGATGGCCGTGATGCCCAGAGTCCCCATGAGGGCTATGAGGCCGCCGAATCCTGCCCAGAGCAGAGCTTTTGTCTGGTTCCGAAACAATGACGGTCACCCCCTAAATCAGCAGGCTAAGTGGATTGATGGCAGTTCACAGACGCTCGGCGTTCTGGCAGTCTTGAGAGCAATAGTATCAACCACGTGCAGACCGTCAACCGCCGATACCAGCAAATCCATCTACCTTATAGTAAGCGCCTGACGATGGCGGAGTACCCTATCATCTGCGTTCGGGCCCCACCAGGATCCACAGCATGAGGTATACCAGGCCCAGGCGAAAAGAACACGGTCCGTAACCTCTTCCCAATTGAACGGTTTCGCGATCACATCATAGGCGTGACATCGGCGTGCTTCCCGCCGAAGGGCCTCATCGCAGAATCGGGATGCTAGGAGCACGCAGGTTGATTGCGGTAGAAAGACGATTCTCTCAATGATTGTCCTCCAGCCTTCTGGCACCTCTTCGTCGCAAATGACAAGTGGAATCGACCGTAGTTTAAGAATATCAGCTGCCTCATCGCAGGAGCTGGCCCAACAAACGTCCCACCCCTTTACCACGCCGAGCACCGCGAGCGACTCGCGCAAAGAGTAGTTTCGTGCTACCAGGAGCACGGTCATCCGATGCTGCATGGACCTAGCGCCGGCGGCCGTCGGCTCGGAGAGATTCCGTAAGCTGGGATCCCCCCACAATTCCCGTAATCTTCTCCATGTAAGCATCACCGGACCCTCCATCGTAGGCGACATTTTGGGGAGCATCATGTGAGAGAGCGATCTCCTAGCAGTATTCTGAGGCTCCCGGACCCCGACCGGGAATACCGTGGCACCCTGATTTTTTGGCTGGAGTGGCGGTATGCCCAACCAGAGCGACGAACGCGCTGGCCGGCGGAACTCGCACATTCGGGTCGTGCAAGCGTGAGTTGTCGGGGTTGCCGGCAGCGCGGAGAGAATACATGGAACGATCTCCAGAAAATACCGTCGGTCCCGTATGGACGTTCAGGGGTTTCTGTGGGACACTGCCAAAAGCTGTTTGCAAGATTGTGGCAGCCAATCGCAGGTGTATCCTCCTTTACTTCAGATCGAGTAGGTGGAGTCAAGGAGGCAGGACCGGGGAGGGTGTATCGGGGCCATGGAACGGCCCACGCCCCGGGGTCCCGTTGTACGTCTGAGTCCAATCCTCTCAGGAGATGCAAGTTATGGACTCGATGATTCATCCGACTCATAAAGCCATCCTTTTCCACCTGGAAGAGACACTGGCAGCTGAACTGGCCGCATCCCTCAAGGCCGCCTGCTGCGAGGTTCACCACATCTCGATGGCTTCGCCTGCCGTTTCGGGCGATCTCGTCTTCTGCACCACCGGCCCCCAATTCCACGCTGCGAAGACCATGTTCCTGCATCTGCCGGTGATCGTCGTAAGCCGTTTGCCCGAGACCGATGAGTGGCTGGACGCGCTGGAAGCCGGCGCCGCCGACTACTGCGCCGCTCCGTTCGAGATTATCCATCTCCGCTGGCTGTTCGAGACGCACGCAGGAGAGGCGCGGAAAGGCACCGCCAGGGAGAAACGGTCAGCGAAGGGGCCGCAGCCTGATTCGCCGCGGATTCGCCGCGCCAGGTCTGCCGCCTTCATTCGCAGCAGGCAGCAGGAGCAGCAGCGGCGATGAAACTTGCGAAAAGTTGCAGGGACTTGTCAAGTCGCTGCACCCCACGCCGTTCGGCTGTTTGACGTCGTTCCCACCGGCATTCACACTTGCCGGCTGAATCCCCGTGCGCCGCGCTGCGTCCTGATGCTCCAAAACTCAGCGGTACGTGTCCGGCCAGCGTGGCGTTAGAGAGACCCGATAAACCTCTGGCTCACAAAGTGGCATGAAAGTGGACGCGAGGAGCTGCCACGACCACCGCGCCATGGGCGACTTTCGACAGACCGATCTCCTAGCAGCGTTCTGAGGCTCTCCGAACCCGGCCGGGAATACCGTTGCATCCTGGTGCTTTGGTGGCGCGGCGGTATGTCCAACCAAAGTGACGGACGCTATGGGCGGCGGAGCCCGCAACTTCAGGTCGTGCAATCACAAGAATACGGGGCAGGAGGCACCGCAGGAGAATACCTGGGACATTCTACAAAAATACTGTCGGTCGTGTATGGCCGCTCAGGCGTTCATGCGGCACACTGCAAGCAGCTGGCTAGCTCATCTTGACCAGTCAGAGGGCAACGGAAAGCTAGTGGCAGGGCAGTTCCACTCCCACCCGCCCTAGACGCGCTGAAGGCAGAGCAGCCTATCCCGTTGCCCTCGTCCAAATGCTTCGCCCTACAGAGCGACTGCATCAACAACGGGAAATGCCAGTGTGCGGCTGAGCGGGCGAATAGCGCGTACAACCGCCACTTCGAGTCCACCTGCTACCACCCGCTGCTGCTATTCAATCGGGAATGTGACTGCTTGGCGGCAAAGCTGCGGCCCGGCAACGTTCACAGTGCCGAGGACTGGGACGAACTGCTGCTTCCCGAGATCGAGCGGCAGCAGAAACTCGGCAAGCAGGTCGTATTCCGCGCCGACGCTGCCTTCGCTAAGCCGGAGATCTACGAGGCCCTGGAGGAGCGGGGCGTGAAGTATGCGATTCGCATCCCGGCCAACGACGGCCTGGAGCGGGACATCGCCGAGCTGCTGACGCGGCCCGTGGGAAGGCCGGACCACTGGCCGTCACCGCGGTAGGACTCAGGCTCGCGATTGCCGGCTGCGTGTCCCGAAGGAAGGCGTGGTACTGCCCAGCCGGGTTGATCCCATACCCGACGATCTGTCCGGAATCGTTGATCGCCGAAGCCCACTGAAGCACCCAGCCGGAGTTGGCGGGCAGGAGCGAATTCAGATCGAACATGCTGCCGCTCCAGTACAGGAAGGCATGAGCGACGTTGCCAGCTGTCATCGAGTTGCCAACGACCTGTCCGCTGGCATTGATTCCAAAGGCCTGGCTCTGATCGCCACCGAGCGTTTCAAGATTGGTCATCACGCCCTGAGAATAGAGAAAGGCACGATAGGAATCGGCGCTGGTGGCGATGGTCGAATAGCCGACGATCTGTCCGCTGTTGTTAATTCCATTGGCGGCACCGTCATTGCCGCCGAGCGTGCCCAGGTCGGTCATGATGCCGCCAGAGTACAGAAAAGGACCAGTGTGATTGGCTGAACCGCCGACCACGCCCCACAGGCCAACGACCTGCCCAATGTCGTTGATTGCGACGGCAGAGACCAAGTTGCTATCAGGGTAGGGCCGGCCCAGATCGGTCATGACCCCGTTCGAGTATAGAAAGCCAACTGTGTCGCCGCTGGCTGTGGCCGAGTAACCGACGACTTCTCCACTGGCGTTGATGCCAATGGCATAACTCTGAGCGCCTCCTTCCAACGTTCCGAGGTTGAGCATGATGCCGTTCGAGTATAGAAAGGCGTTCGCCACACCGCCAGCTGTGTTCGAAGCGCCGACGATTTGGCCGCCGGCGTTGATTCCGGAGGCCGCAGTATAAAAGCCGGCGAGCGTACCCAGGTCGGTCATGACGCCGTTCGCGTACAGAAAGGCACGCATGCCGCCGCTGGCTGTTTCCGCGCTCCCGACAACCTGCCCGCTGGCATTGATCGCGTTGGCCTGGCTGGTAGCCCCACCGAGCGTGCCGAGGTCGGTAATCGTTTGTGCTATGGCCGGCGGAGCGCAAAGAGCGGGCCAAGACAGGTGGCGATTGCCAGAAACCCTGGAGCGAGCATTCTAACCCTACTGGCGCAACCGGCAATCGGGAGAAGCGGCGATGGCCGGGGCTCCTCTTCATAAAAAGGCTGAGCGGCCGCCGGCGGCGCGCCGCGTCGATCGGAACCAGCTTCGACTGTTCGCACGGTTCCCTCCTGCCACTTCATATAGGTTTGAGATTGTCGAAGTACTCAGCGCTGCACTCCAAGAAAGACTCAATCCTAACGACCATGTCCTGGGAATCGTCGTTGAGATGGAAAGGTCATGTGATGTCTGACGGCTAAAGACCTTTCCGGATCTTGCGCGAAGACTAGAACATGAATTTCAAAGCCAGCTGACACTGCCGGGGCCCG
>Ga0187851_10001332_pt1 | contig 23754 bp, 17 predicted proteins | sample June2016WEW_6_10_FD_132997 | JGI IMG/M metagenome (GOLD analysis project Ga0187851, IMG submission 132997) | Peatland microbial communities from SPRUCE experiment site at the Marcell Experimental Forest, Minnesota, USA - June2016WEW_6_10 | ecosystem: Environmental > Terrestrial > Soil >...
GCGTTCAAGCTCACCTGCCGCGACGAAACCGGCGTCATCGTCACCATCATTGCGGACAACTATTTCGGCTACTGCAAGAAGGAAGTGAAGACGCAGATCAGTTACGCGGCCAATCTATACGGCCTGTCCGAGGAGGAGCACGCGGGCGGCGCGCTCGTTTTTCCCGCCTACGATCTCGGCGAGGAATTCAGCGGTGACACACACGTCAAACGCATGGGGCATTCCTTTGCGGAGGTCACCTCCGTCCATCGCGAGGCGATCGAACTGAAATCCGAGGGTTACGCCGTGGATAAAAAATATCCGGACATCATCTATGTGCCCGAGGACGCGCATTTTGATCTGCACAAACAGAAAATCTCCTGGCCCGGCGGCAAGACCGAACACACCATCAAGCTGCTGCCCGGCAAAACCTACCTGCGACCCTCGGGCTACAAAATCCGGCTGGAAAAGCCCGCGGCGAACCGCGCCTGGCGGTTGGTGGGCACGGTCGCCGAAGGCACGCTCTGTCACAAGCCCTGCACCGTTTCGGGCGGCGGCAAATCGGAGATTTCCAAGCCCATTACCGACGCGGTCCTCACCGGGCCGGTGTTCGTGGCGGATTTTAAAAAGGATTTTGACCAGGTGGCCGAACTGATGGTCCGCGATTACAGTGGACGGTTCAGCGATCCGGCGCGCCAGGACCAGCGTTCCATTCTCAACCCGGATCGCTCGCTTGGTTCGGTCATTAAACTGCTCATGCCCGACGAGCACGACTACAAGCCCGAGTACAACGCCTGGCTGGAAACCGTGCCGCAATACCTGCGCGAACTGGTGTTCGTCGTGAAACGGTATTACAAGCCGGAATGGGGTGACCACTGGCGCGAACATTTCAGCGTGGACATCATCAACGGCAAGCCGGCCAACGAATTGAAATGCGAGAACCGCAAGCTGGTCACCACCTATCTGCGCGTGGGTTTTGACAGCGACGGTTCCTGGCGCACCTTCGGGCTGCGCAAGGATTTCAATCCGGCGCTGAAAATCCAGGCCGAGGACGACATCACCGCGTCGGTGATCGTGCCGCCGGGGGCGCTCCCGGATTTACCGGAACCGGAAGGGGGCAGGGGGGATTCGGTCAAATTCGTGCTGAACGCCGAGGCCCGCCTGTTTCAGCGCCCGGATGACGCCATTCATCGCGGCTACGACAAGGTGACGGAAGCCGATTTTTCCCGGCCGGATAATTTCTTTTCCAATTACGAGCCGCTGCCCGCGAAGACCGCGCGCGAATTGATCGAGGATGCCATCGGCTTTTATCAGTTTACCGAACCGATGCAGTCGCTGATCAAAAGTGTGGCCGACAATGGCGCCAGTTATTTCGTCTGCTCGGCCAACCCCCGTCTGGTGGACGGCAAACCGACCAAGAACCCGCGCTACCTGCAAATCCGGCCCGACCTGACCGCGCCCCGGGAAGTTTATCTCGCGGAACTGGGGGCGCGGCTGCGCCGGCGTCTGCCGCCGGGCCGGCCGGTGCTCAATCCCGTGGCCGCCGTGCTGCCGGGCCGCCGCAACAACCCACCCGAAACCGGCATCCGCTCGCTCGCGTGTTACAATCCGATTCATTACTTCGAATTGCCGGAACTGTTCATGGAATTCATCTGCAGCATGACCGGTAAATCGCCGTCCACGACGGGCGCGGGCTCGGAAGGCGCGCTCACCAAGGCGCCGTTCAACGCGCTGCCGCCCATCATTGACCTGAACAATGCGCTGGTGTCATTCATCCTCACCGGCCATCAGGCGTTCGTCACCGCCGCCGGCTATGTCGGACCAAAAGTCCGCGTGGACCACGACGTGAGTCTGCTCGTGCCGGAAGTCTGGTGCCGCATGGCGCCGGAGGAACGCGATCCCCGATTCCTGATGGCCGAACGCTGTCTCGAAAAGTGCGAGGACTTTGAGCATCAAGGCAAAAAAGTATTGGCCGGCCGGCTGGGCTACCGTATCAACGCGCGCTTCGTCCGCAATTACTTCGGGCGCGTGTTCAATCATCCCCAGGCCGTCTTCACCGATGAAATGCTGAAGCCCGAATTGCAGGGCCTGGACGTCTTCGTGGACGGCATGGATAACATCGTGACGACCCAAAAGCGCGTGGCCAAAATGTATTTCGACGACGGCAGCATTGCCCAGGCGTGCCCACCGTTGAAGGCGCTGCTCCACATCATGCTCCACGACACGTGGGAGGGCAAAGGGCTCGGCGATCCTGAATTCCGGAAGATGTTCACGCGCGAATCGCTGCTGGGCGGCGATTGGTATGCGGCGCGGCTGGCGGCGAAGCAGAAGATTGACCGGCAGTTGTGGCGGCGGCACGTGGACTACCTGGACAAGTTCCTGAAACGCACCAGTCACGCCGACGAGGCCGCGCGCCTCGGCATTGCCGACCGGTTGTCCCGCGCCAAGAAAATTCTGGACCAGGTCGAGTCGCCGGCCTACCGGGAAACCCTGCGTGGCACCCTCGGGGCGGAACCCATTGAAAATTACCTCTGACGCGGATGAACCATCAATCATCAAGGGCCGCCGGAGTCAATGGCGGCGTGCGGGGTTCCACCCGCTTCGGTGTCCGTCAGGAGTGGGCGCAGGAAATCCTTGGCCCGTTGTCATTTTGCGCCTTGAAACGCCATGAACGGCGCGCGTTGAGTCCGCGTTTCGCCACGTCCCTGCGCGCGTCCATTGTTAATCGTCAATCGTAAATCCGAATGTCCATTCACGTTGCGCTCCATCACCAAACCCATTACCGGTACGATCGACTGGTCCAGCTTGGCCCGCAGGTCATCCGGCTGCGGCCCGCGCCGCATTCGCGCACGCGGATTTTGAGTTATGCGCTCCGCGTCAAACCGGAAAAGCATTTCATCAACTGGGCGCAGGACCCACAGTCCAATTATCAGGCGCGCCTGGTGTTTGAACAACCCACCCGTGAATTCCTCGTCGAAGTGGATCTGGTGGCGGAAATGGCGGTGTTGAATCCGTTCGATTTTTTCCTCGAACCCGGTGCGCAGAAATTTCCCTTTGGTTACGACCCATCGCTCGATCACGAACTTGCCCCCTTTCAGCGCAAATGCTGGCTGACGCCGAATTTCACGTCGTATCTCACCAGCCTGCGACGCGAACTGTTGGGCGAAGCCAGACGCCGGACGAAACAACAGCGCCTGGAATTGGCGGACGGCGAAAAGCTGCCGACCAACGATTTCATCGTCGCGGTCAATCAACGCCTTTGGAAGGACATCAAATACACCATCCGGCTCGAACCCGGCGTACAGACTCCGGAAGAGACGCTAGTGAAATTGAGCGGTTCGTGTCGCGATTCCGCGTGGTTGCTGGTGCAATTGATGCGCCACCTCGGCCTCGCGGCACGCTTCGTCAGCGGTTATCTCATTCAGCTCAAGCCCGACATGAAGTCGCTTGATGGGCCGAGTGGCGCGGAAAAGGATTTCACCGATCTGCACGCCTGGACGGAAGTTTATCTGCCCGGCGCCGGCTGGATTGGTCTGGACCCGACGAGCGGTTTGCTCGCGGGTGAAGGCCACATTCCGCTGGCCTGCACGCCCGATCCCACCAGTGCCGCGCCGATTTCCGGCGGCGTGGACAAGTGCAAAACCGAATTTGCCTTTGACATGACCGTGACGCGCATTTACGAATCACCGCGCGTCACGCTGCCATATTCGGACGCGCAATGGGAAAAAATCGAGTCGCTCGGCCACGCCATTGACGCCGATTTGAAGAAAGGCGACGTGCGCCTGACGATGGGCGGCGAGCCGACGTTCATCTCGGTTGACGATCCCGACGGCCCGGAATGGAACTTCACCGCCGTCTCGCACCAGAAGCGCCTGTTGTCGGGCGAACTGATCCGCCGGTTACGCCGAAAATTTGCGCCCGGCTCGTTGCTGCATTATGGCCAGGGCAAATGGTATCCCGGCGAACCACTGCCGCGCTGGTCGCTGGCGGCCTACTGGCGCAAGGATGGGGTGCCGATCTGGAAGGACGATTCGCTCATCGCTGACGAATCGAAGGATTACGGGCATGGCGCTAAGGAGGCGAAGGAATTGCTCACGCGCATTGCCCGAATCACCGGCGCCGACCCGAAATATCTTCTGCCCGCCTATGAGGACGTGTTCTATTACCTGTGGAAGGAACGCCGCTTCCCCTCGAACGTCACGCCGGAGAAATCCAATCTCAAGGACAGACTGGAGCGCGACCGCATCGCGCGCCTCTTCCAGCAGGGCCTTGGCGAGGTGGCCGGTTACGCGCTGCCGATCAAGCGGGCGTGGTATCCGCCTTCGCAAAGCTCCGGCACGACGGCGGCCCAGCCGCGCCGTAACGAAGCGCAGGCGGGTTGGATGTCCGGCGCGTGGTTCCTGCGTGACGACGACACGCTCTGGCTCATCCCGGGCGATTCGCCGATGGGCTTGCGCCTGCCAATTGATTCGATCCCGTGGGTCGCGGAAAAGGATTATCCCTGGATCCGGCAGCAGGACCCGTCGAATCCACAATTGCCAGAACTGCCGAAGGAATTTCCCTACCGGGCGCACAAACCGGAGACGACCGGGCAACGATTTTTGCGCGGTGGCGGCGCGCCAATCCCCGCGGGCCACGGCCCCGGCCAGCGCGCGCAGCAACCCGGAGAACTTGAGGCGGAGCGGGTCGAGTTGCCGCCGTTGCCGCCGGATTTCGACCCCAACCGCCGGCCGGTGCAGGGCCAGAGTGCGCCCTGGATTATTCGCACCGCGATGTGCGTCGAACCGCGCGACGGGCGGCTGCACGTCTTCATGCCGCCGGTCACCGCCACGGAAGATTATCTGGATTTGATCGCCGGCATCGAAACCGCCGTCACCGAAATGGGCACGCCGGTCATCATCGAAGGCGAAATGCCGCCACGCGACCCGCGCTTGAACAAGCTCGCTGTCACGCCCGACCCCGGTGTCATTGAGGTGAATTTGCACCCGAGTCAATCGTGGGATGAACTGGTGGAACGGACGACGGTGCTTTACGAGGAAGCGCACCTGACCCGGCTCGGCACGGAAAAATTCATGCTGGACGGACGCCACACCGGCACCGGTGGTGGCAATCACATCATTCTCGGCGGCGACACGCCGCAGAACTCGCCGGTTTTGCGCCGGCCCGATTTGCTGCGTTCGCTCCTTGCCTACTGGCAGAACCACCCGTCGTTGAGCTGGCTGTTCAGCAGTTTGTTCATTGGTCCGACGAGCCAGGCGCCGCGCATTGACGAGGCGCGCAACGATTCACTATACGAACTCGAAGTGGCCTTCAAGGAACTGGAACGCAACACGCCACGGTTCGGCTACACGCCGCCGTGGCTTTGTGACCGGTTGTTCCGCAACCTGCTGATTGACGCCAGCGGCAACACGCATCGCGCCGAGTTCAGCATCGACAAATTGTTCCCGCCGGAAAGCAGCGGCGGCCGGCTCGGCCTGGTCGAGATGCGCGCGTTTGAAATGCCGCCGCATGCGCGCATGAGCCTGGCGCAGCATTTGCTCCTGCGTGGTCTCGTGGCGAAATTCTGGAACGAACCCTACAAAAACCGCCTCGTTCGCTGGGGCACGGACATCCACGATCGCTGGATGCTGCCGCACTTTTGCGAGACGGATTTCCAGGACGTGATCCGTGATTTGCGCGACGCCGGTTACCCGTTTGAATCCGACTGGTTCGCGCCGCACTTCGAGTTCCGTTTTCCCTTCATCGGCGATCTGGAGCAGCGCGACATTCAAATTGAACTTCGCACCGCGCTCGAACCTTGGCATGTGCTCGGCGAGGAACCGGGCGGCGGCGGTACGGTGCGCTACGTGGACAGCTCGGTGGAACGATTGCAAGTCAAGGCCCGGGGACTTGCGGGTGACCGCTTTGCCGTCACCTGCAACGGCCGGCGGGTGCCGCTGCACCCGACCGGCACCAACGGCGAAGGCGTCGCGGGCGTGCGTTATCGCGCGTGGCAGCCGCCCGAATGTTTGCAGCCGACCATTCCCTCGCATGCGCCATTGCGCTTCGATCTGTATGACACCTGGAACGGGCGTTCGCTCGGCGGTTGCCAGTATCATGTCGCGCATCCCGGCGGGCGCAGTTACGAAACGTTTCCCGTAAACAGCTATGAGGCCGAGTCGCGCCGGCTGGCGCGCTTTTTCCGCCACGGCCACACGGCAGGCAGAATGGAAATTCCGCCGCCGCCGGTCAATCCGGACTTTCCCTTCACCCTGGATTTGCGCAATGTCTGACGCCGACAACGAGCGGACGAACCGCGAGCCAAAGATGATTCAATCCCAGTCCATGGCCGGCGAATCCGGCAGCGCCAAAAAAGCGTCGTCGGCCACCAGCGGTTTGCTCGCCGGTTACCAACCCGTTCCCGGCGCGTTCGATGAACTGCTTGCGACCGACGGCCAGCCACGGCCGCATTATTCAAAATTAATCGGCGCGCTGGAGGGGTTGAGCCCGACAGAACTCCAGTTGCGCTGGGATACGTGCCAGCGTTTTGTCCACGAGCAGGGGATTACCTACAATGTCTACGGCGATCCGCGCGGCATGGAACGGCTCTGGTCATTGGACCCGGTTCCTTTGGTGCTGGCGCCCGACGAATGGGGGACGATTGAGGCCGGGCTGGTCCAGCGCGCGCTCCTGTTGAACCGCATCCTGGTGGATTGCTACGGTGCGCAGGAACTCATCCGGTCGCGCTGGCTGTCGCCGGCGCTGGTGTTCGCCCAACCGGATTTTCTGCGCCCATGCCACAATCTGCGTCCGCCGGACGATGTTTTTCTCCACTTTTATGCCGCCGACCTCGCGCGTTCGCCGGACGGGCGTTGGTGGGTGGTTTCCGACCGCACGCAGATTCCCACCGGGGCCGGTTATGCGCTGGCCAACCGGCTGGTTACCTCGCGCATTCTCCCGGAACCGTTTCGCGACAATCACGTCCACCGGCTGGCCGGTTTTTTCCAACAGGTACAACACACGCTCGCCCGGCTGGCGCCGCGCCCCTCGGACCACCCCCGGGTGGTCATGCTCACGCCCGGTCCGCACAACGAAACCTATTTTGAACAGGCCTATCTGGCGCGTTACCTGGGTTACCTGCTGGTCGAAGGCCAGGACCTGACCGTGCGGGACAACAGCGTCTTTCTTAAAACCCTGAGCGGCCTCGAACGCGTGGACGTGATTCTGCGGCGGGTGGACGACGATTTTTGCGATCCGCTCGAACTGCGCAACGATTCGATGCTGGGCGTGCCCGGACTGGTCGAGGCGTTGCGCGCCGGCAACGTGGTGGTCGCCAATGCGCCCGGTTCCGGTTTGGTGCAAAGCCCGGCGTTCATGGCGTTCCTGCCGGGGCTGTGCCGGCACCTGCTGGGCGAGGAATTGAAACTGCCGTCGGCGGCGACGTGGTGGTGCGGCCAGGAGCCGGCCCGGCAACATGTCATGCAAAACCTGGACCGGCTGGTGATCAAACCGGCGTTCCGTTCCAGCCGGCGCCTCGCCCAATCCGGAAAACCGCCGAGCGCGGACGAACGCGACGCGCTGCGCCGGCACATCGAATTTGATCCGGACCTGTTCGTGGCGCAGGAGCGGGTGGAATTTTCCACCGCGCCCGCTTGGGACGGCAGCCGGCTGGCGCCGCGACCGGTCGGCCTGCGGGTGTTTCTGGTTTCGAACGGCGGAGGTTATGCCGTCATGCCCGGCGGGTTGACGCGGGTTTCGCCGGATGCCGGCACCTTTATCTCCATGCAGCACGGGGGCAGCAGCAAGGACACCTGGGTTGTTTCCGAGGCGCCCGTCGAGGAAACCACGCTGTTGTATTCGGCAAACCAGAATGTGGATCTGCGGCGCACGGGCAACAACCTGCCCAGCCGGCTGGCCGACAACTTCTTCTGGCTCGGCCGCTATTCGGAACGCGCCGATGAAACCGCCCGTTTGTTGCGCAGCACGTTGCGGCGGTTCAATCCGGAACGGACGGGCAGCGCGATGCCGCTGTTGGGGCCGCTCCTGCAGACGCTGGAACGGCAGGGACAGTTGCCTGGATTGCTCGGGAAGATCGAGCTGCGCCAGAACCCGGAGGCGTTTGAAGCCGAACTGCTGGCCGCCATCTTTGATCCGGCCCGCACCGGCAGTCTGAGCCACATCGTGGACCATCTGCAGCGGCTGGCCATGTTCGTGCGCGACCGGACTTCCAACGACATGTGGCGGGTGTTGAGCCGGCTTAACGAACGGCTGGCGACGCCGACGACCAGCCTGGTGTTGCTGGCGGGCGATGCCACCGGCGTCTTGAATGAGACGTTGATCGGTCTCGCCGCGTTCCAGGGTCTGGCGCGCGAGAACATGACCCGCGCCCAGGCCTGGCGTTTTCTGGACATGGGCCTGCGCATCGAACGCGCACTTTATCTGGGGACCTTGCTCGATGCCACGTTGCGTTCGCCCCGGGCCGAGGACCCCAGCGTGCTCGAGGCCGTGCTCGAGGTGGCGGACAGTTCCATCACCTTCCGCTCGCGTTACAATCTGCTCCCGCACCTCCCGGCGGTGTTCGATCTCGTGTTGCTCGACGACAAAAATCCGCGGTCGGTGCTCTTCCAGATCCAGCAGCTCGCCCAGCATTTTGAACGGTTGCCGCGCGACCGCGAAACCACGACCGGCACCGGCAAACAAATCCTGGCCGGCTGCCTGGCCCGGTTGCAGCAGATGGACGCCCGCGAACTCGCCGGCCCCCGCGAAAGCTGGCTGGAGGGCAAGCTGAGCCAGGGCATCGCGGAAATCCTCGAAGTATTGCCCCGGCTCTCCGACGCCATCGCCGCGGATTATTTCGCGCATTCGGCCATTTTTCGCACCGGCCGGGAAGGGGAGCCATGACCTACAACATCGTCCATCGCACGCTCTACGAATACGCCGCCCCGGTCGCGGTGTCGCATCATGTGGCGCGGCTGGAACCGCGCGCCACCGCCACGCAGGAACGCGACAGCTTTACGCTGAAAATTTTTCCCGAACCCGCCCTGCGCAAATCGCGGCCCGATTATTTCGGCAACCGGCTTTGTTTTTTTACCGTCCAACAGGTCCACAGCCGGCTCGAAATCATCACGTCCAGCCGGGTGACCGTGTGCGCGGACAAACCGTCGGCCAATGAATCCTCGGCGTCGTGGGAATCGGTGGCGGGCATGTTCCGTGATCCGGTGTCGCCGGAAGTGGTCGAGCCGTACCAGTTCATTTTTGATTCGCCGCAGGTGCGCGCGTCGTTTGAGCTGGCGGATTATGCCGCCCAAAGTTTTCCCGCCGGCACGCCGCTGCTGGCCGGGGCCCGGGACCTGACGCGGCGGATTTTTGAGGATTTCAAGTATGATGCCAAGGCGACGACGGTGGCGACGCCGCTGGAGGAGGTCCTGGAAAAGCGCCGGGGCGTCTGCCAGGACTTTGCCCACCTCGGCATCGCCTGCCTGCGTTCGCTGGGTCTGCCGGTGCGTTACGTCAGCGGTTATTTGCGCACGCGCCCGCCGGAGGGCAAGCCGCGGCTGACGGGCGCGGACGCCTCGCACGCGTGGTTCGCGGTTTATTGCCATGGCACCGGCTGGGTGGATTTTGACCCGACGAACAATCTGCAGCCGGCAGAGGAACATATTACAGTGGCGTACGGCCGGGACTTTGGCGATGTCAGCCCGCTGGCGGGCATTCTCACCGGCGGCGGCAAACATGCCTTGAAGGTGGCGGTGGACGTGGCCGAGATTTGATCGGTTTCGGGAAAATAGTTGCAAATTTTGCTCGCCGGACCGGCGGGTTTTCGCATTCATAGCGCGCGCATGAAGTGGGACATCGTTCATCAGACGCGGTACACGTACGCGTCGCCCGTGAAAAACAGCTTCAACGAGGCGCGGCTCCAGCCTTTTTCCAACGAGGAACAGACGGTGGAAACGTTCGCGTTGAAGGTGCTGCCGGCCACCCGGGTCAGCCATTACCACGATTTCTACTCCAATATCGTCCATCACTTTGAAGTGGTGGATCCGCATTCGTCGTTGCTCATCGAAAGTCAGTTGCGCGTGGCGACCCATCCGCCCGCACCCTTGCCGACCACGGCGGCTCCCTGGCCCCTGGCGCGCATGGGTGAGGCGCTGAAGGACACGCGCAGTTATGAATTTCTGGAGACCAGCCGGTACGTGGAAATGACACCGGACGCGTGGCGTCTGGCCCTGGACGCGGCCATCGGCCTGACGGACACGTGGCAGGCGGCGCTGGCCATCATGCGGTTCGTGCACCAGCGCATCGAATATGTGCCGAATTCAACCACCGTCCATACCCATATGCGCGGGGTCTTGCGGGAGGGACGTGGCGTCTGCCAGGATCTCGCCCACGTGATGATTGGCCTTTGTCGCGCGCTGAAAATTCCGGCGTTGTACGTGAGCGGGTATCTGGCCACCGAGCAGGCCAGTGCCACCCATGCGTGGACGGAGGTTTTTATTCCCACCATCGGCTGGCGGGCACTGGATCCCACCCATGATTGTCAGGCGGGCGAAACGTACGTGAAAATCGCCGTCGGCCGCGATTACGCCGACGTGCCGCCGGTTACCGGCACCTACAAGGGAACCACCGACCGCAGCCTGGAAGTGGATGTTAAAATCAAGCCGGCTGCCTGATGGCACCAAGCCGGTGGTTGAAGAACCACATTTGACCTCAAGCAGCCCGGTCGTCTCTAGGCTTTTCCACCAGGGCCGCGAGTTTTTTATCGGCGGCATCCATGCCCGGCGATCGTTGGGGCGGGGTGGCCGGGACCGTCGATGCGGCGCCGGCTTCGGGTGCAGGCGAATACGGGGAGATTCTCGATGCTTCCGGGTAAGCGCGGCGGATCAGGAATCCACCGCCCAGCAGCCACCAGGCCACCAACAGATTGAATACAATCGGCAGTATGACGGTGATGAGGTCACCGGCGCCGGCCGTCTGGATGGCGGTGAAATCCAGCAGCGGCGTCACGGCGCTCAGGCCCAGGTAAAGAAAGACCAGCCCCAAAAGCCGGACCGCCAGGCTGAAGATGTCCTTGAACAGGTCTCTGGATTTCATGGCGCGTGGAATGGGTGCATGAATTGAATGCGTTTGCCGTCAGCGGCGAGTCTAAGAAGGCTCCTTCAATCGATTCAAGCACTATCCCCGGCAAATTTATGCCCGGCAAAAATGATTTCGTCTTAGACACATCCGGCCGGATCAGTTACATGTTGCCCCCATGTTTTTCAGTCCGGGCGTTGACAGAGCAGTTCGTTGGAGTAAAAACACGAGACGGTTTGTCATTCTGGTTTTGTTGGCGCTTCTGGTCTTTCCGTTCACCAGTCTGGCCCTCCCCAAACGATTGGTCCTCGGTCTGGATGGCGTGGCTTACCGTGACCTGAAGGCCCTGCAGAATGGCGTGGTCGGCACGAATCTTTTTGGCAGGCCGTTTCGCCGTCAGGCGTTCACGCGTGCGGAAGGATACTTTCCGGTCAGCCGCATGATCTCGACGTTTCCGTCCACCAGTGACGTCGCGTGGACGGACATTTTTGGCGATCGCCCGTTGCCGGGTTATCAACGCACCTATTTCAGCACGGCGGCCAATTCCCAAATCATCATCAACGGCATCACCACCACCATGGAGCACGAAGCGCAAATGACCTGGGAGATGCAAAACAACCTGCTGCGCACGATGGGCTACGTGTATCCGGTCCATACGTTGGGACACGAAATGCGCGAAACGATCAGAAACTTCTGGAACGACACGAACAACGACGGCAGCTATTACGTCTATATTCGCGCCACGGATGATGCCCAGCATCTGGACCGCAACGTCTTTGACCTGCTCTGCGGGCTCGATGACCAGCTTCAAGCGGTGCGCGCGCGCTACCGGGCGCAGGAGGGACGCGACCTGCAAATCGTGATTCTCTCGGACCATGGACACAATCACGTCGACACCTTCAAGCGCATCCAGGTTGTGGATTTCCTGGAAAAGGCCGGGTACCGGATTACGGAATCCATTGAAAGCCCCAAGGACGTCGTCCTGCCCACCACCGGCATCGAAGACTGGGTGGAAATCCACAACGCACCCGCCGCCACCGGGGCACTCGTGCCATTGCTCTCTCATCTGGAAGGGGTGGACCTCGTGACGGGCCGGGACCCGGATATCCCCAATCGATTCCTCGTCATGAATTCCCGGGGCGACCGGGCCGACATTGACTGGAATCCGACCAACAACACCTACCGCTATTTGATCGGGCAGGGCGACCCGCTGGGCTACCGTCCGGTGATGGAGGCGCTCGCCCGGGAGAAAGTGCTGGATGCCGATGGTTTTGCCACGGCCGATGCCTGGATGGCGGCGACCATGACCAATCACTATCCGCTGGCGCTGGAGCGGATTGTCCGCGGCCACACGCGGGTCACGCTCAATCCCGCGACCGTACTGCTCAGTCTGGACAACGGTTACGTTCACTCCGGCTGGCTGATGCAAAAGGGCGCGGACCTGTCCAGCTTCAGCAGCACCCATGGCGCCTTGGACAGCCTCAACTCGGACGGCGTCGTGTTGAGCAATTTCACCCCCACCCGGGACACCTCCACCGGCCGGGTGGCCGGGCAGTTTGATGATTTTTTGGGACTGCGCAATTTTCGCGCCGAGGAAAATGGCGCCGAGCTGGTCACCAAAGCAGAACAGGCCCTGACGCGGATTCCGCACGAGCCGTTTGATTCGGATTACCCGTCACTGCCGGGCGACGGTGTTTTTCTGCGGGTCTGGTCGCCGCAATTCACACACCTGGACCTTGCCGCTCCGGTCAGTGTGACAATTGAGAACGGGGCACATTTTTCAAATCCACCGAACCAGCGTTGGACGTCCCGGCCCAAGGTGGTGCTCGGGCGGCATTTGACCTTCAATCAACCGGTTTCCCTGCCGCACCCGTGCACTTACGAAAGGATCTATGCGTTGCCGGCCGATTTGATTTTGAATCCGCTGACGGAGTACCGGATTTCCGGCTGGGTGCGCGGCCCAAACCAGAGCGTCCCGCTTTTCGAATTCAATTTTCACACCGACCGCCAGGGCCGGCCGGCAGCGTATTGAGAAGCGGATTTATTATTGATTTGCTGGAGCGCGCATGGCGGATGGGGTCTTGATTAAGATTAAGCCGCTGTCCCGATGACCTGGCTTGTACTTGACGTTATAACATTTGTGGTTACATTGGTTTTATGGTACTGGAATTAAAGCTCCGCAAGGTCGGCAACTCGGTCGGTCTCGTTTTGCCCAAACAGGCGCTCGCTCATCTCAAGGTCGGCGAAGGCGACACGGTATGCCTCACGGACGCCGCCGAAGGCAGCGTGCGGATGACTGCCAATCCCGAAGTCTCCCGGCAAATGGAAGTGGTCCAGGATGTCATGCACCGCTATCGCAACACGCTCCGCGAACTGGCGAAATGAAGCTGCCGGTCTGGGTTTTGCGCGAGACGGTGCTCACGTTGCATGAGCAATCGCTGGCCGCGTTTGGCGGTGCGGCGGGCATCCGCGATGAGGGCTTGCTCGACTCGGCCCTGGCCAAACCGGAAAATCTTTTTGCCTACGGCAAGCCGACCATTTTCGACCTCGCCGCCAGCTACGGTTTCGGCCTGGTGAAAAATCATCCGTTCGTTGACGGCAACAAACGCGTCGGTTTTATTGTGGCGGTCGTTTTTCTTGAGCTGAACGGTCACCGCTTTAAAGCGACCGAGGCCGAGGCCGCCGTGTGCACGCTGGCACTGGCAGCCGGTGAAATGTCCGAGGTGCAATATGCCGGATGGTTGAAGGCAAACTCGCGCCGGGCTTGAACGGCAAATGATTTTGTGTGGTTTCCGCCTTCGTCCACTACGGCTCGGTGGCCGCGAAGACTTTTCCCTTTTCGGCGCAAATCATCTGCGCGGCGTACCGGCCGGAAAGTGCGGCGGACGGCAGTCCACCGCCGGCCACCACCCAGTGGCCGGCCATGTAGAAATTCTTCAGCCCCGGCAGCGTGTAGGGAATACGCCGGCCCAGAATCCGCGGGGTCGGCAGCCAGCCTTCGTAACTGCCCTGCCAGTTGCCGGTGTAGCGAACGAAGGTGGCCGGCGTCGCGATGTCGGAACGTTCGATGTGCGGGGTCAAACCTGGAAATCTGGTTTCGAGAATGGCCACGACCTCCTGCATGACTCTTTTCTTTTCCGCCCGATAGCGCAACGGATCGGTTTTTTTCAAGCCGGTCCAGAATTCATAGCTGGTCGGCGCCCGGATGGTGATGACGGTGGTGCCGGCCGGGCAAAGCCCCGAATCGCAACCAAAGGTTTCCACTTCCATGCAATCGAGGGACGTTTGATCGTCCATGCGGAGCGGCCGGGACAGGAACAAATTGAGCGTCTGGGGCGCATCCGGAAAGACGTGTTTAATCCCCAGCGATATCTGGATGATGGCCGGAAAGGTTTTGCAATGCTCGTAAAGGTACCGGATTTTTTTATCCACAAACCGGCCGGCCAACATCTTGAAAATGGTCGTGTAACCGTCCGCGCAGGAAACGACCAAGGCCGCCGGGACCACGGTGCCATCGGCGCACTGCACCCCGGTGGCACGATTGCCGTCAACGGTTATGGAAGTGACCTTTGCCTTGTATCGGATGGTGCCACCCAGGCGGGCGTAACGGTTCGCGATGGCCATCGCAAAATCCCATGAGCCGCCGGCAACAAATCCGGTATTCTTAAGGGTCCGGAACGCCAGAATCATGACGAGCACCAGGGCCGACATGTCGTCATTGCCAACCATGATCCGCAGGGTTTTACGGAGCAGCTCGTTCTGGTAGCGGGCCAGGTAGGTCGTGATGGGCAGGTTCTTCCATCTCAAGATGACGGGCAGCATGGGCAGGAGGCGCAGCCCGGTCCGCATTTTCTCGTGAGGTGTCATCAATTCCAACGGCTTTTCGAAGGGCGGTTCCAACGGAGCACAGCGGCGCGCAGCCCGCACCAGCCGGTCAATCCGGCTGGCGTCTTCGGGAGCGATGCGTTTGAATTCGCGCGCGAGTTCGTCCAGGTCTGCCGGCACCGAGAGAGTTTTGCCGTCGGCATCCTCCACCCGCAGGATTTCATCGGGAATAAGCACCTTCCGGCCAGCGATGGCGCCCAGTTCCTGCCAGACCTGGTGGAAGACCGAAGGCGGCCGGGTGCCCATCAGCCAGCGCAGACAACCGTCAAAAACATACGGTCCCCGGTGCCAGGCCGTGCATAAACCGCCCGGCAGCAGGCTGGCCTCCAGAATCTCGGTCGGGATGCCGTTCATCTGCAGGTAACAGCCGCAGGAAAGCCCGGCAATGCCGGCGCCGATGATGATGACCTTGGGTTGACCGGGAACCGGCGCGACGGGTTCGGGTGCTTGGGGTGCGGCCCGCGGCGGCTCTTCGACCTGCGGCAGTTCAGTAGCCATCGAAATTATTGTTGGCCGGCCCGACGTTGGCCATTCGGCGTTGGGAAATGTTGATGACCCAGGAGGCGATGTTCGACTTGGTCACCGGCAGGGACATGCGGGAAATGATGGAAGGCAGGCTGTAAAAGTCCCGGTACATTTTCTTGACGTTCTGTTCCAAAGCCGCCGGCGAACCATAAGGGGGTTGGATGTAACAAGCCTGTCCCGGCCAGCGGTCAATGTCCTCGTAGTTCGTGATCCGCCCTTCGCGTTTCATCCGGTCATAGAGCGGCGTTCCTTTGACCGGGGTAAGGATGTTGAAGTAGGCCACCGGCACCTTGTGATCCTGAAGAAACCGCAGGGTGGCGTTATAGGCGCCCTCGTTTTCGCCGTCCCAGCCAAAAATAAAATTCAGGGAATAGCTGATGCCGCGCCGGCGGAGATTGGCCAGCATCTCCCCGTAACGCGGGGCCTTGTTGAACCGCTTGTTCATGCCGTCCAGGGTCTCGGGATTGATGCTCTCGATGCCGATGTTGACGTGCAACAGACCGCTGCGCTGCGCAAGGTCCATGAATTCCTCGTCATTGCACAGGTAGGACGTCCAGAGCGCGGACCAGCGCACCTTGAGCGGGATCATTGCTTCCATGAGTTCCAGGGCATGGCTCCGTTTGCCGCCGAAATTGCTGTCGCCGAACAGCAGGTTGCGCAGCCGGCACCGCCTGATTTCCTCAACCACTTCGGGCACCGGCCGGCACCGGTAGGCCTCGCCCAGCAGGAAACGTTCGGAACAAAATTCGCAGCGGAACGGACAGCCCCGCGAGGCGGACACCGTAAAGGTCTTGAACGGACCATAACGCCGCAGCTTCAACAGCTCGTAACGCGGCAGGGGCAAACCGGTGAGGTTGGGCAACTGGCAGGCCCGATAGGTTTTCTTCAGCCGCCCGTGAAGGGCGTCCTCCAGCATTTGATTCCAAATGCCCTCGGCTTCACCGATGCCCACCGCATCGCAATGTTCTCCCGCCTCCTCGGCGTGAAAATAGGTATGCGGTCCGCCCATGATGACCGGCACTCTGCGCCGGCGAAACTCATCGGCGATGTCGTAGGCACGATAGGAGTGGAGCGTCCAGGTCGTCAGGGCGACCACGTCCGGACGACAGTCGAAATCAACCGGCTCGAGTTGTTCGTCGAGAAGTTGCACGTCCCAATCCGCCGGCGTCAGGGCCGCCAGATACGGCAGGGTCAACGGCACCACCTGGCGGCGGCGCACCTGGTACACCGTTCGGTCCGTCTTGGAACGGTAATACGATGGTTGGATGATTAAAAGCCGGTGTGCCATGTCGCAGGAGGCATCGGGAGGTTCCTGATTTCAGAATCCCGCACGGATTCCCTGAACCGGATATATCCACTTTTAATGGAATGTTTCATCGCCGCTACTTTAACGTTTAGAGAATCCCGCCGTCAACTTTGAGCGTGGAACCGGTGATATAACCGGCCTCGGGGCTGGCCAGGAAACGCACCGCGGCCGCCACTTCTTCGGGCCGGCCGAACCGGCGCATGGGGATCCGCATCTGCGTGGCCTTCCGTTCTTCCCCGGCCAGATAGGCCATCGCCTCGGTTTCCACATAGCCGGGACAAATGGCGTTTACGGTGATGCCGATGCGCGCCACCTCCTTGGCCAGCGACTGGGTCAGCGCCACCACTCCCGCCTTGGCCGCGGCGTAATTGGCCTGCCCGGCCGGGGCCAGGAGCGCGCTCAAGGAAGACACATTTACAATGCGGCCTGCGCGCTGGCCGATCATGGTTGGCAGCACCGCCTGGCAGCCGTGAAAAACTCCGTTCAGGTTGGTCGCCAGAACGCGTTCCCAGGAATCCAGCGGCATGTTGGCCAGCAGGGAATCTTCGTGGCTGCCCGCATTGTTGACCAGTACGTCAATGCGGCTGTGCCGCGCCAGAATTTCTTTGACCGCTGGCGGCCAGGATTCAGGGGCGGTGACGTCCAACGTCAGGCAGAAACAGCGGTCCGGATTTTCTTTTGCCAGCTGGTCAGCGTGTTCGCGACGTGAACGGACACCGAGCCAGACAACGTTGGCGGGGGATTCTTCGAGAAAAGCGCGCGCGCCGGCCTGGCCCAACCCGCCATTGGCTCCTGTAATCAGTATGACCCGCAAGCTCATGGCCGGATGTTGCCGGGGGATCTGCCGGGGGACAAATGCGAAATGCTGGAATCGGTGCGGACAAACCGTGCGCCCATCGCCTGCTGATTGGAGCCGACCAGGCTCACATTGGCGGCGGTGAATTGTCCGCCGGCCACCGCATCGCACGCCGCGACGCATTGCCAGGCGGCGGCGGCCATCAGTCCTTCACCCAAAATGCGTTTCGGACTGAGGCGCGGGCCGGTCCAATCACGCCACGCCGCGAGTTCCGGGGCATCCGTACGCGGGCAGTTTCCGACACCGTCGCAAAGCAATTCCGCATTTACCGGGAGCGCCGACATCCTGCCGGCGATTTTTTCGGTCTGTCCCGGTGCGCGCAATTGCTCGCGCATGGCGCGGGCGGCCTGCATCCGGGTGTTCCGCTGAGAGTAGGAATGCACGTCAGTGATGGCGGCCAATTCGAGACCCATTGACAATTCCGGGTCACGGCACAAGGTCACGGCTCCGGCGCCGGCGGTGAGGACGGCTGGACGTTCAAGATGCCAGAGCGCGTCCGCCAGAATCCAATTGGTTTCCTCCGCCCCGATGACGAGGCACGCGTCCACGCGATTCTCTTCCAACCATTGGACGCCGAGTGATACTCCCTGCAGAAAGGTGGCGGGATCGCCCACCAGGGAATTGGCCAGGGAAACGTTTCCCAAAAACGCGGCGACATGGCTGGTCGGGGCGGCAAAAACCGTTTCGGGAAACAGGAGCGGACTGGCGGTCGCCGGGTCCTTCAGCGTCTCTTCAAAAAAGCGGCAGGAATAATTCACGCAACCGCATTGAAGACAAACGACCAGTCCGAGGCGGCGTTTCGCATCAGCTTTCGCAAGCAATCCGGCCATGGCCTCGAGGGCGGCCGCGACGACATAATGGGTGATCGGGCTCGCGCGCCGCAGGCGGGGATGCGCGAGGAATTCGGGACGCACGGCGGGATTCGGCACCAGACGCGCCCGGAGCGGTTCCTCCCCGCCGGGCCGCTCCACGGTTTGAGTCGGCAACGGTTCATCCTGGGCCAGCGCCTCGCGCAGGGCGGTGACCTTCCAGCCGGCGGGCGATACCGCGCCCAGGCCCGCGACGAAAATCCGGCTCATGCCCACCTCCTGAAGATCACCGTCGCATTGACGCCGCCGAAGCCAAATGAATTGGACAGCGCGATCTTCACGCGGGCGTCCTGGGACTGGTGCACAACCGGAAAATGGCAGGCCGGGTCCGGGTTTTCAAATGCCAGCTCGGGCGGCAGCCATTGTTCGCGCAAAGCCATCAGGCAAATCACCGCCTCGACCGCACCGGCCGCCCCCAGCAGATGCCCGATGCTGGCTTTCGTGGAGCTGACCGGCAGGGTCGCCGCATGCGGGCCGGCCCATTGGGAAATGGCGAAGGCTTCCGAACTGTCATTGAGCACCGTGCCCGTGCCGTGTGCATTGACGTAATCAATGTCCTCGGGCGTGACGCCGGCGATGGCACAGGCCTGTTTCATGACCTTCAGCGTCGTCTCGCCTTGCGGATGCGGCTGGGTCAGATGATGCTGGTCAATGGCCGAGCCGTAGCCAATCAGTTCACCCAAGATGACCGCGCCCCGCCGGCGCGCGCTTTCCAGCGTTTCCAGGGCGACGACAGCCGCGCCTTCACCGAGTGCGAGGCCATCGCGCCGGGCATCGAACGGACGGCAGATGGTGGTCGAAAGCGCCTGCAAAGCGTCAAAACCCGAAAACACCATGCCACAGAGCGCGTCATAGCCACCAGCCACGGCGCGTTCCGCCTGACCGTAGCGAATGAGTTCCCAGGCGTGGCCGATGGCATTGCTGCCGGAGGCGCAGGCGTTCGACACGATCGTGATCGGCCCATTGGAACCGAGGGCGTCCAGCACCATTCGCGCCTGGACCTGGGGTTGATAGTGAACGGCCCGGGTGGGTTGATGGCGATGGCGGCGCGGCTTTTGCAATGCCTGACGAAAATAGGCTTCGCCGAATGACATGCCACCCGCCGTCGTGCCCAAAACCAACGGCAGGTTTTCCGTGGGTTCCCAGCCGGATTGCTGCCACGCCTCGCAGGCTGACAACAGCAGCAGGGAGGCGGCGCGGTCAAGCCGGGCTGTTTGTTTCGCCGTGAGCCGGGTGGGTGGCAGGGCCGCCGGCAGATCAACTTCCGCCGCCAGCTTCGCCCGTTGGCGGCTCACATCAAACAACGACACGGGACGAAATGCCGTGCGCCCCGCGCGAAAACCTTCCGCATTGGATTTCCAGCCCTGGCCCAGCGCCGTGATGATTCCGGCGCCGGTGATGACCACCCGGGCGGGCGCTGGGAGCGGAGACGTTGACGGGAAAAGCATGATCGTTCAAGGGCGACGAAATTCGGCCGCACGTTCAGGCAAATCAGTTGGTGGCGCGCTGCGCGCCGGCGAGTTGTACGGCTGGGATTTAAATCGCATGGTTCGAATTGAACGGAGAATAATAAAATGCGCGAAGAAAAGGAACAACGCAAAAGCATCCAGCCGTCGAAACCCGGCTGGATGCCTGCTATTTTGAAGATGGCAATGACGAATTCCGGTCCCGGTCAGTACATCCCGTGTTCGCTGGAAGACCAGCTCTTGACCTTGCCGCTCGTGTCAAAAAAGACCGTCAGAAAATGGGTCTTGCCACCGAACAAGGCGTAGTCGGGAATGAAGCCTTTCTCGGCATCATTGTAGGACCAAATCTCGGAGCCGTCGCTGCTTACGGATTTTCCTTTGGGATTGCCAATCGCCTGAACCACCTGGTCCATGGTCATTCCGACGCTCAAACGATCTTCCTTGGGCCGTTTATCCTTGGGCGGCTTGGCCGGCTTGGGGGGTTGCGCCTGGGCGGTTTTGGGGCCGCCTTGATCCGAGGCGCAGCCGCACAGACCAAACAGGGTGGCGGAAACGAGCAGACTGGCAACTAACAATGTTTTCATGATTCGGTGCTGTATTGGGTTTCGTTTGTGGTCACGCTTTGCAAACTACCTTCGGGCTGAAGCTGACGCATCATAAGAAAGGGGTCAAGCACTTATGAGATTTTTTTCTGCGATTTTCAAAATCGGAAATATCGGTCAACGCAAGGTTTTGCCTCGATTCCCGCCGGAGCCGGGATTAGGCTGGCTCCATGCTTGGATCGACAAAATCCGCCGCGGTAATTCCCTGCTTCAACGAAGGTGCCGATATTGCCGCCCTGGTCGTTGCCCTGCACCGGCATCTCCCCCTGGTGCTGGTGGTGGATGACGGTTCGACGGACGACACCACGATTCGGGCTGAAAATGCCGGCGCCGTCGTGGTCCGTCATGAGCGGAACCTCGGCAAGGGCGCGGCGCTCCGGACGGGTTTGTCGCAGATCCGGAAGCGGGGCTTTGAATGGGCCGTGACGCTCGATGGCGATGGCCAGCATGTGCCGGAGGATTTGCCTGCCTTCCAACAATGTGCCGAACAAACCGGGTCGTCGCTGGTGGTCGGCAACCGCCTGCATAAAGCGCGCGCCATCCCCTGGCTGCGCCGGCAGGTGAATTGGTGGATGAGCCGGAAATTGTCGCAACTGGCCGGCCGATGTCTCCCTGACACCCAATGCGGCTTTCGCCTGATCCACCTGGAAACCTGGGCCAGCCTGTCCCTGCAGACAGAACATTTCGAGATTGAATCCGAAACTTTGATGGCCTTTCTCGCGGCGGGGCAGCGGGTCGAGTTCGTCCCGATCCGGGTCATTCGCAGTGGTCGCCGGAGCCGTATTCGCCCGGTGGCTGACACGTTGCGCTGGTGGAAATGGTGGCGGAATTTCCGCCGACCCACGGTCACGGGCAATCCGGCAGGTTCACACATCCAAACAGCCCCGCCGGCCGCAGTTCCAATGGAAATGCTCCATTAAGAAAACAAGGTGGAACGCCAGTTTACTTGGTGGGATTCCAGATGTACTTGCCGCTGGTGTTGATGTAACCGGTTCGTCCGTCCACCTTGACCATGGCCAGGCCGTCCACAAAAGAATCGGCTTCGTTGAACTGCGGGTTGATCGCAAATTTCCCGCTGGAGTTGATGAATCCCCAGTGTCCCGACTGGCGCACCGGCGCCAGATCCCCGGAAAACGCGCCGGCTTCGTCAAACTGCGGATTGATCACAAATTTTCCCGCGTGGTCGATGTAACCCCAGCGTCTTCCCTGCCGGACGGGCGCCAGGCCGTTGCCGAAGCGTCCGACCTCGTCGAACTGGGGATTGATGGTCATCTTCCCGGCCTTGTCAATGAATGCCCATCTGCCGCCCGACCGGATTCCCGCAAGCCCATCGGAAAACGACTGCGCCCTTTCAAACTGCGGGTTGATGACCACGGTTCCGGTTTTATCCACGTAACCCCAGCGGCCGCCCATCCGGACGGGCCCGAGCCCGTCGGAAAACATTCCGGCATCTTCAAACTGCGGATTGATGGCGAATTTGCCATCCGTATTGATGTAGCCGTAACCACCTCCGCCGCCGTGAGCGAACGGTCTGGGGTCGTTGGGAAAGGGGCTGCCGCCGCCGCCGCCGCCAACCTTGATCGCCGCCAGCCCCTCGTTGAAGACGTCGGCCTTGTCGAACTGCGGAACAATCGTGATCTTCCCCGAACTGTCCACGTAGCCCCAACGGCTCAGGCGTACCGGAGCCAGGCCTTCCGCAAAACCCGCCGCCCGCTCGAACTGCGGATTGATCACGGTTTCCCCGGATTTGTTCACAAACCCCCAGCGACCGTCGACGACCACCGGATAAAGCACCGATGCGGCTGTGCCCATGGACGTGGCACTCAACGTTGCGAGGGTGAACAGCAGGTAGAACCAGTTTTTTTTCATAATGTTTTGGAAATTGATTTTTGACACCACACCGGCTTCCGACTCACCAACCCGCGCCAAGCCCGGCATATGCGTCCGAGTCTATTATCCGGCGATGGCGAGTCAAGTGGCGATTCCAATGCGCCCCGCCGCTTCGGGCTTGACCCGGCTGACGAGCCGGCCGGCCGAATATTGTGACTTGCATAAGCGACTCCAATGATTATTTTTCCCCGCCGGTAAATTCGGAAAACAGTTCTAGACCCATGACAAATTCGATCAAGACGGTTGGCATCATCGGCAGCGGTCCGGCGGGGGCGACCCTGGCTTCGCTGCTCAGGCTTAAAGGCGTGGACGTGACCCTGTTTGACGATGGCCGCCGGCCCGACCTGATCGTGGGCGAATCCCTCATTCCGGCGATTGTGCCCGTGCTGCGGAAGCTGGGTCTGGAGGAGCGCACCGCCGCGGTCTGCCAGTACAAACCCGGGGTTACCTTCACCTTCAACCCGGACGAAGAGGTTTCGTTTACCTTTCAATCGCTCGCCGGCACCACCATGCCGACCTATGCCTACAATGCGCCGCGCCCCGCTTTTGACCGTCTGCTGGACCAGCGCGCCGATGAGCTGGGCGTGAAACGCGCGCTGGTGCGGGCGAAGGTCGAACGGGCGGGCGGCGACAAATTACGGCTCGCGGAGGAAACACTTTCCCAGGCACCCTGGTTCCAGGGCCGGCAGCCGGATTTGCTCGTGGATTCCTCCGGCCGCAGCCGCCTCTTCGCGCGCACGCTGGACATTCCCGCGGACGTCGGCCCGCGCAAGGACGTGGCCTACTTCGCCCACTATGCCGGGTTTGCCGACCCAACCCCGCGCGGACAGGTCATCATCGGCCGGCTGGCCAATGGCTGGTGCTGGCGCATCCCTTTGCCCGACTGTCTTTCCGTCGGTGTGGTGATGAACAAGGATGATGCCGCAACATTTGGCACGACGCCCGAGGAACGGCTCGAAGGGGTCATCCAGCACGATCCCCTGCTTGCCGCCGCGGGCCGCGACCGCCGCCGCATCACGGAGGTTGCCACCTACACCAATTATCAACTCATTTCCAAGCGTGGCCATGGGCCGGGCTGGGTGATGTCGGGCGACGCCTTGGGATTTGTGGATCCGATGCTTTCGCCGGGTATGTGGCTGGCGCTGCATTCGGCCGAATTGCTCTCCGAACATCTGGACGACCTGCCGGCCTATTCGCGCGAAATGCGCAAGCTCATCAAGGCCTGGATGGGATTCATCCAATATTTTTACGATGGCCGCATCTTTGCGATGTATAAAACCGGCACGTTCTTTGAGCAAAAATTCCCCGGCAAAATCTCGATGAC
>Ga0187851_10001340_pt1 | contig 23704 bp, 16 predicted proteins | sample June2016WEW_6_10_FD_132997 | JGI IMG/M metagenome (GOLD analysis project Ga0187851, IMG submission 132997) | Peatland microbial communities from SPRUCE experiment site at the Marcell Experimental Forest, Minnesota, USA - June2016WEW_6_10 | ecosystem: Environmental > Terrestrial > Soil >...
GCCAAGACCATTGTTTTGCTTCAGGTTTTGTGTCAAGCTCGTTATCCACTTTGAAGCGTCGCCTTTTGTGCGGGTGTAGTTGCGCAACCGCCCGATAAAAACAGTCAGGATAGCCGCCTCCAGCAAAATGAGCAGCGCGAGAATCGCTTTTTCGATCAGGATCAAAATCGGCGCGAGAAAAGAGATGAAATGAACCATATTTCCTCCTTAAATGCAAATGATGCCCGCATGCAGGCGATAAGGTTTAAGTCTTAATGCGAAGACCGACATACAGTTGCCGCCCGCGCAACGGCCCCCAGATATGCGAGGTGTTGAAATTCCCCGATGCATCCCAGTAGTGAGGATCGTCCCCGAAGGTCCCCTCCTGGGTGATGTTGAACAGGTTTTCCGCGCCGGCGTAAAGATCCACCACCGGACGGAGCTTCCAGGTCGCCTTCAGGTTGACCACGACATAGCCGGGGGCGTTGGTGGATTTAGGATCGCTGGCAACGCCATTTTCAAAGACATTGTATTGACCCGCATATCCATAGGGTGTCAGATCGCGCGGCGCGATCCAGTCCGCGTCGCCGGAAAGGGAAGCCGGCCCGAAATCCATTTGGAGGCGTCCGTTGACCTCGGTTTCGACGGCCGCCACCAGTTCGACGGCCTTGAAAGCGTCGGGGATTTGATCGTGCGCGGCGCCGAGGCCGAGCTTGAGCCATGCACTCGGCTGGTACGACGCTTCGGCGTCCACATCGAGAAAGTCGAGCGGGATGGAGTCACTTTGCAATAGGGGACGGGGCAATGTCGTGTCGGTATTGACGAATTCCAGGTTCGAGACACGGGTGCCAAATGCGGCCACGGTGAAGTCCCAAGGCCCCTTGTAGTAAGAAAGAGAGCCTCCCGCCCCCTCGGCTGTTTCCAACTTGTCCACACCGATGTCGAAACCGTCGTTCAGGAGGCCGTGATCGAGTTCAAAAAAGGTAAGCGGGGGGCGCCACCCCAAACCCGCTGAGAGGCGGCCCGTCAGGCCTTCGACGAACTCCCAGCGCAGGCTCGCACGGGGCGCGGCGATGAAATTGTCGATCTTCGAACCCGGCTTGTCGAACCAATTCACCTCGATGTCATCGAGCCGCAACGCCATCGAGAGGTCGCGTCCACGTCCGAAGTTCAAAACGTCCTGGCCATAAGCGCCGCCGAAATTCGAGTAATAGGAATCCGGCGTGATGTGAAGGCTGTCGTAGTAGTAGTACGATTGCGAGGCCATCCGTTCGGCGTTTCCGTCAATGCCCGCGGTAATGGTATTGGCGCCGGTTGTTCCCTGCCAACGCAAATCCGCCACACCGTTGCGATCCAGATTGGCATAATCAGCGCCATTTTCGTATTCGGAGGCTTGCGTCTGGACGGTATAGCCCGCCCGTAACTGCCATAACCCCAGGGTCGGCGAATCCCAAGTCAGGCTGCCCGCTGCTTCGTCCCGCTCCGTCTGGATCCATTCGATGATATCCTGAGGATTGCCTATATAGGCGCTGTCTACATTCCCTCCCACATATTGCGGAGTAGAGTTTCCCCCATTCCCGACCGCTGCGCCCATATAATCCGAAGTATTTGCCGCGCCGAAGACCTGCGAAAAGCTATGTATGTAGCGCAGATTCCACGACCAGTTATCGCCGATTAAACCGTTCAGCCGGAGCAGGGCGCTTTCGTCTTTGAGGGACGGCGATGACGAAACGTTGCTGGAATCTCCGAACCATGCTCCCTGCTCGAAGTGGTGCGCCGCGACGAGGATGCCGAGTTTGCCGCTGTCAGTCACCGTGGTTCCGGAAAACGAAAGGCGGTCCCAACCGTTGTTCCCTATAGCCGCATCGGCTGTAAGACCTGTGCCTGTGGGGTCTCGGAACCGAACGTCCATGGCGCCACCGATGGCGCCCGGCGCAAGAAGCGAGGCGCCGGGGCCCCGCGAGATGTCGATGTCGGCGATCCCGGCCGTGGTCAAAGCATCCACGCCATAGAAACTCGTGACCGGCGTATACAAGGGAAGGCCATCGACAAGCAGCGTGGTTTGATTCGCGCCAAGGCCGTTGATCTGAATTTGCTTGAAGCCGCAGGAGCTACAACACGTCAAAACACTGACGCCGGGTTCGTCGGTCACCGCCTGGGTGAAATCATCCGCATTTTTTCGATAGATGGCCTCCGGCGTGACCTCGCTGGTCGGCTGGATCGCATTTGACAAAGCGCCCAGGCGGTCCATGTCGCGCCGGGTTCCCTTTACCTGAATGGTAGTGTCCACCTCGGATTTGAAATGAGTCGCTGCGGGCATCGCAGGAGTCATTTTGTTTGAAGAATCCGGTGCGGCATTGGATGGATGACCGATGGAATCGCTGACGGCCTCGGCCTTGGCGGTGATATCAGCACTGTCTTTGACGTGAGTCGCTGCGGGCGCGGCAGAGGTCATTTTGTTTGAAGAATCCGAAGCGGTATTGGATGAGTGTCCGCCGGAATCGCTGACAGCCTCGGCCTTGGCAGTGGAATCCGTCGATGTTTGCGCCTGCGTTACTTGGGCGAAGGTGGGAAAAACTGCGGGTACGGCCAGAAAACACCACAATGCCAACCACAATTTATATGTTTTCATGATAACTCCATTTTCAATAATTATGTTTTAATCGAGCGAGATAATCACCGCATGCAAAAAGCATACCGGCAACAGTGCTCGACGCATTGTTATACAGAATCGGAACCAGCCGGATCTGTTCATAACCGGAAACGACAGGAGGAAGCCTCCCGCATTTTGGCGTATGGAGATTCTTCCTGCCACGCCATGAAGCAAGCGTACCCTACGTTTCCCTATTGTAAGCGCGCTTCAGACGCACTCATCCGGTAAACTCAAACGAAGCTGATGCTGATTAAGAAGCGGAGATCAAAACAGGAGGCGCACGGCTATGATAACATGCGATGTGTCGGGAAGGATTTTGCCTGACAGGAGTAACGAATAACTCCGTCCAGGCTGAAACAAAGACCGCGAAAAAGAAAATGCCGGTGACAACAAGGGGTAGAACCTGGGCAATACAGAGACTGCAATCGTCATGCTCCTGCCCATCATCATGATGATGAAGGGGAAGCACGGCGCCCAGATAGAAGCAAAGAAATAGCGCGCACAGAGACGAGAGGGAACGGATCGTCCTTTTAACCGTATCGCGTCGTGGAAAGCGAATCATAAATGCTATAGATACCTTGATGGATGCATGGAATTCTATTACGAGTTCTCGGCGAGGGATATTGTGTGACGCCAGTCGAAGAACGAAGATTGCAATTTTTCACGATCCGCTTACGCTATCGCCGGCTGCAACAGAACTCGTCGCAACCGCCCCACTCGAAGCGCTCGCACATCCAACCGCCGTTAACAAGGCCGCCACAAAGGCAACAGACTATTGGAAATTATTGTTAAAGTTACCAGTCTTTAAAGTTGACGTCAAGCTGGGTTGTTATTTTCCACTTGCCATTGATAGCCTGGTCGTTGTAAAAAATTGGCCCGACGAGCACACAGACGTTTTCATTGAAATTGTACGAAATACCGGGACCGCCGCCGCCGTACACATTATTACCGGTTGCCAGGTCGGCGCAGACGGTGATCCGGGTATAGTCAACGCCGCCCGCTGATTTCGCCGGAAGAAAGGAATGGTCCCAGGCAAGCGTAACCCCCTTATTGACCCCATCGACGCCTGCTATTGTTTTATTTCCTTCGTATCCTCCGACGAACAGCCTGCCGATGATGGGAAGCGTTTTGCCGATATTTACGTAACGGATATCAAAATCGGTAACGTTGGTTTTCACGCCCACATCGAAAATACCGATGGCAAGGGCGGGTTGGCCTTTGAAGAATGCGTCTTCCGGAACAGCGGCCTTGGTATTGAACAACAGCGGGAAATTCTGCGCTCCCATGAGGTCAATGCCGATTTCCATCTGCAGTTTGCTGAACGGTAAAATGCCGAGCGTATAGCCGACGTCGGTGGGAAAAGCATCGTAAGCGTCTGAAGACGAGTTCGCTATATGGAAGTAATCGTCGATATCGAGATGTCCGATACCGTATGGCTGAATGTCCGTGGTTCCAGCGGTCCATAACTCCGTCGATGGGGTCGCGAACGCCATGGTCGGCAGTCCGATGACAACGGCAACGAGCAAAAGCAACTGCGATTTTCTCATAAAACCTCCTGTTAAGAAGCGGACAGTGAAGAATATTTTTTCTGAAGTTCGATATTGATCTTGAGCACGTTGACCATTTTCTCGCCGACAAGACCGAACCACGGTGCAAAGGCATTGTCGCGAAGAATTCGTTCGATTTCGGCGCGCAGGGTCGCATTGTCGCGTTTTGTCAATGCGGCCCATGCGCCGGCCACGCGGTCGAGCTGGAACTCGGCATTGGCAAGCGAAATGTGCGGGTCGAGCCCGGAGGCGGAACTGGTCACCATGTCGCCCGGCACGTCCTGGAGATCGGCCCGCGGGTGGTCCGCACGCCACATATCGAAGAATAGCGACTGGATGTCGCTTCCCGAATTTACCGGTTCGATAGCGGTCACGCTCTTGCCGCCCGCGCCGGTGCGGGTGACGGACGAGGGGAATTTACCCGGATTCGCCTTTGAAAAACTCTTGAAAAAAACAACGGCCAGGTCCGCGGGGCCGGGGTGCGGCGTTGCCGGATTGTCCTTGACGAACTGGGCCACCTCCGCAGGGTGGGAGGCGCCCCACGCCCCGATGTACGCGGCATGGGTGGAATCCGCGCTTACCCAGGCAACGGCGAGCGCGTTGTGCGCGTCGGCCCACTGCGCGACAATGGAAGGCGCGCCCTGAAAAGTGTCCGCCTGAAACCATTTTTCGATATCAGGAGCAACGAGCTGCCCGGCCTGCGAACCGCTCTTGTATTTGACGATCGGCCCGAGCATGACCGCCACCCGGTTGCGCAGCGCATAGTTGGACGGGGCAAGCGCCGCCGAGGACGATGCAGAGGCATCGTAGGAGCAGGCCGACGGGCGCGGCTGGAAATATTGATCTTTTGTAAATGCCTGCGCGATGAGCAGCGATCCCACCGGCGTACCGTTACCATCTTTTACGATACTACCGTTTGCCTGGAAAGGAAAGAAGCCCTGCCCGATTCCCCACAGCGCCAGCGGATACAGGCCGCAACAGATGACCAGCGCGAAAAACAGCAGCCACAGACTCTTCGAGATATGTTTCAGCATGGCATCGTCTCCTTTTCTGCTTCGTGAACGTTCAGTTTACCAGATGCAGGGCGACCATCAGCACATCAATGAGTTTAATGCCGATAAAGGGAAGGATCACCCCGCCGAGCCCCCATACGAGCAGGTTTTTCCGCAACAGCGCGTCCGCCCCGAGCGAGTGGTAGGTAACGCCCTTGAGCGCGATCGGAATGAGCAGGGGTATGATAAGGGCGTTAAAAATGATTGCCGAAAGAATGGCCGAGGTGGAGGAGTGCAGGTGCATGATATCGACCGCCTTGAGCCAGGGAAGCGTGCTCGCGAAGAGCGCGGGAATAATGGCGAAGTATTTCGCGACATCGTTTGCTATTGAGAATGTCGTGAGCGACCCGCGCGTCATGAGCAGCTGCTTGCCGATTTCGACGACTTCGATGAGTTTGGTCGGATCGCTGTCGAGATCCACCATGTTGGCCGCTTCCTTTGCCGCCTGCGTCCCGGCATTCATCGCCAAGGCCACGTCCGCCTGCGCAAGGGCCGGGGCGTCGTTGGTCCCGTCACCCATCATGGCCACGAGTTTCCCCTCCGCCTGCTCTTTGCGGATATAGGCAAGCTTCGCCTCGGGCGTCGCCTGCGCGACGAAATCATCGACCCCTGCCTGCGCCGCGATGGTAGCGGCGGTGAGCGGATTGTCTCCCGTGATCATCACGGTCCGCAACCCCATTTTCCGCAGGTTATCGAAACGCGCCTTCATTCCCGGTTTGAGGATGTCCGAAAGCACGATGACGCCGGCCACCTGCATGCCGTCGGTCACCACGAGCGGCGTTGCGCCCTTCGATGCGACGCGGTCGACGATTGAACGCAATTCCGGCGGCACGGCGCCCTTACCGTTGTTGATAAAAGCGATTATCGCGTCCGCCGCGCCTTTCCGGATACGGCGTCCGTCCGGCAGGTCGACGCCGCTCATCCGCGTCTGCGCGGAAAACGCCACATAGTGCGAGCCCTGTGGCACGTTAACCGGGTCATTCCCCTGCGCCTCGAAAAACTTGACGATTGATTTGCCTTCCGGAGTCTCATCCGCCGCGGATGCCAATGCTGCAAGCCGCATAAGCTCTTCGGGCGGATAGTTGCCGACGGACAAAAATTCCGTTGCACGCCGGTTGCCCATGGTGATGGTGCCGGTCTTGTCGAGCAGCACCACGTCCACGTCGCCCGCGGTTTCCACGGCCCTGCCGCTCTTGGCAATGATGTTGTTCTGCAACGCGCGCTCCATGCCGGCGATGCCGATTGCGGCAAGCAGGGCGCCGATGGTCGTGGGAATGAGACAGACAATGAGCGCCACCAGCGTCGGCACGTCGGTGCCGAGACTTTTGATGGCGTGCGTGAGGCCAAGATACCCCATCATGTACTGCTCCGCGTTCAAGGCCATGGGATAGAGAGGAATGACCACAATGAGGAAAATAAGGGTAAAGGCGGAAAGGACCAGCGTCAGGGCGATTTCGTTGGGCGTGCGATGGCGGATCGCCCCTTCCACGAGCGAGATCATTTTGTCGAGGAACGATTCGCCGGGGCTGCCGCTGATCGAGACGACGATCCGGTCCGATATGACAAGCGTACCGCCGATGACCCCGGACCGGTCGCCGCCGGCTTCACGTATGACCGGCGCGGATTCGCCGGTAATGGCCGACTCATCGATCGAGGCGATGCCCTCGACGATATCGCCGTCGCCGGGGATGGTCTGCCCGGCCTCCACCACGACCTTATCACCGGACTTGAGTTCGGTCGATGAAACCTGCTCGATCGCCCCGTCCCCTTTTCGCCTGAAGGCCGGCGTGTCCCGGCGGGTACGGCGGAGCGACTCGGCCTGGGCCTTGCCGCGCGCTTCGGCGAGGGCGGTGGCGAAATTCGCGAAGAGTACGGTGACGAAAAGCCATGCGTCAAGTGAAATGAAGTAGGAAACCGGCACCTGGCTTTCCGCTCCACCCACGAGCGCTTTCATGATAAAGAGAAAGGTCAGCAGCGCGCCTACCTCGACGACGAACATGACCGGGTTTTTCCACTGGATATCCGGCCGCAGCATCACCAACGCCTGCTTGAGCGCGGGGATGGCGGTTTCGGCAGTGAGAAGGGGCCTGCTCCGTATCCTGCGTCCGGGGTGGGGCTTTTTAAACGCCTGCATCTTTGACTTCTGGGCAATTCCTGTTGGATTCATCGTTTTCTTTCCTTTGTATTGTATTCGCAGCAGTTGACTCGATGCATGCAGTTTACTGTCAGCCGCCAAACGGGATCGGGCCCAAATGCTCGGCCAGCGGTCCGAGGGCGGCTACCGGCAGAAAGAGCAGCGCTCCCACGATGACTATCGTGCCTAAAAGGAGAAAGCCGAAGGTGAGGGTATCGTCCCGCAGGGTCCCCAGGCCAAAGGGCGCGGATTTTTTCTCGCCCAGAAATCCCGCCATGGCGATCATCGCGAGGATTGGAAGGTAACGCGCAAAAAGCATGACCAGGCCGGTCGCGATATCGAACGGCACGGCTTCGGGAGAGGGACTCAGGTTGTTATTCGCGCCATAGCTTACGCCCAACCCGTCGAACGCCGAACCATTGTTGGCCGAAGCGGAGGAAAACTGATATACTATTTGCGAAAATCCATGGGGACCGGGATTACTTTCCGCTTTAATTCCCCAATCGGTCGCCGCAAAAAGACCGGTCGGGAGAAGGATCATGAGCGGATGGATGAGTAACGCAATCACGGCGAGCTTACATTCGCGAATGCCGATTTTTTTCCCCAGATACTCGGGCGTTCGTCCCACCATCTGGCCGGCGATGAAGACGCCGATAATGAGAAACATGAGGAAGTTGATCATGCCAACCCCTTTCCCGCCGAATATGCAATTAAGCCACATGCCGGCCATCGGGGCAAGTGCGGCGAGGGGGTTAAGCGCGTCGCTTTCGGCGTTTATCGAGCCGCAGGTCACGTCGGTGGTGAGGGCCGCATAGGTCGCCCCGGCCGATGTCCCGAAGCGCAACTCCTTGCCTTCGAGATTCCCGAGATGCTGGTCAACCGGCAGGCCGGCGACCGCGGGCAGCTGCACGAGCGTTTTCCCGTCCGGCGCTGAACTATTATGTATTGCATAGCTCCGCGACACAGGGTGGGTGGTGAACGCCGGATTCGGTTTCTGCGTGTCAAAGTACACTGACCAGACAACCGTACCGACCATAAGCGCCATCATGACGGAAAAGACCACCCAGGAGTGTTTTCTCCTCTTGAGCATCCGGCCGTACATGAGCACCAGTGCAAAGGGGAAGATCATCATGGCGAGGGTATTGAAAAAATTCGATAGCCCGGTGGGGTTTTCAAAGGGGTGCGCGGCATTCATGCCGAAAAAACCTCCACCATTGGTCCCCAGCATCTTTATAGGCTCGAGGGCGGCCACCGGACCCATTGAAATGGCTTGGTGCGCGGCTTCGAGCGTCGTTACGCCGTGCGAACTGCTGAAAGTCATGGGAGAACCCTGCGTGAGGAAAAGGATCCCGAGGACCAGTGAAACCGGCACAAACATGTATATCATTACCCGCCACATGTCAACGAAGAAATTACCGACCAGCGCTTCCCCGCGAAAGGCACGGATCATCGCGGCAAGCGAGCAGAATCCGACGGAGGCTGACATGAACATATTAGCGATGCAGAAAAAAATCTGGCTGAAGATAGACAAATTCACCTCTCCGGCATAGTGCTGAAGGTTCGTGTTAGTCATGAATGAGATGACGCTGTTGAAAATGGTGGAAGGCGCCAGCATTCCCTTATGGTCCCCGTTGAGCGGCAACCACGGCTGGAGCGCGAGGACCGCAAAGCCATAGACAAAGAGCGCGAGATTGAAGATAATGAGGGCTGCGGCATACTGCTTCCAGGTTTGCGGACCGCTGTCCAGCCGGCTTTCGAACCATTTCAGGAGTCGGGGAGCCCGGTAGTTGCCCTCCATGATCCATGCGCAGTACCGGCTTAAAGGGATTGCGACGAGCGTCGCAACGACCAAAAGAGAAATTGGGATAATCCACGTTTGCATAGCCTGCCTCTTTTACATCCGTTGAGCGTTTTTTAGGCGATTAGAACCACTCGGGTCTAATCAGCGCCACAAATAGGTATATAAGCAGAAATATCGCAACAATAGCGGTGATGATAATCATGATACCCTCCCTATATTTTTTCGCACGCGATGAGGAACCAATAACATGCAAGCATCGATACGACACCGAGGATAAATAACGACGGCAACCAGAGTAAAAGATTCATCGCAAATTCTCCTTTTCCAGATTGACCATGATGTTTCGGTTCATTTAAAAAAATAGGAAAAACTTCGTTAGTATAGTGTTAAATGTAACATGAAAAGCATTAAGAAAATGTTAAAATGGGTCTCAAATTGTGCGCCAACGGCGAGCATGGGATCGATCGAAAACCGAAGCGACTGATTTAAATAGGTGAACCTGTAATTTATTGGGCAATATCGGCATGTTTTACCGGCAGCCGTATCGTAAATCGCGCCCCGCCCTCTTCACGGTTGGAGGCTTCGATGGTGCCGCCCTGTATTTCAATGAACGCTCTGGTTATCGACAACCCTAAGCCCGTTCCGCCGGGCCTGGATCCCGGAATGCGGTAAAATTTCTCGAAAAGCCTGCTGACCGAATCGGACGGGATACCGGGACCGGTATCCTCGACCGTTATGATCAGGGCGGCCGGCTCATAGACCGCGGCAAGGGTGATCCGGCTTTGCGGCGGCGTGTATTGCGCGGCATTGACAAGCAGGTTGGAAAGCGCCTGCTGCAGAAGCACCGGGTCGGCCTCGACCAGCGGCATGTTTTCCCGGACCTCGACAAACACCGTGTGAAACTCGAGCTCGTCGGCGAGATCGCGCAGGAGATTATTGAAAATATCCCGGATGTCCACCCATTCCCGGCGAATGGCTACCGCGCCCGATTCGATGCGCGTCATATTGAGCAGATTCTCCACCACCCGGTTGAGGCGGCCCGACGCGGTCCGGATATCATCTATGAGGAGTTCGAGAGATTCGCTTTTTGCGCGCGTGCCGGGGTCAGAAAGTGCATTCGAGGCGGTGATAATGGCGGTAATCGGCGTCCGCAGTTCATGGGAAACCGAGCGCAGGAACGTTTTGCTGAGCCTCTCGGCGCGCAGAAACATGCGCTCCAGCGCGATCGATATCTGCTGCAATGACATCCGGAAATGGCCCTCTTTGGCAAAAGGCAACTGGCCATCCTTTCCCGATACAATGCCGACGACCCCGTAGCAATGTTCCTTCGACATGAGCGGATAGTAGGTGGCCTTGGCAAAAGGAAGGGTTCCGGTTCCCCTGCCCGCAGGAATCTTGTTTTTATGCACCCATTCGGCGACGCTCCACTCTTTTTCGTTCTGGTCTTTAAAGGAGCTCTCCGGATGCGGCATGCGGTCGATGTCCGGACCATTATCCGAGCCCGGCTCGGCGATATACAGTGAGACCTGGGCGTCGAAATCGCGACTGAGATGTGAAACCGCGATTTTAGCGATATCGTCCGGCGTCTCCGTGGCCGAAAGATCCCGCACCAGAAAATAGAGCGACTCGGTCTGCCGCTCCCGAATCCTGACGGTATCGCGCTGCCGCCTGATCCGCAACGTCAATACCGTGGTGACCAGCGCGATGATAAAGTACAGGGAAACGAGGAGGATATCGGCCGATCGGGAGATGGCGAAGGTGTACCGGGGCGGAATAAACAGGAAATCCCAGAGAATTGCGCTCAGGGTGGCGGCGGAGAACAGCGGCCCGGGCCCGATATACGGGGAGAGCAGCGCGATGATAAAAAGGAAAAACATGCCGACCGACCGGTAATCCATGACGCTCGAAAAGGCTTGACAGGCTATTGCCGCGACTCCTATCGTGCCCAGCGCAGCCCCGTACTGCCGGACCGTCGAGGTCATCGACAAAGGGATGAAACGCCGCCGCCGTCCCGCTTTCGGGGCGCCGATATCTCCCTGCACGACATAGATATCGATGTCCCCGCTTTCGCGGATGAGATTATTGACAAGAGACCCTCCCTGAAAAAGGTCCACAATGGGATTGGTCTGCGACTTGCCGATAATGATCTGCGTAACGTTGTTATGCCGGGCTGTACGGAGAAGCGCCCTGACGATATCGTCATCGGCCGTCGTGACGACACTGGCGCCCAGCTCCTGCGCAAGGGTGATATTTTTCCGCAGTATTTTTTCCGCTTCCGGGGAAGGGGACTTGGCGGTCTGGATATACACCGCGACCCATGGCGCCTGCATGGTATCCGCAATCCGTTTGGTCCACCGGATGAGCTGTTCGGAATAGGGACTCGGGCCGACCGCCACCATAAGCCGTTCTACCGTTTTCCAGGGACCTGGAATCCGGTTCTCTTCCATGAAATCCTTGAGCTGCAGATCGACCCGCTGCGCCGTGGCCCGCAACGCAATTTCCCGAAGCGCGGTCAGATTACCTTTGTGGAAGAAATTCGCGACCGCGGCCGCCGATCGCTCCGGCGCGTAGACTTTCCCCTCTGAAAAACGCCGGAGGAGGTCCTCGGGCGAAATATCAACAAGCTCTATTTCATCGGCGGCGTCCAGAATGCCGTCCGGCACGGTTTCGCGCACGGTAACGCCGCTGATCTGGTGCACCGTATCGACAAGACTCTCCACATGCTGGACATTGAGCGTTGAAACGACATTGATGCCGTTGTCAATCAGTTCGAGGACATCCTGGTATCGCTTCGCATGGCGCATGCCCACGGCGTTGGTATGGGCCAGTTCATCGACCAGCACATATTCGGGCCTTCGCCGCAGTATTTCATCGAGGTTCAAGTCAAGAAGCGTTACCTCGCGGTAGATGAGGGAGATTCTGGGGATTACCGGGAGTCCGGCAAGCAGCGCCTCGGTTTCGGCCCGTCCGTGCGTTTCGACGATGCCGACGACGACATCGGCGCCCCGCGCCTTCAGCGCCTGCGCCGCCTGCAACATGGCGAAGGTTTTACCCACGCCCGCGCACATGCCGAAGAATATTTTCAGGCGCCCCTTCCCCTCGCGTTGTTGTTCACGAGCGAGAGTGGCGAGAAAACTTTCCGGTTCGGGCCGGGTGTCGTCGTTCATCATAGCGACCCTGTCAGTGAATCCAGCGCGAGGTTGAGAAGCAGCGTATTCACCCGCGTTCCCGATAAAATAGAAGATTTCGATCCTCCGGCCAAACCAACGATGATTGACCTGAGCTTCGCAGCCTGGGACGGACCCAGATGCCGGGCATCGCAGATCCGCGGCGCCTGCAGAAAGGCCGATTCCCCGCTGATGTCAGGATCAAGGCCGCTTCCCGATGAGAACAGCATGTCCGGCGGCACGTCGGCAGCCGAATCGAGAAAATTGGCGCGTCTGAAGGCGGCTCTGCGCAACGCAACCGAATCGGCAAGGGCAATCGACGAGGGGCTCAGGTTGCTGCCGCCGGAGGGCAGCGGGTTATAGCCGGTCGCCGATGGGCGCGACTGGAAATAGCGGTCGCTCGCACACATGCGACCGATGAGAAGCGAGCCGAGTACCCGGCCGTCGCGTTTGATGAGGCTGCCGTTCGCCGGTCCCGGGAAAAACATCTGACCAACGCCGGTAAGAACAAATGGATATAGTATGCCGGTAAGGATAGTAAGGGCAATCAGCATTAAAACCGCGTGTTTGATCGTTTTCATGGTGAGTCCCCGTTAAACAAGGCCGATTGCCCTTATCAACATGTCAATGAGTTTTATACCGATAAAAGGTATGATCAACCCGCCGGCTCCATACATCAGCAGATTCTTCAGTAGGATTTCGGTTGCCCGTGCGGGACGGAACGCGGCCCCTTTGAGGGCGAGCGGAATGAGCGCGGCGATGATCAGGGCGTTGAAGATGACCGCGCTGAGAATGGCGCTCTGCGGCGAGCTTAATTTCATTATGTTAAGAGCCGCGAGCGGTCCGTGCGAGGCCCCCGCGGCATAGAGTCCCCCGAACATGGCCGGGATAATGGCGAAATATTTTGAAACGTCATTGGCAATAGAAAAAGTTGTCAAGGCCCCTCGTGTCATGAGAAGCTGTTTGCCGGTCTCGACGATCTCGATGAGTTTGGTCGGATTGCTTTCGAGGTCGATCATATTCCCGGCTTCCCGGGCCGCCTGAGTGCCGGAGTTCATGGCCACGCCGACATCCGCCTGCGCAAGCGCTGGCGCGTCGTTGGTGCCGTCGCCGATCATGGCAACCATGCGGCCCTGCCGCTGCTCCTGCCGTATCCGTTCAAGCTTGACTTCCGGAGAGGCATTTGCGATAAAATCATCGACGCCCGCTTCGGCGGCAATCGCTGCGGCGGTGAGCGCATTGTCGCCGGTAATCATGATGGTCTGGATACCCATCTTTCGCATGTGATCACACTGCTCCCTGATGCCGCCCTTGATGACGTCGGTCAGGTGGATGACTCCCAGGACCCGCCCATTTTCCGCAACGACCAGCGGCGTTCCGCCTCCCCGCGCGATCCCTTCGACCACCGCATGGACCTCCTTTGGAAAGTCCTCCCCTGCATCTTCGACATAGCTCCTGATCGCCTCGTAGGCCCCCTTGCGAATTGCCCGGTTCCCCGAAGGACCTCGGAGGTCGACGCCGCTCATCTTCGTACGCGCCGAGAAGGGAATGAAATGTGCATGCCCCTCCGCCACCCCCCTGCCGCGAATGCCGAATTGCTGCTTGGCAAGGACGACGATTGACCGGCCCTCGGGAGTCTCATCAGCCAGCGAGGCGAGCTGTGCGGCATCGGCAACCTGCTCTATCGAGAACCCGGGAGCCGGGATAAACCGCGTCGCCGTCCGGTTGCCGATAGTGATGGTGCCGGTCTTATCGAGCAGTAGGACATCGACGTCGCCGGCCGCCTCGATCGCCCTTCCGCTGAGCGCGACGACTTTGCGTTTCAGCATCCGGTCCATGCCCGAAATCCCGATGGCGCTGAGCAGGCCGCCGATGGTGGTGGGGATGAGGCATACCAGAAGTGAAATCAGCACCGGCAGGGACAACAGGATCGCCCCGTCCTGCCCGGTGGTCCGTTCAAGATAGATACCGAGCGCCGGCAGCGTTGCGACGACGAGCAGGAAGATCAGGGTGATGCTTGACAGCAGAAGCGTCAGGGCGATCTCATTCGGGGTTTTGCGGCGGGCCGCTCCTTCCACGAGCTTGATTATCCGGTTTACAAAGGAATCCCCCCGGTCGCTGGTGATCCGGACGATGATGGCGTCGCTCAGGATGCGCGTTCCTCCGGTGACCGCGTTCCGGTCGCCGCCGCATTCACGTATGACCGGCGCCGACTCCCCGGTCACGGTCGATTCATCGACCGTGGCGATGCCCTCAACGACCTCGCCGTCGCCCGGAATCGTATCTCCTGCGACACAGAGGACGAATTCATCCTTCATGATCTCCTCTGCGTGCACCTTCTCGGTAAACTCGGCACAACCGAGGGTGGTGATAGCGCTTTCGATCATCCCTTTCTTATAGCGAACCACTTTTTTTGCCATCAGCCCGGAAACCGAATTCCGCAGGGACGTCGCCTGGGCTTTGCTTCGGGTTTTTGCAATGGCCTCCGCGAAATTGGCGAAAAACAGCGTGATCCAGAGCCAGAGGGTAATCTGCAGGGTGAATCCAGCGTGATGATGCGAAAAAAATTCGCGCGTCAGCGAATAGGTCGATAGAAGGGCGCCGATGCCAACGAAAAACATCACGGGATTCCGGAACTGCGAGACGGGATTTAAATTTTTCAGCGCCTCAACGAGAGCCGCCCTGGCAATTACCGGATCGAAAAGTCCGGGAGACTTGAACTTTTGTTCATCCATTGTTACAACCCTTTGCCCGAGATGGTAAGGAAGTGCTGCAGAATCGGGCCGAGTGATAGCGCCGGGAAAAAGTTCAACGCGCCGACGATGATGATGGTGCCGATAAGCAGTATGAGGAAAAGGGTTCCATGAGTCGGAAAGGTGCCTGAGGAGACCGGATGGATGTTTTTTGCGGCGAGGCCGCCGGCAATGCCGAGAACCGCGAGCAGGGTAACGAACCGCCCCGCCAGCATCGCTACCGGCGTTGTCAGGGTATAGAATGGCGCGGCCGCGTTGAGCGCGCCGAAAGCGCTGCCGTTATTGTTCGATACCGACGCGAAATCATAAAGGACCTCGTTAAGACCGCCGATCCCCGATGCGCCGAGCGCGGCAATGCTGGGCTTGACACTGCAGGCGATCGCGGCGAGGATCAACATGACGACCGGCGACGCAAGCACGCCGATCACGCACATCTTCACTTCGGACGACTCGATTGCCTTGCCGATATATTCCGGCGACCTGCCGACCATGAGCCCGGCGATGAAAACCGTGATAATCGCGTAGAGGGCCATGCTGTAGAGCCCGGATCCTACCCCGCCGAAAATGACCTCACCCATCATTATGTTGAACATCGCGACGCATCCGGTAAGCGGCGCGAGGCTTTCGTGCCTGCAATCGACCGCGCCGCAGGAAGCCGCGGTGGTGGCGACCGCAAACAGCGTCGACCCGGTTTCGCCGAAGCGAAGCTCCTTGCCTTCGAGCGAACCGTGCGTTTGCAAGACCGGGTTCCATGCATTTTCGGCATGGAGCGCCACCACGAGTCCGGCGCCGAAAATGATCAGCATGGCGATGAAAAGCGCCTTGCCATGCTCCGGCGAACCGATCAACCTCCCGAAAGCAAAGGTAAGCGCTCCCGGTATGAGGAATATCGCGAAAATTTCGAGGAAATTCGTGAACGGCGTGGGATTTTCGAACGGATGAGCGCCGTTGGCGTTGAAAAATCCGCCGCCGCTCGTGCCGAGTTGCTTAATTGCGACTTGTGACGCAACCGGTCCGACGGGGATGACTTGCGCCTGGCCATCAAGCTTTGCCGCCGTAATGTACGGGGACATCGTCTGTACGGTTCCTTGCGCGATGAGAAGTATCGACAGGATCATGCACAACGGCAACAGAATATAGATGACGGACTTGACCATATCGGACCAGAAATTACCGATCGACGCGCTGTTTTTCTGCACAATGCCCCGGGCAAGCGCCGCCACGACGGCCATCGCGGTGGCGGCGCTCACGAAATTCTGTACCGCCAGAGCGACCATCTGCGTGAAGTACGACATCGTGGTTTCCCCGGCGTACGCTTGCCAGTCGGTATTCGTCACAAAACTGACCGCGGTATTGAGCGCGGTCAAAAACGGCACGGGTCCACAATGCTGCGGATTCAGGGGAAGGCGATTTTGAATGAGCTGAATGAGCAGAACCGCGACGATTCCCATACCGCTGAAAAGCAGGAGTGATCCCGCATATTCCTTCCATGTCATCGGTTCATCGGGATCGATGCCGCATATTCGATAGATTGCCCGCTCAATCGCCGAAAATCCCCACAGGGTGAGTGGTTTTTTCCCGTCAAATACCCGCGCGATATACATCCCTAAAAGAGGGCTGACAATTACCAGGGAACCGATAAAAAGCGCAATAAGCGTATAATCCTTGATGCCCATGGCGTGCTCCGCTTTAGAATTTTTCGGGAAAGATAATGGCAGCGACTAAATAAACGATGAGGAGCGCTGCAACGATGCCGCCGATCAGAAAGTCTGAAGTCATACACATCTCCAAAATGAATATACCAACCTGCTTGTACTTGTATAAGATAGTGTGCCAAATATTAAGAAACCGTTAAGAATTGGAATGGGGTATTAAGAAAACATAAAGACCATCGCCCGCTCCCCACTCGCGGCTATTATATTGAAATTCCGTGATCAAAACCGCTGCGGTGATCGTCCCTCCACTCTGCGATTTCTACTTTACCCGCCACCGGTTTTCCGCGCTCGGCGCGAACATTGTCGGGCAATTGCTCGAACGCGCCGGCATCAGGGCGACGGTGCTCAACTTTCCGCTCCTGAACGTGAAGGGAACCCCGATTGACTTGCCGCCGGAGATTTTTTACCTCAAGCCATTTCTCATCGACGGGGAGACCGGCAGGCTCTCCTTCTTCACGCGCTACCGACGCTTCGGGCCTGCGAATGACCGATGCGCAGGCATGATCGAAGCGCTGCGGCCGGATCTCTGCTTTTTCTCCCTCTTTGCCTTCTGCTACGGCGACGACGTGCGGACGCTTGCCGCGCACATCAAGGCGAAATTACCGACGATTCCGCTCATCATCGGCGGCGCTGGCGCGAGCAGCTATCCGGAGTATCAGCTCACCCGGGCGTTCGACCATCTCCTGCAAGGCGAGGCGGAGGCGTGCCTGCCGCCATTTCTCGACGCAATCCAGCGGTCCGGGTCGGATTTCAGCGGGGTTAAAGGTTCCTATCGCAACACGGTTCAGTCGGCAGTATATCCGAAGACGCAACCCGCCGGTGCGATGGATGTTCCGCACATGGATGAAATGCTGATCCCCCTTGTGAAAACCTCCGAGTCTTCCCGTACCGTCACCTATGCAACCTCGCTGGCCCGCGGTTGCCCGAAGCGGTGCGACTTCTGTTCGAGCAGACTGCTCTTCGGTAAGACGCTGCGAACGGTTTCGCTCCAGCGGCTCGACGATCTCCTGCAAAGCCGATTATCCGAGATCGTGCGGCCCGGCAAACGTACCATTATCAATATCGAAGATGACAATCTCCTGTGTGACGAAGCGCTCTTCAAGGCCGTCATCTCGATCTTCCGCACGCACATTCCCGACGCGGAGTTCATCGCTGAAAACGGGCTCGACTACACCGAACTCACCCCGCAGCTCTGCGCCTGGCTCATCGAAAACGGCATGCGCACGTTCAACCTCTCGCTTGCCTCGACAAATACGGCTATCCTGCAAAACCGCGGGCGCAGTCTCGACCTTGGCCGTTACGAAACGGTTATCGCTTTACTCGCTGCAAGAAATATTCCGGCCGTGACCTACTTCATGTGTGGATTCAAAGAGGATACCGTTCAAACGGTCGCTGATGCGCTTAACTACCTGAACGATAAACCGACTCGCATCGGCATTTCGCCGTTTTATCCGGTGCCAGGACTGCCCGGCTTCACTGACCCGCGAAAATTCACCCCCCTTACCGCCCGGCTCTGCTGCGGATCGAGCATGTATCCCTGGAACCAATCGCTTTCCACGGCCACCATGGTGACCGCGTTTCGGCTGGCCAGATTAAGCAACCTGAAAAAAAGCCCGATTAAAAGTGTGATGGAAGAGAAAGTTTTATCGCTGATCAGAAAAGAAAAACGGCTCTATACGGTAAAGCTGGGAATAAACGGCAACGAGGAGATAACGCCGGTATCGGGGATGGATGGGGAGCTTCTTGAGAGAGTGAACTTTTTGTAAGGTTGTGGACAGAAAAGGCAAAGATCCGGGCGTTCCCGAACTACCCGATTCCCTGATGGGAACGCCGCTTCGTTAAAAAGGCCGCATCAGGCTTTATCGCGTAGCGCCGACAATCCCGCACCCTCCTCACCCGCGATGAAGGTCCGAACCTGCCTTTTTTCGTCCGCGGTCAGAATTGCAAAAGTTTGGATCCCCTCGCCCCTTCCGAATGCCGTCAACCCTTCACCGGACGTGGCGGTAACGGCGACATGGCCGATGGGAAGCGCGAGCAGGCCGGCAATCGATTCGCGCATCCGGCGAAGATACGGTGACAGATGCGGCCGGGCGGCCTCGATGGAAATAGACAGATGCGTTAATTTATGCGCAACGAGAAGGTCGAGTGATTTTGCCAGATAGATCCGGCTGTCGGTGATGCCCTCCTTGCGGCAAAGGTCATCGGTCATCGTTCCAAGCACCGGCGTTCCATGCAGGCCGGAGATGGCATTGGTTATTGCATGCAGGACGACATCGGCATCGCTGTTACCCTGCAGTCCGACGCATTCGGGAATACAAACACCGCCGAGGAGGAGCGGTTTCAGAGAGCCTTCGGCCTCAAATCGGTGCGAATCCTGACCTATCGCGGAAATCGACATGCATCACGCCTCTCTGCAAATTCCGGGCACGGTAAAAGGTATATTCTAAAAATACACTGCGTTTGCCATAACAGCGCCGAGCCCTTTCCTCAATTATTTTATAAACCGTGGAAAACTTATTCCTCATTCGCTATCCGGAGCCGCCGATTTTAATACCGGCAAAACGGAAAACCTCGATCGGGCGGTCGGATGAAAACGATATTATACTGACCGAAGTTCGTGCAAGCCGACGCCATGCAGCCATCGGATGGATGCGATTTCAAAAATCTTTCAGCATCAGCGATCTCGGCAGCTCGAACGGAACCTATCTGAATGGGGTAAAGCTTCCTCCCAATAATGCCCATATGTTGAAGGATCGCGATAAAATCCGCATTGCATCCGCGGTTTTCACCGTCCGTATCGTCGAGAACCCCGCCATCATCGCCGGTGAATTCAGGGAACTCCACGATCGCATCCAATGCGAAGCGACGCAGATCGTGCATGTGGATGACATTGCAAGTCCGTCCTTTCCCACGGGCATTACCGGCAGCCTTACGCATCTCTGTCCGGTCGAAATTTTTCAAATGCTCGATGCAGGGAGCAAGAGCGGAATATTGTCATTAACGACAACCGGCGGTGAAGGCCGTTTCTCTATCAGCAAAGGCAAAATCGTCTCTGCCGTATTCCAGGAAAATCGCGGAGAGCATGCGGTTTACGAGGCGCTCAGGTACAGTGAAGGAACTTTTCGTTTCGATCTGGGTGAAGTCGACGTGCCGGATCCTGAACAGGTTCTCAATACCGCCTTTCTGCTCATTGAAGGCTGCCGCCTCCTCGATGAATCTTCAAAAGGATCGGCGGGGTAATGACGTTGCCCCCACTCCGACAAAACCGTTCGTGGCGAGCCGATCGAACCGTGAACGTTTTTTTATAGCTTCCTACAGCAGATTCGCCGCAAGCTCCGAGAGCTTCGACCGTTCTCCTTTTGTCATCGTGACATGGGCGGCAATCGCCTGGTCCTTGAACCGTTCTACGACATAGGTCAATCCGTTGCTTGAAGAGTCGATATAAGGATTGTCGATCTGATAGGGATCGCCGGTGACAACGATTTTCGTACCGTCTCCGACGCGGGTAATAATGGTTTTTATCTCGTGCGGGGTCAGATTCTGCGCCTCATCGATGATGAGATACTGGTTATGAATCGATCGGCCCCGGATGTAGGTCAGCGGCTCGATGAGGATGATTCCCATGTCAACAAGCTCGGCAAAGCCCCGGATCGGTCGGTTGGCGCGGCTGTCCTTGCGCATGATGAGCTCGACGTTATCGGCGATCGGGTACATCCATGGCGTCAGCTTCTCCTCCACGGTACCAGGCAGAAATCCGATATCCTTTCCCATCGGCAAAGTTGGACGGGAAACGAGAACGCGGGAATAGACGTTTTCATCGACGGTCTTGAAGAGGCTGGCGGCGACCGCCAGAAGCGTCTTGCCGGTGCCCGCCTTGCCGACCAGCGTGACGAGCTGGATCCCGTCGTGCAGCAAGGCATCCATGGCAAACTGCTGCTCCCGGTTGCGGGGCATGACGCGCCAGTTCTCACGATTATTTTCAGAAAGCAACCTTACCACCGCGCCGGTCTCCGCATCGAACCGGCCAGCCGCCGTAACGGCGGAATCATCCGATGCAACAAGCGTCACGTACTGGTTCGGCAGAAGCGTCTCCCCGACCGCAACGGATCCCCGTTCGCGAAATGCCGCTATAAGGCTGCGCTCCACCGTGATCGTTCGATACCCTTGGTATAACTCTTCGATATCCACCTTGTCGGATTCATAATCTTCGACCTTGAGACCGAGCGCGTCCGCCTTGATCCGCAGATTGAGGTCCTTGCTGACGAAGATGGCCGGAATGCCCTCCGCCTCCTGCTTGACATCAAGCGCAATGGCGAGAATGCGGTTATCCCTGGCGTCCGACTGGAGCGCGCCGGGCATTCGCTTAAGCGTGGCGGTACTGCCGCTTCGGACGAACAGGGCGCCCCCGTTATCGAGCGGTATTCCTTTCACAACGGAGTTCTTCTGTCGCAAGGCATCAATATACCGGGAGGTCTGGCGCGCGTTACGGCCGGTCTCGCTCTGGTCTTTCTTGAAATGGTCGATGTCCTCGATCACGGTGATCGGGATGATGACATTGTTCGCGCCGAATTTAAAAAGCGCCTGGGCGTCGTAGAGCATGACCGTGGTGTCGAGTATGTAGTTAATGTGATGAGGAGAGTGCATGGCTGGTTTCCACGTTCAGTTTGATGGTGCGAGCGGAACCAGAAAAGAATAAACGATTGCTCGTTATAAATTTAATTTACCTGAAGAGGCGTACGTGCGCCGCTCAACTTTATCATCCGCTCCAATCCCTCTTTCCTGCCAAAAGTTTACCAAAACTTTACTAAACTTTACCGTTTTCCTTTCTTTGCCTTTCGGGGGTTTTGAACCAGCATTGATGGAAGCTTTATATAATCATATTCGAACCGGATGTTTTCGTAAAAATAGGCGCTGTGCGAAGAGGCCTTCACGAGTCCATTTAAGGTGATCATCTCGCTTCTGGATTATATAATTGAGGGCAGGAAATACCCTTTAATACAAGCAGGATTTCTGACGCAAAGTTGAACATGGCTTTTTGAACGAATGCCTGCTCCGGGATAAATCGGGGTGCCCTCCCAAAAAGCCCCTCTAACCGTGTCGTAGGAATGATTTCTTTCATTTTGAATCGTGTGCATGCATTCAATAACGGCGCAATCAAGATTCCTTAACAGAAGGTCACCAGAAGTTCCTAAAGACTTATTTTTTGGCATCTCAAAATTTGACATTTTTTGTTTTTTAATAAATACTTTATAAGCTTGTTTTAAAATAGAAATAGCATTAGAATCCAATAAATCGAAACAATTTCCCGGATCGATGATGGCGCCGATGACAAAAGGTATATTTATTTTCAGTCTGCTTGGACGCTTGATTGTTGATAATTCTGTGGCAAATTCAAAAGCTCTTTGAGGATTATTTTCCCAAAAATATAGCCCATTTCCGAGCCAATCATAAGAGTTGTTTTTATATCTATGAGGGATTTCCTTATTAACAATTTTTAACCCGATCTTTTTATCGCAGCCATGATAACCAAGAATGAAAGAAGGCAAAAAGGACATGCTATGCCTATGTCATTTATAAACTTTTTTTAAGTTACCTTTTTTTGTATACACGCCCGTAGAAATAAGAAATGCCTTTGCGCTCTTAGGAGTAAGCGCTTTTTTCTCACCAAAACTTTTTATTGCATGAAGGGTATCGCGTAATTCTTTTTTTGTCATTGAAGCAGTAGTCATAGTATCTCCCTCGCTTTGGTATAAAATATAATTGAAGCGGCCATGATTAGCGCTCTTTGGCTGCCGCTCCATATCGAACAAGATCAGAGCTTTGAGTCCTTTTCCTAATTAAACCGATTGTCCCTAAAACAACTCCTCCTGCTCCGCGTCCCGGTTCTCGAACTTCTCCGCCTTCTTGAAAGTCGCCGCCGCGTGATACGGAATATCGGGCTTTTTGCCTTTCAATATCTCTTCGATAGTGAGTATCTGAATCTTCGGGAAAGCCTTTCCCAGGTCCTTCGACTCGTACAGCTCGGCGGCGCTCGCTTCGCGCACCATGTTGCGGGTGGGCGGCTCCATGGTGAGCATTGCGCCCATTTCCGCCTTCTCCCGTTGAAGAACGCCGGCCAGTTCACTGATGTGCGACGAGTGCACCTGGCCTGCCTTTACCGAGAAGATCACCTGCCGGGTCTTGCCCGAGTTGTCGTCGTGGAAAAACAGCCTGCCGTCGATCCCCTTGTCAGCGCCTTTTTTCTGCTCCACCGGCCGGGCGCCGACCAAGCCGAGCGCCCACCACTGGAACTGGTACGGGTCGGTTTTTGCAAGCTCCCGCGCTCCCGCAAGGTCCACCGGCTCCCCGACTACCTTGTATTCGCTTTTGATCGAATCGCCGAAGGTGTCCCGCAGCCGGTTTTTCATGAGCGATATCGCAAGGTGGGTGATGTCGATCCCGATCCATTGACGCTTGAGCTTCTGCGCCACGGCGATGGCGGTGCCGCACCCGCAGAAGGGATCGAGAACGACGTCGCCTTCGTTGCTCGATGCCTTGATGATCCGTTCAAGGAGGGCTTCGGGCTTCTGGGTGGGGTAGCCGAGACGTTCGGCATCAGCGGAATGTAGCGGGTTGATATCAGTCCAGATATTTGTAATTATATTTCCTTTTTGCTCGGCAAGAAACCTTTTAAGACATAATCGTTTGGTAAGATCGAAACTGCCATTTGCCTTGGTTGGATAATATATTCTTCCTTCTTTATCGAGTTTTTTCATTGTTTCTATTTGATAACGCCACCCCTTTTCAGGCCAGGGGAAGCCTTTATAAGTGTACATCATTTTGGGTCTCGGATTAGGACTTGCCATATCTCCAAGCCTATAAGGCCCACGTCCATCATTATCATTGAAGCGATAAAATTTTCCC
>Ga0187851_10001341_pt1 | contig 23687 bp, 25 predicted proteins | sample June2016WEW_6_10_FD_132997 | JGI IMG/M metagenome (GOLD analysis project Ga0187851, IMG submission 132997) | Peatland microbial communities from SPRUCE experiment site at the Marcell Experimental Forest, Minnesota, USA - June2016WEW_6_10 | ecosystem: Environmental > Terrestrial > Soil >...
ACCGACACAGCCTGTAGCCGGATTTTGTTCATTTGTGGATAGTACCGCGCGCGCCCAGCGTCCTCATTCGGAGACGCTGCGGCTCGCTGCCCGGCCAAAAGACGCTCGTGCCTTTCCCTATCTCATTTATTCATAAGCACTCACACGAAAATCACCACCCAGGACTACTGGGCATGTTCTTGCTATGAAGGAAGCGGGGAATACCGCCGAATGTTTAGGCCGTATCCTGCTGAGCATGCGCGCTGAGAATAGCGCCATTTCGGTGGCCGAGTCTTCGCACAAGCGCGTTGTAGTTTTTGGGCGGCTTGAGAACAGAACACGTTCGTATTTAAGTCCGCGGAGCCATTCAAGATATTCTCCGCGGTAAATTGTTGTGCTGCGGTTGTCCCGCCGCGGCGTCTCGAACACCATGTCATCAACATCCTTCGATTCTGAAGAATTTCGGCGCGCGCACGAGCGGCGGCGCATTCCACGCCTGCGTCTGCCTTCGCTCGCCTACGTGGATGTTGATTCCGACAACGGCGGCATTCTCCTTAACCTGAGCGAAACAGGCCTCGCACTTCAGGCGGTCGCTCCATTCGCGGACCTTACCCGCGTTGCTCTCCGCATCCAGCCGCCCAAACCCAGGCAGCGGCTCGAACTGAACGCCAAGATCGTCTGGCTCAGTGAATCGAAGAAAGAGGCGGGCCTTCAGTTCCTCGAACTCGAGGAGCGCACCCGGACAGAAATCAAGAATTGGATTTCCGCCGAAGGAGGCGCTCCGGAGTCCCGCGCCACCGGCGAATCCGCCGCTCCGCCAACCGCGCAATTTTCGCCGGCACATTTCCCCCCGGAAGCGCCCTCTGCTAGCAGAAAATGGCAGCGCTCGCTCGACAATTCACCTTCGCTCGACGCGCCGTCGCATCAGAACCTACCACGCGAATCGCCCAGCCCGTCAATCGCCGCCGGAAATTTTGAGCAGCGCGCCGCGGCCATTCTTCGTGAACAACCCGTGATCGTTCCCGCGCAGAATCTGGCTTCGAGCGGCGAGAAGATTCACGCGCCCACCGGAAGGCCAATCGAGCGGCCCGTCGAGCCCGTCGCATTCTCGCAACAAGCCTCGCCCGTGGCGCCATTTTCATCACAGGAATTACCGCGTCCGGAAGAAGAACCGCCTCGTCGAAGAAAATGGTCTTTCTTGCTCAAGAATTCGTCCGCGCAGGACGCGCCGCCAATCCAGAAATCACCCAGCGAGATTCCGCGCCGGCCCGTGGGCAGCACATATATTGAACGCCTCACCGACGCCATTCTTCACGCGCACTCCGTTGACGTTTCCCCGAAGAAGCCGATCGCGACAAACCAACCGATTCACGCGCGCACCGGCAGTCCAACTGAGCCGCCTTCCGGCCAGATCGTATCCTCGGAGGAAGTTTCGACAGCGGCGCCATCTCCATCAATCGAAATGTCAGCGCATGCGCTTGCAGCTGCGCCAGCAGCACCCGCTCTTCAACCGCCTCCAGCCATGGTCGCACCGCCCACCGTGCAAGCTCCGTCGGCCCCGGCCGCCGAGCTCATTACAACCCGCGCTCAAACTCCTAATACTTTCATGCCATCAATCTCCGAGGAGTTCCCGCGCTCGGGCGATCGGCGCCGGCTCCCACGTCGACGAATCGGCTCATTGGCCTATCTAGATATCGGCTCCGATAACGGCGGTATGGTCCTCGACTTGACCGAAAGCGGCGTCGCGCTCCAGGCATTTAATCCGCTGATCGACCAGACTCGCCTCAACCTGCGCATCCAGCCGCCGAAATCCCGCAAGCGAATCGTGGCAACGGCCGAGATCAGTTGGCTCAGCGACTCCAAAACCGAAGCGGGCCTGAAATTTCTCGAACTCTCCGAAGACGCGCGCATGGAAATTGCGGACTGGCTTGCCGCAGAAACGACTGTGCCCGAGCCCCCGCCGGTGCGCCACACCGTCGCACGCGAAACGCCCCAGGATTCCTCCGCTACGCCCGCGCCACAGGCATCCGAAGAGCGCCATCGCATCTGGGATGAATGGTTCCCATTGTTCAGCGATCTCAATGCGCAAGAATCACTCGCACATCACGACGAATCGGGCCAGTTTCTACGAACCTCGACAGGCAGCGAGGGTTGTGCTTCGCAGCCCGGCTTTGTCCGTCCCGAAAAGTTCTCGGACCATCTGACGAAGAATCCGGAAACGGATCAGCCGGCCCCTCGTCCGCGCGCAAGCAACGAAAGTGAGGCCTCCGTAAGTCCCTCCGCGGCATCTGTGCTTGTTTCAGAACTCCGACCCTCGCCTGCGAAATCTCGTGTGCCTCTCACCGCGCGCTCGCGTCCGTACCTTTCAGAACAATCGCGTAAGTGGGGCGCGATCGCAGCCCTCTGCGCGTGCGTCGCGTTGCTTTTCTTGCTCGTGGGGATGGCGATATCGCGAGGATTGTTGAGCGATCGCGCGACGAGATTGAGCGCCGAAGAACTAGCGCGCAATGCCGCCGCTTTGTCCCCGACGCCCACCACGACCGTGGCACCCGAAACGCGTGACGCGTCTTTGCGTCGTGCGGCGCTGCCGAGTGAAGCCTCTGGTTCCAATACGCGGGCCACCGATACCGAAATTGTTTCGCGCCCGCCGCAAAAAGAAATCCGCGATAGGCACAGCCGCGAAAATGCTAAGGCTCGCATTCCCAGCGGCGAAACCGATCCCATCGCAGCCGCGCTACCGTCGGCGATTGCTCCGTCGCCGGAGACCGCGAAGCGTGACACGCAAAATGTTGCCGTCCCAACTTTGCCGGTGTGGTCCGTGCAAGCTGCCGGCAATCACAATCTCGCAACCGCCTCACCCGCGATAAATCCCGTGCCCCCGCGCGTTGCCGAACGTCGCAGTGATAGTTACCTGCTCTATCGCGTTGAGCCTCTCTACCCGCGTGAAGCAAGGGCCGAGCGCATCGAAGGTACGGTGATGGTTCGTCTGCAGATCGGGGCGGATGGTCACGTCAAGAGTTCGCGAGAATTGAGTGGTCCGGCCCCCCTCGTTCCCGCTGCGCTCGAAGCGGTTCGCGAGTGGCGTTTTATACCGGCCCTACGGAACGGCCAACCGGTTGAATCAGAAAAAGATGTCAGCATCGAGTTCCAGCTTTCGCGCTGGTAAATGCTTTGGTACGCGGCGTGCGGTAGTCGTAAGGGGCGGACCATGCTGAGGCGCCTTGTCGTGAATGCGCAAGCCGCTCTACCCTTGCCGCTCGGAACATTGCCGGAACGCCTTGTAGGCGCGGGACTTCCGGCCGAAGCCTTGGACGCGTCCCGGGGCCGCGACTTGCCGGCGAGACTTAAAGTTTTTCTGGAAAGTAACAACGCCAGTAACAAAAATGGCAAAATATTGGCCATTTTACCGGCAAGCGTTTAGTGCGATCGATCGGACAGCCCATGACGGTCTTAGGATCTATCACAGCCAGATTTACTCGGAGGGAGCCGTAGTGATGCCGAAGAGTCCATCCACGACCCGAGACGAGCAGGCCGGGCAAGCGCTCGTTTTGGCCGCCATGGGTCTCACCCTGTTCATCCTCGCGGCAGGCCTCGGAATTGACATGGGTTTCTTGCGCTACCAAAAACGCCTGCAACAATCCGCTGCGGACAGCGCCGCCATCGCTGGTGCTGCCGAGATTCCCTACGGCGGCTGTTCGACGGGAAGCTGCCCCGGTGCAACTACCGATGCTGCGTCGAACGGTTTCACCGACGGCGCTGAAAATGTGACCGTCACAGTTTATAGTCCGCCGAACGATGGCCCCCACGCTGGTACCGCTGGCTACGTCGAAGTTCTCGTGACGAAAATCCAACCGACATTTTTCGTGAAGATCGCCGGAGTGAATTCCGCCACTGTAACTGCCCGCGCCGTAGCTTATCTCAACGGCAACTTGCAGAACTGCGTGTACGCGCTCGGCACCGGTACCGGCGGAATCAGCAACAGCGGCGATGTCAGCGCTGCAAGCTGCGGCATTATGAGCAATCACAATTTGCACACTAACGGCGGTGGGAGCATCACGGCCCGGGAAATTGGCGTTGTGGGAGCCGCGAGTGGAAATAACCACCCAACCCCGAAAACCGGCATCATCCCCGCAGCTGACCCACTGGCTTATCTTCAACCACCCGCGACCGGAGGTTGCCTCGCAGGCGGTGCTGGCAACGTCAACGGAACAACTCCGGTCACCCTGAATCCGGGCAATTACTGCGGCGGTATCTCGATCGCCGGCACGCAGAACGTGATCCTCAATCCGGGCACCTACACGATCTCGGGCGGTGGACTGACTTTCAACGGAACCGGAACAGTTAGCGGCGCAGGTGTCACGCTGTACATTGGAAACTCGGGCGGCGCCGTAACACTGCACGGCGGCCAAACGGTTAACTTGAGCGCACCGACCACCGGATCCGATGCGGGTATCCTGTTTTATCAAGATCCCGGCAACACTTCACTGGCAACGATTAATGGCACAGGAAGCTCTAAGTTCGAAGGCGCGTTCTACTTCCCGTCGGCAGCGCTGACGATTACTGCGACAGGCAACAACGCCGCCTACACAATTGCGGTTGCGAAGTCGTTCACGCTGGGCCCATCGGCGGTAAACTTTCCGTCGAACTTTTCGTCGCTGCCGAACGGTTCGCCCATCAAGAACGCGGTTCTGGCGGAATGAAGATGAATGCCTCCATGAAATCTGAAATCGTTTCTTCCGAGAAAATCGCCCCGCGAGGATTTCTACGGCGCCGCAAGACGCGCCGCGCCACACAAGCAGGCCAAGCCTTGCTCGAAGTAGCGCTCATCACTCCGTTCCTCCTGCTCTTGGCCGTCGGAATCATCGAGATCGGGCGTTACGCGTACTACAGCATCCTCGTAGCGGACGCGGCCCGCGCCGGTGCCCAATACGGAGCGCAGAATCTCGCTACCGCCGCGGACACCGCCGGCATCCGCACCGCCGCTGAAAACGATGGCCAGAATCTTGCCGCGCTACACGTGACCGTGCAGCACGAGTGCGGATGCACCGGGTCCAGCATCGGCGGCACGTGCCCCGCCACCGCTTGCGCTTCGCCTAACCACGCGCTGGTCTACGTGAAAGTCACCGTCGCCGGAACATTCAATTCGCTGTTCAAGTATCCAGGAATACCCCAGTCAATCGATTGCGATAGCACCGAACTCATGCGGGTCGCTCAATGAAACGCTCCCCCCGTTCGTCAACTTTTCTCGCCGCGCTCAAAGTCTGTTCGCGTTCCGCCGCGCGTTGCCTTCCTGAATTGAACACCCGCACCCGGCCGCCTCGCGCGCGTCAGCGTGGCACCACCATGTTAGAAAGCGCTATAATGATTTCAGTTCTCCTTGTGATGATGTTCGGCATAGTCGGCTTCGGCACGGCCTTGTACACGTATCACTTCGTATCCAATAGTGCCCGCGAAGCGACTCGCTGGGCCAGCGTCCGCGGCACTGCTTGCGGCGGCTTGTCCGGTGGCTGTCCCGCTGACGACACGGATGTCACGGCTTACGTCCAGAATCTTTCCACCGGTATCGGACTCGATCCCACCAAGGTCACCACGACGACTACCTGGGTCGCTCCGCCCAATAACCTGGCGATTTGCGCGAGCCAACCCAAGAGCCCGGGCTGCGTGGTTAAAGTCCAGGTGCAGTACTCATTCCAGTTTCTGTTTCCGCTTCTCCCCTCGGGTTTTACAATGCAAAGCACTTCCCAGATGGTCATCTCGCAATGAGGCCCTCTTTCTTCAACTGAAGAGTTGAAAAGTCCGCCACCGCCACAACTGTTGTCCTAAAATCAAGAACCACTACGAATAGCGCAGCCAGCGGAACATCTCGACAAGCGATGGACGCTTGCCGTACATCAGGATTCCCACGCGATAGATTTTTGCCGAGGCGTAGATTGTGCCCACGATGGCTAGCAACAACAGGACCACCGAAAGGACGATCTGCCATCCGGGAGGTGTGTTCAGCGAGATGCGCAGAGCCATCAGGACTGGCGAGAAGAACGGAATCTCCGAGAGCACGACGGAAATCTCGGAAGCGGGATCGCTGAGGATAACGGTGGAAATCAGCATGCAGAAGATGAGGGGCGCCATGGCCAGCCACTGCAATTGCTGCGCATCCTGCTCGTTCGAGGAAGCCGCCCCAATCGCCGCGAACATTGAGGAATACAGAAAATATCCGCCGACGAAATACATCGCCGCATAAAGCACCAACGAAATCGGGACGTGCACCATTGCGATAGGAGACCCCTCGCCTATCCCCAATTTGGCTAGAGCGCCATAAGAGAACAACAGCGCGACGGAAATCATCCATATTGCGAACTGCGTAAAGGCGACTGCAGCCACGCCTAGAATTTTCCCACAGAGAAGCTCGAACGGCCGTACTACGGAGATCAGGACTTCCATAGTCCGCGTGGTCTTTTCCTCGAGAACCGAACGCATTGTAATCACACCGTACAACAGCAGCGCGGTATAGAGCAGCACCACTAGCGCGTTGGCGATACCGACAGTCTGCCCTCTTTCTTCCGCCTCGCCGGTTTCGCTTACCTTCAGCACCTTCAGGTCCTTGCTGCCGAGGATTTTCTTCATGTCGCCCAGGTGGATGCCGCGCTCGCTGAGGCGTTCGGAAATCACTGCTTGATTCACGGCTCTCGAGAGCGGGCCGTTGAAATTGAAAGTGCCGGGATTCTGCAAATGCAGCTCGATCGATCGGCTCCGGTCCTGGGGAATCCATAGGTACGCATCGAGCTTCGAGGCATTGATCCTCGCGCGCAGATCCTGCTGAACGGAGTCGGGAAACGCTGGGCGCAAAATCACCTCAACAATGTCGAATTCCGGCTGACCGTTGTCGAGCTTTGCGTCTAAACCCCTACTGACGACGTCCGCGAGTGTCCCCGAATTGTCCACGATCACGATGCGCATGCTATGGGCGGACTCATGATTCACGAGAAATATAATCAACAAGCAGAAGGCCACGCCCAGCACGGGCACAATGACCGTTCCGATGATGAAGCCCTTGGTTCTAACTCGGGTCAGGTACTCGCGCTTCACAATGAGTCCAAGCTTACGCACGTGCCATCCTATCGACAAAGACTTCAATCAACGACGGTTCGAGAAGCCCGAACCGAGTGATGTATTGATCCGCTAGCACGACAGCCATCGGGAACTCGGTGCAGCGCATTATTGCTGTGGGATCGCTCGACAGGTCGCGGCTCGCAATCGTAGCAGGTTGTGGCTCTGGTCGATCAGGCAAATCGAATCGCGCACCCTCTCCGCCTCTTACAGGCAGTTGAGTGGACAGAACGACGGAGGAGCCACTGGGGCGCACCTCGATGATAATTTGTTCTATTGTGCCGGCGTCTATCGGATCGTGCCGGGAAGATGACCGGTCCAGCGCCGCCAGCGGCGGCGGATGAATCCATGATCGTCGGGATTGCGGTGGTCTTTCCAGTGACCTTGGGACCGAATACGCCGAAAATGGCTCCGTGTCAAACCACGCTAAATCCACTGACGGCGGGTGCCGAGTCATACGATCTGGCCGCGTTTTCGAGTCTGGTTGAGTCCATGTTGGTTGTTCAACTTATATACGGATACGTGATGAAAGCGCGGAATGTTACCTGAATATCGCCCGATTTTGCGATGAGAGCCCCAGCTAAACCGCGGACCCGGCCGAGACTTCTAAGAGCGTGACCTCCAACGGACCAGCCGCAGCAGGATACATGCGGCAAGTGCGGCGCGGATGACCGCGACGGGGCTTGATTCACCGACGGAAAAGGAAATCGCGGCCGCGTTGCTTTCAATGTCAAAGAGACTCGACGAACCGGCAGGGACTGAACGAAGTAACGACGCCGCGCCAACGTCGAGGATTCGGACACTTCTGAAAAATTCCCGGTCCGCCAACCCATATGCCAGTGTTCGATCGAACTTGCCCATCGCGACCGCCGTGCTCGACTGCGGCAACTGTGCTGCGTCGGATCAACCTCACTCGCCCCAAACAAGTGGACGGGTTGACTTAACATTGGCGTGGGCGTACGTTTAGCAACCCTCCCTCATTTTCCCCCAAACCATAGCCTTGTGACCGGAGGAGCACGGAAAACATGAATCGCAGCACATTCAAGCAGGGACTTGGCGAACGGTTGCTGCTGGCGGTCCTTCTAGTTCTCGGTATTCTGGTTGTTATCGTGCATATCCTGCGTCGCTAAGCCGATGGTTTAGGCACCGAGGACCGTGCCCGAGGAAGCCGATCAATTTTCTCCGAAGGACTGTACACCTGGTTGCGGCCTCGCGGTAAATGTTGCATGACGTCCATGGCGGTCCCGGTTCTCTCGTCGTCGTAGCCAAGCCTCGCAGGAGCGGCCCACGTGACGGAGCACAGAGTGTTTGGAATCACCCGGGGCGTCATATTGCGCGTTTGAACCTATTTAGGTTTTTCTGGGGGTGCCGACTGTACCTGCATGGGCGCCTGGTCTGATTTTCGCGCCTCGACGGAAACCACATTGAATGCGCCGTTGATGTCGCGCTCTTGAATGGTCTTGGTGTCGTCCGAACCGGAGGCAGCATACCGCACGACATATTTGGTTCTTGTCGTGACTTGCAGGTCGCCGTTCTTGTTGTTCGGATCGGGCTGCTTGCGCTGCTGCTCGGTTGTTGTTCCACCTGAACTTGTCTTCTCGATGCTGGTTGCTTGCGAGTTCAGGCGCAGGCCGCCGTCGGCAGCCACTCCAGGAGCGTTCTGAAAATATGTCTCGACTGTAGTGCTTTTTTCTCCGGCGGCGTTTTCTGTTTCCTTACCCACGATGCGCGAGACTTGAGAAAGTCCGCCGCCTGAATCGGGGCGGGAAATGCGCTCCTCAGTGGTTCGATTCTTGTTGTCCTCTTTGACGGTACTTTCTTTTACCTCGGCCACTTGCCAATTGCCGCTGGGATCTGGTTGCAGCAAAGTCTGCTTCACCTCGACCGTGCCGTCAGCGCAGCGCTTTTGCAGCTCTCGCGTCTGCAGAGAGGGAGCGAGATCGCCATTGCCATTGGGAAGGTAAGTCGTGGTTTTCGTCTCCTGCACGTCCGGGCTTATCCTTCTTGTGTCCGCGACTTCACGTTGCGCAACCTGAAGATTTCCGTTCCCATCAGACTGCGAGCTCGTGCGTATTATCTGGCGATCGCCGCTTGCTGAGCTGCGTGCTTCTTCTTCCGTTACCTGCTCTAGATTCCTTTGTCCATTCACATCCCAGCTGTAGGTGCGCAGATCCGTGCGGGTAGTCGTGGCATTTACCTGGACCGTTTCCTTCTCGGTTTCGATACTGGGCTGGTACCGGCCATTGGGCCCAAGCGCTTCCACAATTTGCCTATCAATACTCTGGTTGCCCGACCTGACGTGGCTCTCTGTAGTACGGGTCGGGCTGGTATTGGCTAGCGATGTTCGCGCAGTGGCTGTCCAAGAGTCGTTGGTGCCCTTCGGCTGAGAATCTTGGGCGTGCGCGCAGAAAATTGCGCCCAAGCAAATAATCGCAACAATCACCGACTTGATTAGAAACTTGCTCGAGCACGTGTCGATCGGATTGGCAAACCGTGGGAATGCCATATTGTCGCTCCACTTGGGGCCGTCGCGGAACCGCACACGCCCAGTTTACAGTGCCGAATACATGGGGGCAATACAGGCACAGGCAGTCACCGCGGGGCAGCACAAGCGGGTTGATGCAAAGTGTCGTCGCGTAATCGAAAACTTGAAATTCACATGTGCGACTAAAGCGTTGATCAGAAGTTGGTCAGGGAACCAAGCCAATCAAAACGCGCTGCGTGGCAACGGCCTTTCGGCTCTCATGCGCCCTTACCGGTGCCGAAGTTGTGTCGAGAGGCCACGTGCGACAAACGCTTTGGCGGCCGGAATTCTATGGTGACGTCCTGTTGGGCTTGCACAGGCCGACTATTCAAGAGAGTCGGCTTGTAACGCCAGAGGCGAATGGCGCTCACTGCAGCAGGAAGTAGCGAGAGGGAGCCGCTCACGCGCTTCACGTCCAGCACTTGGCCGAACTCCCCGATGGCGATGCGGACCTTTACGGTTTCCGGCGATCTATGTCGATCCCCCAGGCTCGGATACCGAGGCCAAACGAAGACAACAAGCTCACCGGTTTGCAATCGATTGGGTTCCTCAGCCGGTACGCGTCCGCGATCAGGAGAGACAACAACAGAAAGTTGTGCGGAAATAGCGAATGAAGAAGAGGCGGCGATCGGTCTTTCCGGGAGAGTCAGCCTAAACGGTTTGCTGAAGTCGCCGGGGCCAGTGAACAGGATTGTGGAAGGCGATGACAGGTGCGGCGTTGCACGTGTGATAGGCATTACCCTGCGTGGCGCGAGACTCGGCGGCGCAGCACTCGTCGGGTTGACAGTCCTGGGCGAACGCGCGGGCTGGGAATCTGCGGGTGGCGGAGCATTCCGCACGATCGGTTCGGTCCAGCCCTTGCGCTCAGGACTGGCTTCGGATTTATCGGAATCAAGAAACGATGGGGCCGCAATTGGTGAAGATGGTCCGATCGGCACGACGCCCGTAGTTGGATCTTCCGCCGGTGGATTGAGGGATCGAGCGGCTGCGCTTTCTTCTGAATTCGATTCTGCCGTCGCTCGAGCGGGTGGGTTCACCGCCGGTGTAGCCGAGGTATTTGCGCCGGGCGGAGTAGAGGTTCGCGAAGACGATTCGCGCAGGCGATTAAGGAGTGCCTGTGACGTGTGCTCAGCGGCCGGCAACGATTTCTGGGTGTCCCGGAGGCGCGATCCGAGCGGGCCGCGCCCGACTGTAAGTCCCACCGCTAGACTGATGGCCGCGATCAAAAATACCACTGCCGCGACGTGGAATCCGGATCGCTCAGGAACATATGAGCGTGAAAGAGAGTTCTCGATGCGATTCACTGACGACTCAATTTTGCGGGTTCGAATTTGCGGTCCAAAAACGGCGACGGAAGCGTCGGCGTGCACTTTTATTGGAAGATCTTCGACTAACGACGGCGGGCCGCCATCGCGAAGCTCGGGCGTCATGATCTCGGGTGACCGAGAGCTAGCGCGCGCAATCAGTTCAGGAGGAGAGGGTTGGTCTTGCTCAGGAATAACACCCCCCAATGGCGGTTCTGCGAAGCTTTCCAGGCTTGCGGCGACGGGACTCTCGAGAGGCGCCGTCGTTAAGGCTCCCAGTTCCGGAGATTGCTTTTCGGAGGCGATCCAATTGGCAATCTGATTCCGGGCCTGGGCGGTGAGCTCAACAAATCGGATCCCTACTGCTTTTTTCGATTCCGCTAGCCACACAACCTGCGCGGAGACCCTAATCCTCTGCTCTGCATTGGGCAACCGAAAGCGAATGTGCGGGAGGTAGTCAGCCACTACAAGGGATTCGGTTGCGGCAACAGCCATGCCCGTCTCACTGATATTGAGGACAGTGCCGCCGTTGCTATCATCGAGCGCGGTGTACGCACAGGAGGCCAGAGTGGTGCGCGCCTGAAGCCGGCGGTCGCGCGTGGGGTGAATTGCCTCAACCGACGCATGGCGTTCGGCGTGGGGTGCGGCGGCTTCCGCTTCTGGCGGTACGTCAGCTCGCTGTTGCGTCTTATTACGCTGCGCGGCTTCGATAAGTGATGCTAGCTTGCCGCCCGCCTTCGAAAGTGCGTCAAAGACGTCCGCGACATTCTTCGGATTGAATTGGAGCTGCCGAGCAGTAAGTGTCAGTCGGATGCTGTCGTCGATGTCATCTTGCTGGCTCTTGGAAAGATAGCCCCGCAGAGCGCAATAGAATGCGCCGTTCTCGTAATTTTCTTTCCAATCAAGAATGGCCTGCAAGCGACGACTGGCGTCCTTTTCCAATTCTTGTTCTTGCTGATCTGCTGCACCATATTCGGCGAAGACTTCTCCTGGACCGTGGGGTATTGCGACGATTACTTCTGTCAATCCACCACGCCATTCCCTAACCTTATTCGACGGTAAAGTTGTCTGCCGACACACCCACTCACCGCGCTTGTTGTCAAATTCAATCGAGGCGCGATACTCGTCTGTTTCATACTTGAATACCGGCAACGGCTTGAGCGGTGGCCAGCGGCCGGTTAGCAGTAATCTCATCTCGGCCTGTTGCGCCAGAGATGTGAATCCAGCAAGCTTGGGCCGAGGGGCGGGCAGGTCCATCTCGTCACCTCTTGCAGCCCACTTCAGTGTGGGAAGAACCCTTTCTGATCAACGTTCATTGCCTGCTATCGAGATTCGCCTGAGTGTAGGCAACTCTGAACCCGGCCCGCTGGGATTAGTTGCGCACCTCCAATCGAAGAGAGCTCGGCTCGGCGATTTTCTGAGCCACGAACACGCGATGTCCGCTTCAGATGGCTTTCCCTAAGAGGTTGTCGCGTGATCCGGCTATCTTATAGATTACAATAGGCATAAATCGAGTTGAGTTAAATGCACATGGACGGTTGCGGCGTTAATCAGGTCCTGCAAGACTCGAAGCACGATTGAAAGTTCAAATCCAGGACTCGCCTTGGTTTTGTCGTTGTGCCGTCATAGTCCCGATTGCGGATGGTGAGTGCGGTGAGTGGTGCTCTTCGAGCACATTCTGGCGGTTTATATAGCTCGACGGAAGAAAGCGGAAACAGAACATCGCCGAATCCCGTGCAAGAGCGAAATGCAACATATTGGATCAAACACGACGAACGGCGCGTTGATTTGAAGAATACCTTGTGAGCTATAGATCTGAAGTTCGGGTTCAACTTCGCAGAGGGGCTTCTGAGAAGTCAGCAAGACGATTCCAATTGTCAGGTTGGAGAGTTAACCACTGGCGGGTAGGCTCGAAAGTCCTAGACGGCCTTCGCGTGCGGCGGTCGCCATTCGACGCGTGCCTCGTTGAGTTGCAGAGTATCGGCGACTCAATTCGCTAAATATTCGAAGTCGGCAAGAACTCCGCGTTTCCGCGCCTCGGCTTCGAGCGCAACGTCACGATCCACGACGAAGTCGCGGATGAGATCAACCACATAGTAATCCCCACGATCAAGCTGAGCGCGCGCGCTACGGGCTCGTCGCAGCAGATGGAAAGGGTCATCCTGCTTGAGAGAACGATTGATACGCCGCACCACTTCGCGCCGCGTAACGGCAACGCCTTTTGGTTTCCTCAACGGACCACCCCAAGGCGCTTGTACTCTAGAGGAACCGCTCAGTCAATCACACTGGCCTGTGGATTTCTGCTGAAAACTCGGAAATCACGACTTGGGTATCGTCGTCTCCGCCCACAAATTCGACCTGCCTGATTTGTCGTGCCAGCTCGACCGGTCGATGCAACACCATCCCGTGCATTGATTCGACATTGCTTGCGCGGGAGAACCACCTGTCTTGCTTTACTGCGTCACAACCTAGCCAGGCCCCCATTCCGGCTCGTCTAGTCCTGCCAAGCGATTTTAGCGTTTGTTTTCAAGGCCAGATCGGTTTTAGCTTAGTATTGCGTCGACCCATTGAGATCACCGCGGCAATCAGGAGTTGCCCGATAAGCCCAGCGTTTTCTAACGCTGATTCCGTTGTTGTATCGGGCATTGGAGAATTGGTTCGTATGACTCGCGCCCGCGGTGCCCTCAGCGGAAGAAGCGGGTTTGCCGTCCACATAGAGGTGTGCGTTATCCTCAACCGTTCCTTCGCCATTCTCGACCCGCACATCACCTTGAATCATATAAGTCCCAGGCGCGCCGGGACACAAAGAGTACCGCTAAAGAAAAGACGCGTATTTCATTAGCGACTCGAGTGATGTGACGAAGTTCTTTAAGTCCCCGGCATACGCCATTCCGCCGTCCGGGCTGAAGATGCAAATCTAGACGATGAACAAGCTCACTCCCCCACTGTGATTTCGCCGTCGGCCGTAACCAGGAGGCGGGGTCTTTCTTAGTCACGATTCCGGAATCCTACTTCCACTATGCGAAAAACTCCTGCACATATCGCAAAACGATCTCCCGTGATTTCAGTACCGTGGGTTGGCCCCGTGCGTGCAGGTTATTGCGAAAGGTTCTGTGAGGGCGGAGGCTTTGTGCGCAAAGTATTTATGATTCTTGCAACAGTTATACTCCTGGGCGGAGCGTCAGCTGCTTTCGCCGACGGGGGCAAGGTAAACTACACGGCCACGAGCTCGGCAGAGGGCGAAAACTTCACCTTTACGTTCTCAGAGCCCGGCACCATAAGTTCTTTGATTACAACCACTACGGTGGACCTCTCTGAAGGGTCTTCGAACTTCGTGCTGCCCGGCTCCGAAGTCCAGTTTTTCGATCTGGGTGAAAGCGGTCTCTTCAACATCGACTTTAACCTCGGGGGTAATAGCTTTGTTGTTGAGTTCTTCGGACCGCAGATCTACTCCGGCTCCATCTCACCCTTCACGCTATCGACAGGAACGTTCCCAGTCACGGGCGGTTATATCATACTCGACGGCGAAGACGAGGTAGCCCTCTCGGGCGGCTCCGTAACTGCCGTAGGGACTCCGGAGCCGGCTAGTTTGGCTATGCTTGGTTTTGGGCTTGCCGCCATTGGCGCTCTGCGCAAGAAAGCCCGCGTTGCGTAATTTTAACCCCGCTTTTATCACCCCGAGTGACGCCCGACGTCGCAGCGTCGGGCTACAGTCATCGAAATCCGAGTTGATAAACAACTGCACTGGCTAGCTGCCGTTTGTAGGTCCTGGTGTAGCCGGAGCGTGCACGTTTGGTGTGACGCGTCTCGAACTAGCCCTGGGTTTATGGTTTGGATTCCTCGACGAGTTGTAGCGCCTGTCTTAACGCATGACTAGCCTTCGCCGTTTTCGCTCTTCCCGCAGGTGCATGGGTAACCTAAGACGTCCGGTAAGAGCTGCCAGCTCAACCGGTCGATGCAACACCATCCAGTGCATTGATTTGACAATGCTTCCCCGGGAGAATCACCTGTTTGGCCTCACTTGGACAAAACCTGGCCAGGGCAGCGTTCCTGCTGGTCTAACCTTAGCGAGCGATTTTGGCTTTTGTTTTCAATGCCAGCGGGGTTCTAGCTTAGTGTTGCGTCGACCCATTGAGATCACCGCGTTTATCAGGCATTGAGCCGTGAAACGCCGTGAGAGTCTACGCTGACCTCACAAACTTTCATCGTTCAGTCAGGCCCTCCCGTTGAGCGATGTGGAAACAGCACAGCGAAATCGCATTGAGGTTGGTGGAACGTCCTTTAACATTCGAGAATCGTGAGATTCTCCGAAAGTGCGGCTTATATTCTAGGATTTATTTTACTGAGTAGCGCTGCTTCCACACATGCTCAAGAGACATCGAAGGCCATTCCTTCTGCCAATCCTATTCGTGTCAGCGTTGACCGCGTTGCCGTGGGCGTGACCGTGGTGGGTACGCACCGGAACTTTGTTCAAGGACTTCGCCGCGAGGATTTTCGCTTGTACGACGATGATGTCGCGCAGGAAATCACTGGTTTCTTTCCGATTCAAGAACCGGCCCAAGTTGTTCTCATGATGGAAAACGGGCCCGCCGCACTTTTCATAAAGCCCAGTGCTATGCGAGCCGCTGAAGGATTTTTGGGCAGTATTGCTCCCACCGACAAAGTGGCTATCGTGTCCTATTCGAGAGTCCCGACTCTGGAACTGGATTTCACGGCCGACAAATCCAAAGCCGAAGAAGAGCTGAAGGGTCTGAGCTTCATGGATGGCTATGCCCAGCTTAACTTGATGTCTAGCGTTATAACCACGCTGGACTGGCTTAGCTCTGTACCTGGAAAGAAAACCATCGTGCTTCTTTCAACGGGCCTCAACGATTCAAGTCCAGCCGATTGGCAGGTCATTCAACGAAAGTTAGAATCTTCCGACGTACAGATTTTAGCCGTCTCGATTGCGGACGCTCTTCGTACCCCGCTTAAAGAGAAGAAACTGTCCCTCGACGAACGCGATGAACGCAAATACGTTCAAGCGGGGTTCGCCGAAGGCGACAGAATATTACGCCTGCTTACGAGCGCCACGGGAGGGCATGTCTACTTCCCGATGAACGCCAAGGAATTTACTGAAGCCTATGGTGAAATTGCCCAATTTGTCCGCAATGAGTATCGCCTTGAATTCGTCCCGCCATCGGAGGACGGTAAACTTCATGCCCTCAAAGTGAAGGTCAGGCCTGCGTGGTATCACGTCAATTACCGTCAGGCGTATTTTGCTCCCGAGCCTCCTTCGGAAGAGCCCCCAAGATAAACGATGCAGTGGAACAGGGTCATCCCGTCATTGTTCGAGGAACGCAATGGCGCAATCAGAGGGCTAACTGGTTAGTCGCGTTACCGGAAACTGACTGTCAGTTCCCGGTAAGGGCGTCACAGAGGCATTCGCCTATAGAAGATTCAAGGACGGCGTGACCTGTGACATCACCTTTTGTTCCAGCTGTCGAGCGCGGCGCGGGCGTGCTCCTCGGTTAAGTCCTCCACAGTCAGATTCTTTTCGCGGAGGAATTTCTCCAGATGCAGCAGCCATTCGGCGTCGATCTTTCTCCGAGCATCGGCTTCGACTTCCGCAGCGGCGTTCAGAGTTGCTTGAAAATGCTCCTCACAAAGCCATCCCTCCACTGGAGGAGCATCGAAAAGCCAGTGGTGTCTCAGCTTGAAAATGTTTCGAAAGGGAAATTGCGTTATAGACGCGGTGCTCTTCCTTCAAAATGCGTGCGGAAAGAGGTTCAGCATGAATAGCGCCGCAATCGCCACCATGACAGGCAAACCCACGATCAAGAGGCCTATGGCGGTCCTCGGGTGCCGCTTGGCGCGCAGGATAAATACCAGTGGCAGGATATAAATCCACTGGAACGCGGCTAATAAGATCACCCAATGGATAGGGTCCACAGGCAAGTATCGTCCCAACTCGAAAAAAAGCACGGTTAGAAGAACGCCAAGAACGAGGCCGAGCCACACGCTGCCGCGACGGGGTTTCAGAAGGGTTGAATCATTGTCCATGAGCTTCGTCCTCGATTTTGCCAGCTCCGCGCTTCCCGTCAAGACCCCCGGATTTAAACTAAGACACTACTGAAAAGCCTGATGCCTTCGCGGTCGCAACCACCTGGATAGCAGCAGATTGTTCTGCTCATAGTCAGCTTTCTAAGGCCTTTTTATAGCACAAACCCGCTCAAGTCCTGGTAAGTAACCGGACAAGTCCCGTACTAGAACTTCAGAGGTCGGGTAAATGCGTTTACCAGGCACTGAGTTCCGCAGCCAGTCAGGTTGTGGCGCTTCAGTAGACTTGACAGCTTCACCGATGGTGCCCCACTGGCAGGTTGCGATGCTCTCGCGGTCGCCTTATACTCGCAACAATCCGCACGAAATAGGGTCGTAGGGTCAAGAAGTTGGCACACACTTGAGAGCAAGAATGCTTGGTACGACTAATATGGTCACGCCGTTTCGACAACCCGGAGTATTTGACGGTTGAAACGACATTGTCGGCAGCGAGTTTAGCGTTTGCATTGTTGACGCCAAAGCGCAGCGTTTCCCCGGTGTTGCTCGGCGCGTGCGAGATCGACAATTTGTGCTTCGTGAAGATCGAGGCGCGGTCCTCCTAGGTGCGACTTTGGCTGAGTGATATGCCGTCCAAACGCACCGATTCGGCGCTGCTCCATTTACAAATGGCGGGGATAGGGATAAACAGGCAGGGGCGGCAAGAGGCTCAGATGGATGCTGGGGATGGCGTGGTATGCGATCCGCACAGCCAGTGCGGGGATCGATTTCGTCACCCCTTACGAGGTGTTTGTTGTCGAAGTGCCGTTGACGCAAATCTATCTCCGGCAGCCGCCGTTCGACCTTGGGAGCCGGAGCGGCTGCGCAGTGAGCGTGGCCGAGTGTCGATTACTCGGACCGCTTACGGCTGAAAATTCAGCGACTCCGATTATTTCTCGCGCTGGTTTCAGAAGGCCTACGGGGTCGCGCCAAGGCGTTACCTCACAGCCTGAACGCTGCCGAATTGTCGAACCCGATTGCGCGCCCGTCAAACACGGCTGTTACAATTACCTTTAACCTGACACCTTGATTAGAGGAACTTCAAAATGACGGCCAGACCCAAAGTTCTGCTGATCGTCACGCAGGATACCAAGGAACAAGAGGCACACTTCCTCCGCGACTGCTTGGAAGATGGCGGCTGCGATGTGATTCATCTGGACCCCAGCGTGCGCCGCACGTTGGGCGGCGCGGAGATTTCGCCGGAAGCAATTGCCGAGGCCGCGGGTAAGACGATAGAGCAGGTGCGGGCCCTCGGCCACGAGGGCAGGTGTCAGGCGGTGATGATCGAAGGTGCGAAAAAGCTGGCGAGAGAAGCCGACAAGAAATACGGCTTGGCCGGCATTCTTTCGGCCGGCGGATCGATGGGTACAACGATGGGCACAGCGGTGATGCGGGAATTCCCGTATGGGTTTCCGAAACTGATGATTTCCACGCTGGCCTCGGGGTTTACCGCGCCTTTCGTGGGGCTGAAAGATATCGCGATGCTGAACGCTGTCTGCGACATCTCAGGGCTGAACAGCATCACCCGCGCCGTGTTTCGCACCGGCGCCTATTCGATTGCCGGTGCGGCCCATGCCTATCGGACGGTGCGTGAAGATACGCGCCCGCTCGTACTGGTTAGCACGCTGGGGACTACAGAGCGGGCGCTGCGAACCTTGCGGGAAATGTTGGAGGCCGACGGCTACGAGGTGATGGCATTCCACACCACCGGCAATGGAGGCAGGACGCTGGATTCCATCGCGACCGACCGGAACGTCGCGGCGATCGTCGATATGTCCCTCGTGGAAATCAACGACCTGCTAAACGGTGGCGTCTGCAATGCCGGCCCCGAACGCGCGACAGCCAGCCTTGTACGCGGAATTCCGACGATTTTTGCGCCGGGCAACTGCGATTTCTACATCATGCCCTCGCCCACGGCAGGGAGCGATGCCCCGTTCGGCGGCCGAAAATTCCATGTTCACAACGCCGCGCTGACGGCCGTGAGGACCAATCAGCGCGATTTGGAGCGGCTTGCCGACCACATTGCCGCTATCGCGAAGCACGCCACAGGTCCGGTGCGGTTCTATGTGCCGCTCAAAGGTTTCTCCAGCCACGATAGCCCCGAGGGACACATCCATGAGCCGTCATTGCCACCAATTTTCGCCGATTACGTGGAACAGGTGATGCCCAGCAATGTCGAGGTAAGGCGTTTCGACTGCCACATTAACGACACATCATTCGCACAGGCTCTGGCCGACGCAGTGCGGGAACTTTCCTCGCGAAAGCCAACCTTGCCACCTGTCGCATGAGTAGAGATTTGATCTTCACGAGCGAGGATGTAGCAGAGATCGTCGCCATCCTCGACAAGACACCGTATGCTCGGCTCGAGGTGAGAACCCGACGATTCGTATTGCGCGTCATTCGCAGCGGCGACGGCTGGACGCAAGAAATAGAATCAATCGGCGATTCGGCAGCTACCGAATCGCTGGCACCCTCCAGCGCCGTCGTAGCGGAAGAAGCCGGCAGATCGGCCGTTCGCGCTCCACTCCCGGGCACGTTTTATCGCGCGCCGCAGCCGGGAGCACGGCCTTTCGTTGAAGTTGGTGATCGCGTCCAACCCGATACAGTGATCGGCATCATCGAGACGATGAAGCTGATGACCGCGATGCCCGCGCATTGCTCCGGCATCATCGACGAAATCATTGTGCAGGATGCCACCCTCGTAGAAGTGGACGCGGTGTTGATGCGCGTGAAACTCGAATGATGAAGCGCCTGTTCATCGCAAATCGCGGTGAAATTGCACTCCGCATCCTGCAGACCGCGAATCGGCTGGGGCTGGTGACGATACTGGGCGTTTCGGAAGCGGACAGGGGTTCACTACCGGCTCAGATCGCAGACGAGATGGTGGTGATCGGCCCGGCAACTTCGGCTGAAAGCTATCTTTCGGTCGAGCGTGTGGTGGCGGCCGCGAAGGCGGCGCGGGCCGATGCGGTACATCCGGGCTACGGCTTTTTGTCGGAGAACGCCACGTTCGCGGAGAGCGTGACGGCCGCGGGAATTATTTTCGTTGGGCCGGATGTTTCGAGTCTTGATTCGATGGGCGACAAATTGATGGCGCGCAAAGTCGGCGTTGCCGCCGGTCTGCCGGTCGTTCCGGGCGGTGAGTCGGCGGACAAAGCCGCAGCGCGCGCGCAAGCCGAAATCACGGGCTATCCGCTTTTGCTCAAAGCGGTATCGGGCGGCGGCGGGCGTGGAATGAAGCGCGTCGATCGCGCAGCAGCGCTGGACGGCCAGGTCGACATGGCAATGGCCGAAGCCCAGGCGGCCTTCGGTGACAGCCGTATCTACGTCGAGCGCTATATCAGCAAGGGCCGGCATATTGAAGTGCAAATTCTAGGTGATGGCGAAACGACCCTCCATCTCGGCACGCGCGACTGCTCAATCCAGCGACGATTCCAGAAGCTCGTCGAGGAAGCGCCCGCTTTCGGAATTCCCGAGCAAAAACACAACGCGTTGAGAAATGCCGCGGTGCGCCTTGCCCAGTTTCTCCACTATCGCGGCGCAGGCACAGTGGAATTCCTGGTCGACTCGGAGACCTTCGACTTTTACTTCATCGAGATGAATGCGCGCATTCAGGTCGAGCATCCCGTGACCGAGGCTGTGACGGACCTCGATCTGATCGAGCAGCAACTGCTGATCGCTGACGGCCAGAAGGTCAGCTTGACTCAGGAGCGCGTGGAATTCTCCGGTCACGCTATCGAAGCGCGGATCAATGCCGAAGATTGGGAGCAGGGTTTTCGGCCATCGCCGGGCCGCGTTCGCGCGGCGCGGTGGCCCGCGGGACCGGGCATTCGCGTGGACACACACATCGAGAACGGCGGAGTCATATCGCCCTTCTACGATTCGCTAATCGGCAAATTGATCGTGTCAGGGCGCGATCGCGCGGAAGCCGTCGCGCGTCTCGGCTCGGCCTTGGCTACATTGGAAATCGAGGGCATCGCCACCACCGCTGGTTTGCAGCGGCGAATCGTCGAGGATCCACGGTTTATACATGGTGATGTCGACACGCGTTTCTTCGAGGGGCTCGGCCGTGGCTGAAATCGGCCTCATTGACGTGTCGATGCGCGACGGCAATCAGAGCCTTTGGGGCGCTACCGGGTTGGGCACCCATCAGATGCTGGAGATTGCTGGCGCACTCGACCGGGTCGGGTTTCGTGCGATCGACTTCACTTCATCCACACACATGGCTGTCGCGGTGCGCTACTTCCGCGACAATCCGTGGGAGAGAATTCGCCGTATGCGCACCGCGATGCAGCGCACGCCGTTGCAGTTCATTACGACTGGTTTGCGTTTCATCGCCTGGCAGCAGGCTGATCCTGATTTCATGCGTCTGGTCTACCGACGGTTGCAGTGCAACGGCATCCGTCGATTCATCATGCTCGACCCCATGCATGACGTCGAAGCGGTGCTTGAGGCCTCGCGCATTATCAAGGAAGAAGGCGACGCTGAAGTGATGGCAGCGCTCACCTTCACGCTGTCGGACGTGCATGATGACGCGTTTTATGCGGATTTCGCGGCGAAAGCGGCAAAGAGCCCACACGTAGATTTGTTCTACCTCAAGGACCCCTCTGGGCTGATGAGCCCCGAGCGAGCGCGCACGCTGGTGCCAGCCGTGAAAGCGGTGATCGGAGCCAAGCCGCTCGAAATGCACGTTCACTGCACGATCGGGTACGGACCTCTGACCAGCCTGGTAGGTGCGGAACTGGGAGTCTCCGCGGTCCACGTGGCGATCGGCCCGCTCGGTGATGGCACGTCGTTGCCGGAGGCAGCACGAACGGTCGCAAATCTGCGTGCCATGGGACACACCGTACCGGTGGACGACGAAGCACTGCAGTTCGTAAGCGACTACTGGTGGCGACTCGCGAAGGCCGAAGGGCTCCCGCCAGGCACGCCACAGGCATTCGACGCCAGCTTCTTGCGCCACCAAATCGCTGGCGGCATGATGACCACGATGCTGCGGCAATTGCAGGAATTGAGGCTCGAACATCGGCTGCCGGAAGTGATTGCCGAAACCGAGCAAGTGCGCAGTGAACTCGGTCAACCGATCATGGTCACGCCATTTCCACAAATGGTCTGCACCCAGGCGCTGTTCAATGTGCTTGGGGCGAAGCGCTATGCTCAGGTCTCGGACCAAGTGGTGCGCTACGTATTGGGTAAATTCGGACGGCCGACGCGGCGCGTGGATAAAGCGGTGGAGGCGGCCATCCTGGATCGGCCGCGTGCGCGCGAGATTGAGAGGGAAGCTGACTTCCCGGCTCTGGCGGATCTGCGCAAGCGCTTCGGCGCAACGATGGATGAGGAGGAGTTTCTACTGCGTGCCGTGATGCCGGGTGATCAGGTCGACTCGATGCTGAAATCCGGGCGGAGCCGAAGCCACTACAGCCCTGAGCTGGCGCCGGTGTTGGCGCTACTGAAGCAACTTGCGGCGCGTCCTGCCGTGCGGGAAATGGTGGTGGAACGTCCCGGGTTTCGGCTGGTGCTGCGGGCGGGAGCGGGCGTTTGAGGCTCCGGGAGAAAAAGCGTGTGGCAGCGGCGCGGGCGATGATTTTCGACATGGACGGCACATTGGTGCTTGGCAGTTCCGCGGGGAACGGACATTCTCCCCTGCCCGGAGCTGTAGCGTTGCTGGCGAAGCTGCGGGCCCGGGGCACACCGTTCCAGGTTTTCACCAATGGTACAGCGAAACTTCCCCGCCAGTATGCAGCAAGCTTGCGCGATGCCGGTCTGGACGTGCGCGACACCGAAATGGTGACGCCTGCGCGTGCCGCGGCAGATTGGTTTGGACTGAATAAAATAAAGCGCGTGCGGGCGCTGGGTCTGGAGGGTCTGCAAGGGCCGTTAAGGGAAGCAGGTCTCGACGTGATCGGCCCAAGTCAAAAGGCCGATGGCGTGGAAGCGGTCATCACTGGCTGGTATCGCGAATTTCAGCTGGCTGATATGGACTTGGCCTGCCGTGACATCTGGGCGGGTGCCATCGCGACTACTTGTTCGAATGTACCGTTCTTCGCGACCAAAGACGGGCCAACGATCGGCCACAGCTTTGCGATAAATGCGGCGATCCGCGCGCTGACCGGCAAAAGGGCCCGCGTTCTGGGTAAGCCATCGCGCGAGGCGATGGATTGCGCACTGCGGCAAATGGGACTGTCGGCGCAGCTGGCGCCGCAGGTGGTGGTTGTGGGAGACGATCTGGCGCTGGAGATACGCATGGCGCGCAATTCCGGCGCCATGGCCATCGCGGTGATCACGGGGTTGCAGGACCGCGCCGCTTTTGCCCGAGTGCCAGCGGCCGAGAAACCCGACGTAGTGTTGGATTCGTTGGAGGCGATCATCGATGCGCTGGACCAATGTCCATCAACCGTCGGGCGGGACGATTGGGTTCGTCACAAAGGGTCAGTCGAGACATAATCTGCTCGCAGCAGAGGACAAGGTCGTTTCAAAAAGCCTTTCTTCGTTCTGAAATCCTAGTTCTTTGATGACATGTTCTCGACTAACTCCTTCCATGAGAAGGCCGATCGATGTCAAGGCACACTTTAACTTTCTTCTTTCTTAGAAGTCAGTTCCTACTCAGCCAAGCCGCCCCTGTCGCCATCCTTCCATCCGCACTCTTTGTGAGCGATATGCGCTCGGTGCAAGGTGGGTGTTCTCGTTTCAGTAGGTGCTGC
>Ga0187851_10001343_pt1 | contig 23683 bp, 17 predicted proteins | sample June2016WEW_6_10_FD_132997 | JGI IMG/M metagenome (GOLD analysis project Ga0187851, IMG submission 132997) | Peatland microbial communities from SPRUCE experiment site at the Marcell Experimental Forest, Minnesota, USA - June2016WEW_6_10 | ecosystem: Environmental > Terrestrial > Soil >...
CGCGCAAAGGCCGTCGCGCTGAACCCCAATACCGCGACGCACACCGCCGCCGTCCTTCAGATGGGCGCCCCACAGGCCGTCACGATCTTCAACACCCAGACCGGCAAGGTCCTGCAGACCTACAGCACGCTGAAAGGTAGCGATTCAGACGGCAGCCACAACGGCATCAGCTATACGCCGGATGGCCTGCACCTGCTGTTCAGCCAGGACGGCAATTACGGCCCCACCAGCTACGTTGCCGTCGCCAACGTCAATCCGCAGACGGGCATGCTGTCAGACGGCACCCAAGTCAGCGTTCCGTTGGACGTCACCAGCGCAGGCGCTCTGACCAATGTCACCTGCTTCCCCGGGAACAGTCCTCCGGGGACCTCGGGCAGCTTTGCCATTCCGTGCGGCTACCCGGTTTCGATTTTCTCGGATGACACGTTCACTTCCTATCCCATGGGCATCGCAATCTCGCCGGATGGCAAGACTGCCTATGTCGTGCTGGACAACAACGATACGCTGACTAAGATCGACCTGACGGCGGCGACTCCGAAGCAGGGCGCGGAGGTCCGCGTCGGCAACGTCCCGCACAGCGTCGTGATCTCGCCGGATGGCACGACCGCCTACGTCTCCAACGAGGCTGGCCGGATTGCCACCGCGGACGACTTCCAGGGATACTCCAACGGCACCCCGGTCGTCGCCGCCTGGCCGACTGGCGCCACGGCCTCAGGCACCGTTTCCGTGGTCAACCTGTCCACGTTTACGGTCACCGGCAGTATCTCGACCGGTCTGCACCCGACTGGCATGGCCCTCTGGAACAACTACCTGTTGGTCGCCAATACCTATGACGACACCATCTCCGTGGTCAGCACAGCCAACTATGAGGTGGTGGGGACGATCAACCTCGGGCTGCCCATCGCAGTGCCTGGCGCCACAGAGCCGGCCTATGGCGCGGGGCCGAACTCGATCGCCGTCGATGCGGTGAACAACATCGCCTACGTCGCGCTGTACAATGCCAACGCAATCGCGGTCGTCAGCCTTGGATCCGGACTCTGTCCCGTGTCGTGCGTGCCAAATCCCGTCATGGGCATGATCCCGGTAGGCTATGCGCCAAGCTCGGTTGTGCTGGACACGGCGGACGGTGTGCTGCTCGTTGCCAACGACAAGGGCATCGGCACCACCGGCTTCGGTGTGGCGCCCCCTCCGACTAATACGGCCGAAAATTCGTACGGAAAGGAGGAGGGCGTGGTCAGCTTCAACACCCACCAGGACCTTGGCACCGTCAGCATCGTCCCCGTGCCGAATTACTTGACCCTGGCAGCGATGACCCAGACGGTCTTCGAGAACAACCACTGGGATCTGTCGGAAAACATCGCGTCGGCCGCCGGGGGCAACCCGTTTGCCGCGCCGGTGGCGATCCCGGAAAAGATCGGCGCTCCGTCGAAGATCCAGCACGTCTTCGTGATCATCCGGGAAAACCGCACCTACGATCAGATACTGGGCGACGTGGCCGGCGGCAACGGCGAACCTTCCCTGGCAGTCTTCGGCGACAACTCGACCTTCTCCGAATACCCAGTCGTAACGCCTAACGCGCACGAAATGGTGCGGCGTTTCCCGCTTCTGGACAACTTCTACAACGCGAGCCGCCAGTCCGCTGACGGTCACAACTGGATCACGCAGGCCATGGCGCCCTACTCCGACGACGTCCAGTCGCCTGACTGGCTCCGCGACTATCCCTCCAACGGCGGCGATGCGATTGCCTATCAGAAGAACGGCCACCTGTGGGACGTGGCGGCCGCGGCCGGCATCACGGTGAAAAACTACGGTGAGTACGTCGAGAGCAACACGTTCAACGTGCCGGGTTGCACTCCGACTAACATGACGCAACCAAACGGCTATAATGGCGCCGGTAGTACACCCGTTGCATTACCGTTTGTTGTTTCCGATAGTTGCGAGCCGACCTGGGCCCAATTCTACAACGACACACTGGAATACGAGAGCGGCAACGAGGCGCAACTCAAGTACTTCAACGTCATTGGCTCGGTCACCCCGCTCCCGAACCTGTACAACATCACGGTGCAGAACTACCCGCAATTCGATCTGGGCATCCCCGATCAGTACCGGGTCGATGTCTGGCAGCAGGACTTCGCCAACGACGTGGCCGCCGGTTCGGTGCCCCAGTTGGAATTCCTGTGGATCATGAGCGACCACACCACCGGCCCGCCGAACGCGGCAGCCGAAGTGGCCGATAACGACCTGGCCGTTGGGCGCGTCGTCGACTACATCAGCCACAGCCCCATTTGGTCCACTTCGGCGATCTTCATCGAAGAAGACGACGCGCAGTACGGCGTAGACCACGTCGACGGTCACCGCAGCCCCGGCTTTGTCATCAGCCCCTACGTCAAACAGAGGGCGAAATCCGATGGCACTGGGGCCGGGGTCACCGAAGAGAGCACCTTCTACACGCAGGTCAACATGACGCGCACCATCGAGCAGATCCTCGGTCTCCCGCCCATGAATCAGTTCGACTTGGTGGCCGCGCCGATGACCCCGCTCTTCATCAATAACCCGCCCGCGGAGAACTTCCTGTCGTGGTCGCATGTGCCGAATCAGGTCCCGCTGTGTTACGGCGTTTCGGGATATACGGCCCCGTCGGACGTCAGCCCCAGCCTCAACACTTGCAGTTCCGGGACCGCGGCGCCCCAACTGAGAACGCCTGACCGGCGTGACCGGCGTGAAAGGCGTGAAGTCGAAGCTCTGCGGACTGGCTGGCTCAAAATGAAGTCGCAGGTCTTCGCCGCCAAATATCACACGCCCGACTCCCTGGACCCGGACACCGTCCGCCACTTCGACTGGTACGAGGCCACCGGGTTTAAGGTCCCTTTCCCCGGCGAGAAGAAGGTTCGCCCCGCAAGCGACTTCAAACGCCGGGTGCACGCCGCTAAAGCTGACGGGGACGACGACGAGCTTTAATACTCGTCCCAACCGCAACGGCCCTCTCCTCGGTCTCGGGGAGAGGGCTTTCTTGTTCAGCCTCAACGCAAAGCCCCTGCCCACCTGAGTCCGCCCCGCCACCGGTGAAGGTTACTCCCCGGATTCGTCCCGCAACAACGCAACGAACACTTCGCCCGCGATTTTTCCTTCATCAGAAGGCATAACCTGGTGAAAAAAGGCAATGGCGCGATAACGCTCTCGCGGACCTGACCTTGCCCGCGCCATGGACGCGGTTGGGGCGTCCGTAAGCCGATTCCCGACAGACGCCTCACAATCGGCGATTTGCCCCATCAGTGTGTGTATTGCCCCAATTGTCACGGCACCCTAGCGCTTCAGGTGTAGAAAACAACTGCACATTGCCTCGCAAAGTCGTTAATTTCGACATAACAAGGACTTTTGGTCATCATATTGCCTGTTCCGCACTGCTCTGGAAAGGGGGGTGGCGTTTGCGCCGCTTGCTCCGCGATTCCGCTCACCTGGTTCGCCCGGCGGCAGTTCTGCTTGCCTGTCTTGTCGTCTTCCTCGTCATTCGCAGCGCCATCGTCCCCAAAGCATTTGGGCAATATGGACACTACCGGCCGGGGGCGCTCCAGTTGGTTCGCGAGCATCCGGTAGCCTTCGCCGGTCAGGATGCCTGCGCTCTCTGTCACGACGACGAAGTTAAAGCCCGAGCCTCCGGCAGACACGCGCACGTAGCCTGCGAAGCTTGCCATGGTCCCCTGGCGCAGCACGCCGATGACCCAGCGGCCCACATTCCAAAGCTGCCTGAGGTCGCTAACCTCTGCCGCCGCTGCCACGAGAAAGACGCGGCGAAGCCAAAGAGTTTTCCGCAAGTGGTAACCGCTGAGCACTCCGGCGGCGTGGCCTGCGACGCCTGCCACCAACCCCACAATCCACACCTCTGAGGCATGGAGACCAGTATGGACATCAGCCGTCGCGACTTATTCAAGATAGGGGGCAAGCTGCTGGTGCTGGCCTCGGCCGGCGCCACGCTGGAGCAGATCACTGGCGCGGAGGCGCCGGGCGAAGCCTACCGGATGGCCGACCACTGGTGGGGAATGATCATCGACATCGATAAGTGCCTGGGCTGCGGCAACTGCGTGCGCGCCTGTTCCAAGGAGAACGACGTACCGCAGGGGTATTTCCGCACGTGGGTGGAGCGCTATCAAATCGAAGAAGGCAAACAGCCGCATGTGGAATCTCCTGACGGAGCGATTGACGGTTTCCCGCCGTTGACGCGCACCGACTTAAAGAGCTTCTACGTCCCAAAGCTGTGCAATCACTGCGCTGAGTCGCCGTGCGTGCAGGTCTGCCCGGTGGGCGCCACGTTCGTCAGCCCGGACGGAGTTGTGCTGGTGGACGAAACCTACTGCCTCGGCTGCCGTTACTGCGTGCAGGCCTGCCCATATGGCTGCCGGTATTTGCACCCGAAAAAAGAAACCGTGGACAAGTGCACTTTGTGCTATCACCGCATTACCAAGGGGTTGACCACAGCCTGCTGCGAAAGCTGTCCCACCGGCGCCCGGCTGCTGGTTGATTTCAAGAACCCGAAAGACCCTGTACACGAAATCCTGCGCACCAACAAGGTCCAGGTCTTGAAGCCTTACATGGCCACGGAAGCCAAGGTTTATTACGAAAACCTGGATGGCGCGGTGCGCTGATGAGGAGCAAATGAGCATACCGGGCGTTGACGGATTCATGTACCCGAACGAGGTGGAACTGCAATGGAGCGTGCTCATAGTGCTCTATCCGTACATCACGGGTCTGGTTGCGGGCGCGTTTATATTGGCCTCGCTCGAAAGGGTGTTCAAGGTGGAGGCGGTGCGCCCCACGTACAGGCTGGCGCTGCTTACGGCCCTCGCATTTCTGCTGGTCGCACCGCTGCCCCTGCAACTCCACCTGGGGCATCCCGAGCGTTCCTTTGAAATGTACCTGACGCCGCATCGTTCCTCGGCGATGGCCATGTTCGGGTTCGTTTACCTGTGGTACCTCACGGTGGTGCTGCTGGTCGAGATCTGGCTGGAGTACCGCGCGGAGATCGTCCAGTTGGCGCAATCGACCACGGGGCCGAAGCGCTGGATCTACCGCGCGCTCACGCTGGGCTCGCACAATATCAGCCCTGAGGCGCGCCGCGTGGACGACAAGGTGGGCTATGCAGTGACGGTCATCGGCATTCCGTCGGCTTTTCTGCTGCATGGGTACGTGGGCTTCATTTTCGGCTCGGTCAAGGCCAACCCGTGGTGGTCCACACCCCTGATGCCGGTGGTGTTTCTGTTTTCGGCGATGGTCTCGGGAATTGCCCTGGTGATGGTGCTGTACGTGGTCCTCATGAAGATGCGCAAGACGGCCATCGACATGAGGTGTCTCGATACCATTGCCCGCTACCTGTTCTATACCTTCGTTATCGATTTCAGCCTGGAGATGCTCGACCTGGTGCACCGGACGTATGAGTCCGACGAGTCCTTCCGCAGCCTGGATTTCATGGTGCACACGCGGCTATGGGCTTCCCATGTGATTCTGCAGATCTGCCTGGGGACGCTGGTGCCACTGGCGCTGCTGGCGGCCAACCAGTTCTGGAAGTTCTCCGAGGCCAAGCGAAAGGTCATGTACATGACCGCCGGCGGCCTGACCTTGGTCGGCATCTTCGCCATGCGCTGGAACGTGGTGATCGGCGGGCAACTGTTTTCCAAGAGCTTTCTTGGCTATACATCCTACAAAGTGCAAATAGCAACGCGCGAGGGATTGCTGTCGGCGATCGTGCTGATGCTGCTCCCGTTTGCGATCTTCCTGGTGTTGGCAAAGCTCCTGCCACCATGGCAGGAGGCAAAGGCTCACGAAGCCTGAGGAGGTTGCCATGCCGCAACCGGAGTTGGAGGCGCTGGAGCGGGCCGTCCGCGACCTCGCAAGCCGCCTGGCTTCGATCGAGGAGCGCCTCGGCGTAAGCGCCCCGGTGCCGCAACCGGTGAGCGCACCGGAGACTCCCTTGAACCATCCCCTCGCCGGGATGGCCGCCGCGTTGCCGGTGGCGGGAAGAGCGCTGCTCGGATTGGCCGGCGCGTACCTGCTGCGCGCTCTGACCGAATCCGGCACCATGCCGGCGAAGGCGGGCATTGCCACCGGCATTGCCTACGCATTGCTGTGGCTTGTGTGGGCGGCGCGCAGCCCGGTTTCCGAACGGCTGAGAACCGCGCTCGACAGTCTGACCGCCGTGCTGGTGCTGTGCCCCTTGCTTTGGGAAGCGACAGTGCGCTTCCGTGCGATCGACACCTGGATGGCCGCGGCGATCCTGGCCCTATTCGTGATCTTCGGCATGGCGATATCCTGGCGCAAGAACCTACTCATTGTTTCCACGTTCGCCACGCTGGCCGGCTTGGGAACGGCCGCGGCGCTGCTCCTGGAGACTCACGACGTCCTGCCATTCGCGTTCCTGTTTCTCGCCGTCGCGGCGGCCATCGAGGTCTCCGCCTGCCTGGAACACTGGTTGAGCGAGCGCTGGCTGGGGGCCATCACCGCGGATCTTTCGGTTCTGCTGGCCACCTGGCTGGTGACGAATGCACGCGGCCTTCCGGAAGGCTACGCGGCGATTCCGCATCCGTGGCTGCTTGCCGCGCAAGTGGCTCTGCTCACCATTTATCTATCCAGCACGATCGTTCGCACGCTGTTCCGCGGTTTCTCGTTCACCGCATTCGAGACGGCTCAATGCGCCGCGGCCTTCGCCGTCAGTCTCAGCGGCGGCCTGCCGCTGGCGCCGATCATGGCCGTGGTGATGCTGGTCTGCGCGGCCGCATGCTACATCGTCTCATTCCTTCTGCTGGAACGGCGGGGCGCTTCCAGCCGCAACTTTTTCACTTATTCCACGTTCGGGATTCTGCTGACGCTGGCGGGAACGCGAATCCTGCTTTCCAGCGGAGCGGTGGCATGGGTATGGTTCGTCCTGGCGATAGTCTGTGTCTGGGTGGGCGGTTCTTTCGGCCGGTTGACGCTGCAAGCGCATGGCGCAATCTACCTGTTGCTGGCGCTGACCGCGTCGGGCACGGTTCAGGATGCGACGAACCTGCTGATGGGCTCCGCATCATGGCCAGGCGAGCGGCAGGTAGTCTTGTGGGCCGGCCTGGCGGCCAACGCCGCGGCATACCTTCTGGCAGTGCACTATAGCGCCGCGAGCCCGGCTTCGCGGAGCGCCAACGTTGTTCGCATCGCGATTGCCGCTGGTTTCGCCTGGCAGGCATCCGGAACGGCGGCGGGCATTCTGACCGGGGCCTTTCACCTGGTGTTGGGTCCCGGCGCCAGCCACGCGTATTGTGCCACACTGCGCACCAGTGTTCTGGCGGGCCTTTCGCTGTTGCTCGCCTGGGTGAGCTCGCGTTGGAGACGCCGGGAGTTGTCGTACCTGATCTACCCGGTGATGTTCCTGGGGGGCTACCGCTTAGTCATGCAAGACCTACAGCAGGGCCACACGGGAGCGCTCTTCTTCTCTCTCCTGCTATACGGCACGGTGCTGATTGCGTTGCCCAGGCTGAAGGCCGCCCAGGGGGTTCGCGAAGCTACCGATATCACCACATAACGCCGACCATCGGCTACTGGTCTGGGCGCGCCCCGCCCGACGAGGTGGAGTTTCCACTCCGCAGTCCTGGAAAGAAGCATCTGACTGGCACCTCGGGCGCCTCATCCCATCACTTCGCGGACCTTTGCCGCCAGTTCGAAGGGGGTGAACGGCTTTTCCAGGTAGTTGATGGCGCCGTCCATTAACCCCCGCCGAAGAATCTCGTCGTTTGGATAGCCGGACATGAAGAGCACCTTCATATTCGGCCACCGGGCTCGCAGTTGTTCAACCAGGGTCTTGCCCGACATGCCCGGCATGACCACATCAGTCACCACGAGTTGGCAGCCGCCCTGGACCGCTTCGGCCAGACGCAGCGCCTCCTCGCCACTGGCCGCTTCCAAAACGCGGCACCCACAGGAATGGAGAGCGTGGGAGGCGAGGCGGCGCACGCTGTCCTGGTCTTCCACTACGAGCACCGTGAGGACCCGCTGTGGTTGGGGCAGTTCGATGGCCGACGAGGAAACCGCTTCCGCACGGCCCTCAGCACGCGGCAAATGAATTTCAAAGCAGCACCCCTTGTCCGGCTCGCTGCGCACACGGATGTAGCCGTTGCTTTGTTTAACGATGGCGTAGACGGAAGCCAGGCCGAGTCCGGTTCCGAGACCGCTGGGCTTGGTAGTGAAGAAGGGCTCGAAGATATGCCGCATGGTCTCTTCGTCCATGCCGGCGCCGGTATCGACTACCGTCAATCTCACGTAGGCACCGGGCTGGAAGCCCAGAGGGGCATTCTCAGGGTCGAAGTGAGCGTTGGTGGTGGCGATTGTCAGCTTGCCGCCGTCCGGCATCGCATCGCGCGCGTTGATCGACAGGTTGAGCAGCACTTGGTGCAACTGCCCGGGATCGGCCATTACCAGGTCAAGCGTTGGATCGAGGCTGGTTTCCAGCCGGATGTCCTCGCCGATGAGACGCTGCAGCATGCTCTCCGAGCCGCGGATGAGAGCGTTGAGTTCCAGCGGCCGCAGGCGGCTGATCTCACGCCGGCCGAAGGTGAGCAACTGCTTGGTGAGAGCGACGGCGCGCTCGCCCGCGTCGCGAATCTCTTTAATCGCCGGCCGGCGCGCATCGTCTGCAGGAAGATCCTTGACGAGCATGTCGCTGTAGCCATTGATGACCGTGAGGAGATTATTAAAATCGTGGGCAATTCCGCCGGCTAGCCTTCCCACGGACTCTAACTTTTGTGCTTGGCGCAGTTGTTCTTCGAGCTGCTGCCGCGCGAGTTCGGCTTCTAATCGCGCAGTGATGTCCATCCCAAAACCAATCAGGTAGGCTTCGCCATGATCGTCGAAACGGCGCGCGGTCAGTATGAAGTGTCGGGTCTCTGGCCCCTCGCCAACGAAGCCACGAGCTTCAACTTCGGCGGCGCCGGCCGCAAAAGTCTTTTCCATCGCCTGTGCTACCCGCTCACGATCCTCTGGGTGAATGCGGCTCAGCGGATCCACATGGCGCAGCCCTTCTGCCGGCAGGCCGGTGAGCGCTTCCTGCTCTTTGTTCCACCGAACGTACTTCCCCTGATGGTTGATCACGAAGAAGATGCCGGGGATGGCATCGACCACCCGTTCGGTCAATTGCTCCTCCCGGCGAAGGCTCTCCTCTGCCAGCCTGCGCGCCTCGTTGTCCCGTTGGAGCGCCTCATTGGCGGCTTGGAGCTCGGCTGTCTTCCGCGCAACCATCGCTCTCAGTCCTCGGTTGAGCGAGGCGAGTCCGACAAGCCCGAGGCCCGCAATCAGCATTGTGCCGCCCAGCCCAACCAGCCACCGCCGGGCTCCGCCGTCCGGCTTGGAATGCTCGAGGGTAATGCCCTCGATCGATGATGAGGCCGGCGCTAAGCCTTCGTTAACGAAGATCTCTGCCATTCGCCGCAGCCTGCTGGTACTCAGGTGTCCGATCTCCACGTACTCGGCGCGAATCAGCTTTCTCGTCTCATCTGCTTCGAACCGCAATTCGTCGGTGGACAGCGAAGGATTGTACCGTGCCCGGATCAGTTGGATAAGTTCGTCGGGATGATCGAGCGCGTATTGCCAGCCGCGAATCACAGCCCGCCGCATAGCGAAAGCCCGCGCGGGATTTCGCTTGGCTTCCGCTTCGGAGGTGTATAGCAAATCGCCATAGAAGTCGATTCCGTAGTTGACGGGCCAGAGCACTTTCACTTTCAGGTTTCGTTGTCGAAACCAAAAGGGTGCGCTGGTCACATAGCCGGAAATCGCATCTGCTTTGCCTTCAAACAGATCCTCCAATCGCCGTGAATGAGGCAGCATCGTGAAGTCACTGTTCTTAAGGTCGGCATCCTGCAGCATGGCTTGAATCGGGGCGGAGTCGGCGAGCGTGCCCACCATCAGCCGCTTACCTTTGAGTTGCGCGGGAACATCGATATGATCCTGTTCGCGGGTGATGAGGGCTAGTGGCGAGGATTGGAAGATGGGCGCGACAATGACAATGCGGGCGCCGGTTTGTCGCGCGAGTACTATGCTTCCGTCTCCGACGGCGTAGTCGAACTTTCCTCGCAGCAGGTCCTCGATCACTCGCGAGCTGGGTCCCAAAGGCCGAAGTTCCACGCGCAGCCCCTCAGCGGCAAAGTAGCCCTTCTCCAGGGCGGCGTAGTAGCCGGCAAACTGAAACTGGTGTTGCCAGCGCAACTGGATCACCACCCGGCTGGAACTGTCCGAGGACGCCGCCAGCAAGCTCGGTAAGGCTATCAGCGCGGAGGCTACAACACATGCAACTCGACGAAGGCGCAACACACCGCGGATGGCCCCCTTTCCCAACTGCGTCGGAAAGCGTCTTGCATTCAGCAATGGCATCAGCCAAGAACCTCCCTCGTCAGACGAGCCACTGCCAGAAACTCAAGGCGCTCGCGGACTCGCCCTCCGCGACGCGTGCTCGGCGAGACGGCGCCCCTCAGGGTTGCGCTGAATCGGATACCGAGGATATGATACTCCTGTTGGGAGCTCGAGAACACGGAATAGTGGCATCCTCCGGTGAGGAACGATGAGCGCCTTGGCCTTGCGGTTGAACAGCTCGGCGGAGTTGGCGAAGACGAATTCGAAGAAGCGCGCCCAATCCCGAAGCGGCCTTCCCCCTGCTTTCAAGCCATCCTCCTGCCCCGCTAATGGTCGGCATAGGGCGGCAAAGGCGCCGTAACCGGCGCATTCAGAAAGGAGACCAAACGCGATGCGGATCCTTGCTTTTGCACGCAATGCGGCACTGCTGATTGCTGTAGCCAGCATTCCTGCCGTGGGACAACAGAACACAGGTTTTCTGAAAACAAAGGTCGACCCAGGCCGGGCGGGGGTCTTCATCGACGGCAAGTACGTCGGGCCAGCCGGGAATTTCCGTATTGGCCGGAAATACGTCGTCGCCGCTGGCGAGCACGAGGTCAGATTGTCCGAACCTCGCTACGAAGACATGGTGACCAGAGTTACGATCCAACCAGGCAAGACCACGACACTCGCTGAGACTATGAAAGCGGTGCCTCTCGCCAAGCCGCCCTTCGGGCGGCTGCGCACCATCTGTCCGGACAAGTTCGCAGCCGTCTATGTGAACGGCAGGTTCATGGGACACGCCGGGGAGTTCAACAACCCGGTCCAAGGCCTCCTGTTAAATCCCGGCGAGTACATCGTCAAGGTCGTTCCCGTTAGTGGCGGAGAAGGGCGCGAAGAGCAAGTCAAAATTGAAGCGGACAAGGTAACACTCTTCCGAATGCAGAAATGATTGCCGGACGAGTGTTTTTTTGACCAAGAGACTGGAAAAGGAGTGTGCAAAGATGAAACACAAACTCACAATGTTTTTGATGATAGGGCTCGCCGCGCTGGTCGGATCACAGGCCTTCGCGGGAGTCCAGTTTACAGTGAACATAGCGCCGCCGCCCATCGCCGTCTTCGATCAGCCTCCGTGTCCTGGCGACGGGTACGTTTGGACGCCTGGCTACTATCAGTACGGTGATTATGGTTACTACTGGGTAGCTGGTCAATGGGTTATGCCTCCTAGCGAGGGAGTCCTCTGGACACCCGGATTTTGGAGCTTCGTCGGCGGTAGGTACACGTGGCACGAAGGGTATTGGGGCCCGAAGGTTGGCTTCTATGGCGGCGTGAATTACGGCAACGGCTACTTTGGCTCGGGCTTCACCGGCGGACGTTGGGAGGGCGGCGTCTTCAAACATAACACTGCCATCACGAACGTGGACGCCAACCACGTGCACAACACTTACGTCGACCACACGGTGGTTAAGGCAGTCACGGGTCCGAATCACGCGTTCAACGGTAAGCGCGGAATCCAGGCACAGCCCACGCGGGAAGAGATAGAAACAAGCCGCGCGCCGCACCAAGGCCCGACGCCGGCACAAGCCTCGCATGCACAAGAAGCCCATAACAGCCATCTGGCAGCTCATGGAGTCGAACGCAAGTAACGAGTTGAACGACTGAACAGTTTCAATTCGCCATGCGGCGGACGGCGATGTGCCGGCGGATCTCGCGAAAATGACGCAATTCTACGCCGCGATTCACGCTCGTTCCAGTGTCCCTTCGGGCCGTGGCGGCCCGGGCCGCGCAATGCCGGAATAGCAGCGGCTCAGCGCCACTCGCCGACTGCCAGAAAGCCGGCCCAGTAGAGAGGATGGGTGCCGAGGTGGGCGCTGCGGCGATGAGCCAGCACGGCGAGCGTCGCCGCTCGTACGGCTTCGGACGTCGCCGCGCCGCGCAAAAAGCGCGCGCGGTATAGCTCCCGCATCCAGAGCCGGGTGCTCTCGTCGTCGACTGGCCAGAGCGACATGATCACCGTGCGGGCGCCCGCAAGCTGAAAGGCCCGCCGCAGGCCGAACACGCCCTCGCCCGCCTGAATCGCCCCCAGTCCGGTATCGCAGGCGGAGAGCACGGCCCATTCCAGCCCGTCCAGATTCATGGAGGCGATTTCCTCCGCGGTGAGAATGCCTTCGTCGGGCTGCGTGCCCTCATTCGCTCCCGCCAGCGCCAGGCCGGAAAGGAGCAGCGGGTTGTCGGCGGCCCCGGGGTTGCGCTGCGCAGTTGCTCCCGTCGCCTTCGCACAACCATCGAGGAAGAATCCGTGCGTCGCCATGTGCAGCACGCGCTTACCGACGGCCTGCTCCACAAACGAACTCTTCAGCGCGCGGGCGCCTACCAGGGAGGACTCCGCGCCGCCCGTCTTGCGCCAGATGTCCGAGACGCTCAACGCTTCGCGCGCGGTCCCAGGCAAGGAATCGAAATGAAGACTCCGGTACGCCCCGCACGCGGCCATCTCGCCACGCAAACGGCCAGCGGCAGATGCCAGCAGCCGGCCGTCGAATGCCGGGTTGGCCACCATCAGCATGCCGCTCCCCGTCACCGCCAGGGCGGCGGCCGCAATGTCGCGCTCGGCCAACAAATAGTGAATCACCGGACCGCTCTCCACCTGATAGCCCGAGCCCACGGGAAGTGCCGCGAAACTGACTGTGTGCAGCGCGCCGTCCGGCACGATGAAAAGGCGTTTGGCGCCCGTCCAGTGTGGCACCAGCGGATCCCAGATCCGCGCGCGCAACCGCCCCGCTGCGCGGCGGTAGGCATCCTCCGATTGGCGAGGTGACCTCCCGGGGTCGCGCGCCTCCTGGGCGATCTTGCGGCGCACCTCCGCCACCATCTCATCCACCGCCGCGGCATCTCCCAGGTCCACCACAGCCGGCTGGCTTTGCCCGTTCCGCAGCACGAGGGCGAGATAACTGTACACCGGTAGCGCCGCTGGATTCTCCGCCGGCGCCCCAATCCGGAACGCGGTGCGCGGATAGCGCACGAACGAAACCAGCGCCGCATCCTCCGGCACTGCGGCGGCGACCCCGCTCAGTCCGATTTGCCGGCTAGCCAGTTCCCGCCGGAACGGCAGGCTCTTTTCCGCGAACATACGCTCGGCCTGGTACTTGTTCTCCCGCGCACGGTCCAAGGCAGCTTGGTACTGCGCGGCGGTCATCGACTTCGGGCCGCCAACCGCCAGATGAGCCAATGCTTCGCGCGCCGCCGCCAGTTCCGCCGCCAGCCGCGTCACTTCGGCGTCTCCGTTTTCCACCACGCGATGCCGTGCCGCGATTTCGTCGAACACCAATGCGCGCGAACGGATGAGCGCATCCATCGCCGGCCCGCCCGGCGTTCCCGCCGCCGCCAAGCTCAAGAGCGTGTTCAGACCCGATAGCCTGTCGCCGGCCGCCTTCGCGTCCATGCGCAGCAGCGCTTCCCGTTCCGGTAATGTTCGGATCGTGATCAGATCGAAGGCGCGTGACTTTTCCTCCGCGCTGGCGGCGAGTTCGACAGCTTGCGTGGTTTTGCCGCTCATCGCCAGGATAGTTGCCTGGCTGGCCGCGATGTTTGCCGTGCGCCGGCTTAATGGTCCGTAGAGGACAAGAGAAGCCGCGCTGACGCGTTCGTTGTACTCCGCCGCGGCATCGTACTGGCCGGAGGCCATCAGAGCGCCGGCGAGGTTGCCCATCGCCGCGATCGTCTGCCGGTGGATCTTGCCATAGTGGGTCTCATCGATCTCCACGGCCTTGCGCAGAAGCGTCGCTGCCTCGGCGGGCTTGCCGGTCTGGGTCAGCACATACGCCAGGTTGTTCAGCGTTGAGGCAACCATGTGATGATCGGGTGCGACGCTCTTTTCGAGTATGCGGAGGGTTTCTTCGAAGCGCACTTTCGCGCCGGCGAAGTCGCGCTTCCCCACCAGCGCGGTCCCCAGATTGTTGAGAATCGTGGCCACTTCGGGGCTATCCGGGCCCTCCACTTTCATGTGGAGAGGAAGCGCGCGTTCGTAATACTTTATGCCGCCTTCGTAGTCGAACGCATGGACGAGCATCATGGCCATGTCGTTCCAGGTCGCGGCGCGTTCCGATAAGGAGTCGTTTGCCTCGGGCGTGTCTTCGTGTATCCGGACGCCGCGCCTCATCAGATCGCTCGCCTTCGCGAGATCTTCGTCGCGCCACGCCAGTTCTGCGGCGCTCCGTAGAACTCTTGCCATCTCAAGCGAATTGGCTCCGTATAGTTCCGCGGTCAGAGTCAGTGCCCGATCGGCCAGGGCGAGGTCCTTAGCATCCTTGACGCGGTCGGCGTCGACACAGGCGTCCAATAGGGATCGCAATGCCTTCGCGACAGCCTTGGAGTCTGGCCCGGCACTCGCCTCGGCATCGGCCAGCTCATGGCGCGCCATCGCCTCGGCATCGGCAAAGTGGCCGTCCCGAATCAGTTTGTGAATCGCGTCGTTATCCGGACCCTCTTGACCGCACGCCAGAGCCGCTGCCGCCAAGAATATCGCCACTCTGCGAATCACCGCTCGCTACCCGCTCCCGACATTCTCCAGCATAACCCGCTTCTCGCTCGGGCTGCGCATCGCCGCCAGCCTGGGTCGACGGTCGCACTCTCTGCAAGCCCTGTTGCGAGATCCGGCGACCGGTGGACCTTGCAGTCGCTCGGTACGCGCAGGGCCGCGGAAGCCAAAATCGAATTCGACCTCTCGCGTGGGCTGGTAGCTGGTGTTGCGCGCGCGGTAGGCCGCCGAGTTGGGCAGCGCGAGTCTCCGGCAGCCATGCGTAAATCGCAGTGGGCTGGTCTGCTAAGTTGGTGCAGCCTGCTCGGAGAGCCTCGCCGGCCACCATGGTTGTGATGGCGCTGCAGTTCCTTCCGCCGACGCTGGTCACGCTGCTGACAGTGGTGAGCCCCCTGCCGGTGGCGATGATGGTGAAAATGAGACTGGCAGACCCATCGCGCGACCCGCTGAAGAGCGACTCCGCGCGGAGTGGAGCGCGCGGTTGCGCCGACTGTGCTCGGCCGCGCGACAAACCACCGTGGGTGGAGTCGCACGCGCGATTGCGCCGCGCGCGACACGGCACGACGGGGCGGGTCCCCGGCGTGGGCTGCGTGGTTCCTGCCTCGATAGGCGTTCGGTCGTTCGGACCGACGCCGCGATCGCGGGTTCCAACTTCCGTGCACGCCGTCTACCAGGAGTGATCCGTTAGGCGCCCAGCATGCAGGCCGCGCCCGCAGTTGGATCATCGTTCGAGTGGCGCGCCATCAGTTCGGGATCGCACGGCTATCGAGCCACCTGAAGCACGATTTTGCCTGGAGCGTTGCCTGCAGCACCGTGCTCGAACGCTTCGCGTGCGTGGGCAAGCGGAAGCGCCTCGGATAATACCGGCTTCAACTTCCCGGTGTCCACAAGTCCGGTGATTTGATCAAGCTGCCTTCGATTTCCGCTAACAATGAAAAACACACCGCGCACGCCGAACTGTTCGGCGACATCAGCCGGAATCGCGGAAACCAGTGTCACCAGCACACCGCCCTTCCGCAGTACGCGCCAGGAACGCTCCCGAGTCTCGCCGCCGATCGTGTCCAGCACCACATCGATGTCTCGCAGAATGTCCTCGAAACGCGTAGCGTGGTAGTCGATCGCGTCGTCAGCCCCCAGACTGCGCACGAGCGCCGTGTCGCGCGCGGATGCCGTGGCCAGTACGTGGGCCCCTCGCCACCGTGCCAGTTGCACTGCCATCGTTCCCACCCCGCCGGCGCCGCCGTGGATCAGCACGGATTGCCCCACACCGAGATGCGCGTGTTCGAAGAGCGCCTGCCAGGCGGTCAGCGCCGAAAGGGGCAGTGCCGCCGCCTGCACGTGCGGGATGCTGCGCGGCTTTAATGCGAGGTTCGCCGCACACACTGCCGCGAACTCGGCGGCCGCCCCGTCCCGTGGAAAATCAGCCAGGCCATATATCTCGTCGCCCACCCGAAAATCCGTGACATCGGGTGCCGTCTCCTCTACCACGCCTGATGGCTCGTGTCCCGGAATGCCTGGAATCCGCGGCGTGCCATCGGCGTTCTGATAGGTTTCGTCCCAAGTCAGTTCTGCGGGCGTGATGCCCGTCGCGTGTACCCGTACCAGCACATCCCCAGGCCGAACCACCGGCACTGGTGCATCCTCGAAAAACAGCTCCTCCGGCCCGCCCCGGCCGTGAGTCCTGACAGCTTTCACGGGAATCCCTCCTTCGCTACTATTCTCCCGCGCCACTGTGCAATGTATTTTGGGAAGGGGCCGCAGCGTCGCTTCGGGCGAATTGTCAGACTTCGCACAATGGCCGGCCGAACGCGCTAAGCATTGGTCCTGTGAAGTCCAAGTGCTGTATCGGAAACGCTCCGGCGGTCAGTCTGGCGTGATAGGACCAGTTGCCGGGATGGCTACCGATAAGGCGCGATAACGGTTGACTGGGATTCACGAGCAGTGCTCAAGCCCTGTGTGAGACAATACCGAACAACAGCGCGAATGCCGTGATGCAATGCCCATCGTGCGCAAGCCGCATTCCGGAAGGCAGCCGCTTTTGTCCCACTTGCGGCGCCGCGATTCCGAGCGACGCCTCGGTTGCCGAGACGATCGCCATCGCCGATACGCCCGCGTCCACGCCCGCAAGATCGCAGACCCGGCCCTCGTCCCTGACTGGTTCTTCCGCCCGGACATCATCGGAAGGACGTTTTCTTCCGGGTGACCTGGTAGCCGGCCGATATCGCGTCGTCGCCCTCCTCGGCAAAGGCGGGATGGGCGAGGTATATCGCGCCGACGACCTCGCGCTGGGTCAGGCGGTGGCACTCAAGTTTCTTCCCGAGGCCCTCGGTAAGAATCCCGCGTCGATTGAGCGCTTTCGTAATGAGGTCCGGCTCGCGCGTCAAGTGTCGCATCCGCACGTCTGCCGCGTTTACGATGTCGGTGAGGTCGAAGGTCATCCTTTCCTCTCGATGGAGTATGTTGATGGCGAGGACCTTGCGTCGTTGCTTCGCCGCATTGGCCGGCTTCCTTCCGACAAGGCGCTGGAGATCGCTCGCGGACTCTGCGCCGGCCTCGCCGCCGCGCATGACCAAGGCATTCTCCATCGCGACCTGAAGCCTGGCAACGTTATGATCGACGGGCGCGGCCAGGTCCTGCTCACCGACTTCGGTCTCGCCGGGATCGCCAATGAGATCGCGGGCAACGAGGTGCGCAATGGCACGCCCCTCTACATGGCGCCGGAGCAGCTCGCCGGCAAAGAGGTCACCGTCCGCAGCGACATCTACTCGCTCGGTCTCCTTTTATATGAGCTCTTCACCGGCAAGCCCCCCTTTGAGGCAGCGACGCTGGCCGATCTGGTACGCGTGCGATCCAGTGCTCCGCCGCTGAGCCCCTCCAGCCTGGTTCGCGACATGGATCCGGCGGTCGAACGCGTGATCCTGCGCTGCCTGGAGGCCGATCCAGCGGCCCGCCCGGCATCCGCTCTCGCTGTGGCCGCCGCTCTTCCCGGAGGCGATCCGCTAGCCGCCGCGCTGGCCGCGGGGGAGACGCCGTCGCCGGAGATGGTCGCCGCGGCAGGCGAAGGTACTGGCCTCCGCATGCGCGTCGCCGTTCCCCTGCTGGCCGGCATCCTGATTGCGATGGCCGCCTGCGTCTTCCTCGCGTACCGTTCCAGCGCGCTGCGGATCATCGAGCCCGACTATTCTCCCGATGTCCTGGCCCAGAAGGCGCGCGACATCATCCAACGCGTGGGCTACGGCGGACTGGATTCCGACGAGGCTCGTGGCTTCAACTGGGAGGACTGGTATCTCGACTATCGCAAGGCGCAGAAGGGCGCGCCTGACTGGGACCGCATCTTGCGCGACAGCCCGCCGGTGCTGCGCTTCTGGTATCGCCAGAGCCCCTATCCAATGAACGCCATCTCTTTCCACGATGACCACCTCACGCCCGGCATCGTCGATCCGGATGACCCGCCGCGCGAACGATCGGGCATGATTAACGTCTTTCTCGACCATCGAGGGCGCCTGGTCAGCTTCGAGGCGATACCGCCGCAACTCCTCGACCCTCTCCAGCAGCCGGCTCCACTCCCCGACTGGGCGCCTTTGTTTGCCGCCGCTGAACTCAATCCCGCCAAGCTCGAAGCCGCGGAGCCTCTCTGGACATTTCAGGCCACCTCCGACGCCCGCACCGCCTGGACGGGCGTGTGGCCAGGCACATCCATTCCGTTACGGGTTGAAGCCGCTTCCCTGCGTGGCAGGCCGACCGCATTCGTGCTCTTTGGACCATGGATGACGCCTTGGCGAATGCCGGCCCGTCAGGAGCCGATGTCGAAGAGGCTGGGCATGTTCATCCTGATCGGGATCTCGACCGTCATTGGCATCGCGGTGTGGCTTTTCTCGCGCAAGAACGCGGTGCGCGGCCAGGGCGACCATCGCGGCGCGCGGCGGCTCGCATCGTTCATCGGTGTCGTTCAGATGGGGCTCTGGGCATGCCGCAACCACTTTGGTTCCTTCGAAGGCTCATTCGGCAACGGGATTGTGGCCATCTGCACCAGCCTCTTCTATGCCTTCGTTGTCATGTCCATTTATCTTGCGCTGGAACCGCAGGTCCGCCGCCGCTGGCCACACACGCTCATCTCGTGGACCAGCCTGCTCACGCGGCGCTGGAAAGATCCTATCGTCGGCCGCGACGTCCTGTTCGGCGTGGGGCTGGGTTTGTCTTGGTGGCTGATCGATCTGACAGCCCATGCGCTCAACCGCGGGGCAAAACCCCTGCGCGCCGCCGAACTCGGCATCCTGATCGATGCGCGCGCGGCGGCCGCCGAGTGGCTGTTGCGCATCCCCGAAGCGGTCCGCGATACTCTGGCGTTCTTCCTTCTCATATTCGTCTTTATGCTCCTGTTGCGCAGGAAATGGCTTGCCGGCGCCCTGTTCGTTCTCGTGTTTCTCTCGTTTAACGTTGCTATGGGTGACAATACTCCCGCCGCTATCGTGACCGCGACCCTGATCTTCACGCTGATCGCCGTCGCGGTGCTTCGTTTTGGCATTCTGACGCTTGGCGTCTGTCTGCTCGTGTCTAACCTGATGACGGATGCGCCAATTACCGCGGACACCTCGGCGTGGTATTTCTCCGGCTCCGTTTTCACGCTAGCCACCATCGTCGTTCTGTCGCTCTGGGCCTTCCACAGTTCTGTCGGTGGCGAGCGGCTGTGGAAGCGGCTGTTGTCCGACGAATAGCGGCCTCGGCTGGCGAAGTGAGCGTGCCGTTATTGCGCCCAGTCGAGCCAGACTCCGCTCCCATCCTGCGGCGGCGGTTCCGGCGCCGAACCTGTTCTCAGCAGTCTTTCCTGCCCGGACGCTCAGCGCGGCTATCGTCATGCCATAGATGAATTCGTGGACTGGTACTGCTCGGAACCGCGATTGTCGTTCAGCAAGACGGTTGTTGTCCGTTACCGGATGCACCTGGAATCACGACACCTCGCCCCAGGAACGATCAACCTCCGGCTCGGGGCCGTCCGCAGGCTCGCATACGAGGCGTCAGATTGCGGCCTCCTGAGCGCCGACTTGGCGGCTGGCATACGGCGTGTCAAGGGCGTAAAAAAAGTTGGGCGTCAGGCTCGGCAAGGAAGAGGATATCTTCCCCGATTCCATGTCTCAGTCCATAGCCGACGGCTGGCACACTGGCGTAGCCAAGGCGTTCGAGCGCCAGTACGCGGGCTTCGTGCCGAAGAGCGTGGCGTTGCAATACCATGTCTAGCCAACAGGAGAACAAGCCATGAAGAAGCGCAGTTTCACCACCGCCATTTTGGTGGATCAAACACTGAGCGAAGCCTTCGCTGCCGTCAACAACGTTCGTGGATGGTGGTCAGGAGAGATCGAGGGCGCCACCGACAAGCTGGGAGCTGAGTTCACGTATCGTTACAAAGATGCGCACCGCTCCACGCAGAAGATATCGTCGGACATTCGGACATCCGACTGACTCAGAATGTCTACCAGCACGTCTACCAGGAGGCAAGGCGGGATGCGGCCGAAAAGATGGATATGTTGCTCACTGAGTCTGCCGCTGGAGCACCGGTTGCTACCAGCGTTGCTACCACCAGCCTATTCAAGAATCTTGATTTGCCTTTAAACTATTGATTTGATGGAGCCACCCGCCGGGGTTGAACCGGCGACCTGCTGATTACGAAACCATACATGTCAAGTCCCATGTGTATTATTTTTTCTCGGAAACCCCGCGTCTTCAGTAGCTTCGGGAACCAGGCGAAAAAACCTGAGAACTATGGAAAACACATGAGACTTGGACCTCGTGCTGACAAAGCTGCTGACAAGAAGCGACTGCGGTTACTCCCGATTAATCCGTTAAGGAATGGCTGCGGCCTCGGTGAACACCCAAAACCGGCCATACATGATCACCTGAAAACCGGCCAACGATAAGCAGCGTTGAGGACATGGATTCGAGGCGAGGGCGATACCCTCCGTCAATGTGAGCAATGTCTTGAACGACGAGAAGAAACAGCAAGCCATAGCGTTGGGGCGGCTGAGACGGTCGCTGCGACGGATTCGGGGCGCTATCGGTGTGCGCCGCGAGACGGCCTCGGGATATCTGAAAGATGCTGGGATCGCCCTGCGACCACCAGGCGGGTGGGGGCGCGCTTCACCGGCAAAACCAGATCGCTCTGTGTTCGTCGATATGCAAGGTATGTTTGAATGGAGAAGGGAGTACAGTGTCAACATCGCGTCGATCGACGCGCAGCATCAAAAGCTCTTCGCCATCGCCGGTGGGCTCCATGAAGCCATGCGCATGGGCCAAGCGAGGCTGGTATTAACCAAGATATTGGATCGATTGGTGCAATACACGAAGTCGCACTTCGCACACGAGGAAGGGCTGATGAGAATGCACAGCTACCCGGATCTCGCTATTCATAAAGAGGAACACGAGGCGTTGACAAAGCAGGTGCTGGACTTCCTGCACGCGTTTCAGGCGGGAGACGCGTTCATTTCGGTCGAACTGATGACCTACCTGAAGAACTGGCTCGAGAAGCACATCAAGGGAACAGATATGCTCTACTCGCCATTTCTGATTCCGCGGAACGTGGCATAGTGGCCGCTCGGCTGCTCGCCAAACCCCTGCCCAATCACGAGCACGGTCGTTGAGAGGCGACCGCCGATATACGCTTTGGCACTCCACCACACACCACACTCACAGGGCAGCGGCAGCTTCCAGTACTCTATTTTGGATGCGCTGTCCCCCATTTGTAGTCGGTTCAAATCTGTCAACGACTTGCCGTGGCAACAACACCAGCAATGGTTAGTGATGGATACCCAAACTCACGTTCTTTCTCTTAGGAGGCTGATCGAGAACGAGCGTTCTCTGTATGAGTTCGGGAGCAAGTGCCCGAGGAGAGGAACCGCCTTCATGATCGAGAACGCCGAATGTCATCACACCAGCTTTCTTGCCATCGGCAAGAGGGGCAACAGGAACCGTTACACTGCGGACTACCGGAACCAGTCGGTGATCCTCCCCGACGTTGACTGCGATCGGCGGTATCCACTTGACGCTCAGGCGACGCTGATCGAGAGAACTGACATGACCCGTCCAATATGAATGCCAGTGAGCTCTGCGAATGTGGGGGCGTGGTCTGGCGCGCTGCTCCGGGCCGTCGTGATCGTCAGCCAGTTGATCGGATCGGGAGACGGCCGATCGCAGGGCAACGCCCAGTCGGTATCCGACCTGCCATTCCGTCGGCTTGTCCGGAGGGAATAGTCTCGGACCCTTGCGGGTGGTCTTGGGTGACGGACGCCCCGGTTTGCGACCTGAGGCGTCTAGTGTCTCCGCATTCGCGCTACTAATGTAGAGAAGTAGGTTGATGAGAGATCCAAGCATGCCGGCATACTGCCTCATATCGATTGCGCCGAGGCCGGGCATTTCAGATTGCCTTTCAGCTAGGGTCACAATACCTCGAAGTCGCTCGCGAGAGGTTTCCAGGCCATCCAGGAGGCTTCTGGCACCCAGATCGATTGGCAGCACCGAAAACAAGTGATCTTCTCCCAGGTCCAAAAGCACTTTCAATTCAGTGCGGCGGTTGCATGCGTCGTAATCGAGATGAGCAAAAAAACCACGAAGGCTTAGTTCGGCGAACACGGATCCGGGAGTCATGATGTAGACGCACCATTCCGGCAGCCGAAGCAGAGCTTCTCCCGGAATCTGGGTGTCCAGCGGTGTGTGCCAAACACAATCGAAGAGATCCGGATCGAACGTGTAAACGCCTTGAGTGACACGCCATCCAGCAAGCGCCGCGATCTTGTTCAAGTTGGCCCCAATGGCGTTCAAGCTGGAAGCACTGTTCGAATGCACTCGCATCTCTCTAAACTGCCTGCAGAGTTCTTCAGTAGGCAGAAAACACCAATTGGGCCAGTCGGGTCGCTCCCGCATTTCGTCCACTGTCTTCCACAACTCCGGACACAACTGACTTAGTCCGGTTACGAAGTGTAGAAGACGGGAGACCTCTTGCTGCAAATCCATCGCGTTTTCCAATTGCGCCCGATTACTCAGTTTGACCATCTCGGACGGTGCGGTGTCGGCGTCCAAATAGGCATCATTCTGGATCACTCAAGGCCGGATTCGTACCTAACTCTACTCTCCCAGGCTCAGGACCCATTAATTCCAGTAAGAAGGCGCATCTACCCTGTTACCGCCTTCAGGACCGCGTGCTCAGGACAGTGATCCAAAAGAGTCCCTCAGCGCATTGAAAGGCCAGCCTCTCCCTGGCCTCGGCCCCGCAGACGCGGAGGCAGTAGTCGCTGCCATCCACCACCGAGGGCATTGAAAGCTGGATACCCCGCGTCAGCACGCACTTCAAATTGCCGCCAATCATGTTGACCAGTTCGCCCAGCACGTCGCGCACCACGTCATCCACAGTCTCCGACGGGTCCATGGAAAGGAAGCGCCCCGCGAACTGACAAGCCTGCCGCCGGTCGCACTCCAGCAGGATCGCTCCGCTCCAATCTCCCGCCATGTGGACCGCCGCGGTCAGTCGGTTCACACCCGGATACCAGGGCGTCTCGCCCACACCTGCTTCCAGGTTCAACATGGTTCCGAATACGGATTCCACGATCTGCGCCACTTCGCTCGGCTGGATCGCCGTGCTCGATTCGGTTGGTCCCTGTGTCTTCTCAGCGGGCGACATAGACGATCGCGCCTCCCACGGTCTGTCTTTCAAACCACTCCTCCACGCCGAACGCCGTCTCGGCGCCACCCAATAGCAGCCAGCCCCCTCGAAATAACGTGCCGTGAAGTTCTTTCAATATGTTCTTCTTGGTTTCGCTGTCGAAG
>Ga0187851_10001346_pt1 | contig 23669 bp, 16 predicted proteins | sample June2016WEW_6_10_FD_132997 | JGI IMG/M metagenome (GOLD analysis project Ga0187851, IMG submission 132997) | Peatland microbial communities from SPRUCE experiment site at the Marcell Experimental Forest, Minnesota, USA - June2016WEW_6_10 | ecosystem: Environmental > Terrestrial > Soil >...
GACTCCCAGGAAAACGCGCCGGTACGGCATGGACCAGGGCCTCCGGCGCGCACTGAAAACACAACCACTTAGCACACTGTGCTACTCCTTGGAACCGCCCTGTTCAGGTTCGAGTCCTGTCGCGCCCACCACCCGTCTTTTCCGCAACATACGACGTCCGGTCCGCTATCTTACCCCGCATATGGCAGGGGACCATTCTCAATCCGACAACCCGAATTACCACCCTGCCGGAATTTCATCAAGCAAGTTGAGCGAGTAATACAAGAGCGGCGCTCGCATAGAGGAGCATGCGGGCGCACTCGACAGTTCTATTGTTTCCCCATGATCCCCGGCAGCCAGTGGACGGCGTTGTCATGGAAGATTTTGACGAGAACAGGCCCGGGCAGCGCCAGACCCCGATAGCTGTGCCCTTTGTACTCGACGGTCTGGTCCGTGGCGAAGAATTTCCAATCGCGCTCATAAGTGCTGTTCCAGTTTGCGAGCGCCTTTGCGGTATCGTCCTTCGGCATGGTGACCAGGTCGGTCGCATAGAGGATGCGGTCCTGGTATTTGATCAGGAACGCCCGCACTTTGTCACGCGGCTGGAGCATGAAGTAGGGGACACGCGCGGCCGTGTCGACCGCAAAATTGGGATAACGGTCCAAGCGCTTGGCGATCTCATTCACGTCCGATTCCATGCTGCCCAGGTGCGCGCCGACCACGCGCAGCTTGGGGTTCTCGGCCACGAGGTGGTCCCGAGCCGCGAGAATGGCGGCCTTGGAAGGCCACTCGGGATGCGCGTAGGCGTACTCCTGCGGGTTCTCGTTGTAGTATTCGTAGTCCGGGCTGGCGGGGTTAGGCGCCTGCCAGCAGGAATCGGGCTCGGCGAGGTGCGCGACGACCGTCCGATTGCGGGTGGCAATGTATTTATAGATGGGCTCGAAGGCCGGGTCATCGGGCAGCACATATTTCCCTGCCTTCGACTTCATCTCCATGCCCATGACCTTGTATATCTTCACCGCGATGGCTCCAGCCGCGAAGTCGGCATCCAGTTGGTGGATCGTGCGCTGGGCGAATCCCGGCTCTTCGAATTCGTAAGGGCTGAAGGTCGTGCACAGAACGGCACGGCCACCCGTGCTGTGGATGACCTTAAGCACGTCACCGCGTTGCGGCTCCATTCCCTTGGCGTACGGGTCGCGATCGTCAACTACGAGGATGTCCAGGATGCGTAGGTTCAGGCGCTTCATCAGGGAGCCGAACGCCGGGTCATCCTTGTAAAGGTGCGCGTGCGCGTCAATCGGCGCCACGGCGGAAAAACTCGCGACATCACCGGCCGTCGGCCGGGCGGGTTGGGCCTCGGACATTCGCCCTGCGCCCAGCGTAGAGGCGAGCACCATCAAGGCCGCCGGTACAGCCGTCGCCAGTGATAACAACGTCCACTTCGAATTAGGGGATTTCATTTCGGACTTCCTGTCGGCAGCATAGCATCACTCCCTTGTGGGCATTTCGCAAGTGTGGTTGAAGGCTGGAAGGCACATCTGTGTTGGAAGGCTTGCGGTCCGGCCGTGTCCTTGCCACCTACTCGCGCCAGGGCTTCCCGAGTTCGTATTGCTCGATGCGACGTTGAATGGCCTGGGCTTGGGCCGGGTCCGCGGCGACGGCCCTGCGGGCTGTGGTTATGGCGTCTTCAAACCGGCGGTTCTCGGCGTAGGCGGCGGCCAGCGTATCGAGTGTGGCGCAGTCCTGGGAGTGAGTCAGCAGGAGCGCCCGGACCGCCAGAGCCAGAGCCTCGGGCCCGTCGTGCAGGGCCGGGTTGGTGGCCAGGATCCAGGCTGCCCGGCGCAGGGCCATTTCGTTGTTTGGACTCAAGCCAATGGCCGCGCGCCAGTGTTCGAGTGCCACGATTGGCTGGTCTGTCGTTTCGGCGAGCTTCTGGTGCGCTTCGGCGTAGTCGGGATTCAGCGCCAGTGCCTGGCGGAGGTGCGCGCTGGCGGCCTGTTTGTCGCCGCGCCGGAGTGCGGCCAGGGCCAGGTAATAGTGTTCCTGGGCCGTGGGATTCGCGGAAGTTGCGACGGGCTCGGCGTCGTGCCCAGTTTCCAGAAGATGAATGGCCCAGGCCAGCGGCGACTGGCGCAGAGAGTCTTCCCGGTCTTTTTCGAGATACGGCAACGCCTCGGCGCGGCGGCCGGCGAGCAGCAGGGTCAGCCCCAGGCTGCGGCGCGCGGCGGCGTCTTCCGGGGCGATCGCGAGGAGCGCTTTCCAGGCGGCGGCGGATTCGGCGTAGCGCTTTTGCTTCTGCAAGTAGAGCGCGCGGTCGTAGAAGCGGTAGTAATCGAGCGCCGGTCCGCCGATGGCGCGCAGGCCACCGGCCGGGACGTTGACAAACTCCGGCAGGTTCACGGCGCGGTTGGCGGCGGTGGAATTCTCAATCAGGATCGGTGGCGTGTCGTTGCCTTCGGCGTCGATGTGGGTAAGGTACATCTGCGTGTAGGGTGAGCGCGCTTTTGAAGAAAAAACCAGCCAGCGGCCGTTGGGCGAGAAGCTATGCCATGAATTCATCAGCGGAGTGTTGCAGCGCATACGGCGCGCCTCGCCGCCCGCGGCGGGGACGATGTAGATCTGGCTGTCGGGGCGCATGAGCTGGCCGTTGCGCGACTGGACGAAGACCAGCCAGCGGCCGTCGGGGGAGAGTTTGGGGAAGGTGTTGCTCAGACCGTTGGCGGAGGCTCCCGCAATCGGCTCCGCGCGTCCGCCGCGACCGTGATTAAAGGGGATGCGATACAGGTCGTAGTGGATTTGCAGCTCATTGGGATCGTTGGCAAATCGGGCCAACGGGAGGCCGGGCGGGTTAGGGTCCTGGGCGCGGGCGCGGGCGAAGACCAGGTACTCGCCGTCGGGGCTCCAGACGGCGCCGAATTGCACATAGGCCGGATCGTCGGCTCCGGGCAGGGGTTTGAGGAGGCCGCTGTCGCGGCTGTACCAGGCCAGAACGCCGCGCGTGGGAAAGAAGACCTGCAGGAAGCAGTAGTCGGTGAAGTTGGCGACGAAGTAGTTGCTGGCGTTGGCTCCGGGCGTGTCGATGGTGGTGACGACCGTTTCGCCGCGCGGAGAAACCTGCGACATGAAGCCGACGCGGATCGTGTTTTCCAGGCGGCCTTGGGCCGATGTCCATTGAATCACGTCCTCGCGGCGCACCATCACGTCGGGCTGGACCGGGGCCAGGAAGTAGCGGCCCTTGTTGTTTTTCAATCCGTCGAGGTCCATGCCCATGAACTTGCCGTCACGCGAGAATGAGTGGCAGTTGGCGCACACGGGCAGCCCCTGCATCACAATGCGGCTCCGCGTTTCACTGACGTCGCGCAGACGCCACTTCACCAGGCGCACGGCATATGGCGCCAGCGGCTTAATCACGCCCTTTTCGGTTTCGCTGGGCATCAGCGGGACGTCGCGATAGAAGATCGGCGCACCCACCGGATCGGCTGAAGTCTGAATGTGCACTGTCGCGCGGGAGGCGGTGCGGCCCTGTTCGAGGCCGATCCACGTGACCAGCGCGGGCGCGTTTTTGGATCGGCTCTGGATGAGCGACCAGGCCGCGGCAGTGGGCTTCCAGGTCCTTTGTTGCGGATCCGCTTTGGGAAGCTCGTTGGTGGTCGAGATGCAATCCTCGTCGATATCGCCGACGTGCAGGCGCGGGCCGCTGGAGACAAAGTGCAAAGGCGGGGCGCCCGAGGCGAAGGCCACATCGATGCGCCACGCGGTCGCCGGAGTAGCGTCGCGCCAGAGAAATGTGGGCGGTGCGAAGTCGGGCGGGAAAAGAGTGCCCTCGGCCGGGTAGTCGATCGTCAGGCCGCGTGTGCCGGCCACCGGCACGGCCGAGAGAAGCAGCGTGAGGGCGATGACCGTGCCGTGGGCCACTTCTCCCATTGTATGGCCGGGGATGGGTTTTGGACCAGTGTCCGCAGCGCTGGTGGGGCAATGACACCGGCGTCACCGGCAGCAATTGCAAGCGCGGGCCTTCGCCACTCTCCTTCTGGTTAGCCTTTCCCTTGCTTCAGTAATTCATCACGCGCCGCACATACTCCCGGCTGATACGGAAGCTCGCGCCATACGAGCGTGTGGGCACGAAATCGCGTTCGTGCGCCAGTTCGATCACCAGGTCGCCCGCGAAGTCGATCTTGTGGAGCACGCGGCCAATCGCGGCGAAGTCCGTGTCGCCTTCGCCCATCGCCTCCACCCACCGGCCGTCCGCCTTCTGATCGCGCAGGTGCGCGAAGATCATGCGATCGCGATGGCGCCAGATGAAATCCACCGGATCCACCTTCGCACGCACAAGCCAGTTGAGATCCGGGCCCAGTTTGATGTCGGGCACGCGGGCGAGCGTGCCGTTGAGGTCGTACTCGTTGTCGCGGACTTCGTAAATGTGATTGTGCAGGTTCGGGACCACGCCGTGATCGGCGCACGTCTTCTGGACCTCGTGCAGCACGCCGGCCTGCACGTCGAACTCAGCATCGGTCTTTCTTCGTCCCGCGTCGCCCACGCTGATGCCTAGGGTTCGGCCTCCCACCTGGGCCAGTCGGGCGATCAGCGTCTGTCCTTCGGCCAAGATCTTCTCCGCTTCCTCGCGCTTCCACATATTTGCGCCCCACGACGTCCCGAGCACCGGCAACGCGTAACGCTTCGACAGTTCTTGAATGCGCGCGACCGAGTCGTCTTTCAGCAACAGCGGATGCATCAGTTCGATGGCGTCGATGCCCGCTGCTCCGAACTCTCGGAAGATCTGCTCGACCACCGGCGTGGGATCGTATTTCGGCTGGGAGGCCGCGTACACCCAGGGGTGCGCGCCGACGGTAATCGTCCGGGTCTCGGCCGCACCCAAAGCGGCCAGGGAAGGGAAGCAATAGAGGAAGTCGCGTCGGTTCATGGTGGGACTGTGCCTGCTCGGCGAGCATATCAGGTTCAATCCGCGCTGATCTACTCATGCCCGCTCACACATTGCTCCTTCATCCTTTCCCTCCGCACGGCCCGCACTGTCCAGGGGCGCTGGCACCGCTGGACGGCCGTAGAGCAGCAATGCCGTTCTAGTGCGGCAGACCCTCCTCCGCCGCTCCTGCTTTCGGGCGGTCCCCATTTCCCGCTCTCGCGGTTCATCGCCTGGAGTACACTATGCCCTATGGCTGCCGACTTCGCCGCCGTATTCGCCGCATTGAAACCGGTGTTTGGGAAACATGCAGATCGTCTGGCCGTGAAGGCCGACACGCCCACGGAGTACACCCTCGTCACGAGGTGCGCTTCGCCCTTCCCACAACATAAAGGGCAGCCCCTGTATTTCGGCTCGGTGCTTCTGGGCAAGGCGTACGTGAGCTTTCATCTGGTGCCGATTTATATGTGTCCGGAGCTCCAGAAGAGCGTTTCGCCCGCGTTGAAGAAGCGCATGCAAGGCAAGGCGTGCTTCAACTTCAAGACGGAACCGGTCCCCGAACTGATCGCCGACCTGGCACGGCTGACTGAAGCGGGAATCAAGCTGTGGAGCGAAAAGAAGTGGGTGTGAACCGCGGCCAAGGCTGCAATGCTCTGCAAAGCCTTGCGAACTCAATCCATTAGAGACTGAATGCGTCATTGACAAAACAGCCGCGCCGGGCGTCAGCCCGCGCCACCGGGGCTGGAATTGCGCTATAATACAAAAAGTTGGAAGTTTGATTCGCCCCGCCTGCATTTTGCCGCCGGTCCGTTGATCCGCCTTCCCGTTTGAACAACATGAACCAATTCACAGATCTCTCTTTGTCCCCGATCCTCCAGCGCAATCTCGTCGCCGGTGGATTCAAGCTGCCCACGCCTGTGCAGGCGCAGGCAATTCCCTCAGTCCTCGAAGGCCGCGACGTCGTGGCCTCGGCGCAGACCGGTACTGGCAAGACGCTGGCGTTTCTTCTTCCGATGTTGGAAATCCTTTCGCGCGGAACGGCGCAAAAGGGCCTGCAGGCGTTGATTTTGACCCCGACGCGCGAGCTGGCGCTGCAGATTCAGCAGGCATTTGTGCAGATCGCGGCGGGTACTGGCATTCGGAGCGCGGTCGCGGTAGGCGGCATGAATGAAGGCCCGCAGCTTCGGACGCTGCGCGACGGGGCGCGCGTCCTGATCGCGACGCCGGGCCGGTTGTGCGATTTCCTGGAGCGCCGCCTGGCGCGGCTGGATGGCGCGTCGTTTCTCGTGCTGGACGAAGCCGACCGGATGCTCGACATGGGTTTCCTGCCCTCGCTGAAGCGCATCCTGTCAAGTCTGCCGGCCAAGCGCCAGACATTGTTTTTCTCGGCCACCATCGAGCCTTCGGTGGCCCACCTGATCAGAGAGCACCTGAGCGATCCGGTGAAGGTGGCGATCGGTTCCACCAAAACGCTGGTCTCCGACCTCGACCTGCGGGCTTACGAAGTCGAAGACAAACGCAAGGTGACGCTGCTGCAGTCGCTGATGGTCAAGGAGACTGGTTCGTTCCTGGTTTTCGCGCGCACCAAACACGGTGCCGACAGGCTGTCGCACCGGCTGACGGCGGCCGGATTCAAGACGGCGGCGATCCACGGCGACCGCAGCCAGAGCCAGCGCAACCAGGCCTTGCGCGGTTTCCAGGAAGGTTACTACCGCGTGCTCGTGGCCACCGACGTGGCGGCGCGCGGGATTCACGTGGACGACATCGCGCACGTGGTGAACTTCGACCTGCCGCGGGCTCCGGAGGACTTCATCCATCGCGTGGGACGCACGGCCCGGGCCGGGCGCCGCGGCGTGGCTTCGAGTTTCTTCACGCCCTCGGAACGTGGCGCGATCCGGCACATCGAGCGCGCGCTGAGCCTGACGTTGACGCGCCACTCCTCGGCGCACGAGATTCCGGAAGTGCCTGTGTCCGTGCCCGTCATCGTGCCCGTGCGGCCGATCCATGTCGGGCCCATGACGGCCATCCGCGGCGATTCGCGTCCTGTCAGAAGCGCGCGGCCGATCGCGAACCGGCCGGCGTTTGCGCCGCGCCGGGCAAAACAGGGCAGCTCGTTCCGTTTCTACAAATCGGCCTGAGGCCAGTCCAGTTAGCTCAACAACATTTCTGCGCTCTTGCGTTTTGGCTGGTGCGGTCCTCGTGACATGCATCAGCCCGTAGTTTTACGGTTGCCGCTTCGACTCCGCTTCGATCAATTGGCGCTGTTCCTCGGCTTCTTTTTTCTGGCCCAGCGCGAACAGGCCCTTCGCCAGGACACTGCGCGCTGAGCGGATTGTCAGGCTGTCGTTACCCTCGCCCGCCAGCGCCAGCCGCGCTTCGTCCACCGCCTGCGCAAAGTGCCCAGCCTTGTCGAATTGTCTGGCGAGTTCAAGGTGCACGGGCCCGAACGATGGCGCGTTGACGAGAATCTCCTGCACCAATTGCCGCGCCTGCTCTTGTTTTCCGGAAATGCTCAGGAAACGGGCGAATTGAATGGCCGAGCCTGGATCGAATGGCTTGGACCGGCGGTTCACGTTCAGCGCTTTCTGGAAGGCGCTCTCCGCGTTTTCGGGATGGTCCAGCTTGTCCTCGCACAGCCCCAACAACGTGTACATCTGCAGCAGCGCCTGGTCGTTGAGACCCGGCAGCGCCAGCGCCGCGCGCTCGTTCGCCGCGCACTCATTTTCCTTGTCGTTGAGATATGCCCATTGCGCGTAATAATGGCGCGCTTCCGCATCCCGCGGCATCGTTTCAACCGCGTGCGCCAGCAGCGCGCCTGCTTCTAAGCTGTCAGCCTTGAGCTGGAACAGAACCTCGCCCAGATTCAGCGGCAGACGTTGCGAATCGGGGTTGGCGCGCACGCCCGCGCGTAGTGTCCGCAGAGCCTCTTCCGGCTTTCCTACGCTCTCATAGCAACGCGCCAACAGCACCCACACGGCTTCGCCGGACTGCGGTTCCCGCTCCAGTGTGGCGTTCAACTCCTTGATGGCGTCTTCGTAACGGTTCTGGCGCAACAGTTGTTCCACCGCGCCCAGCGTGGAAGACTCCGTTGGCGGCTGCTGCAGCGCGAGCAGCAGTGGCAGGATCGCGATCAACATTCGACGCGCGCCCCCGTCATTTTGCACTCTTCCTTTGATCCGCGCGGACCTCTTCGAGTCGCCGCACAATCTGCTCCTGCTCTGGCCCGGCGGCTAGCGCGCGCACGTAGCATTGCTCCGCATCCTGGGGCCGGTTCAACGCCCGGTAGGCATCGCCCAGCATGACCAGAGAGTCCTGCCGCTGCTCGATGCGCAGAGCGGCTTCCAGCGTCGCAGCCAGCTTCGTGAAGTCACCGGAGGAACGATAGCGCATCGCTTCCTCCTGCAGCGCGCGAAAGCGCGCCAGGTCGTCGTTCATTGTTTGTTCCAGCTCTGCCAATTGCCGCTCATTCAGCTGCGCCTTGTCCGGTTCGCCGGTCGCGCGAAACAGGCGGCTCAGGAGCCACAACGCCGCCCGCCGGTCGCGCAGGTCCACCACGTGTTCGGCGGCTTCGCGCGCCGCGGCGAGAGCCTCTGGAAACCGGCGCAGATTGTAAAGGCACGTCGCCGCGCCCAGTGACGCTTCCGGCGACGGCGGCTCGCGCTTCAGCACATCCCGGAATTCGCCGAGAGCCGGCTCAGCCTGACCCGCGCCAGCCAGCGCGCGCGCATGGCCAACCATCGCCTGGACCGACTGCGGCTGCAGTGCCAGCGAGGCTGCGAACTCTTTGGCGGCCGCGTCATAGTCCTGGTTCAACAGATGCAGCTGCCCCAGCCAGTAGTGCGCGCGAGCGTCGGCGGCTTCCAACGTCACGGCCCGTTCGAGCGCGGATCTAGCCTCGGGCCCGGTCTGTCCATTCTCGACTTCGAACATGCCGAGCAACCGGAAACTCGCGGCGAAATTGTTATCCGAGCGCACCGCTTTTCTCAGTTGCACAATCGCTTCAGCCGGCTTTCCGGAGAGCCCCAGTGCCGCCCCGTACAGTGCCCGCGCTTCCACCATCTGTGGATCGATTTGCAACGCCCGGTCAAACGAGTCCACCGCCGCCAGGTAGTCCTTCGCGTTGAATTCGCACTGCCCCTGCGCGAACGGAATCTCCGCGCTGTGCGGGTGCGCGGCCGCAAGCTGCCGGAACACCGGAGCGGCCTCCATGCAACGGCCTTCAGCCGCCAGTTGCCGCGCCTGCTCGAAACGCGCCTGGTCCGGATCGGCCTGCCACAGCATCAACAATATGAACCAGATCATGCCGGCGGCTCCCTGACCACCAGGATGCGATCGGGCTTGATGTCATGCAGAACCTGTTTCACTCCGCTGGGCCAGCGCACTTCCAACTCGCGCACAAGTGTGCTGCCGCCCAGACCGAAATGCACCCGGCTGTCACTCGATGAAGCATATCCGACGCTGGTGGTCGCTTCGTTCCACTGTGTGTGTCCCGCATCGTCCACCAGCCGCAGTTGCGCGCCCAGACCCATGCGATTACTTCGCGAACCGATGAGCCGCACCAGCAGCCAGTGATTCTGATTGGCCGAGACATTTCGCAGGATCTTCGGAGCTGCGCCCAGCACGCTGACGACGGCGTCGATCCGTCCGTCGTTGTCGAGATCGCCGAACGCCACGCCTCGATGCGGCGCTGCCTTTTGAAAGGCGTCGCCGGCCAATGCGCTGACGTCCTCGAACGTGCTTCCGCCAAGGTTCCTGAATACCGCATTCGGTTCCGCGTAGGTCCGGCCGTCGTGATACTCCTCCACCGTATCCAGTACATTCGAGCGTGCGACAAACAAGTCCTTCCAGCCGTCGTTATCGAAATCCATGATGCCGTTCCCCCACCCCGACATCTTTACGGTAGAGCGGCCGAGCCCGCTCGACATGGTCGCGGAAAAGAAGGTTTTGCCGAGCCCTAGATAAAGCGGGAACGTCTCGCGCTCCACCGCCGTATGCCAGATGTCCGGCAGCCCATCGTTATTGACGTCGCGAAAATCCGAGCCCATCCCCGACAGGGCGTTGCCCGAGTCGTTGTAGGCCACGCCCGCTTCCACGCCGATCTCTTCAAATCTCTTGCCCCCGAGATTGTGGAATAGGAAATTCGGGCTGGCATCGTTCGCGACAAAGGCATCCATATAACCATCGCCGTCGAAATCCGCAAAGGATACGCTCATCCCGCGTCCCATACTGCGCGCGATGCCTGTCTCTTCCGAGACATCGGTGAAATGCCCGTTGCCGTCGTTCCGGTAAAGAGTATTGTGGAGCGGTTCGTAGAATCGCGGATGGCAATACGCCCGCCCCATCCCCGGCGAAGCGCAAAAGGGGTCCGCGTTCACCGACCAGACACAATAGTTCACGACAAACAAATCGAGGCGGCCGTCATTGTTGTAGTCGAACCATCCCGCCCCCGTCGACCACATCTTCTTACCCTTATACTGCGCGCCGCCGAGACCTGCACTCTCCGTGACATCCGTGAACGTGCCATCGCGGTTGTTGTGCAGCAGTTGGTTCCCGGTGACGTTGGCAACAAAGATGTCGGGGTATCCGTCGTTATCGTAATCGCCGACGGCCACGCCCATTCCATAACCATTGCCCTTCACGCCGGCCTTCTCTGTGACGTCGGTGAACGTCCCATCGTGGTTGTTGTGGAACAGGCGATTCCAGTACGCCGGCGACGTCTTGATCAGGGAAGGGATCTCGGCTCCGTTGACCAGAAACACGTCCAGGTAACCATCCTGGTCGTAGTCCAGCAGGGCCACGCCCGCGACCATTGTCTCGATCTGATTCTTGTTGGGAGTCGGACTGTTGCGTGTAATGAAGCGCAGATTGCTGGTTGCGGAAACGTCCGCAAACCGGATCGTGCTGGTCTCGCTACCATGAAAAACGGCCGCAATCGCCACAAAAACGACGATTACGGCCGCCCAGCGCATGACACCCACTCTACTAAATGCTCTGCTCAAAGATCCACCGGGCGGGTGCCGCGCTCACAAATAGTCGTCTCTAAAATGCACGCACCGGGCCGTGAGGGCCCGGTGCATGCGGTTGTTCGGAAATGGGCGCGTCAGAAGACGAAGCGCGCCGACAACTGAATCGCGCGCGGGCTGTTGCCCGCAGCCGTAATCAGCCCGAAGAGTGACGTGCCGAGGTCGTTGTTGTAAGGACCGAAGCCTCGGATATTGAAAGCGTTCTGAGCTTCCGCACGAACCTGGAGGTATCTCTTCTCCGAGAGGATGTAGAAGTTCTTCATCAGAGAAAGGTCCATCTGATAAAACGAGGGATTGCGCAGGCTCGGATCGTCGAACGGGAGATTACCGGCGACGAAGTTCTGCGCCGTGACCATGTTGGCGGCATTGAACCTGCTGATACCCGTTGACGGATTTTGCGATGGCCCAATGAGCGACCCGCTGTCGCCCGTATAGGCTGGATTGCCCAGGTTGTGGTTGCTGGTGGCGTAGCTTCCGTAAGTGGTCTCGACCAGGATCGTGTTATTGGTGTTAATCGTGGTCGTGCCCCACCATTGGACAGGAGTCCCGCTGACGTAGGTGTAGTTGCCCGCTAATTGCCAGCCCCCGGCGATCCGATCCAGAACCTTCTGGCCGCTCGTCTGCGGGCTGCCTAGCCATTGCCTGCCCTTGCCGACCGGAAGCTGATACAGGAACGTCAGGACCAGGCGGTTGGGCTGATCATCCGCGCTCAAGCCCCAGGTGGACTGGAACGGGTATATACTCTGATTTCTCTTTCCATTAATTCCTTCGGCGTCCTGACCGCTGCCGGAGCTGGCTTCGGGGCCGCCGACGTCGTCGAGCGCATGGCTATACGTATAGTTCAGCAGGAAAGTCAAGCCATGCGACATCCGGTGTTCGAGGCGGAGGTTGAGTGCGTTGAAGGTCGAGGAACCTGCGTTCGTTCCCAGCACCGTGACGGTACCGTATTGCGGATATGGGTACTCGAGAATGCCAGCCAGCATGGTCGGGCCAACAGTTGAAGTACTCAGCGTCTGACCGGCGTTCGGCGATGCCATCGAAGTCGTCATGGTGCTGGCATAACTCGAATTGAATAGGTTTGCGGGGTACATGCTGATGTTATTGGGCGCCAGAAGGCCCAATCCGCGATTGCCCGACCAGCCTGCTTCCAGGACCCAGCCTACGGGAAGCTCGCGCTGTATACTGATCCCCCAGGTGTACTCTCGGGGCATGTGCATATCCTGACTGTATGCGGTAACGCCAGGCGGGTTGCCGCTTTCCTGGTTGGTGAGTAGAGTATCGCGTGAGTACTCGGTTATCATGCCGGGTAGCGGGAAGGGGTTGGCCCACGACGAAATGTAGTGTTTCAGACCATCGGTGGAGGCATGCCAACCGGCATTCGCCGCGGCGCTGAGTGGCAAGCTCTCGTTGCTGCTCGAGAAGCCGCCCGCGTCGCCGGTTGTAGGCAGGTACATCAGCCCGCCGGAGGCGCGGAGCACGGTCTTCTTGTCGAGCTGGTAGGCCAGGCCCAGGCGTGGGGCGAACTGGTGCGAATCCACGTTCTGGAAATCCCGCGAAGGGAAGTCGGGCGTATTCGGGAGCTCAACCGCGCCGGTCGGCATGCCGTTGACCCAGCTCGGGGCCGGAGTACTCGCCGGCAAACCAGCAGCGGCCAGGGCCCCGGCCCAGGTGTAACCCGAGTTGATCGTGAACAGGGACGGTGCGTTCTGATCCCAGAAGTAAATCTTGTCGTGGCGCTCGGTGGTCGGGCCTTCCCGGTCCCAGCGCAAACCGACGTTGACCGTCAGCTTCGAATTCACCTTGAAATCGTCCTGCACGAATACGGCGTTGTAGTTCACGTTCATTGCGCGCGTCGAATAGCCTTGGATCGTCGCCCAATCGTCGAGGCCCAGCTCCATCGCGCCCAGTGAGTTGGGAACGCTTTGGGCCGAGCTGAAGCCGTGGTCGCCCGATTCTGACGCCACCGGGTTGCCGTCGAAGGTGAAGGGGTTGTATCCGCCCTTGTTCAGGAAGTTGTCGTAATAGCGGCGGCTCTCCATGCCGAACTTCAGCGTGTGACGGTTCAGTATCTTCGTGCCCGTGACGCCAAAATCGTACGTCGTCGGGATAGCGATGGTCTCGGACGGCGAGTCGCCGTAGTACCCGCAGCACATCCCAAAGTCTTCCTGGATGGTCGGAATCGAACTGCTGCCCAGGATCGCCTGGATTTCCGGATTCAGATGCAGCGAAGCCGCGTTGAAACTGGCGGGCAGCGTGGAGCCCGCGTCGTTCGGATCGTGAATCACCGAAGCCCGCACGTTGAACAGCAAGGTGGGCGTGGCTGTCCAATCGTAATTCACGCTGCCGTTCAACGCGCCGGCGACGCGGGTGGTGTTCGCCGTGAACAGCGGACCACCTACTCTGGACTGGCCGCCGCTCTGGTTGTACGTAATGTAGTGGATAAAAAGTCGCTGGTTGTCCGTAATCATTTCGTCGAGACGCGTACCGAAACGGAAGGTGTTATTGAGAGTGTTCTGGTAACCCTGATAGTTGTTCCCGCTGGTGAATCCTCCCGTACTCGGCCGGTTGGGCAACGGGAGATCCGCCAGAATGGCCGCCGTCGTCGGGTCGATCTGCGCGGCTGGAACGGTCTTGCCATCGCCGCCTAAAAGCGTCAGGCGGCTGTAGTTTCCGTCGGGGTTGGGCGTTGTGGCGTATTCCCCATTCGGGTCGTACATCATCGTCGAGTAGCCGCCGGCAACGGTGTTTTCAAAGTTCCCATTGCGTTGGTCCTGATTGGGCACGGTCATCAGGACCACGTTGCCCGCCTGGTTGTACCTGTAGTACTCGTTGTCGACGAAAAAGAAGGTCCGGTTCTTGCCGTTGTAGATCTTGGGGATCGACACCGGCCCGCCCAGGGTGAAGCCGTAATCGTTCTGGCGGAAGTGCACCTTGGGGTTGCCGACGGCATTCTGATACCACGAGTTGGCATCGAACATGTCGTTGAACATGTACTCGTACATGTCCCCGTGATAACCGTTCGTTCCGGACTTGGTGACCAGTTCAACGTAGCCGCCGGAGATCCTGCCATACTCGGCCGAGATCCCATTCGTCACAACCTTAAACTCCTGCACCGCGTCCATCGAGGGCGTCTGGTCCGAGATCGTGTGGCCACGCCCGGAGGTCACGACATTTCCATCGATAAAGAAATCAATACTGCTGGTGCGGCCACCATTGATGTGAGTCGAGGCGCTAACGCCGCCTTCGGAGCCTTGCACGTTTCCAGAAATGCGGATCAGATCGAACGGATTTCGGTCAATCTCCGGCAAATTCATAATGAAGTCGTTGTTGACGACTTCGCCGGTCTCCGCGTCTTCTGTCCGCATCGGCGGCGCTTCTCCGGTGACCGTCACGGTCTCCGTGGGCGAGCCGATCTCGAGTTTTATGTTGATTGCGAGTTTATCGTCGACCTGGACGACGATACCGGAGGAAACATATTTCTTGAATCCAGGCACTTCCACGCTGATCTGATACATGCCCGGGGGCAGTTGAGCGGCGAGGTACCTTCCATCCCCTAGCGAAGCGCTATGAGAAGCGATATTAGTCGCCGTGTTCGTTACTGTTACCTTGGCGTTGGGCACCACTGCCCCAGCCGGATCCAGGATTGAACCCCCAATGGATCCATAGCCCGCTTGGCCCAATACCGGTCGTGGCACGGACGCCAAAATCGCCAAAGCGATCAGGGCGATCCAATGTTTCTTCATGGACCGATTCCTTTCTTGTTTCGTGGAGCCGTCTGGCTTCGGATCGCCGCGGGCTGCATTGGAGCAACCAGCCAGCACGCACCGGCGCACCCGCCCGGCGAAGCCTTCGCGCACTCCCACCTTTTCGCGCACGCGCCCAAGCTCCTCCGCCTCGCAGACAGGCGAGCGGAGAATCCCCGGCCAATGCGATGTTCTCAAATTGATCCGATTCCGATCCTCGTTCAAGGGAGCTAGCCGTGAGCATCACTGTTAATCGCCTGTGAATTATCCCTAAAGTCTTTATAGATAATATCTTATGAACAACTCAGTAGGGCCGTGAGCAGGCCTGTGAATCGGCCGTTGTTCCAATGTCGGAAACGTTGTTCGCGTTTAGATTCGCCACATAAGTACCCCTTGGCGGTTCGCTTGGCAGCACGTACCGGCGCTCCGCCGGAGCGCCGGAGCGGGTCGCATTTCGCCATCGATTCATGTAGAATCCGCATTGAGCCGGTCTGGCTCAGCCCGAGTAATCGTGAAAAAGCCGGCCGCAGTCGCTCGGCCCGGAAACGAATCCGCGTTGTGCAGACAAAAAACTCCATTAGCGATGCCCGTCGCCGGCTGGTCGAGCGGATCGCCGATAGTTCCCTGTTCCAGAAACCATCCCGGTTGCGGGATCTGTTCCTCTACATCTGCGACTACAGCCTGCAGGGCCGCCACGAGGAACTCCGCGAACAGCGCATCGGAGAAGTCGTGTTCGGCCGCGGTCACGACTTTCGACCCAATGACGACACCATCGTCCGGGTGGAAGTTCGCAAGTTGCGTCAGCGCCTGGAAGATTATTTTACGGCGGAGGGCAAAGACGAGCCCATCCTCATCTCCATTCCCAAGGGCGCGTACATCGCCAGCTTCGAAGCTCGAATCCCGGTGGCCGCGCCGCCCGAACTGGCGAGTGATGGTCGTCCGGGGCAGGCCGATTTCTCCGAGTCCAATTCAGAGAAAAAAGTGGACGCGGCCTTCGTCTGGGTAGTGATCCTCGGCGTGACGACCGTGCTTTTCGGCGCACTGGCCGCCTGGTATTTCGTGCGCGACCAGCAGAAGCTCCACGCGCCAGTTCCCGCCGTTCAAGCCTCTGCTCCGAAGAACCCGCTCTGGGCCGCGCTGTTTAATAAGGATCAGCAAACCTACTTTGTCTGCGCGGACTCCGCATTGGTCCTGTATCAGGAAATCGCGGGGGCTGCGGTGAGCCTGGCGCAGTACGTCAACCGGAATTACCCGCCGGGCGCGCCCGCCGCGTCTCGCGAAGTGGAATCTCTTCTCAAGATCCTGCCGCAGCGCCAGTATACGAGCATGGCGGACGTCCGGCTGGTACAGGGGATTCTGCAACTCAACCAGGAGTACCTGACCCATTCCACTGTCCGGCACGCGCGTACCATCCAGCTCATCGATTTCAAGAAGGGCAACTTTATCCTGCTCGGCAGCCGGCGCGCCAACCCCTGGGTCGAGTTATTTGAGCAGTCGCTGAATTTTCTCTTTGTCTACGACTCGAAAACGCAACGCCCTGGATTTCGCAACGTGAAGCCGCGGCCCAACGAGAAGAGCGTTTACTGGGTCGAAGGCAACTCCACCCAGGGTGGCCGAACCTATAGCGTCATCGCTTTCGTGCCAAATCTCTCTCACGACGGCAGTGTGCTGATGGTCGCGGGCGCCACGGGAGAAGGGACCGAAGCCGCCGGAGAGTTCACCACCCATCCTGAATTGCTGCAGCAGATGTTGAAGACAATCCACGCCGTCGATCGCGATCGCATTCGCTATTTCGAAGTGCTGCTGAAATCTGGCACGCTCGGTGGCACTTCCGAGCAGGCCGAGATCGTCGCCTACCGCTTACTGCCGGACGAAAAGTCAAAGGCTGAGTAAACTGGCAACTAGTGGCCTGTCGCGGAGACTTGCGTTACCGAGCCGCGACCATTGCTACCGAGCCACGACCATTGTTACTGAGCCGCGACCGTCTGACGGAGCCGCGACTGAAAGGAGCGGTTGTGTTGTTTCCGCGACCATTGTTACTGAGCCGCGACCGTTAGGGAGCGGTTCTTACCGCGTTCCCCGACCGCCGCTGAGCCGCGCGCGGCCCAGAATCGGCGCATTGCAACCAAATCGGTTTGCGGAGCCGCGGTGACAAGGAGCGGTTGTCGCGCGGCCACGATGCTACCGAGCCGCGACCATAAAGTAGCCGGTATGGGAACTCTTGCCACCAGCCACTCGTGACTGGCCCGCTCTATAACTCCAGCTTCCCTTTGTAGGTCATCTCCTTGACCTCGAACTTGCGCTCCAGGCGATTGTCCCCGAGCTGAGTGTGGAAGATCAGCTCTTTGTCTTTCTTGGTGATCTCGTCCTCGCGCGAGAAGTGGAAATAGACGATGCCGTATCGCCCCGGCAGGTTGTACTCGACTCTCACCGGCCGGAGCGTCTTCCCTTCGCTGCGCGAGATCGACGTGCGCTCCATCAACTCCTCGCGAATCGTTTCGGGATCGCGGCCAGTGCGATTGTCGCTCCTATCTTTATCGGCCTGATCCGGCGGATTAGTCTGCTGGTCGCTATCGGAGTCGCGCCGCCGGTAGTTCTGATTGGACGATTCCAGCGGGAAGCCGGTCACGGCGACAATGTACTCCTTGGGCGTCTCGTTCGGCGTTAGCGTCGTCACCGAAGGATGCTCTTCCGCCGCTGCCGGCGCGTCGCCTTTCTGGTCACTCGCCTGCGCGGGCTTCACCTCAGCCTTATCCTCCGGCTTCGGCGGCGGATTCTGTTGCGCATCGGCCAGGCGCACCGGCAGCGCACTCTCCCAGCGCACAGTGGCGTCGACATTAGTTGTCTGCGGACGGCGATTGCCGCCGCCTCGTCCGCCACGCCCACCACCCGGGTAACCCATGCCGCCGCCACCCGGGAACGGAAAGCCGATCCCCGGCACGCCATATCCGCCGCGACCCCCGCCACCCCCGCCCGGATAGCCGCCTCCGCCGTTCGGGTAGTTGCCACCTCCACCGCCGGAGCTCGGCCCCTGGCCGTTGCCGCCCATCGACTGGCCAAGCTGCACCTTCGCCTTTTGCGCCCACGGCGAGTCGTGCAGCAGCTTATCGATCTCGGTGCTGGACCACTGCGACGGATCCTTGGAATCCCATTTTTCGCCGGCCAGAGATACTCCGGCCAGGGACAGTACGGCCGCAGCCGCGCACATCTGTATCGTTCGCATAAAGCTATTGCCCCTGACGTGAGCGGCCGCGGCGCGGTTACCCCGGTCCATTGCGCCCCCGGCCCGCTGGTCCCTGATTCGGGCGCGCGTCCTGAACCCGCGGATAGAGCGCAGGCGCAGAGGTAAACCAGTAAGAGCTTACTGATTCTCGTCTGCACTCTGCTGATTCTAAAGGACCAGAAAGACCACAGGGGTGACCATTTACTGTTACGCCTTTTCGAGCCAGCGCCGCCCGGAGGTAAGTCAGAGCTCATTTCGACCTCACGAAGCCGCGTTCGAGGCGCGCGGCCCGGGCGCGGATCGGGCGCGGATGCCGGACTGGTCGACGCTCGGCTCGGCGCAGCGCGGACGCGCTTCGATGTCGCGCCAGCGCCCGCGCTACGAGCGCTGCGCGCGGGCCAGTCAGCCGGACCAACCGTTTCCAAGAGAACAAACCCCGCAGCCGGTTGGCGGTGTGGCTTCGCGCGCGGCGTGGCTGTTGAATACACCTGAACTCCAAACGCCATACCGAAAGTTTTCGCGCCGGAGATCTAAAGTTTTTCCCAGACACGCCGATGTACCTGTTGTGTGTCGATTCAAGACGGCGCGGCAGAGGCAGACGGCTGAGAACAAGTGCGGCCCACCGCACTACACGAACAGGGATAGCACTTTCTCAAGTTTGTGGAGGGATAGCGCATGCAAGATCAGGATGTGATTCAGGAATTTCTGGTCGAGAGTTATGAAAACCTCTCGCGCCTGGATCAGGAGTTGGTGGAACTTGAGAAGCATCCGACCGATGCGGCTCTGCTGGCGAGCATTTTCCGCACCATTCACACCATCAAAGGCACGTGCGGCTTCCTCGCGTTTTCGACGCTGGAAAGGATGAGCCATCAGGCCGAGAGCCTGCTGAGCCAGTTGCGCGATGGGGAGCGGGAACTCAACCCGGCGCTGGTATCGCTGATCCTGGAGACCGTCGACGCCGTCCGCAAGGTGCTGGCCTCCATTGAAGCCAGCGGAGAGGAAGGTCCGGAGGGCTTTGAGGACCTGACCGAACGTCTGCGCCTCGCGGCCCAACTGAAGGCTGGTCCTGAGACTCCGGCCGGTCCCGCGACGCAGGCGGTTCCCGAGACTCTAGTTGCTCCCGCACTTCCGGTCGTTCCCGTGGCTCAGGCTGCTCCCGGCCTACCGCCGGGTCCCGTGGCGGAAGCGGCCGACGACAACGTCGCCCCCGAGCCGGTCGAAGGCAAACGGCCCGAGGAGGACGCCGCGAAGACTTCCACCGTGGCGGATGCAAACATCCGGGTCGGGGTGGGGTTGCTGGACAAACTCATGGATCTGGTGGGGGAACTGGTGCTGACCCGCAATCAGATCCTCCAGTTCAACACCGAGCGCGAGGATGCCGCTCTCAACGCGACCTCGCAGCGGCTGAACCTGATCACGACCGAGTTGCAGGAGGGCGTCATGAAGACGCGCATGCAACCGATCGGAACGGTGTGGAACAAGCTGCCACGCGTGGTACGCGACATGGCGGTGGCGCTGGGCAAGCAGATCCGGCTGGAAATGGACGGCGCCGAGACCGAACTCGACCGCACCATTATCGAGGCCATCAAGGATCCGCTGGTGCACCTGGTCCGAAACTCTTGCGATCACGGCATCGAGCCGCCGGATGTGCGCCTGCGTGCGGGCAAGCCATCACAAGGCAGGCTGACCCTGCGCGCCTATCACGAAGGCGGGCAAGTCAATATCGAGATTGGCGATGACGGAGCGGGGATTGACGTCGCGCGGGTCAAACAGAAGGCCGTCGAAAAGGGGCTCATGCGGCCTGAACAGGCGGAGAAGTTGAGCGATCGCGAGGCGCTGCACCTGATCTTCGAGCCCGGGTTCTCGACGGCGCAAACGGTGACCAACGTGTCGGGGCGCGGCGTCGGCATGGACGTCGTTAAGACCAATATTGAGAAGATTGGCGGCATCGTCGATGTCTTCAGCCGGCTCGGCGAAGGCGCCACGGTCAAGCTGAAAATTCCGCTCACTCTGGCTATCATTCCCGGCCTGGTGATCACGAGCGGAGGCGAACGCTTCGTGATCCCGCAGGTCAGTTTGCTCGAATTGATCCGCCTGGAGGGAGATTCCTCGGAAAAGCACATTGAACAAGTGCACGGCACCCCGGTGTACCGTCGGCGCGGGAGTCTGCTACCCATCGCCTACCTGAATGAAGTGCTGGGACTGAAATCGGCCGAGCGGGCCGAGGCGGTCAGCATGGTGGTGCTGCAGGCGGAAGACCGGCAGTTTGGGCTGGTGGTAGACGGCATCAACGACACACAGGAAATTGTGGTCAAGCCTCTGGGCAAGCAATTGAAAGGACTCACCGTATATGCCGGCGCGACGATCATGGGCGATGGCCGGGTGGCGCTGATCCTGGACGTGCTCGGCATCGGCCAGCGGTCCGGCGTGGTGGCTGAATTCCGGGAGCAGGCGAGCGCGGCGGCGGAACAGAAGACGCAGACCGGGATCGAGCAGCAGCGGTTGCTCCTGTTCCGGGTTGGTTCCTTCGAGCGCCTGGCCGTTCCGCTGTCCCTAGTGGCGCGGCTGGAGGAGTTTCCCCGGAACTCGATCGAACATGCGGGAGGCTGTCAGGTGGTGCAATACCGGGACCACATTCTCCCGCTGGTGCCTCTCCGGGACGTGCTGGAACCCGGCGCACCCGACCAGGACCAGGCGCCTGATCCGGTGCAGGTGGTGGTTTTCAACGACGGCGACCGCAGCGTGGGTTTGGTGGTTGATCAAATCCTGGACGTGGCCGAAGAGGCGGTCACGGTGCGCCAGAAGTCGGGCCGCAAAGGCCTCCTCGGATCGGCGGTGGTAAGCAAACGAGTCACGGATTTCCTTGATCTCAACCATGTGCTTCATGCGGCCGCGGAAGATTGGTTTCAGGGCCCGGGCGGCCCCGCCAGCGGCAAGCGAGTGCTGGTCGCGGAAGCCTCGGCGTTTTCGCGCGGCCTGATCCGAAGCGGCCTGGATATGGCGGGCTACCGGGTCCTGGAGGCGGCGAATCTGGATGAGGCAATTCGCGGGCTGGAGCAGCATGCGGTGGACGTTGTCGTAATGGCGCTGGACCTTCCGCCCGACGGCAGTTCCGCTCTATCCGAAGCGATGCGCCGGCGGCCGGAGTGGCAGGGGATCCCGATCCTGGCGCTGGCCGACTCGGCCGAGCAGGTGCGGGCGAGAGCCGGCCAACCAGCGGATTTCCAGGATTGCCAGGTGAAGTCCGACCAGGAGGCGATGCTCGAATCGGTGACGCGGTTGGCCTCGGCGCTGGCTTTGGCCGAGACAGCGCCAGTGGGCGCCGGAGAGGAGCGATAAGCAATGGCGAGCGAGGACGCGACCCTAAGACCCGAACTGGCGCAGACCAGTGGGCAGTTCTCCACCTTTTTCGTGGCGGACTTGTTCTTCGGCGTGGATGTTCTGTGCGTCCAGGAAGTGCTGCGCTTTCAGCATATGACGCGCGTGCCGCAAGCCCCTGAGGTCATCGAAGGACTGATCAACCTGCGCGGGCAAATTGTCACGGCCATCGACATGCGGCGGCGGCTGCGTTTGCCGCCGCGCGCCGGCGAGCAGACGCCGATGAACATGGTGGTCCGCACCGAGGACGGCGCCGTCAGTTTGTTGGTCGACGAGATCGGGGATGTGCTGGATGTGGATGCTGCCACGTACGAGCGGCCGCCGGAAAACCTCGATCCCGCGGCGCGAGAGCTGATTCGCGGCGTCTACAAGCTGAAGGACCGGTTGCTGCTGGTCCTCGATGCGGAGCGCACGGTGGATTTGACCGCCGGGAGGGTCGCCTAGTGCCCGGAAGAAGCTTATCGCTGCCAGGGAAGGCAATCGAAGAACCTTCGCCACGACAGGATGCGGGGAGGAGCTGAGTTTGGCCTTCACATTCTTCTTCCGAGACCAACAGGTGCTGGAGCGCGTGGTGGAACACAGCCTCCCCACTCTGGTGGGCCGCAGCTATCCCCGCATCTGGGACGCCGGCGTGGCGATGGGCCAGGAGCCGTATACGCTGGCGATCCTGTTTGCCGAGCGGATGGGACGCTTCGCGTTCAACAACCTGCGCATCGATGCAACCGACGTGGAAAGCACGGGCCAGTTCGCCCAGATGATCGAGGCTGGCATTTACCCGAAGGAGGAGCTGTCACGATTGCCTGAGGGCATCCTGGAGAAGTACTTCGAACCGAACGGCGAGCCGGGGCGCTTTCGCGTGATCGACATCATCCGGAAACGGGTGGTCTTTCAGCGGCACGATCTCCTGTCGTTCAAGGAAATCGGTCATGCGTATTCGCTGGTCGTTTGCAAGAACGTGCTGCTCCACTTCCTGCCGCCGGAGAGGATCGAGGTGCTCCGCATGTTCCACCGGGCGCTGGCGCCGGGCGGCTTTTTCGCCACCGAGCAAACGCAGGAGATGCCGGCGGAACTCGCCCCGCTGTTCCAGCGGTTGATTGCCGACGGGCAGTTGTTCCGCAAGCTGGAGGGCGGTGAATGCGGATCTTGACGCTGGAAAACAGCGGCCGGGTCTACACCTGTGAGGTGTACCTAGTACTCGGCGGCGCGAGCCGACTGGATGACGTCAATACGCTCGTGGACGTGGGCCAGGATCCGGCCATCCTGGCGAGTGTTGAGCGGGCGCCTACCGGGGTCGGCAAATGGAGCGTGGAACAGGTTGTGCTGACACATTGTCATTCCGATCATTGCGCGTTGCTGCCGCAGGTCCGTGGAGCGTTCCACCCCAAGGTGCTCGCGTTTTGTCCGAACATCGATGGCGTCACAGGGCTGCTGCGTGATGGGGACGCGGTCAAAATGGGCGACGAGGTTTTCGAGGTAATCCACACGCCGGGCCACAGCAGCGACTCGGTCTGTTTTTACAACCCGACAGAGGGTGTACTGTTCGCCGGCGATACGCCGCTGCTGATCACATCGCCAGCGGGAACGTATGAAACCGGATTTCTGGCGGCATTGGAGAAACTGTGCGCCCGCGATATCCGGCGAATCTACTTTGGGCACGGCGCTGCGCTGAGTGAGCGCTGCAACGAGAGGCTGCGTGAATCGCAGAGGGTGGCCACGGGAAGCCCGGCGGCCAGCTGAAGACGAGATCGGATCGAGAATCAGGCGCTGATGGCGGCGCGTAACGAAATTGGGATACGAAGGAGCAAAGAGAATGGCAAGACAAGCAAGTGGCAGCCGGGGCGTTGGCTCCGGCCGAAACCAGTCCACCGGCGCCGCCGTTTTGGACCGTCCAGTAGCAAACGCGCACGAGATGCAAACGCAGGAACTGTTGCAAGAGGAGATACGCCGGTTAGTGGAAGCCTCGCGCGCAGGCCGCCTCAGCGAACGCGGGAGGGTGGAGCAATTTGAAGGGAACGACCGCAAGCTGGTTGAGGGCGTGAACACGATGCTTGATGCGATCTTGCTGCCGATCGGGGAGGGCAACCGTGTCCTGGCGCAGATCAGCGCGGGTAAGATCGACGAATTGATCTCGCAGACCTACAGCGGCGATCACGAGAAGATGAAGCAGGCCGTCAACAGCGTCGCCGCGGCTTTGCAAAACATGGCGATGGACGTCAGCGTTCTGGTGAAGGCGGCGGTGGAAGGCAAGCTGGCCACCCGCGCCGACGCCTCGAAGCACCAGGGCGAATACCGCAAGATCGTTAAGGCGTGAACAGCACGCTGGACGCGGTGATCGGACCTTTGAATGTGTCCGCCGAATACGTGGACCGCATTTCCAAGGGCGATATCCCGCCGAGGATTACCGA
>Ga0187851_10001349_pt1 | contig 23645 bp, 15 predicted proteins | sample June2016WEW_6_10_FD_132997 | JGI IMG/M metagenome (GOLD analysis project Ga0187851, IMG submission 132997) | Peatland microbial communities from SPRUCE experiment site at the Marcell Experimental Forest, Minnesota, USA - June2016WEW_6_10 | ecosystem: Environmental > Terrestrial > Soil >...
AGGCTCTGAATAACCGCTACGTCGATGCTTCCAGTCCGTTTGGTTTTGCCCCCGCCGATTTGGCCGATCTCGTCGATTGGAATTCCAAGGAACATAGCGAGTCGCTCCCGCCACTGATCGAGCAGTTGCTGGCGGTGCACCATCACCAGCGTGTTGGTCTTGCGTTTCGCAATCAGCCATGCCGCGACTGCCGTTTTGCCAAACGCGGTCGGTGCGCATATCAGCCCATCGTCATGGGGCGTGATCTTGACTATCGCATCCTCCTGGGTCGGCCGCAGGGTCCCGTGAAACTCGGCGTCAATCGGCGTACCCGCAAAGCGCTCGTCGCGCAGCGTCGTCTTGATGCCGTGTCCCTCCAGGAGCGCAACGACTTCAGCCAAGCAACCGCGAGGCAGAGCCACGTGCCCGGGTAAATCTTCTCCGCAGGCGATGACGCGGGGCTTGTCGAAAGTCGACAGACGCATTGCCTGTGCCTTGTAAAACTCTGGGTTCTGGAATGCAGCGATACGGAGAAGGCGGTTTAGCATTTCCGGCGGAAACGTCCTCTTGTCGATAAAGAGCAGATTAGACCGGACAATTTCGACACTTGAAGGAAGCGGTCCTTTAATCGCGTTGTCGGGTCGCTTTCGAGAAGGCGGCAGAGTCCAGGGATCGGGCTGATCATCGTCGTCCATACAGGCAATCCGGACGCCAATCAAGTCGCCCTGCTGGAGCGCCTCAGCAATCAACCGCTCCGCCGCAAGCTGAGAAACGCGCTGAATGGAGGCGAGGTAACTCCACTGGTCGGCGTGTGGCCGCAATTCATCGTCGAGAAACTCCGTGAATCCCGACTCGCGGGGGACCTTCTGAAGCGGTAGCGCGATCAGGTTGCCGAAACCACCCTTGGGCATCGTGTCTTGATTAGGGAAAAATCGGTCGTACGAATCAAGCCCCAATTGATGACGCCGTTCCATCGTTCGCGTCAGGAGCAACGTGCCCAGTCGCCGCGCCGCTCCGGCGGGAACGGGTCGTTCGAAGAAGAACCAGATGTGCGCACCATTTCCCGAACGGGAGCGCTCTAACGTCGCGGGCACGTTGAACTCTCGACAGGTTGCAAGAAACGCCGAGGCATCTTCTTTCCACGTCTTTTTATCAAAGTCAACGGCTAGGAACCAACAGCTTTCGTCTGGCAACAGCGGATACACACCAAGTGTCTGCTTGCCTGTTAGGTGGGCGTGAATTGCGTCGTCGGTTAGTGGAAGATTCTTGCGAGTCTCCTTATCGATACGTTTTCGGTTCTCTGGCTTGGCGGCATTGTAGGCATTCCAGTTACGCTCCGTTCGCGGCGAGTAGCCGGAACGGCCGTCCGGGCTTTCCCATCTCTGCGCGTACACGTCCTCTCGACCGCGGAACAGGGATCGGAACAACGCGATCTTCTCAGCAGTGCTTAGTTTGGGCTTATTCGGAGCCGGCGCAACTGGTCGTTGTGTCGGCATCGGAGGGGGTCCTGGTGCAATCCCATGTTCAGCAAGCTCCGGAGCCGCCGATTTTCCTCCTCCAGATTAAGGCATTTCCTGCGGAGCACATCGATTTCAGCGCTGCCAGCGCGATCGCCGTTCACCAGTCCATGATCCATCACCGTAGGATGGTCTTGCCAGGGTTCGCAACAGTAAGTTTTGCGAGCTTTTCGGTTATGCTGGCCGCAGCCGATTTGCTCACCTGCCTTGGGCGCATGACCGGGTCTGATTTTCCGAAAAGTCTATACATCCTAAGGACAGTTCGACGACCCTATCCACCCGTGGTTTCCGCGCCTTGTTCAGTATTATATTATGTTCACGTATCGTGTACAATACGGAATAGTGAACAGAAGCCGGTTTTTCCCAATGCCGACCAACGAATATCGCATCTTGGGCGCTGCCCTAAAGGCACTGAAGCGGACCACAGGGCTCGACGCCCGGATCCACGCGGCTACAGCGGGCCAGGACCGCGCGACCGACACCATCATCGAATTGCCCACAGACCAACGAGCCCACCGCTTCCGCGCCGAGATCAAAGCTGTAGACCGGTTCACGACCCCGGCGATGATCAAGGCTCACGGCAAAGCTCACCGCAAGCCGCCTTTACTAGTCGCGCCGTACATTACCCGGGAAGTCGCCGAACGTTGCCGCCAACTCCATTTACCGTTCATCGACACCGCCGGTAATGCTTATCTCGAAGGGCGGGGGCTGCTCGTTTACGTGGTCGGCAACACGAAACCAATCGAATTTCGCCAGGAGAACTTTCGCGCCCTGAACCCTGCCGGTCTCCAGATCGCGTTTGCTCTCGCGTGTCGGCCCCCGCTGATTCAAACGAATTATCGTGAGATCGCCGCGCGGGCCGGAGTGGCGCTCGGAACCGTAGGGCCGGTTATGAAGGACCTCGAAACACGGGGATATCTGCGGTTCCAGAAGGAACCAGATCGAAAACTGCTGGACCCGGAACGCATGGTCGAAGAATGGGTCACCCACTACCCGGTAACGCTGCGTCCCAAACTCAATCCGAGGCGGTTCCGGGCCGACAACGAGCGTCTTCAGCAAGCCGACCTGATGAAACAGAACGCCTACTGGGGAGGCGAGGCAGCCGCAGAAAAGCTGACACGGTATCTCAAACCGGTCCAATTCACAATCTATGCCCGTGAACCCATTGCCCCGCTGATCGCAGCAGGACGGATGCGCGCTGACCCGACCGGTAACGTCGAAATTCTGGATGCGTTCTGGAACTTTGATCCCGACAAGGACTTTCCGGATGTCGTTCCCCCCCTGCTTGCTTACGCCGACCTTCTGGCGACACATGACGGCCGCGACGCGGAGGCCGCTCGGATGATCTATGAACAACGAATTGCCCCAGCATTCCACCCCACCAAGTAGTCCCGTCGATCCCTCGATCATCCGAGTGCTTCGTGTAATCGATCCGATCGCGCGAGCAGCGCATTGCGATTACTTTGTTGCGGGGGCCACGGCGCGGGACCTCATTCTTGTTAACATCCATGGTCTGCCGCCAGGCCGTGCCACGCGAGACATCGATTTTGGAATCGCGGTCGAAAGTTGGGATCAATTTGCGTTATTGAAGGATAGCCTTGTCGCAACTGGCCACTTCGAATCTGATGAGAGGGCGTTGCAGCGATTAATCTACTCTGAACAGGCCGCGAGACTCTCCCTCCCCGTTGATCTGATCCCATTTCGCGGCGTCGCCTCCGGCGAGAGCATGATCGAGTGGCCTCCAAGTCGCGACATCGTCATGAATGTTGCAGGTTTCGAAGAGGCGCTGGCATCGTCCGTTTTGCTCGAGATACTGCCTGAGCTAAGCGTACGTGTAGCGTCGCTACCGGGATTAACGCTACTCAAGGTCGTAGCATGGTTCGACCGAGGCCGCGAGACTAATAAAGACGCGGCCGATCTCTATCGGCTCTTGACCACCTACGCTGATGCAGGCAACACAGATCGTCTTTATGATCACGAGATGGATTTACTAGAACGCGCAGGCTTCGACATGGAACTGGCGGGAGCCGAACTGCTTGGTGGCGATGTAGCCAAAGTTTGCCAACCAGACGCACTCCGCCGCATCCGTTCAATATTCCGGTCGGGCACCGATCTCGAACGACTGATAAGCCAGATGATTCGTAGTGCATCATACGCTGAAGCAGCACCCGCCGTCGAGCAAACCGTTAATGCATTCTCCCGCGGGCTTGTTACGGAATTTTGACATGCTTGTTCCCAATATGTGTCGGTGTTAATCGTTGGGCCAGCCGTGAGTCGTGCTTCGGCTCGCGATTGGGAATATACGCGCGAATCGAATCGTATCGCCAATGGCGTGGCCTGCGGCCGAAATATCACAAAGTCTCATAGGTTGTGTGGATCTCCCCATTGGTGACATCTAAACGTCGTAAAGGACATCACCTGTCGCTACGCCCCTGCTTGTAAGGGAGCTCGTCGCTTCCAAAGAATCCATCGTTTTTCGCCAAATCCTAATATTAACGACAATCCGGGGAATCTGCTCCGCTCAAAAGGTAACCCTTGCGGTTGGTATAGATGCGATTCGGACACAGTTGTGGCACAGCGGAATGGGGTGAACCCCTCCGTTGAGACAATCTGCGATTAGCGCACTTGCCATTCTGGCCCGGCCGCTCGTGACCTATTGATAAGATCGATCTTGCCACCAATCGCCGAGGGCGGATCGAAAGGCACGCTGATCTGGATGACTGCGGAAACTGTGCCGCTGTAGGTTTGGTTGAACTGGGGTTGCTGGATTGTGATGGAGGCCGAGCTTGTGGCGGCATCCTGCGCGGGCAACAACTCGCGCCCGGCGAATAGGCGAGCGCCAAAAGCAGACGCTTGCCGCAATGTGAAGTTGGCGTTCGCATGTAACTCTTCCTTTCATCAGGGGTGATGCTGCCCTGGAGCGATTGACGAACTTTCACGAGCTCCCGAATACTTCGTGACGCTCCAAATCTTAAAGCGCATTGTTTTCAACGCTGCGCTGTGGAAACGTACGTGCAACTCTCACGAGCATAGCCATAGCGGCTGCGAATGCGTTTCTACCCGCGGAAAGGATTTGAAAACTATGTGCACCCTTCCAGAAGTCATTACCGAAGAATTCGTGCTGTTGGGCCTCAGCACTCCTGTTTGGGAGAAAACAAAGGAGCAGCTAGCGGCCCGCTTTTCCACCGAGGTTGCAAAATACGTCTTCAGACAATGGGCGAACGATGAAGACGTGATCAAAAGCTTTGGGGGACTGGGTGTCTTCGCGAAGACCATCGAAAAAGTCGATGCTCTTGACGAAGTCTTCCGTTCAGCCGGGGGCGCTTATTTCCACGTGGGGAGCAGTTCCGCGGAAGCGCTCAAGAACTTCGCGGCCACGCAGTTGAAATACCGCAGGACCGGAGTTCGTCCCAGCCTTCCGGGCCAGGCGGCCCACTATCTGGACCTGATCGCATTCTCCTCGAACGATCCGCACTACCGGGCGGCTGTGCTGGTGGCCGCGCGGGCGCAGCTGGAACACCCCAGCCGTCCCGAATATCACAGCGCGTATCATGTGAGCGACGTAATTGCCGCGACCATCGAGTTCCTCAAGAAAAACAACGCGCTGGCCGCCCGGGGTGTGCGTGGCGCCGTCAAGCTCTCGCGCCAGGAACTGGCCATCGGCATCATTGCCGCGGCTGGCCACGATGTCGGACATCCGGGCGGAAAGAACGCTCTTCCCGGCGAGACCGTGGCCCGCGATCCTTTCCGGCTGGAGAGACGTTCGGTTTCCATCATTGCACCCCTTCTTCGGGTGGCCCAACTTCCGTCCATGTCTGTTGCCAAAATCACAGCCGCCATATTCTCTACCAGTCCCGACGGAAATGGGCCAGGCAAACTGCTCCGGGAAATCGACCGGCGCGAAAACACCGGCGAGCCGATCGAATGGTCCAAGCTTCCTGAGCACGAAAAGTTCCCCGAGTTGAGGCTGGTGGCCGAGGATCCTGCCACCCGGGCGATCTCTCAGAGTCTGCGCTGCGCCGACCTCGCGCAATCTTGCATGTTCGGGCTCCGGTCCAATGAAATCGCGACACGCGATCTTCAGGCGGAATGGCGAAATCGCGGATACAGCGATGAGCTGGTTGGCGACGTCGTGGCCGAAGACGGCGCCGTCATTCAGGACGGTAAAAAATTGCGGTCCCGAATGGGGTTCCTGGATTTCGCTGCCTTCGGACCAGCGGGTCCTGCAGGCGCGGGGGCCAAGGCCGCCGTGGGCGATACCTATGAGGACTTATACACGGACACCCGTGCCCGGTTAGATTCCGTGCGAGCCCAGGAAAAGGCTCATGCGGTGCGCTCCATCTGCCTTGATCCGGTGAACACGAGATTCTCCTAGCGCCAACATCGACGGAAAAGTTGATGTCCGCCTTCCGCAATCCTCAACAGACGGAACCCTTGCGCGGTTGGAAAACCCAGCGCAAATTGCCAGCCGAACATTGCCCCGCCCTCTTTCAATAACCCCACATTCCCAAAAGCCTCGCCCCCCCGCGACGGAGGATCTATCCATGGACGTCAGCGAGGGCTCGCCAATATCATTTTGGGCGGAAACAGTCCGGCAATCCGAGCCGGTCGATGCGATGTCCGGCTAGCTGCATTATTTTGAGTGCGACTTCACTCCCGAGCGAAAAGCCTGCGAGGCAGAAGCGCGCGGGCGCCTTTCGAAGAACATGCATGGCCATTTGCAAAATGGTTGGCTGGCTGGTAATGTCGCCAACGAACATTTGGTAATTTGGTTGGGGTGCGCGACATGGACGATAATCCGATTCACAAAGAAAACCGTGCGCCACGGATTGTTGTCGGCCGCGCGCACGGTTCGATTGACTCGGGCCGCCGTCGCGGCCGCACATTGCAGAGCGGTTCAGCCAAGTCCTCCCGGCGCATATTTCGATAGCATCAGCAACAGTTTCTCGCCTTCCGGAGTAGGTTTGACTTCAGAATCGCGCACAATCTCTTCGGTGGTCAGCCGCTGTTGGTAGAGAGCCTTGTTCGCGTCGAGATCCGCTCGCAGCGTAGCGCCCTGTAAGGCGACTCCCGCGAACAACCCTCGGGAACGCGAGTACGAAAGGATTTCCGCTCTCATAAACGCGTCGGTGTCGGCGGCCAGAGTGCGCCCCACCGGGCCGGCGGCGGCTTGCACGGTTCCGCCGAGCGTGAACTTGCTGGCCATCAGCTTGTCAGCGCCGCTCTGATTCATGACCAGCATAATGACGTCGGTCTCTGTCGCGCCCAACTGCAGGCCAAAACTGCCGCCTTCTACCCGAACCGTCGCCGGAGCGCTCCAGCCAACACCCGATTCTTGGCGGCAGGTCACATAACCCTTCCCGTATCGCGCCCCGAAGATGAAAGCTGCTTTCTTTAATCCGGGCACGATAACCACGCACTGTGCTTTATTAAGCAGATCTTGAGGGATGCCCTTGTCTGGGGCCGCCATTACCTCTTCAAGGACTGTAACCGCGTCCTCCATACGCTCCCCGTGTTTGGTTGCGCCAAATAGTGCCGTGGCACAAAATGTAAATGCAAGTAGAACCTTCTGAACCTTATCCATGATCTTTCTTAGCTCCTCTTTTTCGTTTTTGAACTACATCCGGCTGCTGATAATGCAAGGCTGAGGCCAACAGGAGCCGCTCAAAAAAGAACAACTTAGGAAGTTTCCGACTCCCGATGCGTTCGAGAATTTCCGAGATGCCACGAAGGGCGGGCTCGGAGTCCGAACGACTCGTCTACTACGGGCAGTACGGCGAGAATCCACAACGTAAATGTCGCTCGATTGATCCGCGGTCGGGAACTGCCCGGTCGGTGGATGTCCGGCCGCGCTAAAGTGGTCCCGTTGGCATTCTCCTTCCTGACTTCCAGCTGGCTTCGAGATCCACCGATGAGCGGACAGCTCGCGGTTGGACTACGTCGCTGACCTTCTTACTTGGACGGTACCGGTGAGCTCGGTGCAATTAGCCATCGCCGCAACGCATCAGTCACAGCTTCGGGCTGCTCCAACGGGGCGAAATGTGCGGCACGGTCCACGATTACCAAATCAGCTCCAGGAATTTCCGCGGCCAGCGCCGCATGCTCGGCTGGTGTAGTGCGGCGGTCATACCTGCCTCCCAGGATCAGCGTCGGACATCGAACTTCAGCCAAACTCCCAAACGGCGCCCGAATATCCAACAGCGCGCGCATCTGCCTCAGGCCGGCACCCCGCCCGATTGCATGAGCCATATCCAGGAAGCACCTTCTGATTCTGGGGTCGTCGTTACTCGATTCGGCGAAGTAGGCCGGATAGGCCGCCTCGAGATACTGATCAAACTCGCCATGCTCAAGACGCTCAACCGCCTGCCGGATCGCGACCGCTACGCAGGGCGGTAGCCCTCCGCGTGTTGCACTCAGAAGCGCAAGCCGGTCGACACGCTCCTTTGACAGGCGGACCATCTCAAGCGCCACTTGGCTCCCGAAAGAGAAGCCAGCCAGCGAAAAGCGGGCCGGCAATCCCTCCAACACAGCGGCAGCAATTTCCGTGACGGTTTGGCCTCGAGTGACGTCGGCCACGACCGTGTCTACCCGACCTCGGAGGCCTTCAATCTGGTGACGCCACAGGCGCCGATCGCATAAAAGGCCGGGAATAAAAACCAGCGGCACCATATCTCGTTGGCTTCTCGCTCCTCAGCGCTGGCTCGAGCATAAGTAGGGCGGTTTGGCTGCCGGATTGTCCCGGCAAACCGGGTTAGGCTTATGTTGAGCCTGCACGGTGACCGAACCGAAGTTGAGCGTGCCGTAGTAAGCGTCGGCCGGATACTGCGCCGTGTAGGTATGTGTACCTTCCTTGATGTCAGACAGAACCAGGGTTGCCAGCGTCTTATTAGCCGACAACCTGGCCGTGCCGACCAGCTCCGAGCCTTCATAGAACCGGATCGAATTGGTGAGCTCCGGCGAGCCTAGCGCCACCAATCCGGGGTTAGAGCTGTAGCTCTTTTTGATAAAGAGCGTGGTCTGGGACATGATCGGCTGCACAACTGCATTCAAGGTGAAGGAGCCGCCTTCCGCGATGTCTACAGCATGCAAGTTCGTGGAATCGCCGGCCGCACCGGCGTCACCGATCGAGATGTAAAGTTCACCAGTCGCAAACGGGAGCCGGTCGAGTGAGCAGGGATAAGCCTCGGACGGGGAGCTGATCGATGTGGCGGTCGAATAGGAATTCGAGTCGAGAATCAGCTTGGAATTCCCGACGGTTTTTGTCTTGGAATCTAATTCGTTGAAGAATGACGGGTAGACGTTCGTTTCCGTGGCGACGCGATTTCCTTTCGCCATGATCTCCGCCACCGAGCTGCCGCCGGACACGAGGTCATCAAAGACGACGTTGTCGAAGGTCACAGTATTGATGTAGCCAGGAGGGTCTGCCTCCAGGGACACCAGGTATGGATAAGTACCTGGAGCCGGCTGCGAGACCGGGAGCCCGCGCTGCATGGCCGGGAATTGGTGCGTCGGCGCGAGAACGTGGACGTCCTGAAAATGAATCCCCTCCACTGTGGGTAAATTCTGATCTGTGTTGAACGGTATGATCGGAACCAACACGATGGGTTTCACGATGTCCTGGATGCAGACCGACTTGTAGGTCACGTTCCGGACCACAGCTTCAGGTTTCGACTGGCTGGTTTGGTCGAGGTTAGTTGTGATTTGCAGGGCCTTCAGATCGTTGGTCGCGTTGGGCAGAGCCTGCGTGTAACTCTGGAGACCGTATTTTTCCATTAAAGTGGCTTCAGACACACCGTTTACCGTAGTGCCGACCAGGCTCGGTATATCGCCCGTGATGATCGCGTTCTGGACCAACACGTCTTTCACGGGGTTGTCCGGGTCGCCGTTCCCTAGGATCGTGATCCCGCCTTTGCTGTATCCACGGAAGTGATCGACCGTAATGTTCGTGGCGCGGATGTTAAGGACGATCTCCTGGTCCCCGTTTGCGACGGTTGTGTCGTAGAAAGTGATGTTCGAGCCGGTGGTATCAAAACCGTCGGTATTGGGCAGGTTCCATGGCGCTTGGACTTTGGCTCCCCAAACGGTGATCCCGTTGCCTCTTAAAACCACGGTGTGATACGGCGGATTGCGGATCGTGATCTTGTAAATCACAAAGTTGTCGGCGCTCTCGGTGAGAGTTCCCGCGCCGATGACCTTCGGACTCGCCTGTTCGTCGTTGGTGCCATGTTTATCCGTCGTGAGGTCCCACCAGGTCTTTTTGCCGGCGTTCACTCCGGTGAGCAGTGTGCGATTGCCCTGACCATCGATGACACCATATCCATACAAACCGCTGTTCGAGGCGAACGTGAGGAAGGAGATGCATCCGCGAACCGGCGGATACTGCCCTACCGTGCCGCAAACGATCTTGCCGCCCGGATTCGTTTTCGGACTGGTGTCCTGATAGAGCGCAGGATCACGGGAAGCATAAACGGTTACACCGCCATCGATGATCAAGGACACTCCAGGCGGTATCGAGATCGGATCGAGGAGAAACGAATTCAAAGAGTTGTCCTCGCCCAAGGCTAGCTCCACGGCCTGGCCGGCCGGACAGCTTTTCAGTTTCTCCACCAACGCCGCAGCCTCAGCGCCCGACTCGCTGTTCTGCTCGGTCGCACTCGGACCTATAGTGGGTCCGTCCGAGGAGGATCGAAGGGGCGCGTGGTAAACCGCACAGGTTTTCGGAAAGGTTGGTTCGGTGACATGGCGGGTGTCCTGCGCGAGCATGGGAGTCGCCGATCCGTTCAGGAGACTGAAGAGCACCATCGAGCATAATCGTGATTTCATAAAGTCCTCTTGACCAAAGATTGCTGACAGGGATACCAATGCAAGGATGAGACCGCACCGGGACACTGAGAACAGGGCACTTACTCGCGAGGCGATTCTTGAGGCGTCCGGGACTTCCGAAATCTCGGGAATGAGGGTGGCCGCGACTACCGAAGTTCTTGGTCTGGTCCTGGTTGAAAACCTGAACGATATTCCGATTCGACGGCGAATCCGCCTTGAACACGTAGGGTCCCGGCGGGCGGAACCTATCCCGGCACCTCCACCGGACCGCTAAAAGTAAATCCCGTGTTCTGGTTCCATTCGTCGGCCTTGATGCTCGGTACCGTCGCCAAGACTCCGAGAGTGGCCAGTAACATCAGCACTTTCGATTTGCTCATTTCTCTCTCCCATGGATTTAGTCGGGCGACTTCCGGGACTACCGTCAACCTCGCCACCTTGGCCAAAAGTTCGAAATGAGCGGAATGCCGCGCTAAGTGTCCGTCATTGCTGGTTCTTATTTGAGACATGCGCCCGCCGGGATACGGTGGTGCACGATCTTCGTCTCACGAACCAGTTGTGAGTTTCTGAGCTATCGGAAATGGCCGCGCCTTTTCCAGAAACAGATACTTGCCAGCCCCAAGCCCGTCAGCCAGAGCAAGGCCGGCTCAGGCACAGCCGCCCTTCCGGCGGTCACGTCCACCTGGAAATCGCCGCTGCCGAGCAGATCCGACGAGGTTTCACTCGCGCCACCAGTCACCTTGAAGTCTCCCCCAAACGCGCCGGGTATCGCCGACGAATCGACCATGACAGTCAAGGCGTCGATATTGTTCAGGCTGTTGCCCGCGTTCAGCGACACAGGCCGGTTAGCGAACAGGAAGATAAAGAACTTGAAATCGTCGACGGACAAGGGAAAAGCGCCGACGGCACTGCTGCCATTGAGAAACAATGTTCCGGAAGTGTTGTTCGTGAGATCGACGCTGAAATCGACCGAACCTCCTGGGGCGACCGGGCCGTCCTGAATAAAAGAAATGCTGATCTGATCAGCGTGCGCGAGAGATCCGAGCAGGGCCAGACTCAGCACGGCTGCCGTTGAGAATAGACGTCGACTTTGCATGTTCGATGCTCCTTATGTTGATAGTACTGACGAATGTCATCTGCGACCCTTCAGTTCTTGGTCAGTTTCGTGGCGCCAACGGTATACGCGAACGTTTCTTCGCGCTGGAATCCAAAGGGCTAGAAGCAGAGCCGTCCCCGATAAAGATATAAGCTAACGAGGTGTAGGAATCCGGCCCGGAGACGTCTATAAACACATTGCCCGAATTTGTTCCAGCTGGTATCACGACGTTCAATTGATAAACACCCGCCAGAGTCGGAGCCAGCCCGGAGTAAGTCACTTGAGCCGGCTGCTGGTCGACGAAGACGGTAATGGAGTTTGTTGTTAGGCTTGAGTTTTTCACCGGGCCGGCGGAGCCATCCGGTACTGGGGGATTCACCGTCCCCAGCCCAGCTAAAAATAGCTGAACAGTTTCTCCCGGCTCAGCCGGTGCGCTCTCCGACACCAGCGTTCCGTTCAGGTGTGTGGCAGCAGCCGTGTAGATGCCGCCGGAAGGGTCGGTGAACACGCCAGGAGAGGTTGTTCCAACGAAGGAGGTCACTGTATTCGAGGCCGTTCCGTTGTTCACTAACTGAATGGAAGCAATTGACGACACCGCGGCCGGGATGAGAAACGACACCTGTGAAGGGCTGACGTAGCTGATCGGAGCCGCCGTCCCATTCACGAACACCTGTACGCCGTTGAGATGCGTTGGAACAGGTACGGAGAAATTCTGAGCGACGCTTGGCGCAAGGTTCGCGCCGAAGAGAGTCACATATTCACCGGGAGAAAGGCTGGCCGTGAAGGGAGCAAAACTTGCTGCGTTCACTACGCTGGCCGGATTGATGTAGACACCGGACTCGACGAATGTCGGCGCCTGCGACGCTACGCTGATTCCCAGGTACGGGCTCAGGCCGACGCCCACGCGAAATTCTCCGTTCTCGCTGAACCAATAGTTTTGAAAACTGTCTGACGAGGTTCCGTCGGCGTGCAGAACGTAGTAATCGGCGTAGGTGTAGTCCAACGCGGTTGGATAGATCAGCGCGTTGATTCGCTGATGACTTACAACCAGCCCGCCCGACGGCCTGAACGACCCATAGTAATTGCTCAGACCAGTAAAGTCGTTAACAATCTGCGTGGTGTCCTGATCGATTCCAGCCTGGTAATAAAAATTGGAGATCTCGCTGTCCAGGAGGCTTGTCGAGGTGGCCCGAACGCCGACGAACATGTTGAACGCAGTAGGTGACCCGCCAAAGAAGAGCCCGCCGTCCGGTGAGACATATAGGGTCTGATTACCGGACAGTAGCGTGGTGTTGCTAAATCCAACCGTCGGGGCGGTGATAGTTCCCACGGCGTTCGTGAAGGAATACTGCACCGAGGGCAGCACCTGAGAAACGGGAAAGTTGCCCTCAGATGCAACATAGCCCGACAGCGCCACATCGCCTAGCGATCCTGAACCGTCCGGATTCAGTGTGCACCAGAAATCCCTGATATCGGTCGGGTAAACAGTTGGCGAATCCATTCCGGCGACATAGTAACCCCCGCTAACGGCGGCAGTGGTAACGTTTGCAGTTGCCGCGGCAGCGATGAAGAGACTGTGAATGCCGGCCTCAGTCCCGCCTCCAATGAAAACCCCCTTGGAGACTAAACCGTAAATCATGTCTCCGGTCAGCACAGGGTCACTCAGAAACCCGAGACCGCTGGCGGCGATCTTATACGTTCCGGTAAACGAAACGGCCGTCGGTGTACCGCTGTTTGCCGACGTATCTACCTGAGTGCCCAGAATCGCATAATCGCCCTTGCCGTCGAACGTGATCGTTCCATAGATCAATAGTCTTCTGGCAACCCTTCCTCTCACCACCGCCGAGTCGTAGACGACACGGCGAAAGTTGTAAGGACCATTGAGAAGAGCGTCTCCGCTTGTATCCCACGCAGCCGTGACCTCAGCAGTCGCGCACCCGGCTGCCAAAGTCACCATTCCGACAAGAATTCGTGTGATTCTCATGTCCGCTCTCCTTATGCAACTGCTGCCGCGGCTCCGATAAACGCCGCTGTAGTGGGGCAGACGACATCCAGGACAACTACCCCTTGTGGGAAGCTGGAATAAAACATCTTTTGGATCAGCCCAAGGTTGGCAAAGAGGTTCTCGAACAGCGTCAAGTGATCGGGGTCGGAAAACTCTGCCGGATTATTAGACGCGTTGACGACAGCAACCGAAAGGTTGACGCTTCCAAATAGCGCAAGCAGCAAATAGCTCAGAGTGTTGTAAGCCACTGAAATCTCGGATTTGGTTTGCTTCAGCACAATATTGATGAAGGAGATAATCGAAGGGATGATGCTGAACGCGAAGTAACAGATTGCCGGGTCGTTCCCGTTAAAGGTGGAAGGGGCGCTCAGGGCAAAAGTAATCAGGCCGCAGACCAGGTCCATTATGCTTATGGGGCTAGCCGGGTCGTTATTGATGGCGTCGTTGATAGCATCCACCAGGCTTCCGAAGATCTGAGCGGCTGCCCAGCACACCACTTGAAATCCTGCCTCGCCGAGGAGGTTGTGCGGCTTAGCATTCGCGGCTGCGCTGTGCGTTGCGCCGACGGTCTTACTGATGATCGTGGCCGGAACTGCAATCACCCAGGCAGCCAGATCCAAGAAAGTGAGAGGCGTGCCGAAAATTAACTGAAACAGTTCCGACAAGACTGGGATCTGCATTCCTCCCGTCGCATAATTGACGATCGTGTCCAGAAGATCCGCAATCACTATGATCACCGATTCGAGAATCGCGTCAGCGACCTTCAGGATAATCACGGCAATGTCGCTCATGATCGTCAGAATGTCGGAAAATGATTGGGTGACGAACTTTGTAGGATCGGTGACGAGAAGCCCGAAGCTGGACGCGAATTGGGTGATCGCGGCGTCGAGGTCAGCCTTGAGTGGAGCTATGGTAGCGGGTATCTGCGTCCACAAGACTTCTGCGACGGTCTGCACCTCAGCGAAGGTCAGTGGGACGGTTGCGTTTATGGCGTTCGCTGAAGCCCTTCCGACGTTGTCCTGGAACTTCGAGTGCATCGACTGCGTTTGCGCATACCCACCGGTCGCCCCCGCCTGGGCGTAGGGCGCCTTCGGATCATTGCCGTTCTGCTGCTGGGATTGGAGGGTCTGGCCGCCGATTGAGCCGATGAATCCTGCGATGGTCTGCTGGATGTCTCCTTCCGCAGTTTGAAACAACGTGTGCAGCGCGGTGGTAATTTTTTGACTATCGGTATTCAAGTAACCTCTGACCTGCTGCTGGAAGTTGGTCACAAAGCCCTTGATCGCGGCCTGCGTTTCCTTGATTGCTGCCCAGTCGAAAATGGCGCTCAGCCATTCGATGGCCTTCGTGATGTCGGAGAAGAGCGTCTTGAAGAAGCCGGTGATAACGGCCGCAGCCTGTTCCAAAGTCTGGACCGTAAACTGGTAGATCTCGCCAGTGATGGCCGTAATCTGATGCGCCACTTCCTCGGCCACCGTAACTGCGATCTGCGCGACCTTTTTCACGCCATTGACCACGTCCTTCACGAAGTCATCGAAGCTCCCGAACCCGCCGACCAGTGGTGGCAGAGTGGGAGTGCCGCTTGCGTAGCTCACGCCCGTTACATTGCCGGTAGTCGGGTCCACTGTGATATTGGTGGTGAAACTCTGAGCCGTCGCTACGCTAAACGCCCGGGATGTGTCTCCCTTCGTGGCCTGGTAGATCATGTTCGCCGTGGTGGCTGGGTAGGAGGAGTACGGGTTGGATCCGTAGCTGGCGCTGAGGGAAGACGCGCCGCCGCTGAGTGTGGAGGAAACCGTCTGCGCCACCTGGTTGGCGTCGACACCGGAAGGCATGATGGATGTCCCATCGAAGGCGGTAGCGTTTTGGTAATCAGTACCCTGAGCGCTGGTAAGCGTGGCCAGGGCGTCGTGGTCGGGATAGACCACGATCGCCTCCCCCTGATTCATAAACGCCGCCCAGATATACAAGGCGGGTGAGGAAATGTCGGTGGCCTGCGAAACAAAGTTCACAGTCCCGCTCGCGTCGGTGGTCAGCCAGACAAAGCCACCCTGGCTGAGCGAGTACGTCTGTCCTCCGGACACGATCGTCACCGCGTCAGTGGCTTCGATGCGAACGCTGGTGTTTGCCCGGGGATTCTTGTTGCCGTCCACCAGTTGAACGACCGTCCGGTAAGCAGGGGTGGCGGGCATATATCCGGATCCGCCCGCGACATAGTCTTCGGCCATGAGGGAGCTGTCGCTGGAGTACCCACGCAACTCGTTGGCCAGGTCGACCCCCTGGGCGAAATACCCCCCAACGGATTGATTAAAACTGACTGTTAAGCAGACGCCATTTTCCACGCCGAACAGATAGGCGGGATTCGAACCGCTCTGGAGATCGTAAACCACCGAGCTCGCTCCTTGGCTGGCCAGATCCGCGGCGTAGACTTTGCCCTCAGGAGTGCACACGATCGCCGCGCCGTGGTCGATGAACAGAGGATTGCTATTCAGCGGGTTGGGGTCTAAATTGATGGGCGCCGAGAGCGTTCCAGTATTTATGTTGATCGACCGCACCGAACCGTCGTTCCCGGCAAAATAGATAAAGCCACTGTAGACGACGAGGTTGCCTGGTGTAAGTGTAGGTCCAAGGTACGCAGTCCAACCCGCGGTATAGGGAGGTATAAAGCTGAATTGCTGGATGAAGTTTTGAGTGCCGTCGTTCCCCACCGCGAAAAAGGACCCGCTGCCCACACAAAATGGGCCTGCGCTTAAGTTGGCATCGATTTGTTGGACAACGGTGATACCCGTACCGTTTGGAGTGACGACAAACACTTGAGTGTGACTAGCGCCCGTAACCGACGGCGGAGCGAAGCAAAGGAACGTGTTACCGGAAACTTGGACGCTCACATTCCCGAAAGACCCGGCGCCGAGATTCCCGGAGAATACGGTGGTTGCAGTGTTTCCATCGATGACTTGAATGGCGTTCAGATTATTGCTCGCGTCAACATACACCAGCGTGTTGTTGTTTATTACCAGAAGGTTGCTGATGACGGGGGAAGGAACGGGAATTTGGCCGGCGGTATAACCATTTCCGTTGACGAGCGTTTGGATGGTGCCGTCGGCGCAGGGAACAGCGATCATGTTCCCGAGCAAGCCCACGGGCTGGCCGAAATTTTGCTCGGAACTAAGAACGGTCTGGGCGCCGCTCTGGTTGATGTAAGTGTCGAGGACGTTGAAAGTCTTAGGATCAGTGGAATTTTGCGTCGTCCCAATGAGCCCGGAGTAGTGGATGCCGTAGGAGGGTCCGAACTGGGGCCCGACGAACTGGGACCATCTCACAACGCCCTGTGTCTGGCCGAGTTTCGGGGGTGGCGATTTAACGGGTGGGCGTCGCGGCCGCGACTGCGCCAACCCCTGGGACGCAAACGCCCCCAGGCCGGCAATCCCGGTGAGTACTCCCAACGCATCGCGCCGGCTGAGATTGATATTCAGCCGTGCCAGATCGCTCAGACTAAACGCCGGTCCCGGTTGTTTCACAGGATCCTCCAGGTTTGCTGCGTCTTATATTTATCTACCACGGCCCTGGAAAATGCAAGAGGAAAACCAGGACGCGATTGCCTGTTTTCCTGCGGTTAGCTGGGCAAGTAGCCCCAAAGGTCTCGGAAATTTTCGAAATCTCGAAAATTTCAATGGTCAAAGGGAGCCTACCGTTGGTCCACGACAGGGAAAGGGCTGGTTGCCGTCTCTTTCCTGTCAGGTGGCGATGGTGTTGGAGTTGCAACAAGGGCGCTGAAGAAAGGGAAGGAGTGTTGGCATCATGAAAAACATAACCGGCTTGTTTAACCTGCGCGGAGCTGTCCCGCCTTCACCCAAAATATGGGCTACGTATTTAGGTATTGTTATGGGAGCGCTCGGTCTAGCCATGACCGCACCGGCCGAAGACATCACGATTCATCTGCCGCGAAATGCAGCCGTCGCACGAAAAACTGTGCAATATCTATGCGATGCGCAAGCGACCAAAGTTGGCCTGCCGTCCGGTTCGTTCCCCGTGGAGTACATCAACGGCGGCGGGAACAGCCTGGCCGTGGTTCCCATCAACGGAAACCCGCTCGTTTTTTCGAACGTGATCTCGGGTTCCGGCGCACGCTATGCCGCGCAGCAATTCATCTGGTGGGATGCGAAGGGAGTAGTCACGGTGTCTGCCGACACTCTGAACGGCAACGTGCAGTCAGCATGCAAACCCATTCCGCGAAGTGAACCGATAAGCGCAATCTCGCACGGGAGTTCGCGCCTGTCAGAATAAATATGTTCCGGAGCACGGTATTGGTGTAGAATATGTCAACTAGGAAGTGCAAGCCGAACCATTACTCTCGCTCGCCGCTGCGGTGGCCGGCGAGCACGCAACTCAAGCGGTCCTCCATTCCATCGTTCGGGGTTTGGCGCAGCAGCCCGGCGTTGCACTGGCGCGGATTTGGCTGGTGTTCCCCGGTGATGCGTGCGACACCTGTTTCCGTAGGGCTGACTGCCCCGACCAAACTGAATGCCTTCACTTGGTGGCAAGCGCCGGTGGTTCCAGGAATTCTTCCAACGAGGACTGGTCCTTTCTCGAAGGTCAATTCCGCAGGATTCCGTTAGGCTATCGAAAAGTCGGGGAAATCGGGACCACCGGCAGATCGATCCTGATCCCCGCTTCCGCGGACGAGAGTGAGTGGATTGGGCGCAAAGAATGGGCCGAGCGCGAGGCTATTCAGGCCTTCGCTGGCTATCCCCTCATCGCCGACGGAGCGATTTTGGGAGTTCTGGCCGTTTTTAGCCGCGAGGCACTCAGCCAGCAAGATTTTCTTTGGCTGCGAATCTTTGCGGAACAAGTCGCAGTCGCGATTACAAATGCCCGCGCCTTTGAGAAGATCCAGCGCGCCGAAGAAGCCCTGCGAGCGCATGCGCAGGAATTGCAGCGGGTGATTGATATCGTTCCGCAGCACATGTACATCCTGCAGGCGGATGGAAGCTCGGCTTTCTGGAATCAGGCTGCGCGGAAATTCTTCGAGCCAGCAGAACCGCTCGCACCGAAAGAATTCATGTTCAAATACGCCCACCCGGACGACGTCGACAGGCTATGGGCCGAGTTTCAAAGGACAGGCCAAACTGGCGGCGGCGTCGAGGTTGAAGGGCGAATGCGCGGACCCCATGAAGCTTACCGTTGGTTTCTGCACCAGTTCTTTCCATTGCGTGACGAACATGGTGTGATTGTTCGCTGGTGCGGGACCTTGATCGACATTGAAGATCGAAAACACGCGGAGGAACGAACTCTTAACGAAAATGTTGCCCTGCGGGAAGAGATCGACAAGGTGGCGATGTTCGAATCGATTGTCGGAACCTCGCCGGCCCTACAAGCCGTGCTCGCCCGCGTGGCTAGAGTGGCGCCCACCGATTCAACCGTACTGATCACGGGTGAAACCGGCACAGGAAAAGAACTCATCGCACGAGCGATTCACAAACGGTCGACGCGCGCGGACCGGGCATTCGTTAGCGTCAACTGCGCAGCCATACCCAGAGACCTGATTGCCTCAGAGTTGTTTGGGCATGAGAAAGGGGCATTCACGGGCGCTCTTCAGCGGCGCATGGGGCGGTTCGAGTTGGCGGAAGGCGGAACCATCTTTCTGGACGAGATCGGGGAGCTTCCAGCGGAGACGCAAATCGCTTTGCTCCGCGTGCTGCAGGAACGAGAGTTTCAACGGGTTGGCAGCAATTTGTCATTACGAGCGGATGTGCGTGTGATTGCTGCGACGCACCGCGACCTACCCGACGCGATTGGCGCCGGCACGTTCCGGAGTGATCTGTATTACCGCATCAACGTGTTTCCGCTGCAAATTCCCGCTCTTCGTGAGCGGAGGGAAGACATTCGGTTGCTCGTGGAATATTTTATCCACCGTTACGCGGGCAAGACAGGAAAAGATATCCGGAACATCGACAAGAAGAGCATGGATCGCTTGCAATCCTACTCCTGGCCCGGTAATATCCGCGAGTTGCAGAACGTTGTAGAGCGTTCCGCGATCCTTTGCGATTCGGAGATCTTCGCCGTAGACGAAAGTTGGCTGTCAACCGAGGCTCGTCCCAGCCGGGCACTCGCGGATGACATGATGGCTCAGGAGCGGAAGCTGATCGAAGACGCTCTTGCGGAATGCGGAGGACGGGTTTCCGGGCCTTCGGGAGCCGCCGCCAAGCTCCGCATGCCCGCCTCGACCCTGGATTCGAAGATTCGGTCCATGAATATCGACAAGCGCCGCTTCCAGGTGCCTTACTAGCTCGCCACCATCACGCGGTCAGTATCAACGCCCAACGTCAGATCTTGATCGCTGCGGGCTTTGATCACCGTGCGTTAAATAGGATTCCAAGAGCCTGCCACGCCTCAACAACAGCCAAGACAAGTCAAGTTGAAGCTGAACGCCTAGTTCTCGGTTTGGGCTTGGACACCGTCGGTGGATGCGGCGCCGTGAAGCCGTACAACGTCGGAGCGTGATACTGTTTGCTGGATGGGGTAGACCATGGTGTTACCGGCGACCGTGAGCTCACCAATGAGTGGTTTGCTTAAGGCAATTCGGGAGCTAGGCATCGGCGTCCAAATAGCCAAAAATGGGCTGGAAGCGATCCTAGCTGGTCCGAAGTGAGCAACCCGGAACGATTGTCGTTCCGCTTCCACTCGTTTTCGAGTTATCGGAAACCACCCGAGATTCTGCAATGGTTCCTTCGCTAAGTTGCCTATTCTCAATGGACCGCTGTGGACCTCCCATTGCACCATCAAGATCCTGTACGAAAGGGGTTTAGACGATTTATGTGGAAGATCCGAAAATCGGTCGACAGCAACCGTCTGGTACTGGGCATCAGTGGCCGCATTGAGGAAGGGCAGTTACCTCAACTCACGAAAGCTCTCGTCTCAGAAGCCTGGAAGGACGGCGTGATCTTGGACTTGAAGGACGTAAAGCTTGTAGACCAGGCGTGCGTTGCATTTCTGGCGTCTTGCGAAGCCGCCGGCTGGACTCTTTGCAATTGCCCTCCCTATATCCGTGCGTGGGTCGACCGACAGCATCAGCCGAACTGAAGGCACGTGATCCGCTTCTCCAAGTCTTCGGCGCATGCGCTCATCGGTGTTTAGAGCGCGATTTCGGCGCTTCTCTTCCCGACGTTATCGAATTTTCCGGCGCGGGTGCCGGAGCAATCACTCGCGCTCTTGTGATTCGGTAACTATGACTCGATTGGTGTTAGCGAGTCCCTTTAGTAAGGCTTAGATTCCGAAGCTCGCAAACGAGACCATTGAAGTGATCGGAAACCCACCCGCTGTGCAGGATACTTAGTGGCTGACCTTTCCGTGCTGCCGGTACATCTTTCGTCCTCCCGGACAAACGTGACGGAGCTTTGAACACAATCCGCTTTTCGAGGTTTCGGAAATTTCCGTGGCCGCCTGGACGCCGGCAAACTCTAAGTCCTTCTTTTTCAGATCCGGGTTGTGGTCGACGCCTTGCCTTACTTGTTCACCGAAGGGGAACACAACATGAAATGGTTTTCGAGTTCATCCATTATCGCGGCGGTAACCTATGTCCTGTCTGCCGCCGCCTCCGGGCAAAATGTGCCCGAGCCGCTTATCTCTATCTCTGCACCCCAGCAAAACGGCACTTATCAGAATGACCCCGTGCGCATCACTGTGCATTTCAGCGCTGACGCGGATGCGGGCACATTGGAGGCCCGTCTGAATGGCGCCGATATTACGAAATACTTCGAACCGGGCGCCTGCGCCAGCGCGGGCGGTTGTGACAAGAGCGCCGAAGTCTTGCCTACGGACCTGGCGACGGGTGACAATCTTTTCACTGCCGATGTACAGGGAGCGAATCAATCGGCCGGGACGGCGCGGACCAAATTCGAGTACCAGACGGCCGGTTTCAACGGCGAACCGATCCGGAAAATGATTCCCGCCGTCGCGGTGCAAAGTGTGGACTTGGTCTCGTGGCAGAGCGATCCGAGGGATATCAACAACTATCAGATCGTGGTCGGTCCTGGTCCCGGATTTCCCCGCCGCACCTATTCGCCCACCGGGCTGGGATGCAACGTCGGGGTAGGGATTAACTCGATGCAGATCCTCGTGCTAGGCCGCAAATCACTCGATCCGGACAAGACCGTTGCCAGCGACACGAGTCACCCCGGCCAGGCGTGTTTGACAAACTCGGGAAGCATAGCCGGCTTTCTCAAATCTCTTCCGGCTGGCGACGTTGTGATTGCGCATTCGTTCACCGGTATGGTCCGAGGATTGGACACAACAGCCATCGGTGGTTCCACGTTTCCGACGATAACCGGCCTCCCGCAGCCTTACTACTACAGTGTCATCGGCGTAGCCGGTGCGAAACCTGGCACGGCGTATGAAAGCTACGATCCGGTGTATCACCAGAGCATCTCGGACTTAAACCCACTCAAAGGCTCCTTGATGCTGACTTTTGGTCAAGATTACTTCTTTGTTCCATCTCAATATCGCGCCATTCAGGTCATCCCCAACGACCCGGCATATCCCGGAAATCGAACCTCCACGGTGATGATGCCCGGTGCGGACTTTCATGGAACACTGCCCAACGGGGCAAACGGAGGCTTCCTGCTGGTGGTCATTGATCGCATGGTTGGAAATGTGCAACTTAAGGATGTATTTGCAACCAATAGTTCAGACCCGAATGGAGCGCGTAATGCTCTGCGGGAACTGGGGTGGATCATCACCCAACAACCGCTGAATCATCTGATCATTCTCACTACAATCGGCGTCCCGTTTGCCTCCCCGAACCAGGTGAGTGTGGATTTCTTTACGGCTATTAGCGCCCTCGGTGGTAACGGCTATATGATGCCGAAACTGGTTCCCGCCTCTTCCGGACAGCCGCCTACCTACACGCTGATCAATAGTATGGATTCTGAGTATCGCAATGGACACCAGTTGGTAGAGAACTCCTCACTCTGGAGTGATCAAAAGGAAACCGGTGAAATCTCCGGATTCATGAAGCGCGACCGCAAGAACTCCTGGTTCGTCGACGTTGCACTCACGGACCAGCCCAATCTCGGATCGCCGGCCTTGTTTACTCAAGAGTGGGAGCAGGTTGCCTTCGAGCAGGCTCAGGACTGGCCGCAATGGACGCCGGGACAACAGCTCGCCTATCAAGACCTGACATCTTCGGCAAGCTACGAAAGGTGGATTGGCTCGGCACTTGGATGCGGCACATCCTGTCAGCCCATCCGCGCCTATTACGACGGGGGCATCGGATCCTCAGGGCAGGCTCCACCAGTGACAAGCATTAGCTACGACAACATTCAGTACAACGGAAATCCCAACTACACGGCGGCTGATCTCCAGGCAGTTACCCAGCAGTTGGCGAAGGAAGAGGGTTATTTGAGAAATGTCTATGCCCTTTACGGGCAGTTCAGGCAACTGACCACTGAAACAAGCAGCAACGTTTCAGTCCAGCTTTCTCTTGTGGCCCAGCAGATCCAATCGAGCATTCCAGACAATAACTCGACACTGGTCCTCGATGGGCTGTCGACGGCATCGGCAGCCACTGCGGTGCTAAGTTTGCTACCCGGGGCCGGTGCAGGCTTCGCCGCGGTGAGCACCGTATTGGGCTCGCTGAGTGTTCTCGGCCTTATTGCCACGACCGATGAAGTGGCGCACGATGGATACGAAGTCACCCTGAATGACCTGGCGCAAAAGACCAGCACAATCGGGACGACTATGGCTAACTCCACGGACGTCATGTTTACTGCCATTGTCAACGACTGGGGCAAATTGCAGACCATCGGCTTCGGGTATGGGTCTCACACCGCTCCCTGGTATTTCTGTCCGAGTTGCAAAGATTACCCGGCGCCACGGACCGCATTGCCTGCGATCGCTTGGGGAGCGAAGCGAATGTTTTATCAGCAACTGCTTGGTAAGGTGTTTCGGCTGGACGTTTTCTTTCAACAACCCGCTGCGAATCCTACCCAAGTCGGGAGCTTCTTCGATAAACCGTATACCGCCAGTGCTTGCCATAGCTACTACTACACTTCGCCGCAGGATTCGTGGCTGCTGTATCCCAGCTTTAACCCGACCGTGAATAACGCTTTGGATATGTTTATCATCACGGCGATCAAGAAAACAAAGCCGTCGGAGTGGGGGATGGATCTGTCTTTCCCATCGCAGTCGTTGCTCGACGATCTGTTCATGGCGCCGGAGAAAGAACGCGTGC
>Ga0187851_10001350_pt1 | contig 23635 bp, 8 predicted proteins | sample June2016WEW_6_10_FD_132997 | JGI IMG/M metagenome (GOLD analysis project Ga0187851, IMG submission 132997) | Peatland microbial communities from SPRUCE experiment site at the Marcell Experimental Forest, Minnesota, USA - June2016WEW_6_10 | ecosystem: Environmental > Terrestrial > Soil > Wetlands...
CAGCGCGGCCTCGTCGAGCGGAATATCGCCGACCGGGTGGACCCAGCGGCGGTCGACGACGATCTTCTCGCTCAGGCCGCCACACCTCGGTACGAATTGCTGTCGAGCCGAACGAGGCTCCATATTCTAAAGTTCGGGCATTGGTAATGATGCCGCCATATACGGGCCGCGTGACGTTACGGCTCACGAGCTAGTGCCGCGTGAGGTAACGTTCGCCCCGCTTCCAGCCGCCGTCGGTCCCGAGCCCGGCCACTACGATGGACCATTGATGTTGCGGGAACACAATGCCAGGAATTTAAGGGGGGTTATCTGGGTGTTGTGCGGGTTGTTTGGCCTGGCCAGCGATGGTTCGTGTGGGCTGGGCTGGTCTGGGCTGGTGATGGTGGTGGTGTAGCTGCCGTGCTGTGATATGGGGCCGGGCTGGTCATGTTCACGACCAGTGCGCTGTACCACCGGGGCCGGTGGGGCAGTACTGCCAGCAGCCGTCTGCGGCGCGCTGACCACCGCAACATCTACCTGCTGATCGCCGGTACCTTCACCCCGCTCGTGGTCCTGGGGCTCGGCGGCTTCGCCCGCACGGCGCTGTTGTGGGAGGTCTGGACAGCTGCCGCCGTGGGGGTTGGCGCCCAGTGGCTGTGGCCGGCCGCGCCGCGCATCTTCTACACCGTCTTGTACGTCGTTACCGGCTGGTCGCTAGCCCCGGCCTTCGGTGAGCTCCTGGCCCGCTCCGGGGCGGCCGTGTTTATCCTCACCATCGCCGGCGGGCTGCTGTATACCACCGGCGCGGTGGTGTACGCCGCTAAGCGGCCCGACCCGGCGCCGGCCTGGTTCGGCTTCCACGAGGTCTTCCACTCCTGCACCGTCGCCGCCTGGACATGCCAGTACATCGCCGTCAGCCTGCTGACCTACCGCCAGCGCTAGACACCACAAGGGAGAAAGGAGAACGTCATGGATGCGGACGTGATCATCGTCGGTGCGGGCCTGGCCGGCCTGGCCGCCGCCCACGAGCAGCGCCGCCTGGGCGTGCACGACTCGCTGGAGCTGGCCTGGAACGACTGGCAGGGCAGCGCCCGGCTCGACCGGCTCGACGACGAGGACGCCTGGGCGGTCCGCTGGGCCCGCATCTATGTCGAGTTCGCCGCCGGGGAGAAACGCGCCTGGCTCGACAGCCCGGCGCGCAATGAGCCTGTAGGAGCTCATGCGCTACCGCCGACTCCGAAGGGCCATGAAACCTTCATCTCCCGCACAGCACCGCATCAAGGACTTGCTCCTACATCAGGTCCTTCTTGCGTTCAGGACAGACTTCGGCACCCACAGCCTTGACTGTGATCTTTGGCCGCGGCGGGCATATCGGTAAGCAAACCGTATCCAGCAAGCAAGGGTCCCAGGTGTATCTTGTGGCGGCGCAGTTGCTCTGTACGGTAGTGGTCCGGATCGGCTGGGCCCGAGCCGCTTCGGCGGCTGTCCTAACGAACGTCCGCTCCTTAGGAGATGCGATGACCCCGGGCCGGGTATCCAAGGGCACCTTAAGCCTACAACTCAGAATACTCAAGTTACTCTCCGCCCGGCGCTCGTTAACGAGAGCTACGACCCCAACGATGGCTCGCTGACTGTCAGCGGCGGGTTCTTCACGGATGGCGGTACCGTCGAAATCGTTTACAACTGGGGCGGTGGCCAGTATCAGCAGATCACCGTGCCAGGCAATGTGAGCGGGACTGAGCCCAGGCTGCTACTCCCCCGCGCATTTTATGCTGATTTTCCTTTACTAAAGGAGAGCTCTTAATGGGTGCTGTCCAGGTCCAGTCCAACGTCGAAACCGCTGCGGGCAACAACGTTGCCGGGCGGGACCGTGCCGAGCAAGAGCGTGCCCAAGTCAGAAATGTCTATGAGACCATCGCGGATGAGTACGACGACAGAATCCCGGGGAACGGAGTCGTCGACGAGCTATTCACCGATTCGGAGGCGAATTTCCTGCTCGGCAAGGTCCGGCCCGTCGACGATGTCCTCGATATGGGATGTGGCACCGGGCGGTTCACTGTCCCCCTGGCCAGCCGGGCCAAGACAGTGTCAGGCCTGGACATGTCACCCATGATGCTCGCCGAAGCGCGCAAGAAGCTCGCGGACGGCGGCCTTGAGGCAGATCTGCGCGAGGGAGACATGGCCAGCCTGCCCTTCAACGACGCCAGTTTCGATGTCGTGGTCAGCATGCTCGCCCTCATGCACATACCGCGGCAGGACAGGCAGCAGGTCTTCCATGAGGTGGCCCGGGTGCTGCGGCCCGGGGGGCGGCTGCTGATCGGGGTCAAGAACTCGGTGTTCGAGCGGATGTGCGGTGGCGACAGGTTCGCGACGATCGACATCACCGATGTCGAGTCCGAGGAGCTGATCTTCACCCAGACCCGCGGCGGCGAGGACATGGTGGCCCCCTGGCACAGCTTCAGCCCCGACGAGCTGACCTCGCTGAGCGCGGTCGCCGGGCTCACCCTGGTGCACCTGCGGGGGAATTCCCCGATCTCCGCCTGGCTCGCCGACGCGGTGCTCGCGGACACCGGCGTGCGCTCGGCCGTGCGGCGGATCGAGGCCGTGCTGGCTGACATCCCGCCGTTCAGCCATCTCGGGTACCACCTGCTGGCCGAGGCGGTCAAACCCAACCTGTAGCCGATGCCGCATCCGTTTCGCCTGGAGGACGCATGACGGCTGACGGCAGGGAGAGCAAGACAGTCAGGGAGCAACTAGCCGGGCTTGGCGCGGCCCGGCTCAGCCGGGCCGAGGTATTCCCGCTGTCCTCGCCGCAGCAACGGCTGTGGCTGGCCGATCAGGCGCTTCCCGGGCAGCCCGCCTATCACCTCGTTCGGGTGATCGAGCTGGATGGCTTCCTGGACGTCAGGGCGCTGCGTGCGGCGTTCGGTGAGATCGTGTCCAGGCACGGGGCACTGCGCACATCGGTGCTGGTGATCGGCGGGCAGCCAGTGCAGCGGGTAGCCAAGCCGACCGCGGTGGAGTTGCCCGTGATCGACACGACAGAGGACACCGCGCCGGACCTCGCGAGCACGGCGGCCCGGCGGCCACTGGACGTAGCGCGCGGGCCGTTGTGGCGGGCTGAGCTGCACCGGCTCGGCCCGCGGCGGCACCGCCTGGTGCTGGTCGTGCACCACATCATCGCCGACGCCGCGACGATCGCCCTGCTGCTATCCGAGCTGGCCGCCGCCTACCGGGCCTGCCGCGAAGGGCGGGCTGTTGAGCTGCCTCCTGCCGTGGACTACCGGGATTACGTGCGGTGGGAGCGGTCCTTCGCCAGGGATCCCGACTGCGCCAGGCAGCTTGAGTACTGGCAGGGCCAGCTCACCGGAACCGGCCCGCTCGGCCTGCCGGCCGACTGGCCGCGACCGACGACGCCGCGGCGGCCAGGGGACAGGGCGGCACTGGTGATCCCGGCTCAGCAGGCCGACGCGCTGCGCGCGGCAGCCCGCTCCCAGCAGGCCACGCTGGCCCAGCTCATGCTGGCCGTGTACGCGGCCGTGCTGCACCGCTACAGCGGCCGGGATGACTTCACCATCGGCATGCCGGTCAGCCTCCGCCGCGAGCCGCGGTGGGCCCGCAGCGCCGGACTGTACCTCGCCACCCTGCCGATCCGCGTCAGCATCGCGGGCAACCCGCCGTTCACCCGGCTGCTGGGTCAGGTGCGCGGCACCGTGCTCGGCGCCCTCGGCGCCGCCGACGTGCCCCTCGAGCACGCGGTTGATGCCGCGGGCCCGCTCTACGACGTGACCTTCGGCATGGTCCAGGACCAGGTGTCCGCCTTGGACCTGCCCGGACTCACCACCCGGATGAGGCGCGTGTACAGCGGGCGGGCCAAGTTCGACCTGCACTTCGAGATCGCCGACCCGGGCCCGGGCGGCGACCTGGACGCCATCCTCGAATACGACGCCGAGCTGTTCAGCAAGGAAACCGCGGGCCGCCTGGCCGACAGCCTGGCGGCCGCGTTCCGGGCGGTCACCGCCGTCCCCGGCCAGCGCATCGGCTCTATTCCGCTGTGGGCTGACCCGCCTGGCGCCCAGGCCGCCGGCCCGGCTGAGCCGGCCGGGCCGCGGGTCGAAAGGTTGTTCACGGAGATGGCCAGCGCCGCGCCCGACCACGTCGCGGTGGTCGATGCGGCGGATGGCCGTGAGCTGACCTATGCCGGACTGGCCGCCCGGGCCGCCGCCGTGGCCGAGGTGCTCACCGCCCGCGGCGTCCGCCGCGGCGACTTCGTCGGCGTCTCGCTTCAGCGCTCGCCCGACATGATCATCGCCGTGCTCGGCGTACTCATGGCGGGCGCCGCCTACGTCCCGCTTGACGCCAGCTACCCGGCCGCGCAGCTCACCGGGATGATCAGCCGCCCGGGCGTAAAGCTGATCGTCGGCGACCCGCTGCCGGGCCAGCGGGTGCCCACGATCCCGTTGCCCGCGGGCCCGGCCGCCGCGAGTCCCGCCGCCGTCGCGGGAGAAGGCGGCGATCCCGCCTACGTCATGTTCACCTCCGGCTCCACTGGGGCACCCAAGGCGGTCGTCGTGCCGCACCGCGCGATCGTTCGGCTGGTCCGCGGGGCCAGCTTCGCCACGATGACCGCGGCCGAGCGCTGGCTGCACGCGGCGGCACCCGCCTTTGACGCCGCCACGCTGGAGCTGTGGGCGCCGCTGCTCAACGGCGGCACGGTGGTCGTGCTGGCGGGCATGCCGGGCGTGGCCAGGATCGGCGAGGCGATCCGCCGTCACCAGGTCACCTCCGCCTTCCTGACCACCGGGTTGTTCAACCTGGTGGTGGACACAGACGTGGAGGTACTGCGCCCGCTGCGCGAGCTGGTCTTCGGTGGCGAGGCCGCGTCACCCGACCACATGCGACGGGCGCTGGCCGTCGTCGGCACGGTCGTCAATGGCTACGGCCCGACCGAGAACACCACGTTCACCGCCTGCCACCGGCTGAGCGACCCAGCCGAGGTGACCGTGCCGCTCCCGCTCGGCCAGCCCATCCGCGGTACCTCGGTGCACATCGTGGACGACTACGGCAACCCGGTGCCGGACGGGGTCACCGGCGAGATCCTGGCCGGTGGCCAGGGGCTGGCCATCGGCTACGCCGCGGCGCCGGGCCTGACCGCGGAACGGTTCGTGCCCAGCCCGTCCGGCCCGCCGGGCGCCCGGCTGTACCGCACCGGAGACTACGGCAGGATCGGCCCGGACGGCGCGGTGGAGTTCATGGGTCGGCGCGACGATCAGGTGAAGGTCAGGGGATTCCGGATCGAACTTGGCACGGTCGAGCAGGCCGTGCTCACCCACCCTGATGTGGTGCAGGCGGTGGTCAGCGCGTACGCCGACCCGTCCGGGGACCGGCGGCTGGTCGGCTACGTGGTGGGCAGCGCCGACGGGCCCGCGCTGTCCCGCTATCTGGCCGACCTCCTGCCGTCCTACATGATCCCCGGCCAGTGGATCTCGCTGCCCGCGCTTCCGCTCGGCCCCACCGGCAAGGTCAACCGGCGCGCGCTGCCCGAACCCCAGGCCAGCTCGCTGCGGCCGGCCCGGCCTAGCACCGTCATCGAGGAACTGCTCGTCGCCTGGTACGCCGAGTTCCTCGGGCTGGCTGACGTCACCCCGGAGACCGACTTCTTCGCCGTCGGCGGGCACAGCCTGCTCGCCTCGAGGCTGGCCGCGCGGATCCGCGCTGTGCTCGCCGTGGACGTGCCGCTGACCACGGTGTTCAACCGCCCGCGGCTGGCCGACCTGGCCGCGGCGGTGGCCGGGCTCGAGCGGACCGATGTGCCGCCGCTGCGCCCTGGCGCCGACCGGCCGTGGCTGCCGCTGTCGTACGCGCAGGAACGGATGTGGTTCCTCCAGCGGTATTCGCCTGCCAGCGCGCAATACCACATCCCCCTGGCAATCGACCTGACCGGCGACCTCGACCAGGCCGCGCTGGCGGCCGCCGTCCAGGCGGTGGCCGACCGGCACCCGATGCTGCGCGCTACCTTCGGCGAGCAGGACGGCGAGCCCGGCCAGAGCATCCTTCCGGCAGGCACTCCGGTCCCCGTTCCCGTGACGGACCTGACCGGGCTGGAACCCGGGCTCCGCCCGGCCGCGCTCAGCCAGCTCGAGGCGGCGGTCTTCACCGAGCCGTTCGACCTGGCCGTGGCGCCGCCGCTCCGGGCCGCCCTGGTCCGGACCGGCGCCCGCGTCCACCGGCTGCTGCTGGTCGTGCACCACCTGGTGGCGGACGGCTGGAGCCTTCCGCTGATCTACCGTGACCTGGCCGCTGCCTATGCCGGCCCGCTGCCGCCGGCCCAGGACCTGAGCTACGGGGACTTCGCGGTCTGGCAGCGTGCCATGCTGGACGGCCCCGCGACCGGCCGGCTCACCCGCTACTGGCGGCAGCAGCTGGCCGACGCGCCCGCCCGGCTTGAACTTGACGGTGACCTGGCCGCCCCGGCGGGCAGCGCGGCCGAGGGAGCCGGCGGGATCTGCCGTTTCTCCGTACCCGCCGAGGTGGCGGCCCGGCTCAGGGCGACAGCCAGGCAGGCAGGCGCGACACCGTTTCCCGTCCTGCTCGCGGCCTTCGCCGTCCTGCTGTCCCGGCACACGTCACAGCGGGATCTGGTCATAGGCACCCCAGTGGCCGGGCGGGGCGATGCCGCGCTGAACGACATCGTCGGGCTGTTCCTCAACACGCTCCCGTTGCGGATCGACGCGGCCGGCGAGCCCGCCTTCACTGAGCTGATCAGCCGGGCCCGGGAGACTGTCGTGGCCGGCCTCGAGCACGCCGAGCTGCCGTTCGAGCGCATCATGGAACTCACCAACCTGCCCAGGGCACGCGGCCACCAACCGCTGGTGCGGGTCCTGTTCGCGCTTCAGCCCGCCCCGGGCAACGCGTTCGCCCTGGGGGAGGTGAGCGCCGAGGTAAGGCCCGCGCACCACGGCACCGCCAAGTTCGATATCACGATGTCACTGTTCGATCACGGCGAGCGGTTCGCCGGGTTCCTTGAGTACCGCGCCGACCGGTTCAGCCCGGCCTTCGCGACCGCGCTGGCCGCCGAGTTCACTAGCCTGCTGGCCAGCCTCACCAGCGACCCCGCACAGCGGGTCGGTGCTCCGGCGGTGACTCCGCGGCCGGGGGCGGGGCCAGCCCGGCCGGAAGCAGGCTCCGACGCCGACGCCGACGCCGACGGGCTGGACGCGACCGCCGCGACCGGGCCGCTGGCCGACATCGGGCGGCTGTGGGAGGACCTGCTCGGCGCGCCCGCCGAGCCTGACACGAACTTCTTCGCCGCCGGCGGCCACAGCCTCACCGCGATGCGGATGATCGCCAGGCTCCGCGGCACGCTCGGCCGTGACGTGCCCTTGCGCGACCTGTTCGACCACCCCACCCTGGCGGATTTCACCGCCGCGGCCGCGGCCGCGCCGCCGGTCACGGCGCGGCCGGCGCTGCGCTCGCGGCCGGGCCCAGGGCCCGCACCGCTCACCGCCCAGCAGGCCAGGCACTGGGTGCTCTACCAGCTCGACCCGGACTCACCGGCGCAGAACGTGCCTATGGTGTGGCGGCTTCGCGGGCCACTAGACGTGGCGTCGCTGCGCCAGGCGCTCACCCTGGTCGCCGTCCGCCAGGCCGTGCTGCGCACGACGTTCGAGGTCATCGACGGCGTCCCGGTCCAGCGGGTCGGCCCGCCTGCCGCCGTCGCCCTGCCGGTCACCGACGCGACCGCCACCACGCTGGATGACGCGCTGCGCCGCGAGGCAGAGCAGCCGTTCGACCTGACCGTGGCGCCGCCGTGGCGGGCCAGCCTGCTCCGGCTCGCCGTCGGCGACCACTACCTGCTGCTCACCTTGCATCACATCATCTGCGACGGCTGGTCGATGCCTGTCCTGCTTGCGGAGCTCTCCGCCTGCTACGGCGGGAGCGAAGCCGGGCTACCCCCGTTGCACGTGCAGTACACCGACTATGCGGTCTGGCAGCGGGACCGGCAGCGCGACAGCTCCCCCTCCGCATACTGGGCCGGCCAGCTCACTGGCCTGCCCGACCTGGACCTGCCGACCGACCGGCCGCGGCCGGCCAGGCCGAGCCACCACAGCGGCGAGATCGAGATCAATCTGGACCGTGCCCGCAGGGACCGGCTGGAATCGCTGGCCACCGCCGAGGGAGGCACCTTGTTCACGGCCCTGCTCGCCGTGTTCGCCACCCTGCTCGGCAGGTACTCGGGCCAGCGGGATTTCGCGGTCGGCACCTTCCACGCCAACCGTGACGAGGCGGCCACGCAACGGCTGATCGGCTACTTCGTCAACAACCTCGCGCTGCGCTGTGACCTGGCGGGCCGCCCTACCTGGCGCAGCCTCATCGGCAGCCTGCGCGAGCGCGTCGTCGGCGCCTACGCCCATGCGGACACCCCCTTCGAGCAGGTCATCAGGGATCTGAGGATAGAGCGGGACGCCCGCCAGACCCCGCTGTTCCAGGCCATGCTCGTGTTGCAGAACCTGCCCGCCGTGCCCGCCCGCATCGGTCCCCTTGAGCTCACCGTGGTCCGGCGCCCCTACGAGCGTGCCGACTTCGACCTCACCCTGTGGCTGCGCGAAGACGGCGCCGGCGGCCTGGCTGGCGGCCTCATCTACGACGCCGACATCTTCACCGCCCAGACCACCGCCCGCCTGGCCGACCTCTTCGGCGCCCTGCTGGACGCATGCATAGCCGCCCCCGATGGTCTGATCACCGCCGCCGCCCGCCCGCCCGTGACCGCCTCGGCCAAGGCCAAGGCGACCCCGCGTCCCACGCTGGCGGCCCGGTTCGCCGCCAAGGCCGCCGCCACTCCCGGCTCGACAGCGGTCATCTGGCTCACCGGCCAAGCTGGATCGGCCGCAATGACCTACGCGGAGCTGGCCGCCGCCGCCGCCCGCCTGGCCGCCACTCTGCGGGCCCGTGGTGCGGGGCCGGAGTCCCGGATAGCCGTCTTCCTGCCCCGTTCCCCCGCCGCGGTGATCGCGTTCCTGGCGGTAGCCCAGTCAGGGGCCGCCTACGTGCCGCTGGACCCAGGCTATCCCGCCCAGCGCATCCGCGGCCTGCTGGCCGACGCCCACGCCACCTGGGTTATCACCACCCCGGCACTACGCGGCCGGCTCCCCGCTCAGGGCGCCGGAATCATCGAGGTTACCGACTTCCCGGCTCCTGCCACGGAACCGCCGGACACGGCGTCCGTACCCGTGCCCCCGCCCGGCTCCCTCGCCTACGTCATCTTCACCTCAGGCTCCACCGGCCGCCCTAAGCCAGTCGAAGTCAGCAACGAGAACCTGTCCGCCTACCTCGACTCGATCATCACCGCCCTTGACCTCCGGCCCGCCGACCGTGTCCTCGCGTTCGCCGCGACGACCTTCGACGCGACAACCGAGGAGCTGTACCCGGCCTTGCTATCCGGCGCCTCCGTTGCTCTGCGGCCGGACGAGGTGCGCGTACCCGACGCGGCCTTCGACGAGCTGCTGGCAGCCACCCGCCCGACCGTGCTGAGCCTGCCGGTCACGTTCTGGCACGCATGGGTCGACCGGTTCGCTCGCGAAGGCGGCCAGGTGCCCGATCACGTGCGGATGCTGCTGCTCAACGCCGAGGAACCCTCGGTGCACCGTTACCGGCAGTGGTGCGCCGCGGGCGGCGCGAGGGTCAGGTTCGTCAACACTTACGGGCCGACGGAGGCCACCGTGACCGCCAGCCTGTACGAACCAGGCCCAGCGGCGACCGCGCACGAGCTGTGGGGCAGGTTCCCGATCGGCACCGTCCTGGACGGCATGACCGCGCACGTGCTTGACCCGTCCGGCTGGCCGGTGCCCGAGGGTGCCGTCGGCGAGCTATGCCTAGGCGGCCCGGCGGTCACCCGCGGATACGGCGGCCAGCCTGGCCTGACCGCCGCCGCCTACTGGCCGGATCCGTGGGCCGCTGAGCCTGGTGGTCGGCTGTACCGCACCGGAGACCTGGCCCGGCGGCTCAGCGACGGCACCTTGCTGCTGCTCGGGCGGGCTGACCGTCAGGTGAAGATCCGCGGGCACCGGGTGGAGCCTGGCGAGGTGGAGGCATCCCTGCTCGGGCATCCGGCGGTGACCCAGGCCGCCGTGCTCACCGCCGACGACGGTGAGCTGCGGCGACTGGTAGGCTACGTCGCCACCGCCGACCCGGCGCTGACCGAGGAGCGGCTGCGCGGTTATCTCGCCGCGCGGCTGCCGCACTACATGATCCCGGCCCGGCTGCCGGTCTTGCCTGACCTCCCGCTCACCCCCAACCGGAAGGTGGACCGGCAGTCGCTGGCCGAGCGGCTGCCCGGCGACCTGGCGGCCGGGCTGCCCGGTGACGGCCAGGCGGCCGCGCCCCCGGCCACTGCGACGCAGCAGCGGCTGCACGGCATCTGGTGCGCGGTGCTTAGCCGGTCAGCGGTAAGCGTGCACGACAACTTCTTCGGCATCGGCGGCGACTCCATCCGCGGGCTGCAAATCGTGACCAAGGCCAGGGAAGCCGGCCTGGACCTGACCGTCGGGGACCTGTTCGACAGGCAGACGATCGCGGGACTGGCCGAGCTGGCCGACACCAGGCCGCTGGCGGACGCCGCGCGGCCTGAGGCCGGCGCGGCCGCCGGGCGAACCGAGACCGCCGCGGGCGCCCCGGCGACCGGCCTCACTGACGTCCAGCTGCGCGATGCGCTGGCCAGGCTCAGGAAAGGCTGACCGATGGCGATCGTCGATGCGTACGGCCTGACCCCGGCCCAGGCCGGCATCCTGTTCCATGCCGCCGCCGACCCGACCAGTGACGCGTACCTCAACCACCTGGAGTTCGAGGTGGCGGGCCCGCTGGACATCGACGCCTTCACTGCGGCGTTCGGCTGGGTGGTGAGTCGGCACGCCGTGCTGCGCAGCGGGTTCCACTGGGCCGAGGCGGACGAGCCGCTGCAAGTGGTGCACGACGAGGCCCCCTGGCAGCCCGCGGTGCACGATCTACGGCACCTGGCGGGCCCGGCCCAGCACGCCGCCCTGCGTGCCCTGCTCGACGCGCGCCAGGCCGAGCCGATGAGCCTCACCGCGCCGCCGCTGATGCGGCTGACCCTGGTGCGGCTGGACGACCACCGTACGGCCGGCCTGTGGAGCTATCACCACCTCGTGCTCGACGGCTGGAGCCTGGCTAACGTCTACGCCGACCTGATGCACAGGTACCGGGAAGGCCGGGCCTATGACCCGCCCGCACCGGCGCCGTTCCGTTCGCACCTGGCATGGCTGCATGCGGCGCCGGCTGGGGCCGCGGGCGACTACTGGTCGTCCGAGCTGGACGGCGCGGCCTTCACCCAGCTCGCCGTGGTGCGGCCGCCCGGCGGCGAAGGCTACGGCCGCCGCACCGTGACCGCGGATACCGAGACGATCGCAGGACTGGCCCGCGGCGCAAGGGTCACCCCCGGCGTGGTCCTCCACGCCGCCTGGGCACTGGTGCTGGCCAGGTACGCGGGCACCGGCGACGTGGTGTTCGGCACGGTGGTATCCGGGCGCTCGACGGCGGTGACCGGCGCCGAGCGGATGGTCGGCATGTTCATCAACACCTTGCCGGTGCGGGTGCGCGTCGACCGGCACCGCCAGGTCGGCGATTTCCTCCGCGACCAGCTGGCCGCTCAGGCCGCCAGGGAGCCGCACGAGCACGTTCCGCTGGTGGAGATCGTGCGGCAGGCGGGCCTGCCGCCCGGCGAGGAGCTGTTCGCCACCCTGCTGGCCGTCGAGAACTTCCCGGTCAGCATCGACCCGGTGGCCCTCGGCGAGGGCGTCACCATCAGGTTGTCGCACGCGGTGGAACACACCCACTACCCGCTGACCGTCACCGTCCTGCCCGGCCTGGTCACCACGATCGAGGCCGAGTACCGCGCGGGCGACTTCGACGGCGAGATCGTCGCGGCGATGCTCGACAGCCTCGTGCACACAGTCGGTGAGCTGGCCGCCGGGCTGGACCGCCGGCTCGGGCAGCTCGCCCCGCTGTCGCCAGGGCAGGCCCACGCCATCGCCGCCCGCAGTGACGGCGGCCCGGCCGGGCCGCCGGGCGCCGACGTGGTGGATGTCTTCCTGGCCCAGGCCGCCGTGACCCCGCGGGCCCCGGCAGTGATCGATCAAAACGGCGACACGATGAGTTACGCCGAACTCGATGCGCAGTCCGCGGCGCTGGCCCGCTGGCTGCGCGAGCGCGGCATCGGCCCGGGCGGGACGGTGGCCTTCCAGCTCAGCCGCACCGCCCGGCTGGCCGTGGCCATGCTCGGCATCCTGCGCTCGGGCGCCAGCTACCTGCCGATCGACCAGGACTCCCCGGCCCAGCGCGTGCGGACCGTGCTGGCCGAGTCACGGGCCGCCCTGTTCCTCGACGACGGGCTCCTCGACGACGGGCAGCTCGATCAGGTCCCGCCCGGCCGGGCACTCACCCAGCCCGCCGCCTGGCCCAGGTCCGCACCCGCCTACATGATCTTTACCTCGGGATCGACCGGCACCCCGAAGGGCGTGCTGGTATCCAGGGGCGCGCTCGCCGATCATATCCAGACGATCGTCGCCGCCTACGCGATGACCAGCGAAGACCGGATGCTCCAGATCGCCAGTCCCGCCTTCGATCTGGCTGCGGAGGAGTTCTTTCCTGCCTGGGCGGCCGGCGCCGCCGTCGTCCTGGCCCCGGGCCAGCTGCCCGGCACCGTGGCCGACTTCGCTGCGTTCCTGACCAGGAGCGGGGTGACGATGGTCAACATGGCCGCCGCCTACTGGCATCAGTGGGTGGCCGAGCTGACCAGGCTCGCGCTGCCGCCGCAGCTGCGGCTGGCCTCGGTGGGCGCCGAGCCGATCTGGCGCGCCGAGACCAGGCAGTGGCTCCGCCACGCCGACCGGGTCCGGTTCTTCAACGCTTACGGCGTCACCGAGGCGACGATCACCACGACGCTGTACGAGGCCGCCGAGCCGCTGCCCGGCACCAAGATGCTGCCGATCGGCCGCCCGCTGCCCGGCATGTCCGTTCACCTGCTCGACCGGCACGGCGATCCGGTGCCGGCGGGGGTCATCGGCGAGCTGTACATCGGCGGTACCGGGGTCGCCATCGGCTATGCCGGGCGTCCCGCGGCCACCGCCGAGCGGTTCGTCCCGGCTGCGCTCGGCGCGCCGGGCGCCCGCTGGTACCGCACCGGCGACCTGGGCTACTGGCTCGGCGACGGTTCCCTCGTGCTGACCGGGCGCGCCGACAACCAGGTGAAGATCCGCGGCCACCGGGTCGAGCCCGCCGAAGTCGAGGCGGTGATCGCCGGCCATCCGGCGGTGACCGCGGTCGCCGTCAGCGCCTACGCCGATCAGGGCGAGCCCGCGCTGGCCGCGTACGTGGTCACGGACGCGATGGACGCCGTCCGGGCCGACAGCGAAGCGGCCCTGGCCAGCTACCTGCGGCCGGCCGTCTGGATCCGGCTCGACGCCATGCCCATGCTGGCCAGCGGCAAGATCGACCGGATGGCCTTGCCCGTACCCGCTGCGGCAGCCGGCGCCACCCCGGTCGCCGCGGCCGGCGCGCCGGCCACGGCCACCCAGGACTGGGTGGCCGACACCTGGCGGGACGTGCTCGGCGTGCCCGCGCCGGGCCGCGCCGACCGTTTCTTTCACCTGGGCGGGCACTCGCTCACCGCCACCCAGGTGGTGGCCAGGGCACGCCGCGCCTTCTCCATCGATCTGCCGCTGCGCAGCCTGATCAGCAACCCGGCGCTGGCCGAATTCGCCCGCGCTATCGACGCCGCCAGACGCGGCGAAGGGGAGGCATCCCCGCCGCTGCTGCCGCTCGAGGCGGGCGCGCAGCCGCCGCTGTCCTACACCCAGGAACGGCTGTGGTTCCTCGACCGGCTGGAAGGCGGCGGGATCGGCTACAACGTCACGGCCGCCTGGCGGCTGGACGGCCCGCTGTCGGTGCCGCGGCTGCGCGGCGCGCTGGCTGCGGTGGTCGGCAGGCACGCGGTGCTGCGGACCAGCTATCCCGACCGGGCCGGTGTCCCGATGGTCCGGCGGCGCGACCGAGTGCCGGTAGACGTCCGGGTCCAGCGCTGCCCGGACGAGCCGGCCGCCATCCAGGCCGCACTGACCGCCGAGGCGCACCGCCCGTTCGACCTGGCCGAAGGCCCGCTGTTCCGGTTCGTGCTGCTGCGACTGGCTCCCGAGGCGCACGTGCTCGTGGTGAACGTGCACCACATCGTGTTCGACGGCTGGTCGCACGCGATCCTGATGACCGAGCTCGCCGCCTGCTACGACGCTCCCGGCGAAGCCGCGCTGCCCGATCTCGCCGCGCAGTACCACGACTTCGCCGCCTGGCAGCGCGCCTGGCTCAGCGGCGACCGGCTGGCCGGGCTGCTCGATTACTGGAAGCACGCGCTGGACGGGCCGCCGCCCACGCTGGCGCTCCCCACCACGTGGCCGCGGAGCACGCCGCCGCGTTACCGCGGCGGCCAGCATCACTTCACCGTGGCCCGGCCGGTCCACGCCGCCGCCAGGGCGCTGGCCAGGGACACCGACGCGACCCTGTTCGTGGTGCTGCTCGCCGCCTTCGCCGCCCTGCTGGCGCGCTGCACCGGCCAGGACGACCTGGTAATCGGCACCCCGGTCGCCGGGCGGCTGCTGCCCGAGACCGAGGGCCTGATCGGCTGCTTTTTCAACACGCTCGCGCTGCGCGCCCAGATCACGCCGGGGATGACCTTCCGCGAGCTCGCCACGGCGGTCAAGCAGACCGCATACGCGGCCTACGACCATCAGGAAGCCCCGTTCGAGAAAGTCGTCGAGGCGGTCGGCGTCGCCAGGGAGCTTGATCAGCAGCCGCTGGCCCAGGTCATGTTCGTGTTCCAGAACATCCCATACCGGCCGCTGCGGCTCGGCGACCTGACCGCGACCACGCTGACCATGCCCGAGCCGGCCAAGCTCGACCTTATCCTCACCATGGCCGAGGAGAACGGCGAGCTAGTCGCCTTGTGGGAGTACAACGCCGCGCTGTTCGACCAGGCCGCCATCACCGGGCTGACCGGCAGCCTGGTCACCCTGCTAGACGCCGCCACCGCCCGCCCCGGCCAGCCACTGCGCGTCCTGCCTGCCCTGTCCGCGGCGCAGCGGCAGGAGGCCATGCTGGCCGCGACCGGGCCGGTAAGCCGCCGGGCCCCGGCCACGCTGCCTGAACTGTTCTGCGCCCAGGCGGCCCGCAGCCCGGGCGCCCCCGCGGTGGTCACCCATTCCGGTGACATCCTCGACTACGCCACGCTGGACGGCCGATCCTGGGGCCTGGCCCGCTGGCTCCACGAGCAGGGCATCCGCCGCGGCGACACGGTCGGCCTGGCCGTGGACCCGACGGCTGACCTGCCCGTGGCCCTGCTCGGCATCCTCAAGGCCGGCGCGGCCTACGTCCCCATCGACCCCGCCGCGCCGCTCGCACGCGCGGCGGAACTGTGTGACGACGCCGCCGTCCGGCTGGTCCTCACCCATAGGCACCACGCGGCCAGAATGGACGGGCTGGCGGTTCCCGTGCGGGTCGTTCCCGGGGGCGGGGAAACCAGCCTCGGCCGCCTGCCCCCGATAACGCCGGGCGACCTCGCCTACATCCTGTTCACGTCGGGCTCAACCGGGCGGCCCAAGGGGGTGGCGGTCAGCCACCGCAACCTGACCGCTTACCTGCGGTGGTTCGCCGGTCATTACGAGCTCGGTGCGAGCGACCGGGCGCTCGGCTACGTCAGGTACGGCTTCGACCTGTCGGTGCCAGAGCTGTACGCGCCGCTGATCAGCGGCGGGACGGTCGTGCTGGCCGACCCGCAGCGGCGGACCGATCCACGGCACCTCCTCACGCTGGCCCAGGCGGCCGGCGTGACCTGGCTCGCCGCCACGCCAAGCGTGCTGCGGCTGCTGGCCGAAGACGGCGGGCTGGCCGGGTGCGAGGCACTGCGGCTCGTGTTCACCTGCGGCGAGCCGCTGCCCGCGGACCTGATCACCGCGGTGTCGGGCCAGACCCGGGCGCGGCTGGACAACCAGTACGGGCCGACGGAGACCACGGTCGCGGTGACCGCCTGGGCCTCGCACGGCCGCGCGCCGGCCGGCCCCATCGCGCCGCTCGGCGCGCCGTCGGACGACTGCCAGGTCTACCTGAACGACGACCTCGGCCAGCCCGTGCCGCCTGGCGCGGTGGGCGAGATCCAGATCGGCGGGGAGCAGGTGGCCAGCGGCTACGCCGGCTCGCCCGGGCTGACCGCCGACCGGTTCCGGCCGGATCCGGACGCCGCGGTCCCCGGGGCACGCCTGTACCGCACGGGCGACCTGGCCAGACGGGGCACGGGCGGCGAACTGGAATACGTGGGACGGGCCGACCGGCAGGTCAAGGTGCGCGGCATCCGGGTCGAGCCCGGTGAGGTGGAGGCGGTGCTCGCCAGCCATCCGCAGGTCGGCCGGGCCGCGGTCATCGCCGACGCCAGCCGGCTCGCCGCCTTCGTGGTGCCGGCCGACGGCGACCTGCCTGGGTTTCTTGCCGCCCCGCCCGACCTGGCCGGGTTCCTGGCCAGGCGGCTGCCCGCGCACCTGGTCCCCGCCGCGCTGATACCGGTCGGGGAGCTGCCCCGCACCGCCAACGGAAAAGTCGACTACGCCACGCTGGCCCGGCAGGCGGTGCCCGCGCCGGCGCCGGCCGGCCATGCTGAGCCGGCCACCGCGACCGAGACCGAGATAGCCGCGATCTACGCCGAACTGCTCGGACGGCCCAAGGTCGGGGCGGCCGATGATTTCTTCGCGCTTGGCGGGCAGAGCCTGCTCGCGGTCAGGGCCGTCACCCGGATCCGGCAGCGGTTCGGCGTGGAGCTGCCGCTGCGCACGCTGTTCGCGGCCCCGGCCGTGGCCGCGCTCGCCCGCGAGGTGGACGCCCGGCTGCTGGCCGAGGCCGACGAGCAGACGCTGGCTGAGCTGCTCGACCAGGTTCAGCTCGAGGCCGCCGGCCTGCCCGCGGAGCGGGAGCACCAAGCCCCGCCCCGCGAAGACGACCAGCAGCGGGAGATGGAAGCGAAGTGACCGATTCCGACGTCGCCGCGAAAATCGCGGCCCTGGCCCCGGACCAGCGGGCCGCGCTGCTCCGGGAGCTGCGCAAACGGAAGGCTGAGGCGGCCGAAGGCAGCACCGCCATCACGCCGCTGCCGCGGCCCGGGCCCGCGCTGTTCCCGCTGTCGTTCGCCCAGCAGCGGGTGTGGTTCCTCGAGCAGTTCGAGCCGGGGACCGCCCAGCACAACATGCCGACGGTGCTGGCGCTGGACGGCGAGCTCGACCTGACCGCCCTCCAGCGGGCCCTCAACGCCCTGGTGGCCAGGCACGAGTCGCTGCGTACCACGCTGGTGCAGCGCGACGGCCAGGCCTGGCAGCTCATCGGCGCGCCGTACCGGGTCGCGATCACCCAGGTCGACCTGACCGGCGAGGACGCATCGCAGCGAGATGCCATCGCCCGCGAGGTGATCGCCGATGACGTCCGGCGCGGCTTTGACCTGGAGACCGGGCCGCTATGGCGGGTGGTGCTGATCGTGCTGGCCCCCGACCGGGCGCTGCTGCTGCTCAACATCCACCACGCCATCGGCGACGGCTGGTCCACCGGCATACTGATGCGCGAGCTGTTCGACGGCTACGCCAGCCCGCACGTCCAGCCCGACCCGCTGCCGATCCAGTACGCCGACTACGCCGGGTGGCAGCGCGGCTTGCTGGCCGGCCCGTACCTGGCCGACCTGACCGCCTGGTGGCGCAGCCAGCTCGGCGGCGCACCGCCACTTGACTTGCCGTCTGACCGGCCGCGGCCGCCCGTGCGCGGGCACGCCGGCGCGCTGGAATCAGTCCGGCTCCCCGAAGCCGAGGCCCGCGCCCTTACCGGATTCGGCCACCGTAACGGCGTGACCCTGTTTGTCACGCTGCTGGCCGGGCTAGAGGTGCTGCTCGCCAGGTACGCGGGGCAGGACGACTTCGCGGTCGGCACGGTGCTGGCCGGGCGCGGCCGCCAGGAGCTGGAAGGGGTGGTCGGCTTTGTGGCCAATACCGTGGCCATCCGGTCGGACATCGCCCGTGACCAGACGTTCGGCGCGCTGATCGGGCGGGTGCGGGAGCGGGTGCTCGGCGCCCACGAGCACGCCGACATGCCGTTCGAACGGATCGTCGATGAGCTGAAGCTGCCCCGCGACGTGGCCAGGCCGCCGCTGTTCTCTGTCATCCTGGTGCTCCAGGACTCCCCGCTGCCGACGCTTACCCTCCCTGGGCTGCACGTGCGCGGCATGGAACCGGACACCCGTGCCTCCCAGGTCGATCTCACCTGGTACATCACCCCGACCAAGGACGGGCTCGAGCTGGCGATCGAGTACAGTACCGACCTGTTCGACGCCGGGACGATCCGCCAGCTGGCCCGCGGCTACCGCGCCCTGCTCGCCGCCGCCGCGGCGGACCCGGACCTGAGCATTCGGCGCTTGCCGCTGCTCGACGACGCCGACCGGTTCGAGATGCTGACGTCATGGAACGCGACCGCGGGTCGCTATCCGGCGCAGCCGCTGTCCAGCCTGATCGCCGCCCAGGCCGCCCGTACCCCCGATGCGGCGGCCGTGCGGCAGGCCGAGACGGGTGCGGCCGTTACCTACCGCGAGCTGGACCGGCGGGCCGGCCAGATCGCATCCTGGCTGGCCGCCCGCGGAGCAGGTCCCGGCACGCTGGTCGGAGTCTGCGTGGAGCGCGGCCCCGACATGATGGCCGCGCTGCTCGGCGTGCTGAAGTCCGGTGCCGCCTACGTGCCCCTGGACCCGGACTACCCGCGGCAGCGGCTGGCCCTGATGATCGGCGATGCCGACCTCAAGCTCGCGGTGACGCACGCCTCGACGGCGCCCAGGCTCCCGCTCGACGGCGCCGAGCTGCTCGTACTCGACGTCGGCGAGCTGGCCGGGCCCGACGCCGATCCGCCGCCGGCGCATCCCGACGAGCTGGCCTACGTCATCTACACCTCTGGTTCCACCGGGCGGCCCAAAGGCGTCGAGATCAGCCACCGGGCGCTGGTCAACCTGCTGGTGTCGCTGGGCGGGCGGTGCGGGATCGGCGCGGGATCGGTGCAGCTCTCGCTGACCTCCCTGTCATTCGACATGGCCGGGCTGGAACTGTTCGCGCCGCTGCTGGCCGGCGGCGAGGTCGTGATCGCCGGCGCGCAGACAGCCAAGGCAGGGGAGCAGCTCGCCCGCATCTGCGCCGAGGTCCGGCCGACGGGCCTGCAGGCCACCCCCGCTAGCTGGCGGATGCTGCTCGACGTCGGCTGGCCGGGCCAGGACGACCTGATCGCCTTCTGCGGCGGCGAGGCCATACCGCCGGAGCTGGCCCGGGCGCTGGGCACCAAGGTCAGCGAGTTGTGGAACATGTACGGCCCGACCGAGACCACGATCTGGTCGGCCGCCCAGCCGATCGACCCGGGCGATGTGTGCATCGGCGGGCCGGTGGCCAACACCACGATCTACGTGCTCGATCCTTGCGGTGAGCCGGTGCCGCCCGGCGTACCCGGGGAGCTGTACGTGGGCGGCGACTCGGTGGCCCGCGGCTATCACGGCCGGCCGGGGCTGACCGCGGAGCGGTTCGTGCCCGACCCGTGGCGCCACGGCGCTCGCCTGTTCCGCACCGGCGACCAGGGGAAGTTCCGGCCGGACGGCAAGCTGGACTTCCTCGGGCGACTCGACTCCCAGGTCAAGGTCCGCGGCTACCGGATCGAGCTTGGTGACGTGGAAGCCGCGCTGGCCAGTCACCCCGGCGTCGCTCAGGCGGTCGTGACGGTCCGCGACGGGCAGCTCGTCGGCTACGTGACGGGGGCGGCAGGCGCCGTGCCTTCCGTGGCCGAGCTGCGCGCCCACCTGGCCCAGCGGCTGCCCGGCTACATGATCCCGGCACGGTTCGCCGGGCTGGACAAGCTGCCGCTGACCCCCAACGGCAAGATCGACCGCAAGGCTCTCCCCGCGCCAGGGGACACGGCCATCGACGCCGGGGTCACCTACCGGCCGCCGGAAGGGGTGGCGGAGACCGAGCTGGCCCAGGTCTGGCAGGACTTGCTCGGCGGAAAGCAGGTCGGCAGGGACGACAACTTCTTCGCCAGGGGCGGCGACTCGCTGATCGCGGTGCGGATGGTCAGCCAGGCCGGCCAGGTCGGCCTGCGGCTGACCACCAAGCAGGTGTTCCAGCACCAGACGCTGGCTGAGCTCGCGGCCGCCGCGGGCACGGTGGCGATCCGGGCCGCCCAGGGTGAGGTGACGGGCCCGATGCCGCTGCCGATCGCGGTGCACCAGTTCCTCGACGGGTACAACCCGCGGCCCGGCTACCACACGCTGACGTTCCGGCTGGAGTGCCGGATCCGGTTCGAGCCCAGCCTGTTCGCCGAGGTGCTGGCCCGGCTCGTCAGCCATCACGACGTGCTGCGGATCAGGTACGCGCCCCGGCGGGCCGGCGGGCGCGGCCAGCTGGTCACTGACCCGGTGCGGCCACGAGACATCCTCGAATGCGCCGACCTGAGCGTGCTGCCCGCCGCCGCGCAGGACGCCGAGATCGAGCGGTGGACGCAGCGGCTGGAGACCGGATTCAACGACACGGCCGGGGACCTGTTCCGGGCGGTCCTGTTCGACCTCGGCGATAACCGGCCGCAGCAGTTCGTGCTAGCCGGCCACTACCAGGTCGCGGACCTGACCTCTTGGCACATCCTCATCAACGACCTCGACGTCATGTACCGCAGGGCCAGCCGGGGCGAGCCAGGCTCGCTGCCGGCCAAGACCACCTCGCAGGCCGAATGGCTAGAGCGGCTGGCCGATTACGCCCGCGGCCCGGAAGTGGCCGCGGAGATCGGCTACTGGACCGATGAGGCCCGGCGCACCAGCATCTCGATCCCGGTTGACCGGCCGGAAGGGGACAACACCATCGCCGCGCACGCAGCTGCCTACCTGCACCTCAATGTGGCCGAGCTGCGTGACCTCACCGGCCGGACCAAGGCAGCGGGGCTGCCGATGGACTCGGTGCTGCTCGCGGGCATCGCGCACGCGGTCACCAGCGGCGCCGCGGCCAGCACCCTGCCGGTCGATATCTACGTGCCCGGCCGGGACTCCCCGTTCGAGGACATCGACCTGAGCCGGACCATGGGCTGGCTGACCTACCGGTACCCGGTCTGCCTGCGGCTGGGCGACCGCAGCCGGCCGCTGGCCTACGCCGCCCAGATCAACGAGCAGCTGCGCGCGGTGCCCGGCGGTGGGCTCGGCTACGGCGTGCTGCGCTACTACCGCGGGGACGCCGCCCTTGCCGCCGAGCTGGCGGACCAAGCCATCCCTCAGGTGCTGTTCAACTTCTTCGGCGTGGCGCCCGGCGGCTTCCAGACCTTTAAGCCGCTCGTCGGCACGTCCGGCCATTACCACGACACGCAATCGGAGCGGATGCGACTTCTCATGATCAACGGGACGGTGTTCCATGGTCAGCTGCGGATGGAGTGGGAGTACAGCTCGGGTCGGCACGACGCCGCCAGCATCGAGCGCTTTACCGGCTCCTGCCGGCAGTACCTGCTTGACCTCACCGACGCCTGCCCGCCGGGGAGGCTGTGATGATCGCCTCCCGCGAGCACGGGCTGACCGGCTGGCGCGGGTTCCTGGTGATCTGGGCGGGACAGTCCGTCTCGCTGATCGGCACCGGCATGTACGCCTTCGCGGTCGGCGTCTGGGTGTACGAGCGCACCCAGTCGGCGACCTTGTTCGGGCTGATCCTGTTCTTCGAGATGCTGCCTGGCGTGCTGGTCGCGCCGTGGACAGGGGTGGCGGCCGACCGGATGAACAAGCGCCTGGTCATGCTGATCGGCAATGCCGGGATGATCGCCGGCGCGCTGGTGGTCCTGTTTGCCACCATGCACGACCACGTCAACTTCTGGCTGCTCTACCCCGCGCTGGTGATCGGCTCGGTGTTCGCGCAGCTTCATGCCGCCGCTTACGACTCCTGCATCGTCCTGCTGATGCCGGAGACCCGCTGGAACCGGGCTAACGGGCTGGTCCAGCTCGGCGAGGCGATCGCCAACGTGTCCGCGCCGCTGGCCGCGGGCGCGCTGCTCATCGTCCTGCACATCTGGGGCCTGATCCTGCTCGACATCGCCACCTTCGGTGTCGCGTTCCTGGCTCTGCTGGTCATGAAGATGCCCGACGTCAGCCAGCCGGCCGCCAGCGCGCCCCAGCCCCAGCCCGAGCCCCCGCCGGAGCCGGGACCCGCGGCCGGGCCGGCGCCCGCGGCCGATTCCAGCCGATTCAAGGACGACCTGCGGTACGGCTGGCGCTTCATCCGGGCCGGCCGCGGACTGCTGGCCATGCTGACCACGTTCAGCCTGCTCAGCTTCTTCGTGAACATCGCCGTGGTGGGGGCGACGCCGCTGGTGCTCTCGTTCGCCGACTCGGCCACCTTCGGCGTAGTGGCCGCGTTCGGCGGCGCGGGGATGGTGGTGGGCGGCCTCTTGATGGTCGTCTGGAAGGGACCGAGCCAGCGGGTGCCCCTGATGCTGACCGCGCTGGTCGGCTGCGGGATCTTCATCGGCCTGTACGGGGTGCGGCCGTCGCCGGTGCTGGTGGCCGTGGGCCAGTTCGGGTTCTTCTTCTGCCTCCCGATCGCCAACGCGCTAGGCGCCGGCATCTGGCAGCGGCGGGTGCCGGCCCAGGCGCAGGGCCGGGTGTTCTCGGTCCGCCGCATGCTCGCTCGGGTCAGCGTGCCGATCGCCATCCTCATTGCGGGACCGCTGATCGACCACGTGTTCAAGCCGCTGCTGACCAAGCACGGCAGCCTCGCCGGATCACTCGGTCATCTGCTTGGCACCGGGCCGGGCCGCGGCATCGGACTGTTGTTCGTGCTGCTCGGCCTGGCCATGGTGATCACGACGCTGGCCGGAGCCGCCAACCCGGGGCTGCGCGCGGTGGAAAGCGGCGAGCCGGTGCTGCCTTCCGCCGTGACCCCCGCCACGGCGCCCAGCGGCCCCTGACCACAGCCAGCCGATGCCCACGCAACCAGGCCCACGCCACCATCAGGAAGGGAATCTCATGGACGACGATGACACCCAGCCTTACGTCGTTGTGCTCAACGACGAAGAGCAATACTCCATCTGGCCGGCCGACCGGGACCTACCTCCCGGCTGGCACGGCGACGGCTTCAGCGGCCAGAAAGCCGACTGCCTAGCCCACATCGACGACGTATGGACCGACATGCGCCCGCTTAGCCTGCGCCGCGCCATGGAGCAGCAAGCATCGGCCGGGTCATAACGATTGCGCGCAGTGCGCGCCGCCCGCCTCGTAGGTCTCCGCCGGATACACCAAAGGAAAGTGCGCGATGTTGCTGGACGATATCTATGCCCGCGTGGCGCAGGCACCGGATGCGATCGCGGTGCAGGACGGCGAACGCCGGCTCAGCTACCGCGAGCTGCTCAGCTACGCATCCGGGCTGGCCGCACGGCTGGCCCGGCACGGGGCCGGGCCGGATCGCGTGGTGGCCGTCTACACCGACCGGTCTGCTGAGCTGGTCGTGGGCGAACTGGCGGCGCTGCTGGCGCAGGCGGCTTACCTGCCGCTTGATCCGGCGCATCCGGCCGCCCGGACCAG
>Ga0187851_10001353_pt1 | contig 23596 bp, 17 predicted proteins | sample June2016WEW_6_10_FD_132997 | JGI IMG/M metagenome (GOLD analysis project Ga0187851, IMG submission 132997) | Peatland microbial communities from SPRUCE experiment site at the Marcell Experimental Forest, Minnesota, USA - June2016WEW_6_10 | ecosystem: Environmental > Terrestrial > Soil >...
GCGTTCGCACCGCGCGAATCACGAGTCGATTGCCGTCAGGCCCCTCGAACACCGTGCCACCCGGGCCGGCCGACCCTTTCGTCCAATTGGTGACTAGGAAGCGCCCGTGACCCATCACCCACCCAGTTTCCCCGCTCAACTCCGGGCGGTAATTCAAGAAAACGTTCGTCGATTCCGCCGCCAGATAAGGCGCTTTCCGTTTGAGGTTCTCCGCCAACGCCGATGTCAAGGCTTTGTTTCCCTCGTACTCCCTGCTAACCTCATTCATCTCCGCCTGCGAATCGAACGCGTTGAGATACCAAAACTCCTTCGGCCCGGTGAGCGACTCGAGTACCAGGTAGCGGTGGGGGAACTTCAACCGGATGCAAATCTGCGCCGCGTCCACTTCGATCTTATGGACCGCCTGGACGGCGCCCGGCTTGAGATATTCGCGAGCGACCTCGAGAATTTGCGGTGGATGTGCCTGTGAGAGCGCGGACGCCATAAACACAGCTCCTAGACTCAGACTACGGAACATCGCTCGATCCTATGCGCTCGATCCTATGATATGCGCTTACCGAGCGAGCCGCAGCTTGACATTCGCACTTTACCGCTCGCGGGTCAACCGGGCCAATCCGGCCGCAAGCAGTGCCAGCAGCAGGCACAGCGGCAAATACAGCCAAATGTCCCACTGGGCGAAGGGCGTGCCCTTAACGGTCTTAAAGAAGCCGAACGACCGCAGATTTCCAGCCGCCCTTAGCACGAAAACCAGACTGAGGCCTGTCGACGACCAGCGTTAACGACCCAGAACTGATCCACCCTGCCCTTCCTATCTCACGCCTATTGCAAGCGGACCGGCGACAACCCAGGTTGCCAGCGGAGTCGGATCAAATATGCGCCGCCCTGGGCGAGCCCACCAGGATGATAGCAAGCGGCATCGCGAGCAGAATACGGTTGTGCATCTCTATGGCTCTCGTCCAAGATGGTGTGCTCGTCAGTATTTGTGATCGAAGGCATCCCGTCGAAGAGTTGGCTCGTGAGAAAGATCGCGCTTCGCGATTCTGGGCGTGGCGGCTTCAGTGGCTCGAAGTAGCCGCTCGCGTAATAGCACCCGGTACCAGCGTCTTCACGCCGGTCTGGTAAACTGCACGACGAATGCAGTCAGCGAGGCAGATGACATGCTGGAGGAGACAATTAAATGGCTGAGATAGAGCGGCAGTTGCCCGATTTCTGGCGTGAGGATCGACATCTCAGCTTCTTCCTCGCATTTCTGGTGCTTATGACCATTTTCGTTCCGATGGCCGGCGAATCGCGCACTGGACGAATTGCAATAGACCTCATTTTCGCGCTCATGCTCTTCTCCGGCGCAATTGCGACGGTCGAGAAGCGGATGCTGATGTCTCTCATCATTGCGCTCACAATTCTGGAATTCACGGCGGACCTGATCGTCGAATTCAACCCCTCGTTCAGCCCCAGAGGCTGGGACACTGCCCTCAAGGTGTTTTCCATGGCCATACTCGTCTTCATGACCCTGAAGCAGACGTTCCTCCTACCTGGCCCCGTTTCCGTACACCGGGTCATGGGCGGCATTGCCGCCTACCTGCTAATCGGCGTGACTTGGGCGTTCGGTTACAAACTGCTCCTGGAGATGATTCCGGACGCCATCCATTTCCAGACCCCGCTCGCCGTGGGAGTTTCCACCGGCGAACCAGGCCGTTTGATTTATTTCAGCTTTGAAACCCTCACCACGGTGTCCTACGGGGACGCATATCCGGTCCATCGCGTTGCGCGATCGCTGACCACGGCAGAAGCGCTGATCGGACAACTCTACCCCGCGATCCTAATCGCAACCTTGGTCGGGATGGCATTGCAGGCGCGGTCTAACGCGACACTCAAGGAAACTGCGCCACCAAAGTGACCCGCGCACTCAGTCGGGCTGCCCTTTATGTCAAAACCCGGCATGCGATTTTCTGTAATTGTTCTGCTGGCGATTGCGCTCCGCGCGCAACCGGTCTCGCTCACCTATTTGGGCACAGCCGGCTGGCAGATCACCAACGGAAACATGCTCCCGGTCGAATCCATAGAGGCTTTTTGGAATGCTCGCTCGTAGCCCGGTGGGATTTTACCAGGGTTCCTGGCGAGCAGAGTGAACCCAGACTTGTCGTCAGTAGCGTGCCAGATAGCGCAGGACGTGCTCGTGGGTCAACGGGGGCACCCCACGTAGGCCGGCCCTGCTGGACCCTTCCGACGAATCGCTTCCGGCGCGGTCGCCGGGTCAATCATTTACTGCTTTTCGTACACCATCGTGGCGTGGTACGCCTTCCCTTCAGCATTAGTACCCTTGAGTGTGCTGGTGGTCGTCTTTCCGTCTTTCGAGACTACGCTGCGGCCTGAGACGTTGTACTTTCCACCATTCTTCTTCTGCGTGAAAGTGAATGTGTTCGCGTTTACCTGCTTGATGGCGATGGTGTCATATTGGGACCCGGTCACGGGATATTCCTTTCCATCGTACTTTGCGGTGTAACTGGCGTTGACCGGGCTTCCGTCAGCCCGTTCTCCGCTACTAGTTATTTTCACCCCGCCATCAGATGCTTCCCTTGTGGTAGTGAGGCTCTTGACAGGAGCCGCGGGACTGAATTTCGATTTCTCCATGTTCAGTTTCCACGTCCCGAGGGAATTGTCAGCTGCAAATGCTCCTATGGCTGCGATCGCCATACCAAGAATGAGCTTCGTCGAAATGTTTCGCATTCGTTTCTCCTTTTTCCTTTCAGTCCAAGCTCGTTAGAGTTTTATGTAGGTGGCTGTCTGATATCCAGGGCTTTGATGCCGGGCTTGCGCATCTCTGGGGGGACACACTCTTGTACCGCCGATCTACACTGACGGCATTCCCCTTGATCAGCTAGGCGCTGATCATATCACGGATTGTCGCTGCGCCACAGGCTCTTCGATCAGTTAGGAACTTTCAGCGATCAGGCGGAGGTCACATCAGGCAGACATCGGATCACGGCCAATTGGCGGCTTGGGCTCCTTTTTTGTGCCCAACTCCGCCGGTGCTAGCACCATTCAGCCCGGGGCTGTCCTACAACGTGGCTGCCGATTCTCTCAGGGACCCGTCGGCGCCCCTCTATGCCCAAAGCTCCGTAACCACCTTGCCTTTAACCAACTCGCGCGGCTGATTCAGGTGATTCAAAACCTGCATGTCCGGATCAATCCCCAGCGCGTAATAAGTTGTCGCCAGCAGATCATTCGGATGCACCGGCTTGTCCTTGGGCGATGACGCCGTCTGGTCCGATTCGCCGTACTGTGCGCCCCGAGCGATTCCGCAACCCGCTACCACGGCGCTATAGCAGTATGGCCAATGATCGCGTCCATCCGGCGCATTGGAATTCCCGGACGTGCTCACGCCCACGCGAGGCGAGCGTCCAAATTCGCCCACCGCGACTACCAGCGTCTCCTTCAACAATCCGCGATCGTCCATATCCTCGAGCAGCGCCGAAAGTCCGCGATCCAGCTTCGGACAATGCAGATTCTTGAGCGGTCCGAAATTCGCCGCATGCGTGTCCCAGGCATCGATTTCGGGATTGCCATTCGCCACCGCAGGCCAATTCATCTGGACGAAGCGCGTGCCGGCTTCGATCAACCGGCGCGAGAGCAGCATCCCTTGACCGAACGTAGTCATCCCATAGCGCTCGCGCATCTTGTCGGATTCCTTGGACAAGTCAAACGCGTCGCGCGCCTTCCCTGACAGCACCAGATCGAACGCCTTCCCATAATATTCATCAATCGCCTGCGAATGGAGCGCTTTCTCTAGATCCGGCATCGAACCATTGATGCCCTTGAGCAGCTCGAAACGATCTTTCAGGCGATCGGCGCCAATGTCTTTGCGCAACGAAAGATCATCGATCTGAAGCGGCTTGGCCGGATCCTGATACATCCGGTATGGATCGTAGGCCTTGCCGAGAAATCCAGCAGCCCCGCCTTTTCCGATCACGCCGGATTCCTGCAGTGGGCGCGGCAGCTCCACAAATGGCAGCACAGCTTCGGTCGGTGGCTTCAATTTCGAAACGTGGCTGCCTGCGGTCGGAAAATCCGCGGGACTGGGAGGCTCCAGCTGCCCGGACGGCGAAACGCGATCCGGCGGATAGCCGGTCAACATTTGATAAATTGCCGCAGTGTGATTGAAAAGCCCGTTGGGCGTGTAGCTCATGGAACGAATCAGTGTCGCTTTGCTGATAGCGTCCGCCATCATCGGCATGGTTTCGCTGATATTCGTGCCAGGAATTTTGGTCTTGATGGGTTTGAACTCGCCGCGAATGTTGAGGGGCGCCTCGGGCTTGGGATCCCAGATGTCAATGTGACTCGGTCCGCCCTGCAGGAAGACCATGATCACCGATTTCGCGCTGCCGAAACCGCGCGAGCCCTCCAATTTGCTTGCTCCCTTCGCAGCGCCCTGCCAGGAAAGAAACTGCGCCAGATTCAAACCGAAGAGGCCGATAGACCCTGCGCGCAGCAACTCCCGCCGCGTGGGTCCTTCGCAGGTGTAGCAGCGGTGTCCAGGAATGACAAGCATGGAATCCTCCTCAGTAGTTGTACAAGAACGGCTTGCTGTTCACCAGCGCCCACAGCAGGTCCTGCGCCAGCGCAGCCCGGCCGCGCGATCCGGAGCTGAGATATTTCATTCCAAGCTCTGCTTCGGCCAGTGTCGGCGGCCGGCTGAATGTTGCCAGATACAATTCGTCAATCAAATCGCGGTCCGATTTGCCGCTCAGGATAGCCTTCGCAACGCGTCCATTGCCGCCCGCTACGGCATCGGAAATGGTTTGGCCATTCACCAGGTTCAGAGCTTGCGGAAGGCTGATATCGCTGCGCCGCTCGCACTCGCACGAAGATTCGCGCGACGGACGTCCGAACAAATCCAGAAAACCATCCTTGCCGACATGCGGGTCGGGCAACTGCTCAGCGCGCGTATCCGGCGGGACTTCCGGAAGGTTGGGCCGCACACCCGTAGCCAGCGTAAGCGCGTCCAGCAATTCTTCCGCGGCCAGACGGCGTGGAACCGCATGCGAAAAATTATCGCCATCCCCAGCGTTCCATTCATTCGCCGTCATGTTGGCCTGATAAGTTCGCGAATTGGCGATAGTCCGCATGAGCTGCCGAAGATCGAAGTTGTGATCCAAGAAGTCCTTGGTGAGTGCGTCCAACAAAGCAGGATTACTGGGTGGATTCGAGGCGCGAATGTCATCCACTGGCTCGATGATTCCGCGGCCGAAAAAGTAACTCCACACCCGATTGACGGTCGATTTCGCAAAGAAGGGATTGTCCTTCGATGTCACCCATTCCGCCAGGGCCATGCGCCGATGAGAATCCGTCGGAACGGTCCCCGAGCTCCCGTAAGACGCGGGCACGATGAACGCCGGATTCATCACGCGCCCATCCTTGGGATGCTTCATGTCGAAATCGGCGCGCTGGTTGTAAATGATCTCTTCACCAACTTCATAGCCAGGCCGGATTCCGAGCGCCGAGTAAAATGCCGACATCTCGTAATACTGATTCTGCGTCCAGCGCTCGAACGGATGATCGTGGCACTGCGCGCACACCATGCGGACGCCCAGGAAAACTTGCGTGGTCTTTTCCATAGTGGGCTTGGGATCGCGCGTCACCCGGAAGAAATTCGCAGCCGGATTCTGATTGGAGCTGCCGCTCGATGAAAGAATCTCGCGCACCATTTTGTCGTACGGCTTGTTCGAGGCGAACGATTCACGAATCCACTCGTCGAATTCGTACACGCCCTTCTCGCCGAGATACTTGCGATTGGCCTGCAGCAGATCGCCCCACTTCAGCGTCCAATGATCGACGAACGCGGGACTCCCGATGAGCTTATCGATCAGACGCTCGCGTTTCACTTTAGCCGGCGTTGTGTCGGCTACAAAAGCGCGAATCTCATTGGGGCCCGGCAACTGGCCGGTGAGATCCAGCGACACGCGCCGCAGAAATCCGGCATCGTCCACCAATCCGGAGGGCTGAATCTTCAAACGCTGCAGTTTCGCGTCAATCAACTGATCGATGTAATTGTTCTGCGGAAGCTGCTTCCACGTAAAGCCGGGCGTTGGATTGAGAATCGTCACCGGAACAGAAGTGAATTTACCCTGATAGCGCACCAGCAGTGTCGCCTCTCCAATGCGCGCGCCTTTAATATCAGCCTTATCGCCCACTGCCGCTACATCGGGAATGTTGCTATCGATATTCGCTTCCCTCGTAACATCGCGCGTGCCGCCGTCGTTGAACGTGGCAACGATTTTTACCGTCGTCGTTCCACCCGGTTTATCCATGAAGATTTCTTTCGGCTCCACGTCCAGGCTCTTCACCGAATCTTTCGCCGGATCGCCGTACGGGACACCCTGCGCGATCCAGTTATAGATGATCTTGTAGTAATCCGAATTGATTTCGAAGCGCAGCCCGCCTCCATGCGCAACCTGCTGGGTAGGCTTAGTAAGCATCAAACTGCGGCCCGGATCGGCGCGATTGAACCTACGGCCGCCCAAGTCGTAGAGCAGCGCTTCGTAATCGAATTGCGGATCGTAACCGCGCAGAGAGAGCTTAAACCCGTTCTTGCCTTTGGCCGCGCCGTGACAGGTCCCGGACATGCAGCCGGCTTTGTTGAGAACGGGCGCGACATCGCGAACGAAATTCACTTTTGGAGCGTCGGCGGCGCCGAACAGCGACGTAGCAGCCACCAGCGTAATCGAAAATTTCATGGTTTGATCTCTCAAGGGGCGCCCCCTCCGGTAACTTCAAATACAATCGGCCGGGAAACGATCCGTTCCTCGCCGCTGTCTGTCTTCAGCATGCCATTAATATATAGATCGTATCGAGCCGGATCGGTAGCCTTGGTCGTATTAACAATGAAGGTACCGCCTTTCTCCGACTGCTTCATATCCGTGATTCGGATATCGCGCGCGCCTACAATTTCCACATCCACGTCTTTAGGAGGAGTGCCAGCCCGCAAATTCCACGTATAGGCGAATTCATAGCGGCCGCCTTCTTCCATTTGTTTGAGCCCGGTCTGTTTCACTTCGAGCGTGGCCGGCGGAGGCTCGGAAATCGCAGCCGGAAGATCGAAGTTGAGCCAGGGAGCGGAGACCGGACGCTGGCGATCCACCACGCCCTGCGCCGTAGCGCCAGCCACACCCACCAGCATGCCGGGGCTGCGCGCGCGCCGCCGGATAGGCGCCCCACTCGCAAGTTCTCCTTCGCCCCAAACCACAAGTTGCCGCGCGGACAACTCCGCACCGGGAGCAGCGGTCAGCGTCAGAATGCCTTCGCGATTGTAGGTGCGGTTGTTGTTGACGACATACTCTCGCGGGATCAATCCGCCATCAATCTGGATTCCTTTGGGCAAATCCGGAATCGTGATTTGTATGGGCCCATCGTAGCCGCGCCGATCAACCACTACGTTGAGCAAGGCAGTGCCGCCCGCCGGAATGTTCACATAAGGCTCGGCGAGCGCCAGCCGGAAATCCTCGGCGTCCCTCCGCGTGATCAGCCGATATCCATACAGCGGACCCCCGCGCTCGGCCAGATCTTCCACGGTCACGGCGATCTCGTGGACGTCTTTCGGCACTTTGATATTCAGAAACGGGTCACTGCTGGTGCGGCTGCTGCCCTGCACTGCGAAAACATCTTCGGGAAGCGGCTTGTCGCCGGCCGAGTCGAGCTTCTTTCCGCTCGCATCGTACACCGTGATGATCCCTTCAAGCAGCGATGTTCCCAACTCGCGCGCCTGCAGTTCAAACAACAGCGTCTCCTCAGGTTCGACCGCGATTTTGTATCGATCGATCTGCCCCGGCTTCATTAATCGCGCATTCATCACGCTTGGCACCGGCAGCGGACCGTCAACGGATCCCACTAGTTCCGGAAGATCGCTAACGGCGAAATTCATAGGGAGCACAGGCGAATCCGGCATCGAAACAGCGGTGAGCCGGTTCTCAGGCGCGAGCTTAGTAAGGTCCACGGTAGTCTTCACCGGCGTCTTGAGGTTCGATCCAAAAAATGTCACCTCAGTAGCTTCGCCGCGCCGTCCACCCAACGGGAAGATGCCGTCCGCATACGCGTAGCTACCCATCTTCAGGCGATAAAAATTCTGCGTCTGCTTGCTGAAGCGGGCATCGTGGACCTCGACATAATAGTTACCCTCGCGCGGGAACGTGAAATCAATCCGCGGATCCAAGCCGGCGCCCGGTGCGTCGTCGCTGATCGCTAGCTGCTTGCCGTCGCCATCCAAAATACGCAACACCGGATCGATGGCCGATCCGCATCGCCGCGCTTCCACCTCGAACACGCGCCGCTCGCCGGCTTTCCCGTAAACGCGGAAAATATCGCGCTCCGGCCCGCGCAGCGTACCGTTCACCGTAACTGGAGAAGATTGAATTGGCTCCGCGGTCTCGATGGAATCATTCAGATTGGGACGCGCATAAGGCCGCGATTCTTCTTCCGTGACCTCCGGAAAAGTCCCGACGGTAAACAGCAGCACGTTGGAAATTCCCTTGGGAGACTCGATGCGGACGGGATAAATCCCGGGTGCAACGTCGGATTTCGGCTCAACCAAAAACTCAATGGAGCGTCCAGGCATAGCCGGCGTATCCGCCTTCACCAAAGTAAAAGAAGCCGGCAGCGTAGAAAATATATGCGCGTCCGCAGGCAGATCGCGGCCCATGACAGTCAGAGTGAACGGATGCCCGCGTTCCGCCCCCCGCGGCTGCAATTCCGTAATCATTGGCGCCCCGCCGGCCGCTAGTTGGCAGAAAAGCACAGCAAGGGATGTGGCGCACGCACTCCTGCGTGCCGCGTCGACACTCATGTCGACGCACGGGAGAAAGAGAATCTTCCTCATCTCTGACTCCGCAAATCAGGCCCCGTGATCGGTACCGGAACAAACTCCTTCACCAACTCTCCTGTCGTCACGCGATACAACCGCACCTCACCATCAAATCCACCAGTAGCCAGCGTCTCCCCATCCGGACTAAACGCAACAGCGTAAATCCCCGCCCGATGCCCTTTGGAACTAGCTGTTCGCTTCCCGGAATCGGCATCGTAGACCGTAACTTCAGGCGAAGCGCCACCCACGGCGATATGCTTTCCGTCCTCGGACCATGCCAGCGCAGCGATAGAGCCATCCTGACGTTCCAGCTTGCGAATCAGCGTACTATCGTCGGCGATCTTCATGTTCTGCGCCCGATCCATCATATATATGTAGGGCACGCGGTCGTCGCCGCCGATGACAACAATGTCCTTAGTGGGATTACGCGCGATAGCAGCCAACTCCCCACGCAACAGATTGACGTTTTCCAGAAACGCGCCCGAGGTTGCATCGGTGAGTTTCGCCGCGCGATCGCGGCCGACGGAAACAATGCGTTTGCCGTCGACACCAAAGATGGTCCCAAGAACCCAGTTCTCGTGATTGCCGATTTTGAACAGTTCTTTACCGCTGGCCGCATCCACGATGCGCACGGAATTATCAGTACATCCCACCGCGATTCTCGAAGCATCCGGCGATATCGAAGCCCCGAAGATCGTGTCGCCAGTCACGGTCAGCGATCGCCTCAACTTCCCGCTGGCCACATCCCAAATTTGAATCTCGCCGAACCGCGCTGCCGTGCCTCCGGCAGCAACCAGCGTCGATCCATCTTTCGAAAAAACCAGCGACAGGATCCGATCCGAAAGACCGGGCAGCCGTTGCGGCGGTGCCGCGCCGTCGAGCGAATGAATCAGGATTTCCCGATTCCCGGAAACGGCCAGCTTCTTGCCATCGGGCGAAAAAGCCAGGGCGTTAATGACTGGCGGTTGCGTGTAGACAATCGGCTTGTCGATCGACAGGTCTTCACGCGCTTCCACCGGCGTGTCATCCTTGGCTCCGGCTGCGACCCACGCGCGAAACATCTCGATCTGATCCGAGGGAAGCGGCGGCTGGCCCAGCGGCATCTGCGGCTTGCTTTCGCCGGTGATATACGCGACAAGCGTCGAAGGACCAGGGCCACGTTTGCCGCCCGTCCGAAAACCCTCGTAGGACGTGAGGTCGAGATTCGAAGATTTCAGATTCGGCTGGTGGCAGCCCTGGCACTGGCGCTGGATGATGGGCCGAACGTCACGAAAATAACTGGGTTCGGCACCGAATGCAGTAGGCACAACCAATAGCACTGCCGCGAAACGATTAGACGCCATCCCGCTCTTCACCAGTCCGTCGATTGATTATAAGGCAATTAGCAGTGGCGCCGGCGAGTCAGACGCTCGAACGCAAATTAGTACAATTGGGTTTCTGAAGGAGACGATCTATGCACACCGGCCTCACGCGTCGTAACTTCGTTCACGGAGTCACGGGTGTTTCCGCGGCGCTCGCTACACGCGGACGCATTCTCGGAGCGAACGATCGCATCAACACCGCGTTGATCGGCCTTGGCACGCGCGGCTCCTACTTGCTCCAAATGGCGCTGCATCGGGCGAGCGAGAAGAACGACATTGCCGTGGTCGCGCTATGCGATGTCTACCAGGCCCGGCTTTCACGCGCGGCCGCGAAAGCCAACGCTGCGAAGCAATACACGCATCACCAGGAACTCTTGGACCGCAAAGATATCGATGCAGTGATGATCGCAACACCTGACCATTGGCACGCTCACATCACCCTCCTTGCGCTCGATCGCGGCATCGATGTCTACTGCGAGAAGCCCATGACGCACACTGTGGAGGAGGCTGCCATAGTTGCGGCAGCCGTGCGCGAAAAGAAACGCGTGATGCAGATTGGCGTGCAGGCGCTCAGTTGGGCGCGCTGGCACAAGATCCGCGAAATCGTGCAGGCAGGCACACTCGGCCAGGTAGTAGCCGTGCAAGGCACCTACAGCCGCAACAATCCGAACGGCGATTGGAATTGGAACATCGCGCCCGATGCTGGTCCGGACGCGGCCGGTGACGCCCACATCGACTGGAAACAGTGGCTGGGCGCGGCTACGGAGCGCCCCTTCGATGCCGACCGCTTCTTCCGCTTCCGGAAGTACTGGGATTATTCCGGAGGCATCGCCACCGATCTGCATTATCACATCGTGGCGCCTTTCCATCTTGCGCTTGAAAACGAACATCCGGTGCGCGTTTCCGGCATGGGCGGATTGTGGGTATACAATGACGGACGAGAAGTGCCGGACACATTTCTCACTGCCGCCGATTATCCCGGCAAGTATTCCATGCTGGTGCAATCGTCACAGGTGAACGAAATTGGCCCGACGTTGCTGCTGCGTGGAACCCGCGCCACGGTGCATCTGGGCGACGAGTGGGAAGGTCCGCAGGGCCGCGATACCAACTTCGCGCGCGTGGTTCCGGAAACTCCATTCAAGGAAGAATTCCGCAAGAAGTGGGGCAAGGACGAAATCGTGGTCGAAAACGTCGGCAACGAAGGCGATCAGAAACACGTCGACAACTTCTTCGATTGCGTCCGCTCCCGGCAGCAGCCCAATTGTCCCGCGGACCTGGGGCACAAGGTAATGAGCACCATCGATCTATCAGTGCGCTCGTATCGCGAAAACAAAGTGTTCGTTGTTGACCGGTCCAACGGGCGCATTCTGAATTCATAAACAATCCAAGAAAGAGGAGCTATGGCAACTGGCAGAGTGAAGGTTGGAATCATCGGATCGCAATTTGAAGCCGATATACACGCGGCATCGTTTCAGATCATGCCGGAAGAAGCGGAAGTAGTGGCAGTGGCATCGCCCACCTCGGGGCATGCCCAAGAATTGGCCACCCGTTACGGCATTCCGCGTGTTTTCTCGGATTACCGCGACATGCTGAAGGAAAGCGATATCGAGATGGTTACCATCACCGCGCCCAACTCGCTGCACAAGCAGATGACCTGTGACATCGCGCGCTCGGGCAAGCACGCGGTTTGCGAAAAGCCTCTCTGCATGACGCTGGAGGAGGCCGACGAGATGATCGACGTCTGCCGCGCGCAAGGTGTGCTGCTGATGTACGCGGAGGAATTGTTCTTCACGCCGAAATACGTAAAGGCCAAAGAAATGGCGGACCAGGGCGCGTTCGGCAAAGTACATCTGATAAAGCAGAGCGAAAAACATTTCGGCCCGCACGCGGCCTGGTTCTGGGATGTGGAACGCTCCGGCGGCGGAGTGTGGATGGATATGGGCTGCCACGGTATCGCGTTCTGCTACTGGTTTCTGGGGCGTCCGAAAGTGGAATCGGTTTATTGCCAGATGGGCACGTATGTTCACAAAGATAAAACCATCGGGGACGATGAAACCATCGGCATCATCGAATTCGCCAATGGCGCGGTTGGAATGGTAGAGAATAGTTGGGCCAAGCGCGGCGGAATGGACGATCGCATCGAAATCTATGGCGATCAGGGCGTGAGCTACGGCAATCTGCATATGGGCAATGCGCTGCCCACGTATAGCGAGCGCGGATACGGCTACGCCGTCGAGAAAGCGCCGTCCACCAGCGGCTGGAGCTATCCGGTTTTCGACGAGCTTTGGAATTATGGTTTCCCGCATGAGATGCGGCACTTCGCGCGTTGCGTGCGCGGCAAGGAAACATCGCAGGCTACCGGCGAAGACGGACGCGTGGTGCTCGAGATCATCTGCGCGGGCTACGCGTCGGCGGGCAAAGGATCGAAGATTGCGTTGCCTTATCATCCCGCCGGATTGAAAAAGCCGATTGACGGATGGCGCGGAGTTGGGCAGGCGAAATGAAGTCTTCGGTGATGCTCGACAATATCCGCAACCAGCCTTTCTCGCTGGGCTGCGTTGCGGATTACCATTTTGGAGAAGGCGCGGAAGAATTGCACGCCGCTGCCGCAGCCATCCGATCTGCCGGAAGTGTCGTATTCACGGGCATGGGCAGCTCCATGTCAGCGGCCATCCCGGCCGCCTATTATCTGGATTCCCAGGGCTTCCCCGCCGAAGTTGTGGAGACATCCGAGTGGCTTCATTTCGGAGCTGGGTGGCCACGGCCCGGCGCCGCAGTGCTGGTATCGCGCTCGGGCGAGACCATCGAAATCGTAAAGCTACTGCCACGCTTCAATGCGCCCTCGATCGGTGTCACCAATGTTCGCGAGAGCCTGCTGGCTCGCGAAACAAAGTACTCTATCTTTATAAACAGCGAACCCGACCGCATGGTGGCCATTCAAACGTACACCGGAACAATGGCCACGCTGCTGTTGCTGGCCGCTGCCGTGCTCAAGGAGCCCGACGACAAATGGCGGACGGCTCTCGCCGGCGCAACGGATGCACTCGCGAAAACAATCGAGGAAGAGCAATCCCGAAGCGACGACTGGAACGAATTTCTGGCAGGCGCGGAAGTTGTCCACTTGCTGGGACGCGGCCCATCTCTCGCTTCAGCTCGAGAAGGCGCACTTCTCTTCAACGAAGCTGCCCGTACGCCGTCCGCCGGCTTATCCGCCGCGCTCTTCCGGCACGGCCCGGTTGAAATAGTGGATCAGAAGTTCCGCGCTATTGTATTTGCATCGCAAGCCCCAACGCGCGATATCGATCTGGCGTTGGCCAGCGATATCGAGGGCATGGGCGGCAAGGTGCGCGTGTGCCAAACTCGCGGCGTTCCATCGCCATTCGAGCCGATGATTGAAATCGTTTTCCCTCAAATCGCGTCCTGCTGTCTGGCGGAATCGAAAGGCATCGATCCCGGCGATTTCCGCTACGCGACGTTGGTGACAACCGCCGAAACCGGTTTCGCGAAGCCGTGACCGAGTTCGCGCTGGGCGTCGACATCGGCGGCACCAACACCAAAGTCGCGCTAGTAAGCGATAGCGGAGACGTAGCGGAAATCGAAACATTCCCCACTGGTCACGACCAAGTGGCATTGATCGCCAACATCCGCGAAGCGGCGCGCCGATGCCGAGGCACGACAACCCTTCGAGGCGCTGGAGTAGCCGTTGCAGGATTCATCAATCCCGCACGCGACCGGCTCAGCTACAACCCCAACCTTCATTGGCTGGAGCGGCTCCCACTGCGCGACGCGATAGCCGATGCGCTGGGCGTAACAGTCGCCCTCGAAGTAGATTCGAATGCTTCGTGCCTAGGCGAATATCGCTTTGGCGCAGGTCGCGGCTCCGAACGTTTCCTGTGCCTGGTGGCGGGCACGGGGCTTGGCGTCGGAATGATCTTCGGAGGCGCGCTGGTCCGCTTCATGGGCGAGTGCATCGGCGATGCCGGACACGTGGTAGTGGATGCGAACGGTCCCGAATGCCCCTGCGGCGGACGCGGCTGCGCGGAAGTCATGGTCTCCGAGCGCACCATCGTTCAAAAAGCGCAACGCGGCGCGACACTTCGGGATGTAATGGAGAGCGCGCGCCAGGGCGACGATCGGGCGATAACCGAACTCGCGGCCGCAGGGCGAGCGCTTGGAATCGCGATGGCCTCGCTCTCGCAAATCTTTTTTCCTGACCGTATCGCGCTCGCGGGTGGTTTAGCCGAAGCCGAACACCTGTTGATTCCGGCGGCCGAAGCAGAGTTCCGGCGGACAGTGAATGCCGAGGCGCGCGCGCATGTCTCAGTGGTGAAGGCCGCGCTAGGCTGGCGCGCGACCGTAATCGGCGCGGCAGCGCCTCTGCTTACGGATATAATTTCCTTACGCGCAACTTAACCCTGATATTCGTTTTCTACACAGCGGCCACCGCGCAAGTGATCGCCATCAAGGCCGGCCGCCTGATCGATCCTGATCGCGGCGCCGTTCTCACGGATCAAGTGATCCTGATTCGCGCCAACAAAGTGGAAGCCGTCGGTCCCGGTCTCCCGATCCCCGCAGGGGCCAGTGTCATCGATCTTTCCAGAATGACCGTGCTGCCCGGCTTGATCGATTGCCACACCCATCTCGCCGACGGGGCGCACGGTGAAGGCGACCCGATTTCTCAACTCAAGAAAAGCGCCTCCCGCGTTGTCCTGGAATCGGTGCCCAACGCGCGAGTCACCTTGGAGGCTGGGTTCACCACCGTACGTGATGTCGGCGTGTATCGCGCGTTAAACGATGTAGCTCTGCGCGATGCCATCAATCGCGGCGATATCATCGGACCGCGCATGTTTGTGGCAGGCGCTTACATCACCATCACAGGCGGCGCAGGCGCGATGACCGGCTACTCGCCCGACATCCAGCTTCCCTGGGATTTCCATTACGGAGAAGCCAACAGTCCCTGGGAGGTTCGGCAGAAAGTCCGCTTGCTGGCGCACCAGGGCGCCGATCACATCAAGGTGCTTTCCTCGGGCGCCGTGTTGACGCATGGCAGCAATCCGAATTCCCAGGAGTTCACACTCGAAGAACTCGAAGCCGCGGTCGACGAAGCCAGCCATTTCGGCCTGCGTGTGGAAGCTCACGCCCACTCCCCATCGGGAATCAAGAATGCCATCCGCGCCGGCATAGCGTCCGTGGAACATGCCACCATGATCGACCCCGAGGGTATCGCACTGGCCAAACAGCATGGCACTTATCTCGACATGGATATCTACGACGAAGAGTGCATCCAGGAAGATGGGCGGAATGGGAAGATGCCGAAAGATTTTCTCGAGCACGACCGGGAACTGGGCCAGATCCAACGTGAGAATTTCCGGAAGGCGGTGCAAGCTGGCGTCAAGATGTCATTCGGCACCGATGCCGGAGTGTGCGTCTACGGGCAGAACGCGAAGCAGTTCGCGTGGATGGTCAAGTTCGGGATGACACCGATGCAGGCCATTCAATCGGCAACATCGTCAGCTGCGGATCTATTGGGGCGCAGCAACGAGCTTGGATCCATCAAGCCCGGCAAGTATGCGGATGTGATCGCCGTGTCCGGCGACCCACTTGAGAACGTCAGTCTTCTGGAGAGTGTGCAGTTCGTGATGAAGGATGGCAAGGTGTACAAGCAATGAGCGCCGCTGTAAAAGTGCCCAAACTCGCACGCGTTTCTTGCGTAATAGCATTCGTGTGGTCCGGAATCGCCGCAATATCCGCGCTCGTAGGACCGATAATCGTCCTTCCTTTTGCTTTGATTCCACTGATGGCAGGCATCGGCATCCTGCGCAAGCGGGCATGGAGCGCCTGGGGCTTCGCTCTGTACCAATTTGCACAGCTTCTTGTCGTACCGATCGTGCTATTCCGGTCCGGCAACTCCGCGAGACTGCCCCTCGACTTGGTTGTGGCCGCAGCGATGTTGGTGGTTATGATTCCCCTATTTCTTCTTGCGGGCAGATCACTCGCCATCACAGGGATTGAACGCGGTCGGGCATGGCCATGGATCGCGGTTTCAGTTCTGACGACAGCGCCTCTCATCTTCGTTCAACCCTTTGTGATTCCGAACGGCAGCATGGAAAACACGCTTCTGGTTGGAGATCGCATTCTGGCACAACGCCTCCCAAAACCGAGCCCGATGCGTGGGGACCTGATTATTTTCAGCTACCCTATCGATCGAGATCAGACCATGATCAAGCGTATCGCCGGCATTCCTGGAGACCGCATCAGGATCTCCAAGACAGTCGTCTATCGAAACGGTGTTGCACTCGAAGAGCCCTATGTGATTCATAAGAACCACTACCCCGATTTCTACCGCGACAATCTTCCCAGCGAACCCGAAGCCGGCGCACGCTTCGTCGCGGACGCCGCGCGCGAAATGCTCAAGAATCATGTGGTGAACGGCGAAGTTGTCGTGCCCACAGGCAAGTATTTCGTTTTGGGTGACAATCGCGACAACTCGTTCGATAGCAGATATTGGGGCTTCATTAGCTCCAGCGATGTGATTGGCAAGCCTCTACTGATCTATGACTCCGTGGATCAGACTACCGAAGATATCTCCAAGCCAAAGCCGGCCGGGCTCCATCGAAGACGGTGGGAGCGCCTGTTCAGATTTATTTGACTCTTCAATCTCAATTCTTGCCCGACAGTTTCCCCCGAACGATCTCCAACTCCTTCCGGCACTGCGCGGCTTCCGGAGCGAGCCGACAGGCCGCTTCGAGATGCTCCTCAGCTTCCTTCCAGGACCCCAGATGTTCATCGGCAATCCCGAGCTCGTATTGGGACACATAATCATCCGGCGCGGCAGCGAGCACCTTTTGGAAATTCGTCCGTGCTTGCGCATATTCGTGCTGTTCGAGATAACAGTCGCCCAGATCGCGCCTGGCCAGCGTGTTGTGCGGATCTCGAACTAGAAGTTGCCGTAACGCAGCCGAAGCTTCGCTCAAGCGTCGTTCATACAAAAACACCATGGCCTGCTCGTAAAGCTGAAATTCGGGAAGCCGGTCTTTGGGATCCGCGCCCAACCCTTGAAGGTTCGCGCCTGGGCCCGGAGCAAGATAGCCGAGCGAACCGAGCAGCCTACGGGTTTCTGGCGAGAGGCCGCTCGGCGGAGCCGGCTGCTTCGTGCTGTATTGCGCCAACAACTTTCCCAGTTCCCCGCGCAGCCGGCGCACTTCCGCCGGATTCTTGTCCACAATATTGACCCGCTCCCCCGGGTCCTCACGCAGATTATAAAGCTCCGGCTTGGGAGCCTCGATATATTTGAAGTTACCTGCACGAACGCTCCTGAGCGGCGACCAACCGAACGAATCATGGGCGTGCAGGCTTTCCGCGTAAATCGGCCGCGCAGTCCCGCTCAACAGACTCGCGCCCTCGAACGACGGCGGAGCGGGTAGATGCAGAAAATCGAGAACCGTCGGCCCGACATCGATCAGTCCCGCAGGTTGCTCCTCCCGCGGATGTAATTGCCGGCTCCCGCCCGGCCAATGAAAAATCAGCGGCACCGCCAGCGTGCTCTGATAAATGAAGTATCCGTGGCTCGCCTCGCCATGGTCGCCCAAGCTCTCGCCGTGATCCGACAGCAGAACCACCAGCGACTGGTCCCACCACCCACCCGCTATCAGCGCTTTCCGGAATGTGCCGAGCACCTGATCTGTATATCGAACTTCCGCATCATAGCTTGAAAGCCGGTACGGCTTATGCAAATCGTACAGGTGCACAAAAACGAATACCGGCTGATCGCGATTTGCCGCCAACCACTCCAGCGCCGCGCGTACCGCCAGTGCTCCATCGCGACGATCCCTGGCCGCAATACGATTGTGGGACGCGCCGCCAAAAAACATCGAACCCGACAGTGGTGAGAACGCCTCGAACTGGAACGGGCTGTCGTAGAAGTCGAACCCCTGATCGAGGCCCATCTCGCGCTCCAGAAAAACGCTCGCGACAAACGCCGCTGTCTTGTAGCCATGCGATTTCAGAACGGACGCCAGCGTCGCCGCCCCCGGCGCAACGCGCTCGGCGTTCTCTTCAATCCTGTTTTGAAACGGATAGGTAGAAGTGAAAAGAGAAGTGTGCGACGGCAGCGTTAAGGGGATCTGCGAATCGGCATGCGCGAAAAGAGTTCCCTGTTCGGCGAAAGCGTCGATATTCGGTGTCTGAACGGCCCGGTATCCATACGCACTCAAGTGATCGGCGCGCAATGTGTCGATCGAAATCAGAATCACCGGCGCCGGCGTCGCGCCACAAATATTTCCGAGCGCGGCCAACGCTACAAGTCGAGCAGCAATCCTCTGGAACCCGGTGAGCCAGCGCATCCGTCTAGAATAGATTGTAGCTTTCGGTTGATCTGACGACATCGTGCCTGCTATCAAACTCGATCGCATTTTCATTGAGATTCGCCTTCACTTTAAGGAAGCGCAGAACGAAAGCCAACACCCTCACAGCACGCGGCTACAGGAATCTGATTGACGGTGAAGCAAGGCTATGTTACTCTAGGGTTGTTCAACATATGCCTACGCCGAGCAAGCAACCCGAGCAGCGCGACCTGTTTCGCGGAGCGCTCGAAATGATGATCCTGCGGTCGCTACGCCGCCAACCCATGCACGGCTACGCGCTGGTCCAACACATCAAACAGCGCTCCAATGACCTGCTGCAGGTGGAGGAAGGCTCGCTCTACCCAGCCTTGCAGCGAATGCTGCGGGACAACCTGGTCAAAGCAGAATGGGAGATTTCGGCCAGTAATCGCAAGGTACGCACCTATCGGATTACCCCGGCCGGCGTCAAGCACTTGGAACATGAGGTATCCAGCTTCGAGCAGATGCTGAAAGGGATCAACCTGGTTCTTTCACCTGCCGATTCTTAGGAGTCGATTCATGCAATGGCTCAAACAGCTCTTCACGCGCCGCCAGATTTATAGCGATCTGTCGGATGAGATTCAACAGCACTTAGCGGAAAAAATCGCCGCGCTCGTCGCAGATGGGATGAGCCCGAAAGAAGCGGCCTACACCGCCAGGCGGGAGTTTGGCAATGTGACCGGCATCGAGGAGTCTGGCCGCGAAGCCTGGACGTGGCCAAGAGCCGAAAGCATCCTTTCCGACGTGAAATTCGCCATCCGAAAACTAAAGAAATCGCCCGGATTCGCGACAACCGCCGTCCTGACGCTCGCGCTCGGGATCGGGGCGAATGTCGTGGTTTCGAGCGTGTTGAACGGCTTGATTCTCCGGCCGCTGGATGTGCCCGAGCCGGCGAGTCTATTCCAGGTAGTGCATGGCAAAGACTTTTTCAACACGCAGTCTTACCGCGACTATCTCGACTATCGCGATCGCGATCCCTCATTCAGCGGCATGCTGGCGTACGGCTTCATGCGTGCCGGATTGCGCGCCGGCAAAACAGCGGTCCAAGGCTGGGGGCATGCCGTGTCCGGCAACTATTTCGACGTACTCGGCGTCCAGCCCGCGTTCGGCCATTTCTTTCACGCTGCCGATGAGCACGGACCAGCCTCCGCACCCTACATCGTGCTGAGCTACGATTTCTGGCGGCTGCATTTCGATTCCAACCCCCATGTGCTGGGCGAAACAATCGAACTCAATCAACATCCGTTCACGGTGATCGGTGTCGCCCGGAAGGATTTTCACGGGACGGAAGTCTTCTTTGTGGCCGATTACTGGATCCCGCTAGTCAACGAGTCGCAAGTCACCGGGTTCGAAGATTTACCGTACCGGGATCACTACGCGTTCACTGTTCTCGGCAGATTGAAGCCTGGCGTCACGCCGCAGCAGGCCACCCATAGCTTGAACGCCCTAGCCGCTCAGATGGCAAAGGAGGATCCCAAGGATGACGGGTTAACGGCGCTCGTGCGAAAGCCCGGACCGGCAGGAGACGAACAAGATCCCACTAAAAAAGCACTTCTGGGCATCCTGTTGCTAGCGATTCTTGTTTTGCTCGCCAGTTGCGCAAATCTTGCCAGCATCTTCGCGGCTCGCGCTACCGATCGCGGCGGCGAGTTAGCCATCCGTTTGGCCATTGGCGCCAGCCGCTGGATGATCTTGCGTCAACTGCTCACGGAAGCGGTCATCGTTTCCATTGTGGGCGCTGCCGTGGGATCTTTTTTCGCGCGGCTGTTGCTCGGCGCGCTCAGCCAATTGCAAATCTACGGGGATGTTCCCACCCACTTCATGATCTTGCCGGATGCCCGCGTCTATCTGGCCGCGCTGGCCCTCGCCATCGCCAGCGGCATTTTGTTCGGTTTGCTACCGGCCCGGCAAGTATGGAAAACCGATGTCGTGCAGGCCATCAAAACCGGCTGCCTCGAAACCGAATCCTTCCAACGCTTTGCGCTGCGCGATGTCTTGCTGGCTGTCCAGATTGTGGTCTGTACGCTCCTGGTCACAGCCTCGCTGGTTAGCGTGCGCGGGCTGATACTCGCGCTGCATGTGCCGCTCGCGTTTCAACCTGAACAGGTCACGCTGGCGCAGGCCGACCTGCGCACCGTTGGTTACTCTGGCGAGCAAGCCCTCCCCGTCCAGAAACGATTGCTGGACGCGGCAGCATCCATCCCCGGCGTATCCGCGGCCGCAGTCTCCGATGGCGTGCCATTTCTTGGCGGAGCCGGATGGTTTGTCTATCGCTGGGGGACCACGGAGTTCCTTCCTTCTCACAGGGCCTTTGGCGCCTACTCCTTCTTAGTTACGCCCAACTATCTCAACGCCGCCGGGACGAGATTGCTCGCCGGCCGCGATTTCACCTGGCACGACGATGGCGGCTCGCCCCGGGTAGCAATCGTCAATCAGACTTTCGCCCACAAATTGTACGGCGACAAGCCGCCGGTCGGACAACGTTTCGCGTTGTGGGCTACGGCCAAGTATGAAGTTATTGGAGTAGTAGAAGACGGCAAATACGGTTCCGTTAATGAGGACCCGCAGCCGGCCATGTTCATCCCCCTTGCGCAGGGCGTCGGTGAAGTGATGTCCACTAGCGCAACCATACTCATCCGTTCCAGGTTGCCTCAAGATCAGATCGCGGCCGCGTTGCGCCAGAAGCTGGCTGCAATCGAACCAGGCGCTCCTTTCACACTCCGGTCCTGGGCCGACGCCATCGATCTTTCCATGATCACGACACGCGCCGCAGTCACGGCTCTCGGCGTCATGGGTCTGCTGGCCGCCATGCTGGCAGTCACCGGCGTATTTGGAATGGCCTCCTACTCCGTGTCCAAGCGCATGAAGGAGCAAGGCATACGCATGGCTCTTGGCGCGCAGCCCGTGGACATCTTGCGTTCCACCCTGCACCGGCCACTACTTCTTTTGATCGGCGGATCTTGCCTCGGGTTATTAGGTGGCGTGCTGACCAGCAGTCTATGGGCGCACTTAGTTTCCTTCGCCACGCCTCGCGATCCGCTGGTTCTAGCTGGAGTGCTGTTCGTCATGACGCTTCTGGGCTTCATGGCTACCTGGGTACCAGCGCGGCGCGCCCTCGGCATCGATCCGGCGCGGCTTTTACGCGAGTAGCCATTGTGACCGCCGTAAGAATAGACAAATGGCTCTGGGCCGCCCGCTTCTTCAAGACGCGCTCGCTCTCCGCCAAAGCCTGCGAGCTAGGCCGGATTGAATCCAACGGACAGCCAGTCAAGCCCTCGCGCGAAATCCATGTGGGCGACCTGTTGCAAGTGAAAAACCCCAGCGGAACATTTCAGGTTGAAGTCCTCGGCCTGAGCGAGATGCGCGGCCCAGCGCCGGTCGCGCGAAACCTGTACCGTGAGACAGAGGCCAGCCAGGAAGCACGTCTTAAACTGGCGGAAGAGCGTAAGTCGATGCCGCATTTCGAAACCATGCGCGAAGGCAAACCCTCCAAGCGCGACCGCCGCCAGCTAGGCCGACTCCGCGGCGAATTGTAGCCCCGCGCGTCAGCAAGGGGACCAGCCGCTACGCCAGCGCCAGATTCAAATTCTCAATCGCCTCGTCAACTTCCGCCGTATTCTTGAAACCCACCGTCACCGAATCAACGCCCGCATTGTTGAACGCGAACCGCATCGCCGCCTGCCGGTCTTCGCGCGATGTAAACGCGCCCTCCCCCACCAGTTTCATGCTGATCACGCCCATACCCTCCGAGCGAACCTGCTTCACATGCGTGACAACTTCGCTCACGTTTCCAGGGCCGCCCGTGTTGTACTCCTCAGCGTCCATGTGGGTACCCTTATGGTTCATCCGGATCATGGCAACTTCCAGCCACTTGTTCCCCGGAAACTGACGCAGCGCCGGTAGCCCATGCACGGACGCGCCATAACCCACCACAGCTTTCTTCGATTTCGCTTCCAGAATTCCATCCTGCCAGCGCACAGTGTCCGTCGGCCAGCTCGCCACGTGCTGGTAATGCATCAGCATGACGTCGAAATAATCGGTATTCGCCAGCTTGCGCAGCTCATCGATTTTTTCCTGCGGATCCACACCCTGCCGCGTCGTCACCTTCGACATCAACCGGTAGGAATCGCGCGGCACACCTTCCAGCGCCACCCCCAGCATCCGGTGCATGTCGCCGTAACTTTCGGCGGTCTCGAAGAATCGAATGCCGCGGTCATAGGCATATCTCACCAGCCTGGTGAACTGGTCCTGCCCCAGCTCGCGCTGCGTTCGCCCGCTCATCGTTCCGGTGCCGAAGGCAAGCCGCGTCACCTTGACGCCGGATTTGCCCAATGTCACCCAATCTGTCGCTGTCCCGCGTGCGGCACGCAGCGACACGCTTCCGGTTCCCGCCAGTGCACCTGCGGCCAGTCCGGCCTTCAAAAAATCGCGTCTGGAAAAGTGAGCCATGAGAAGCCTCCAATTGGCCATATCCTAACATGAATTCGCCGCATGAATCCGCGCGATACCATGGGTCCATGGCTCCAATCGAATTGCGCGAGTTGGGATCCTCCGGCCTGAAAGTGTTCCCCCTAGCCCTAGGTTGCATGGGGATGTCGGGAATCTACGGCGCCTCGGACGAAAGCGAAAGCATCGCGACCATCCATGCCGCGCTCGACGCAGGCGTCACGCTGCTCGATACGGGCGATTTCTATGGCGCCGGCCACAATGAAATGCTCATCGGGCGCGCGCTAAAGGGCCGCCGGGATCAAGCGCTCCTGTCGGTCAAGTTTGGGGCGCTGCGAACTCCCGATGGCGGCTTTGGTGGCGTAGACACCCGCCCAGTGGCGATTAAGAACTTCGCGGCCTATAGCCTGAAACGGCTGGGCGTGGACTACATTGACATCTACCGCCCCGCGCGGCTGGATCCCAATGTCCCGATCGAGGACACCGTTGGTGCCATCGTGGATCTCATCCGCGCCGGCTATGTTCGGCACGTCGGGCTGTCGGAAATGGGAGCA
>Ga0187851_10001357_pt1 | contig 23566 bp, 21 predicted proteins | sample June2016WEW_6_10_FD_132997 | JGI IMG/M metagenome (GOLD analysis project Ga0187851, IMG submission 132997) | Peatland microbial communities from SPRUCE experiment site at the Marcell Experimental Forest, Minnesota, USA - June2016WEW_6_10 | ecosystem: Environmental > Terrestrial > Soil >...
AACCTGCCCTCATGAAGCCGGAATCGCTAGTAATCGCAGATCAGCCACGCTGCGGTGAATACGTTCTCGAGTCCTGTACTCACTGCCCGTCAAGCCAAGGGAGCCGGTAGTAGGTGAAATATCACTTCGGTGGTATTAACTTAAGATCGGTAACATGGGCTAAGTCGTAACAAGGCACGCGTAGCGGAAGCTGTGCGTGGATCAATTAAACTAATCTATAAAATTCGTTTTTATAGAGTCGAACTTTCTTCTCTTTGGCCAGCGAATCGATCGCAGGCGAAAGCGAGGGAGGTAATTGGGACAACTAAAAAGCTCTTTGTATAAATATGGTAGAATATATCTATGCCTGTTAATGCCAAAAAGATCATGATCATCGAGGACGACCGTTTTTTGTCGTCCTTAATGAAGGCGCGCCTTGAGAAGGAGGGTTTTGTGGTGACGCAGGCGTTTGACGGGGAGGAGGCGATGGAGATGTTGAAGCAAGATATCCCGTCGCTCATCATCCTCGATCTCATCATGCCGAAGGTCACTGGATTCGAGGTGTTGCAGATGATCTCGATCACGCCGCAGCTTGAAAAGGTGCCGGTCGTCATCGTAAGCAACCTTGCCCAGGATTCTGATATTGAGAAAGCACAACAGCTTGGGGCAAAAGAATATTTCGTGAAGGTAAGAGTATCCATAGACGACCTTATTGAAAAAATAAAGACATTGGTGCTATAATGACCGACATCCGCATAAAACAATGATCAGCGAAGAAATCCTCAAAAAAATAAAGCCGGGCGCGAAGGTCAAGGTGTACGAGGGCAAGACCCCGTTCGCCGGTTTAGTGATCGCACGCAAACACGGCTCCGAGCCGGGTGCGACGTTCACCGTCCGTACCACCCTTGCCGGCGTCGGCGTGGAGAAGGTGTTTCCGATCCACTCGCCATCCATCGTCAAGATCGATGTCGTTTCTTCGCCGAAGAAAGTGCATCGTTCCAAGCTGTATTTCGTTCGGAATATCTCCGCGGCGAAGATCCGGCAGAAGTTAGACGTTTCGATGTAAAGCAAAAATAAAAAGTATAGCCCTCTCGCTCCAACGTAGGAACGTCCACTCGCTTGAGGGCTATACTTTTTATTTTTTTCCTTTACAATAGGAGAAGAAAAGAATGCGCGGGTGGCGAAATGGCAGACGCACTACCTTGAGGTGGTAGCGCCGAAAGGCGTGGAGGTTCGACTCCTCTCCCGCGCACAAAAATAAAACAGGTCGGAATCATTGATCCCGACCCGGAGCCGTCATGCGGCTATTTGCCGTACTCTGAATTTTGCAGAGCCCTCAGATATCCCACCACCACGTTGCCATAGATGAATTTACCATCTTTCTCAACTAGCGGATGCGGAAGCCCAAGGTTGATCAGCTCAAGATCTTCATTCACGTGAGCATCCCTGAAACCTCTTTTTGCGAGCGCTTTCACGACAGGCATTATTTTCGCGGGAATCGCTTTGCGATTTTCCACGGGTTCAAAGAAGAGCATGGGAAGCTCCTTTCGTCCTCATTTCATTAAAGCCCATTGTGCCGTAAATATCAATTCGTAATCGGCTAACATCGTATATCAATAAATGCGGTATACTATAAGAACAAAAAATATTCGTGATTATCTTGCATAACGATGGAAACCGAGATCGAAGCAAAATTTTTGGACATCGATCCTATCGCAGTGCGCGCGAAGTTAAAAGCGCTTGGCGCGGCGCTCATCTATCCCGAAGTGTTGATGAAACGAAAAGTGTTCGATCATCCGACGAACAAGCAAAGCGATTGGCTCCGAGTGCGCGATGAAGGGGATAAGATCACGATGAGCTATAAGAAGGTCATCGATCGGACGGTGCATGGCACCAAAGAGATAACCATAAAAGTTTCCAATTTTGATGATGCGTGCGCGATCCTCTTGGCGGCACAGCTTCGGCAGGCGGCGTATCAAGAAACGCGTCGGGAAACATGGCGGTTGGATGAAACGGAGATCATGATAGACACGTGGCCGTGGATACCGACCTTTGTAGAGATCGAAGCGCCTTCCGAAGAAAAGTTAAAAGCTGCGGCAAGAAAATTGGGATTGCAATGGGGTGATGCGCTCTATGGCAGTGTGGAACCGGCATACCAAAAATATTACGACGTGACCGAAAAAGAAATCGATAGCTGGCCGGAGATAGTTTTTGGCCCCGTTCCCGACTGGCTCCTCCGGCGGAAAAAATGATTTGATGCGATCTCCAGAAAAGGACAAGCCCAGTACATTCTTTTGAGGGTATGCCGGAGCCGCGAAGGCGGCGAGGCGTAGCGATTTTTCAGTAGAAAAATACGCGACCCTCAAAAGAATGTACTGGGCTTGTCCTTTTCTGATGGTCTGTTATAATCATTTCCAATGAGGCGCCATCCAGGCCTATTTTTATCCTTTATCGTCATCCTCGCTATTATCGCGGGGGTTTTCGTGTATCCGAAAGGCGTGGGCGAAAAAGCGGAGCCGTGGAAGCTCGGGCTTGATCTTGTGGGCGGCAGCCATTTAGTCTATCAGATCGACCTTTCAAACGTCTCGTCGACCGACCAGGCTTCGGTGGTTTCCGGTCTGCGTGACGTGATCGAGAAGCGCGTCAACCTGTTCGGCGTCAGCGAGCCGGATATTTATACCTCACAAAGCGGCAATCAAGCCCAGCTTTTTGTGGATCTCGCCGGCATCAGCAATGTGAGCGACGCGATCAATGAGATCGGGCAGACGCCGCTCTTGCAATTTGAAACGGTGGTCCAACCTATCGGATCGACCGGATCGAGCACGCTGTTGGATACGCAATCATCCAGCACGCAATATATTCCGACAAACCTGACCGGGCAGTATGTTACCGGCGCGCAGCTGACGTTTGATTCAACGACGAACGCGCCGCAGGTTTCGATCTCTTTCAATAGCCAGGGTGCTACGCTTTTCCAGCAGATCACGGCGGCGAACGTCGGCAAGCCGCTGGCGATATTCCTTGATGGACAGCTTATTGAGGCGCCGACGGTGGAGCAGGCGATCTCCGGCGGACAAGCGGTCATCAGTGGGGGATTCACGGTCGCGACCGCACAGCAACTGGTGGAACGGTTCAACGCCGGCGCGCTTCCTGCGCCGATCACGCTCGTCAGCCAGCAAACGATCAGCCCCACACTCGGGAGCAATTCATTGAAGCAATTGATCATTGCCGGCATCATCGGCACCTTGCTTGTGATGCTCTTTATGATCTTCTATTACCGCCTGCTCGGTATCTTTGCCGCGCTTGCACTCATAATCTACATTGCGCTCACCCTCGGCGTCTTCAAGCTGATCTCTGTCACCCTGAGCCTCGCCGGCCTTGCGGGCTTCATTCTCACCATTGGCATGGCGGTGGACGCGAACGTGCTTATTTTTGAACGCGTCAGAGAAGAGCTCAAACGGGGATTGCCAAAGTCTTCCGCCATCGAGGAAGGGTTCCGGCGTGCATGGCCTTCCATCCGCGACTCGAACAGCTCCACCATCATCACCGCGATCATCCTTTACTTCTTTACCTCCAGCTTTGTGCAGGGTTTCGCGCTCACGCTCGGCATTGGAACGATCGTCAGCCTCTTCAGCGCAATCACCACCACACGCCTCTTCCTGCGTTTCTTCTTGAAAGACGATAAAGTACCCGCCAAAGTATAAATCATTTACCACCATGCTTAACATTGTAGGACACAAAAAAATCTGGTTCACGATATCCATCCTCCTGGTGGGCATTGCCGTCGTTGCCATTGCGGCGTTCGGTTTCCAGGAAAGCGCGGAGTTGAAAGGGGGAACGTTATGGGAGCTTAAGGTCCCCGGGCAAAACCTTTCCGCTGCCGCCGTGCAAACTTTTTTCCAGAATAGCCTCCACGTGCCCGATGCACAAGTGACGGTGGATAATGGCAACCAGTCGTTCTTGGTGGTCTTTGGATCGGTCAGCGAAACGGTCCATCAGCAATATATAAGTGAGCTCACTGCCCAGTGGCCATCATTTCAAGAACTGAGCTTCCAATCCATCAGTTCTTCGGTGGGGGCGAATCTTCGCAATGCGTCCATCATCGGGATCCTTCTTGTGTTGATTGGCATCTCGCTCTATATCGCGTTCGCGTTCCGAAAAGCGTCGCGGCCGATCAGCTCGTGGAAGTACGGGTGGATCACGCTGATGACATTGTTCCACGACGTGGCCATCCCGGCCGGCATGCTTGCCATCCTTGGCCATTATATGAATGTGCAGCTCAATTCGGACATCATCGTGGCCTTGCTCGTCGTCATGGGATTTTCCGTGCATGATACGATCGTGGTCTTTGATCGCATCCGCGAAAATCTTCTGAATCACCGCGGCAAGATGCCGTTCGCTACGATCGTAAACGACAGTGTAAACCAGACGCTTGCGCGTTCCATCAACACTTCGCTCACGCTCATTCTCGTGCTGCTTTCGCTCTATTTCGTCGGCCCGGCGGACCTTAAATATTTTGTGCTGACGCTGCTCGTGGGAGTGACGACGGGTATCTACTCGTCGATCTTCATCGCGAGCCCGGCGCTCGTGGCGACGAGCAGAAATGAAAGCGTCTAGTGGCGAGAGAGCAAAGTTATCCCCAGTTTCTTGACGGCGTTTGCAATTTAGTTTAGTATGAGTTACAATAGAACAGGATAAATAAGGTGGGAAGTCCAGTGAGGGATTGAGCACTTGACATTTATCTTAATATAATATAAAATATCCTTGATGTAAAAAATATGGCATCTATCACTAAAATCATCACTAATTCGCTGAATGGCCTTAACCCCCGTCAAAAGGAGGTTATCACGGCTCGTTTTGGGTTGGACGGCAAGACGGACGGGGAGACGCTCGCCGCGATCGGCGACCGAATGGACGTCACCCGTGAGCGTGTTCGCCAGATCGAGAATGGCGCAATCACGCTCGTAAAGGCGAATATCGCAAAGAATCCGGAAGCCGGCGCAGCGTTGGAGAAGGTCAAGAAGTTCATTGCCGCGCGCGGTGGGGTATCGGGCAAGCCCGATGTCGTCCGGTATGCGGCGACGCTTGCAAGCGGCGTACAGGAGAACCACCTCGATTTTCTGGCGGAAGCCTCCGGCGTTTTTAATCTTCACCGCGAGGATGATGCGTTTGAGCCTTTTTATTATGTGACCGACAAAGATCAGAGGACTGCAAGCGCGTTCGTGAATGGCTGGGTCGGGTTTTTGAAATCCCACAAGGAGAAGGTCTTTGCAGATTCATACCAGGTTCAACTCGCAAGCTTTTTGAAGACGAAGTCGGTCGCGCAGGAGATCGCCGAAAATTATTTGAGTATCGCGAAGCAAATCGATAAGAATCCGTATGGCGACATGGGTTTGAGCGAGTGGCCGGAGATCAACCCGGCGACGGTACGGGATAAGATCTATCTTGTGCTCAAAAAGAAAGCCGAGCCATTGCACTTTGAGGACATCGCTACGCATATCAACAAAGTTGGCTTTGACGATCAGAAGGCGCTTGCGCCCACTGTGCATAACGAGCTCATCAAAGACAGCCGTTTCGTACTCGTCGGCCGTGGCATGTACGGTCTGAAAGAGCACGGCTATGAGCCGGGAACCGCGCGCGAGGTCATCGCCAAGGTCCTGAAGACCAAGGGTCCGCTCAAAGCGAATGACGTTGTGACGCACGTGAACCAGCAGCGTTTCTTCAAGCAGAATACCATCCTCATTAACCTCCAGAACCGGAACTTTTTTGAACGTATGAACGACGGTCGCTATCGCGTCCGGGAATCCTAGGCCGGTTTTTACGGCCAGCGTTTTGCACTTTGTCGTTTCACGGTTGATAATAAGCATATATGGCTCATATCGTATCAGGCATTTTGGGAAGCATCCTCGTGGTGTGGGGAGTGGTATGGTGGTTTGTTCTGCCCCTCATCGCTATCCTGATTTTTTGGGAAGTGTGGCGTTTTCGTTTGCATTACCAGTTTATCACCGACATCAAATGGAAGCTGTTGGAGATCAAGGTGCCGAAGACCATCCTCAAAACACCGAAGGCGATGGAACAGATCTTTGCCGCCGCCCATGCGCCGTACTCGTACGGCATCGGTCCGTACAATAAATATTGGAAGGGACAGGAGGAATATTGGATGGTTTTCGAACTCATCGCCCGCGCGGGTGAGACGCATTTCTATCTTCGCGTGCCGTCGCAGTTCCGTAATATGATGGAGTCGGCGATCTATGCGGCATATCCGGAAGCGGAGATCACCGAAGCGGAGGATTATCTTGAAGAATTGCCGCATGTGCTTCCGAACGAGACGTTCGACATCTCCGGGTTCGAGGAAGTTTTGCGCCATGAGAATTATCTGCCGATCCGCACATACCCAATGTTCGAAGAGGCCGTGGAAGAACGCCGCATTGATACGATTGCGCCGCTCATGGAGGCGATGTCGAAATTAAAGAACGACGAGCAGCTGTGGTTCCAGGTGATCATCAAGCCGACCGGCGAAGATTTTCGCAAGGCAGGGGAGAAGGAGATCAAAAAATTGTTGGGCATCGAGGAGTCGAAAAAGCCGAGCATGTGGCCGGACTTTGATCTCGGTATCACGCTAGGCGAGGCACTCGCCGCGCCATTTCAGCATCCCGGCGAAGCGACGCCGAAGAAGGATCAGAGGGCTGAAAAAATGCCTCGCTTTTTAATGACGCCGGTGGATAAGGAACGCGCGGATGCCATCCATCTTAAAATTTCCAAGATCGCGTTTGAGGCGACATTGCGGTTCATCTATGTCGAGAAGCGCGAAGGCGCGGTGGACTCCGGTCATACCAATTCCATCCATGGATTTATCCGCCAATTCAACACGCAGAATCTGAATTCATTGAAACCTGATAGCTTGACCTCGACTGCGTCGTGGTCGGTCAAGTATATCTTTAAAAAGACGCGCCTTCGCGCGCGGAAGCGCTACCTCTACGAGAATTACCGGCATTTTGCGCCTTCGCATCACGAATCGATCCTTAATATAGAGGAGCTGGCGACCGTGTTTCACTTCCCGTTGGCGGTGGTTTCGACGACCGAGCTTGAAAAAGTGGAGTCGCGCAAGGGAAGCCCGCCGGCGTCGCTTCCTATTATCGAGGAATAGCGGGATAATCATTGTATGGCAAACGGAACACCACCAAACGACATCACGCCGATCGGTTACCATAATTTTCGCGGCAACAGCGACCAAAAATTCGGCATCAAAGCAGATGACCGTCGGCGCCATATATACGTGGTAGGAAAGACCGGCGTTGGAAAATCGACGCTCCTTGAGAACATGGCCATCGCGGACATCGAATCCGGTAAGGGTATCGCGTTTCTCGATCCGCACGGCGAGTCCGCCGAAAAACTTTTGGATTATGTTCCGGAAGAGCGTCTTGATGATGTGATCTATTTCGATCCGTCAGACATGGAATACCCGATCGCGTTCAATCCGATGGAGCAGGTGGGCACCGAGTTTCGGCATCTTGTTGCGTCCGGCATCATGGGCGTCTTCAAAAAGATATGGGTGGACGCGTGGTCCGCGCGTATGGAATATATCTTGAACAACACGCTGCTTGCGTTGTTGGAATTGCCCAACTCGACATTGTTGGGTGTTTTAAGGATGTTTGCCGAGCCGCCATATCGAAAGAAGATCGTGGACAATCTGCAGGACCCCGTCATTAAGGCGTTCTGGCAGAACGAGTTTGCGCGCTATTCACAGAAGCTTGAGACCGAGGCGCTCGCCGCCATTCAAAACAAAGTGGGACAGTTCGTTTCCAATCCGTTGATCAGGAATATTTTGGGTCAATCGCGTTCCACGATCAATATGCGCGAGATCATGGATACGGGAAAGATCTTCATCGTCAATCTTTCCAAGGGAAAGATGGGGGAGGATAATTCGGCACTGCTCGGCGCGATGATCATCTCGCGGTTACAGCTCGCCGCGATGTCTCGTGTGGATATTCCCGAAGACAAACGCCGCGACTTCTTCATGTATGTCGATGAATTCCAGAACTTTGCGACCGATTCTTTTGCGAGCATCCTTTCCGAGGCGCGCAAATACCATCTTTCACTCACGCTTGCGCACCAATACATCGGCCAACTCGTCACGAACGACGGCAACACAAAAGTGCGCGACGCAGTGTTCGGCAACGTCGGCACGATCATCACGTTCCGCATCGGCGCCGCCGACGGTGAGTTCCTTGAAAAGGAATTCATGCCGGAATTTTTACAGAATGACCTCGTCAATTTGGCAAAAGCGAACATCTATATCAAGCTGATGATCGATGGCGTCTCTTCCAAGCCGTTCTCGGCGACGACACTCATGCCGCATACCCAGCCATTGCAATCGTATAAGGACATCATCATTAAAAATACCCGCGAGCATTATGCGGTGCCGCGCAAAATTGTGGATGAGCGGATCGCGAGCGAGTGGAATGGCCAAAGCGATGCGGTCCTCAATGAGAAGATCGGGAGGCGCGACGAGAAATCGCTCGCGCAGGTCTTGCGTCCTGCGGCGCCACGCGCGGATGTTTCGCGTGGAGAGGTGGTGCGTCCCCGTATCGATGCTGGTGCGCGCGACCGCTATACGCCGCCGCGCACGTTGGCATCTTTGCCAACGTCAACACCCGCGCCTTTATTGCGGCCGGTATCAAAAGTGCCGGAAGTGCCGCGTATAAAAATCTCTGATCAGAAAACGCCGCCGCCGGCTGTTTCCGAGCCCACTTCCGCTATTTCCGATTCGACCCCGGCTCCAACGCAGGCTTCGGTTTCTGCTCCGGCGCAAGCACCCGCGCCAAAGCAGTTCGTCCGGCAAAAAGTGGACATAGAAGCATTGCGGCGTTCCATCACCGAATCGTTAAAGAATCAAACCGAAGATCCCTCGCCGGGGGCAACGCCATCCGTATCGGAGCTGACGCAAATAAACACGGAGCCACCAGGCAAGCATGCGAAATGATGCGGTTCCATATCGTCACTATTTTTCCCGGCATGTTCGATTCCTATCTTCAGGAATCGCTTTTTAAACGCGCGCAGGCGAAAAAGATCATTTTGGTGCGCGCGTACGATCTTCGCGCATTTACCAAAGATAAGCATAAAAAAGTGGACGACCGGCCGTTCGGCGGCGGTCCGGGGATGGTGCTCGCGGTCCAACCCGTCTGGGATGCGATAAAAAAAATAAAAAGCGCGCGGCGGAAATCATTAAAAAAATCTAAAACGCACATCATTTTATTTTCTACGCGTGGAAAGCATTTGGATGCCACGATCGTGCGGCGTCTGACAAAATATGACGATCTCATCCTGATCTGTGGTCGGTACGAAGGCGTGGACGAGCGCGTGGCGGAATACATTGCCGACGAGGAGATCTCGATAGGGGACTATGTATTGTCCGGCGGCGAGATCGCGGCGCTTGCGCTCATGGAAACGGTCAGCCGCCAGATTCCCGGATTCCTCGGAAAGGAAGAGTCGCTCGAGGAGATCAATGGTTCATTTCCGACGTACACACGCCCCGAGGTTTTTGCTCCCGCAAAAGGAAAAAAGTGGAGCGTGCCGCCGGTGCTGCTCTCCGGCGACCACAAAAAGATCGCGGAGTGGCGGAAGGGTTTGCGAACCGACAGGAAATAGATTATAGCGCGCACTGCCGGCGCGGTCCTTTTTTTGGAGCTGCGCCTTTTTTATATTCTTTTAATGCTGTGTGAGTATGATGGGTAGATGCGCACCTCCATCGGCACAAAGATGAAAATAGGGGACGTTTCTTTCGGCACCGCCGCCGCATTTCTTTTTGGCATATTCGCGGCAAATATGAGATGGAATATATTTTTGCTGGCGGCGACGGGGATCGTTATGGGAGGAATGGGGTTGCTGCTTTTTCCCCGCCGGCGCGGGTCGTGGAAATATTTCGCGCTATTTTTCTGCGCCGCCGGCGCAGGCGTCCTCTATTACCACGCATACGCACAATGGCAAACGGCGCATACGCATATGCCAACGGGAAAGAGCCCCGCGTTCTTTGGCATCGTGGCGGAGGCGCCGAAGGCCGCAGGAAATTACACGATGCTCATGGTATCGTTGCTGCGCCCATATGCCGATACGGTAGATATTTTTACATTTCCGGACAGCAGCCAATTCCATTATGGCGATGAATTATGGATCAGCGGTGCGGTGACGGCCAACGTGGGCGACGAAGACGAACCGCCGGCAATGTTCCTGCCGCAACTGCGCGTGGTGGGGCAGCATCAGGGATTTTGGTTGAAGGAAATGGTGATCAATATTGAGCAGAGCATCGTTCAAAGGATCGCGCAGGCGTTGCCGGCGGATCAGGCGGCGCTTCTCTCGGGAATCTTGCTCGGTACGAGTGGCACGCTCGGCGCGGTCCTCAAGGCGCAGATGGAGACGTCGGGCACGTCGTATATCGTCAACATGTACGGGTATAAGATCATCATCATTACGTTCGCGCTTACGGCAGCGTTGAAGAACCGTATGCCGCGCCGCGTGTTGTTATGGATCACGCTTGGTGCGATCGCGCTATTCGTCTTTATCTCCGGCGGCACGATCTCCGCCGTTCGCGCCGCGATCATGGGCTCGCTCGCCGTTGTCGCGCGCGGAACAGGCAGGGTATTCAGCGCGCGCAATGCCATCGCATTCGCCGCCGTCGGCATGGCCATCGCGAACGCGACAGTGCTCACCGACGCGGCGTTCCAGCTTTCATTCCTGAGCTTTATTGGTATCTATTATCTCGGTCCGCCCATCGAACATTATTTTCATTGGACGGATGAAGGCGCGCTCCAATGGCGGTCGCATGCGATGCTTTCGCTTTCCACTAACCTTGCGATACTGCCGATCGTGATGAACACGTTCGGTGATTTTTCGCTGACGTCGTTCATCTCCAACATTTTGATCATGATCCCGTGGCTCGCGGTGATCATATTCGGCGTGGCGCTCGCGATCTTCAGCTACGTCGCGCCGCCGCTCGCGTTCTGCGCGGCGCAGATCACGAGTGTGCTATTACAATACGAACTTTTCATCATCCATTTTTTTGCGACGGTCACTCTGCCGATGCCGGCGGTGTTCGGCTCGGCATTCGCGATCGCGCTCTACTACGGTGTTCTTATCTTATTCGCCCATTACTATGCCGCACCATCATCGCAAAAAAATTATTGATATCGTGAGCGCGATAGTTTTGCTCACGCTCATCGTGCTCGACGCGGTGTTGTGGAGGAATATTTTTGTTGCGCGGAGCGATACCGATGCCGCCGCCGCGCCGCGCATTTATTTTTTGCCGGTGACGCAGGGTGAGTCCGCATTGCTCGTTCTGCCGGGTGGCGTGACGGTGCTTACCGACGCAGGTTCCGATGGCAGTATTGTGGACGATCTCCAAAAAGTGTTGCCACCCGGCGCGCCGCCATACATTGACCTCGCGGTCATTTCCTATCCGCAGGCCGCCGACTACGACGGCTATCAATATTTATTGCAGCACTATCAGGTTGGCGCATTCGTCTATAACGGACGCGCCGATGTAGCGCACCGCACGGAATGGAATCAGCTCACGGCCGCCATCGCCGCAAAGCATATTCCGCTTATCACCGTCGGCGCGGGGGATCGCATTCGCTTTGGCGGCCCGTCTGCCACCGTCGCAGTCGCCGAGATCGATATCCTTTCGCCCGGTGCCGCGTTCGCGCGCAGTCCGGAGCCGAGCGATACGGGCATCGTCCAGCGCGTGATCACGCAGAAATTCACCGCACTACTCGCCGCGGATATCGGCGTCAACGTGGAAAATGCGCTGCTTGCGCAGAAAACAAACCTCCGCGCGAATATCCTCAAGGCACCGTTCCCGGGGCTCGGCACTGCGGCAGGGGATGCATTCTTGCGGGCCGTCGCGCCGCACACCATCGTTGTCATGCCCGGCGTTAAGAACACCGCAAGCGCGCCGACCAAGGCAATGCTCGCGTATTTGGCGTCATCCACCGCATTATCCACGAAAGCGGCAATTGTTTCCTCGGAGCCCGGCGTATTTTTGTTGTATAATAAGTAGGCATGACACTCCTTATTAAAAACGTCCAGCTTGTTGACGGTACGGATGACCCTCGCGCATCCGGCGACGCGTCCAATCGCGCGTGCGATGTCTTTGTGAGCAATAACAAGATCTCCGCCATCGGCAATTTTCCGAATAAAAAAGCTGATGCCGTCATCGACGGGCAAGGCGCGTATCTTTGTCCGGGATTCATCGACGGCAACACCTGTTCGGACCATTACCTTACCCTGTTCAATGACCGGAGCCAAGAGGATTTTTTGCGGCAAGGGGTGACGACCATCATGGGTGGCATGTGTGGCGCGTCGCTCGCGCCGCTGCTCTATGGCACGCTCGAGTCCATCCAAAAATGGGGTGATACGAACCGCATCAACGTAAACTGGCACACGATGGCAGAATTTTTGGCGGTGATGGACGAGCGTCCCACAACCGTGAACTTCGGCACACTCGTCGGTCACGCGACGATCCGCCGCGCAATCGTGGGCGACGCGCTCCGCGACCTTACACGCAACGAACTAAATGTGTTTGTGCGCACGCTCGAGGCCGCGCTTGCGGAGGGTGCATTCGGACTCTCGACGGGGCTTGGCTATGTACATGCGCGCAAAACGCCGTACGCGGAATTATGCACGCTTGCGGAGACGGTAAAAAAATACAACGGTGTGTACGCTACGCACCTGCGCCGCGATGCGGCCGGCATAAAAGAATCGGTGGAAGAAACGATCAAGCTCGCGCGTGAGACCGGCGTCTCCATTATAATAAGCCACTTTGCGCCGGTCGTCGGTGCGGAAAAGGAATACGAGGAGGCGCTCGCGCTCGTGAACGATCTGCCACCGGAGGTTGATCTGCATTTTGACATTGCGCCGTCAACGAGCTCGCTCGCACCGATATACACTTTTTTGCCGGAATGGGCGCAGACGGGCGGCGTTGGCGTCATGGTGGCGAATATAAAAGACGAATGGTCGTTGCCGCGCATCAAAAAAGATATCCCACAGTTCGATGAAGCTAATTTCATCGTTGCGCATGCACCAGGCAGTGAGTTTTTCGTCGGCAAGTCGCTCAAAGAGATCGGGGAGATGTATGAGATAAAAGATAGCCGCGACGCGCTTCTGCGATTGATGCAGGCGCTGCAGTTAAAGGGGAGTGTGCTCTATAAAAATCTTGATGCCGCGCTCATCGCCCGCGCCATCGCGTCGCCGCGCAGCCTCATCGCTTCCAACGCGCCGAGCGTTCCCGATGCGTTGTCCGGAGAAAAACACTTCAAGTCCGAACGGAGCACTTCCACATTCTCGGCGTTCCTTTCTCTCGTTCACGAAAATAAAATGATGTCGTTCGAGGATGCGATAAAGAAGATCACGCGTGACCCCGCAAAAAAATTTGGCATCGCGGGCAGGGGAGTGATCAAAGAAGGAAACATTGCCGACCTCGTGTGTCTGCGCGGCAGTGAAATAAAGTTTACCGTGGTGAACGGCCGCGTGGTGGAAAAAGAGAACGAGTTCCAGGCAGTGTTCCCGGGGAAAACGTTGCGTCATCCGGCACCAAGCCGGAGCGGTAAAAAATCAACCTAGCGTATGGCAAAGAACGGACGACGAACCAGCGCCGGTACTCCTGATTATTTTTTATTGGCGGCGCTGTGCATCCTGCTCGTTTTCGGGCTTGCGATGCTTTCGTCCGCGTCTTCAGGCCTCGGCAAACAGCTTTTCAACAACAGCTATTATTATTTGGAGCATCAGCTGGAGTTTGGGTTGACGATCGGACTCGCCGGATTTTTGGTGGGTTACTTTGTGCCGTATTATAAATTCAAAAATGTCGCATTCGTTTTACTGCTCGTCAGCATGGCGGCGCTGGTGCTCGTATTCACGCCACTCGGCACCGCGGCGAGCGGTTCCACGCGCTGGCTTCGGTTTGGTCCGCTCAGCTTCCAGCCCGCGGAACTGATGAAGCTCACCTATATTTTATATCTTGCCGCGTGGCTTTCGAATTCAAAAAAACGCGCTACCGATTTTCAATCCGGCCTGCTTCCCTTTGCGATCATTTCCGGCGTGATGGCCGTGCTCCTTATTCTCCAGCCGGCCACGAGCACGGTGGCAATTTTGCTTGGTGCGGGACTCGTCGTCTATTTTGTAAGCGGCGCGCCGTGGAAATATATTTTGGGCATCATCGGCATCGCGGCCGCGGCGGTCGTGCTTCTTGTCTTCGTCACGCCGTACCGCATGGCGCGCATCACGGGATTTCTCCACCCCACGCAGAATTTGCAGGGGCAGAACTATCAGGTCAACCAGTCGCTGATCGCGATCGGGTCGGGTGGCCTATGGGGCGTCGGATATGGCCAGTCGGCCACAAAAGATAGCTATTTGCCGACGCCGATAGACGATTCCATCTTTGCCGTCGTCGCGGAAGAGCTCGGCTTCATTGGTGCAGGGTGCCTTGTGGCGTTGTTTGCAATCGTCACGTTTCGCATGTTCTGGCTCGCGAAGCGCACGGGCGACCAGTTCGGTCGTATGATCCTGATTGGCTTCGGCACGGTCATCGCGCTGCAGGCATTCGTCAACATGGCGTCGATCTCGGGCATCATTCCTTTGACGGGCGTGCCACTGCCGTTCGTCAGTTACGGCGGTACGGCGCTCGCGGTATTTATCACGATGAGCGGTGTCGCGCTGAACGTTACGCGGTATAATTAAAAAAATATGGAAAAACTTCGCGTAGTATTCACGGGCGGCGGGAGCGGGGGGCACATCTATCCGATACTTGCGGTGGCAGAAGCGTTGCAGGCAAAATGCGATCAGCTTCACGCGGTGGTGGAATTTTCCTATCTTGGTCCAAAGGACGCGTATAGCGCACTCCTTTCGCAGCGCGGCATTCCGGTCTATCCGGTCGCGTCGGGAAAGATGCGGCGCTATTTTTCGGGGCAAAATTTTTTGGATGCACCAAAGTTCGTCATCGGATTTTTCCAAGCATTGTGGAAACTTTATTTCATCATGCCCGACGTCGTTTTTTCCAAGGGTGGCACGGGAGCGTTGCCCGTCGTCGTTGCGGCATGGTTCTACCGCATCCCCGTCGCCATTCATGATTCCGACGCCCAGCCCGGGCTCACGAACGTTACCTCCGGCCGCTTTGCCACGCGCGTGTTCCTGAGCTTCGCCCGCGCGGCGGCGTTCTTCCGCGCCGACAAAGTGGAGGTCACGGGATCGCCGCTCCGCACCGAACTGCTCGGCGAGCGCGTTTCGCGCGAGGCAGCCAAGGAAATTATGGGATTTGATAAGACCCAGCCGCTCGTTTTGATCATCGGCGGTTCGCAGGGCGCGCAACGCATCAACGAGTTCGTGCTCGCGAACCTGCCGCAGTTTATTTCTATGACGTCGGTGCTCCACCAAACCGGCGCGGGCAATTTTGCGGACGTGGAAAAATTATCGCGCGCCGCGCTCGCAAACGTGCCGATCACGTATCGCTATGTGCCGACGGAATATATTGGTGGTGGTGACATGGCCACCGCGCTCACCGCGGCGGACGTCGTCGTTGCGCGCTCCGGCAGCTCGGTGTGTGAGTTTGCGTCGTTCGGCCTTCCCGCCATCCTTATCCCGCTATCCACATCCGCTAACGACCACCAGCGCGTGGACGCCTACGAGTTCGCCGCCACGGGCGCCGCGATCGTCATTGAAGAGGCGAACCTCCTACCCGGCATCTTCTTCGCCCAGCTGACGAACATCCTCACCGACGCCGACCTGCGCGCCAAAATGAGCGCCGCGTCTTCCGCGTTCTTTATCCCCGGCGCGGCGGATAAGATTGCGGATGGGCTGATGCGGATGAGTGCGAGGTAGGGGAATATGATATTATTTTGAAATGAAAACAAGCAATCGAAAAATAATTTTGGATGTTAAGAAAGTAAGAGGAATGCCCGTTTTGAAGTTGCAGAAGATTATGAAACAATGGCAATCCAAGCTACTCTTGGATAAATGGAATTTGTCTCTGAAAATCGTGGAGTTCCGTCGAAAGGATGGGTTTAAGCAAAGTGGTGATATAAAAATTGACCTTAAAAATAAGAAAGCTATTCTTTTACTAACGGGCGAACCGTTCAAGGATGAGGAAGATGTCATAGTACACGAATTGGTGCACCTGCTTCTTTGGGATTATGACACGTTCGCGGAGCGTGTGATTTTGAAAAACTGCAAGAAGTTTGCAGGCGATCACGGGAGATATATGGACAAATTGGAAGCGACGGTAAAAAACATCACCGATATTTTGATAAAAAAAGGCGAGTAGGATGCGATCCTTGCTCGCCGTTGGTTGTGTTGAGAGTTAGCTTCCGCGGCAGCATGCGGCGCTACATACCGGCATCGAAACTGCCAGGCGGCGCGCCAAGATGAGCGCCGCGTCTTCGGCCTTCTTCATCCCCGACGCCGCGGACAAGATCGCGGACGAGTTGATGCGGATGAGTGCGAGATAAAGCTGCCAGGACAAAATAGACGTGTTTGCGTATCGTGGAAATTGTTCTAAAATGAAGGCAATATGGATAAAAAACAGTTGATCCAGCAGATAGAAAAGGCGCGGGGTTCGCGGGTGATTACATATCTAACGAGCGACCGGCAAGGGCCGTTCAACGCGCGGATTGCGGTGGATGTGATTCCGCTTATCAGCAAGCAGTTGCAGGTAATCGGCAAGGTGCCGAACATCGACCTTTTTCTCTACAGCGCGGGCGGCGACACGATGGTGCCGTGGCGTTTGGTTTCGATGATTCGCGAATATTGCGAAAAGTTTTCTGTGGTCGTGCCGTATAAGGCGCACAGCGCGGCGACGATGATCGCGCTCGGCGCGGACGAGATCGTGATGAGCGACCTCTCGGAGATCTCGCCGATCGATCCCTCGACGGCGAACGTGTTCAATCCGCCCGATCCGGCAAATCCACAAAATCGGATTCCGATCTCCGTGGAGGACGTGATGGCATACTTCGATCTCGCAAAGAACAAGTTTGGCATTAAGAGCGACGAAGACCTTTCCCGCGTGTTCACGAAGTTTATTGAAGCAAATCCGCAGATTCATCCGCTCGCGCTCGGCAAGAGTGAGCTGACCGTCAAAGAACATAAAGAGTTGAAAGGATTACAGCAACAGAATTTGCGCGACCATATGAGCGATGCGGAACTTATTTTTACCGCTCTCGCCGAACTTTCCACACGCGAGATTGCTGAAGCGGAGAAAGCAGAAGGCTACGTGCCAAACGAGGGCGCGGCACGCGCGGGCGGGAAAATTTCCGGTAGTGCGCGAAAAGCTCTCGAAGAAAAGACGGGCAAAAAGGTGGTGAATGGAAGAAATTATTTAGACGTCAAAGAGAAGTCAAAGCAGATAGCGGATACTCACGAAAAATAAGGCTACAAAAATAAAATCAGTCGGTTACAATTTGTAACCGACTGGATCCACTCCATCTTTTAACAAAAATTTCATATTCGGGTATGATGAGGGAATGGAGCTAAAGCGATACCAGCAGGCGTCGATCAACACGTTGCGTGACTACGTCGCCGCGCTCAAAAGCTATCCTGCCGCCTTGGCGGCGCAGGTGGCGTTTTTGGCGCTCGTAAACCGGCCGTATCATCACGTGAAAGAGTTTGGCGGCGCGCCATTCGTGTGTGTAAAGATCCCGACGGGCGGCGGCAAGACGATTGTCGCGGCGCACGCAGTCGGCGAGATTTTCCGAAATTATCTGCCGGAACGGAATGATCGCGGGCTTGTGATGTGGTTTGTGCCGTCGGATGCTATCAAGAAGCAGACGCTCGATGGCCTACGAAATCGGCGGCATCCGTATCGCGCGGTGCTGGACGAGCGCTTTGGCAACGCCATAAAAGTTTTTGACCTGACCGAAGCGAAGGCGATAAAGAAGAATGATATCATAGACAATCTTTGCATCGTCATCGCAACCCTTGCGTCGTTTCGCCGGACGAATAAAGAATGGCTGAAAGTGTATCAGGATAACGGAGCGCTGATGAGCCATTTTGAAGGGCTGCCGGGCAGCGCGGATCTGCCATTTTTGGATAAGGACGAAAGCGGCGGCGTCCGCTATTCTTTGGCAAATATTATCAAGCTGCATAATCCGCTCGTCATTGCCGACGAAGGGCACAATCTCCAGACGGCGCTTTCGTTCGATATGCTTGGCGGACTGAATCCGTCGTTCGTGCTTGAATTCACCGCCACGCCACGCGGCGAAAGCAATGTGTTAGTGGACGTCGTGGCAAGCGAGCTAAAAGCGGAGCACATGATCAAGATGCCGATCTATCTTGAGAACATTCCTGCGTGGCAAGAGACGATCTATGCTGGCATCGAGAAGCGAAACGAGCTTGAGCGGCGCGCAAAGAAAGAAAAAGGTGAATATATCCGGCCGATCGTTCTGATACAGGCAGAGCCGGATCGGAAAAAAGCAAAAGGCGGAACGATCAATATAGAAAAGGTGGCAGAATTTTTAAAGAAGGATGCGAAGATTCCGGCGGAAGAGATCGCCATCCAGACGGCGGACATCAAAGAGCTACCGAGCGCGGAAATATTGGCCGGCCGCGGATGCAAAATAAAATATATTATCACCGTGAACGCGCTCCGCGAAGGATGGGATTGCCCGTTCGCGTACATTTTAATCTCAGTTTCCAACCTCGGTGCGGCGCTTTCGGTGGAGCAGACGATCGGACGCATCATGCGCTTGCCAAGCGCGAAAGAAAAAAGCGACGCCGCGCTGAATGCGGCGTACATCTTTGCCGCCACCAGAAATTTTAACGAAGCATCGCAAATGGTGATCAATGGGTTGCATGCGAACGGCTACGAGGATGTAATCATTTCTGGCAAAAAGATCGAGCCGCCGGACGCGGTTGCGCACCGGCGCATGACCGATAAAAATAGTGCCGTGCCGTATGTGAATATAAAAGATGGCGCAAAGTTTCGGCGGCTCGATTATATTGCTGACCTGATCGGCGAGAAAAATTTTCTGAAGGTCAAAATTCCGACCATACCGTTGGAAATTGTGGAGCAAAATAATTTAGTGAAGATTGACATCGCCGCGGGCGGAGAGATCGTGCGTGATGCGTCAGGAAAGCTGAATCTGATTTATCATTATAAGGATTTTACCCGGGCGGATTTGCTTATATGGCTTGGCGGGAAGATCCAACGCACATATATTTCTCTCAGCGAGATGAATCTATTTCTCTCGGCCGCTATCGACGATTTACTGAAAAAATATCATATTGACGTGCTGAGCATCCATCGCTATGCCGTACTCGAAGCGATTGAACGAGCGCTTGGTCGCATCATTGATGCGATGACCGAGGCGAATTTTTTCGCATTGGAGCGCAAGAAATTGCTCGCTGCAAAAGGGGAGGGCTTTGCGTTCCCCGAAAAAACGGAATTGCCGTCCATCGCCCGCGAGCATTTTGTTCGCCATGCATACGATGTCGCTTTCAAGATGAACGGCGAGGAGCTGAGCGTGGCGCAGATGATAGATGGATTGCCAAATATTGCATGGTGGTTTAGGAATCCGGAGATGAGCGGATTTTATATCCAGGGTCAGCGTAAGCAAAAATTTTATCCCGACTTTATAGTAAAGACCAAAAAGGGAAATTATTTTGTGTTGGAATATAAAGGCGAACATCTTCTCGGTTCAGATGATACTGACTATAAAGAAGCGATCGGTAAAAAATGGGCGCAGTTGGGCGGTCAAAAATTTCATTTCAATATCCTTGATGACAAGAATGCAAAAGAGATTATCAATGTCATGGCGACGTCATCCCCCTAGCCTCGCGCCCATTTTCGTGCTAAAATAGGGGAATATGGAAGCCGCCGCCCCAAATCTGAAAACCCAAGCAACATCCATCCGCGTGCGCTTTGCGCCAAGCCCGACGGGGCCAATTCATGTTGGGAGTGTTCGCACGGCGCTGTTTAGCTGGCTCTTCGCGCGCAAATACGGCGGCACGTTTGTTTTGCGCATTGAGGACACAGACAAAGAGCGCTCCGAAAAGCGCTATGACGATGAACTGCTCCAGGGGCTTGCGTGGCTCGGCTTGGATTGGGATGAAGGCCCCCAGCCGATCGGCGTCGGCGGCCAACTAGCGCTCGATGGCGTCAGTGAAAAAGGCGAGTTCGGTCCGTATCGCCAGAGCGAGCGTACCGCCATCTATAAAAAATATTTGACTCAGCTGATCGAAAGCGGCGATGCGTATTATTGTTATTGCAGCAAGGAAGACATCGAAGCCCAGCGTCAGGCGATGCTTTCGCAGGGATTGCCGCCAAAGTACAACGGCCACTGTCGTAACACTCCCGCGCCGGAAGGAAAAACGCCGGAGGTCATCCGCTTCAAGGTGCCGGAAGTAAAAGTGGAGTTCAAGGATCTTGTGCGCGGCAAAGTTGTTTTTGACGCCGCGCTCTTTGGCGATATTATCATCGCGAAAGATCTCGACACGCCGCTCTATAACTTTGCCGTCGTCGTGGACGACGCGCTGATGCAGATCTCGCACGTCATCCGCGCGGAAGATCATCTTTCGAACACGCCGAAACAAATTTTGATGGGCCGTGCGCTTGGATTTGCCGAGCCGATCTACGCGCACATTCCGCTCATCCTCAACGCCGATCGCAGTAAGATGTCCAAGCGGTTTTCCGACACCGCGCTTTTGAGCTATCGCGAGCGGGGATACGTGCCGGAGGCGATGATCAACTTTTTGGCGTTGCTCGGCTGGCATCCGCGCGGCGACAAGGAAGTGCTGTCGCGTGAGGAGCTGATCGCGGAGTTCGACATCGATCGCGTTCAGCAGTCGGGCGCGGTGTTCAACGAGGAGAAGTTGGATTGGCTCAACCGCGAGCATATTAAGGCGATGCCGATCGTGGAGGTAGCCACGCTCGCCGCGCCGTTCTTTGCAAAGCAAAACATTGTGGTGCGCGACGAGGCGTTGCTCGAGCGCGTCATTGCCGTACAGATCGCTCGCGCGAAGACGCTCAAAGATCTTGCCACCGCGAGTGCATTCTTTTTTGCCGTGCCGGAATACGAGCCGAAACTTTTGATCTGGAAAGATTCTTCCACGCTCAAAGAAGTTGCGGAAGTGTTGAGCGCCGCGCGCGTGGTGGTGAATGGCATCGCCGCAGAGGATTTCAACCGCGAGACGCTGATCGCCTGCCTGCCGCTCATCGTTGGCGAGCGTAGCAGGGGAGTGGTGCTCTGGCCGTTGCGCGTTGCCGTTTCCGGCCACGCCAACTCCCCCGACCCCATAGAAATTATGTCGGTGATCGGCAAGGATGAATCGCTGCATCGCATTGACGCGGCTATCAAAAAAGCCAAAGTGCTATAATAAAAAGCATGGAAAATGCCTTAAAGAACTGCGTGATGTTCTTTGGCGCGGCGATCGTCGGCGTGATCGCCATTTTTGTTTTCTTTGGCGCAATAATGCCCGTATCGCAGGCGCACGCCTATGCAATTGGATCGGTGCCGACCAATATCGGAACCCGCGTAGGTAGCAGTGCTGGTGGTGGTAGCTATGACTTCGGCAGTTCGTTCCAGAACCTCGTTGCACCGTTCACCGGGTTCGTGAAAAGCCTCAAATTTAACAATAATACAAATATGACGATGAACCCCAGCGGCATGAGTACCGGTATAAACGGTACAAGCTTTACATGGCCAACCGTAAACCTGGCACCAGTTCTTGGAAACAGTGTGCAAAACACATTGAGCCGGTGGTTCAACCAATTCGACAATTGGTTCTATAGTGTGACCGGCATTCAGTTGTCGGGGATCATGGTGGCAATACTCGGCGTGTTCTCATGGGCACTTGGACTGGTGCAGCAGGTGGTGAATTGGCTGTTGGGTTTGTTCCATTAAATAAGGATTAAAGGGGGCAAAGCTATTTATCTGTCGGGAAAGGTATATTGGGCGACAGATGAGGTTTCGAAAAGGCCTCTCTTCCCTCACGTCTTCCATATCGCCTTCGGTTCAGGCACAATAGACCGTATGCTCAAACGCATCGGATTTATTTTCCTCGCGATCTTTGTGATCGCGATCGGCTACGACGTGGTGGCAACGGTCGCGCACGCACTGGAATCGGGAACGCTCTTATCATGGTTTCCGGCCATCACTCCCCTGCCCGGGCCTGATTTTGGACCTGGCGGCGGTTTTGGCGGAGGCGGCACGAGCGGTCTTACTACCATCAACTTCAGCATCTTTGATAAAGGCGGTGATGGATATAAATACATCACTCAGGGCTATGGGCACACGCCGTATTCGTACATGTACATCGGCGACTGGCATAACGGCATCGACATCGCCGCCGTCTACGGCGCGCCGATCCACTCGCCTACCGCAGCGACCGTCCTCGCTGTCGGCGATCAGGATGATTTCTGCCCGCGCCTCGCGTTCGGCCGCTTCATCGTGCTCGAAGATAACGTAAACCACCTCGATCTCTTGTTCGCGCACTTGGCCGACATCGATGTTCAGCCCGGTGAGGCCATCACAAAAGATCAGCTTATTGGCACCGTTGGCGCGACCGGAGACGAGACCGGTCCGCACCTCCATTTTTCCATCTTCGAGAGCGCAGTCTTCAGCATGGCGCCCGCGCACGGCTGTGGTCCGTATCCACAAGGGCACGACGTGAATCCGCTGAATTATTTAGAGGCTGTGTATGAATAAAGACTTTTATACCGCTCGTTTTATGTATCGTGCCCGACTGGACGATGTTCGAACGATTCTCTTAGAGGTATTGACATAATCATATCCTGAGATATGAGACCCGTAGTTCTCGAGCGACGCCTCCTCTTGTCCCGGAAATGGCGATAGAGTCGATCGCCCAAGATTCACAAAATAGACTCCGTAGAGAGAGCCGGGCAAGAGGGGGAAATTTCTTATGAAAACAGCCGAATTCCACTGGGATCTGTGCTGTTTTTTTATTTGTATTTGTGCACCGGATTGGATTCGAATAAACTCAAATAACGCGCTATAATAATCCCATCAGTATGAGCATCTCCTCGAAAAAACCCACCCGGCTTGGCGTCCACTTTATCGGCATCGGCGGGATTGGCATGAGCGGCCTCGCCCGCTATTTTCTTGCCCATGGATGGGCTGTTTCCGGCTCTGACGCCGCCGTTGGCGTAATGACGCAAGAGCTCATGAAAGACGGCGTAGAGGTCAAAATTGGGCATAAAAAGGGCAATATACCGGCCGCCGTGCGGCTGGTTATCTATAATAGAGCGATCCCGGCCGAAAATCCGGAACTCACGGCTGCCGAGAAAGCGGCGCGGGCTGGTGGCAGTGGGAAAGGAGGCGTCATCGTGCTCCCCTATTCCAAGGCGCTTGGCCGGATCACGGAAGATTATCAGACGATTGCCATCACCGGTTCGCACGGCAAGAGCACGACGACTGCGCTTGCCGGACTTGCGCTCATACGCGCGGGACTGGATACGACGATCTTAGTTGGTACGAAGTTGGCGGACTTGGGTGGAAGTAATATTCGCATTGGCAGCGGACCATATTTAGTGCTGGAGGCTGACGATTTTCACGCCGCGTTTTTGGATTACTCCCCCGCCATTTCCATCGTGACG
>Ga0187851_10001361_pt1 | contig 23518 bp, 22 predicted proteins | sample June2016WEW_6_10_FD_132997 | JGI IMG/M metagenome (GOLD analysis project Ga0187851, IMG submission 132997) | Peatland microbial communities from SPRUCE experiment site at the Marcell Experimental Forest, Minnesota, USA - June2016WEW_6_10 | ecosystem: Environmental > Terrestrial > Soil >...
AATTAATCTCTCTTATATGCCAGCCCAAAAAGTATCCTATTCCATATTTGTTTGGAATTGGGTTTTTGTTTATTGGAATTCGGGTGGGGTAAAGTGGAGCAGGGTCTGGATGGTGGGCGGTATTGTACGATAGCTAGAACCTTTGAAGTTATTATGAACCTGGAAAAATAATAGTTCAACAATTGCGGCAATGGGTGTCCAAGTCCTGTGGCGTAGACAGAACTGTACAATAGACTTGATCGAAGCCGTCCTGGGAGATTCGAACTCCGAACAAACGGTTTAGGAAAGCGTGTCTAATTGTTAAATCCGGTAGTTTTACGTGCGAAAGGGGGCTATTCCGTCTAAGGGAAAAACCCCGTTTGTGGCGTCGGGTGCGGTTAGGTTATAACGCGTTTGGTTTAGTTTAGTCACAATTTAGTCGCAAGATTTCAATTTAATTATGAGCATTACACTCGGTCTAGACTCCAATCGCCTCAGCCACTTTCGCCCAACTCTTGTCCTGCTCGCTGACATGCATCAATTAGAAAACAAAATGAGAATGATCAAATTAAGTGGTATGGTAGAGACTTTAGATATGAGACTGAGTCAAGCACAAAAAGAAGGTCTGACTTTTACCCAATTTCTGGAGGTGCTTCTTGAGGACGAGGTCCAGCACCGGGCAAATAAGAAGCTGGCCAGCCGGATTATACGGGCCCGCTTTGAAGAAGAAAAGACTCTGGAAGCTTTTGTCAAATAATACCCGTGGGTGTTGGTACTGTGCCCGAATTCGCCGGCAATTTTACATGGATATGGTTTACATTTTACTATTGTAGAGGACGTATGAAGAAATTATGCTCAAACTATTATGTGGTGATCAAAATGCCCCCCTGGAAACAGCGCTTCCGGGCAACGATAATCGCTGGTGCGAATCAATGCATTTATGGACTACGATGGTGTAAAGCATTTGTAGTCCATTTTTTATTAAAGACGGCAACGTAGTCCATATCGTTACAAATGCACCTTCCATCGGTTGTCCGCGCCAGTGGCTGCGTGAGGTGCACGCCTATAGGCCTCACAATGTTGACACGGGTAACCGTAGTCGCATGGTTTTCTGGTTTAACCATATGCCGAATGAATGCCGCCCCCAGTAACACCCCAGCTAGGGAAGACTGATGGGCAAGGGGAACATGCACCTCTTGGCGTGGTGAGCCAACGCGTCCAAGACCAAGCAGGGCTCCGCCGCATAGTCCTTCAACGTAGAGTGTACGAATATTGACCCCGGAAAATGGCTTAAGCCGTTCTAACGGGATGTTGAGACCCCGCCCAATCGCCGTCAGTAGATCCTCCGGGACAAGTGAGCCATGATGTAGAAGGTCACGCACCTGTTGTTGACGCTCCGGTACACCCAGAGCTTGGGCTACCAGTGTATCTTCGTTTGGTACCTGCTGTTGTGGCAAATATAGACACGAGAGACACGCCCCATCACCGCCGAAACGTCCATGTCTTGAGACGCCGAGATCTCCAGGCTGTGTCCACGCATTGGCGATCCACCCGGGAAGACTGGCTTGAACTGCCCGCCTGTCTTTGGCGCTGTCAAGTGCCACTAGAACCGTAGGCCAAGATGTCCCACATGCGGCGACAAAGGCCTGCCATCGAAGCTGATGGGGCTGAACCCGCCAGCCTGTTCCATCCAGAGCGTGCGCTGCTATGTCCAATTTTGATAGCCCTTCGTCACTGCGGGTGGTTAGGACGTACCGTTGCATGTTGCTTAATTCAAGGTGCTGATAATCTACTAGATGAATTGTTCCCGAAAGCCCTGCACGACCTAATGCCCAAAGGGCGCCATTTCCAATCGCCCCTAGCCCCACCAGAACCACATCTTCGGAGAAGGTGCATTCTTTGAGTGATGGCCCATCGTCTCCATCGACGTGTTCACCGCTCCAGGCGGACAATCCGACATTTCTGTCGAGAAGCTGGTAATCTTCACCTTGGAACACGAATCGAAAGATATTGGCCGCTGCGAGGCATGCGGCGACGCCCGCACCAAATGGATTGTGTGTCTTTGAAATTGGAAAGGGTCCTACATTTCCAACTAAGCCAGTCCACCCTTGGCTTCCGGCGAATACTGTTGTATTGTATTGTGTGGCATCCTGACCTAGTGAGATACCAAGGTGAGCTTCATCGTCGACTAAGTCTATCTTTGGGTTGATGCTCTGCGCGAGTGTCGTGAGTTGCTTTTTCAGCTCTTTCGGTCCGTCGATCTGCAGTCGTGGATACAGCCGCGCTAGCAACCGAATAGAAAGATCTGCCAACGCAACGCCTTCTGGCTCCTGCCCGACCCCTTCGTCCACGGCGAGTCCCACCGTTGTTGATTCGAGAATTCCGCGGAATACATCTTCGTCGAAGCCAGCAATTACCTGCGCCGCAGCTAGCGCAGCTCGATCATAATACTCTGCAAGTGCCAATTTAGAGAACCTCCACAACTGAGATATCTTGTTTAATCCACCCTTCGCGGGACAGGCGGTAGACAGCCGTCGTCTTGGATATAAGTCCGTGCTTGCAAAAATCAGCTGCAACAATCGACAATCCACCTAGGGTAGTTACTATTGGAAAAGTATTATCCGTGGACGAATGAAATGCATCTGTTGGATGGGCATGTACTTGGACGCCCAGCATTTGGCCTGCTTCATAGAGCCAGGAATTCAATTTATGAAGTGCGTCCCCTTGGATGCGCACGAGAAGTCCACTTCCTTTCAATCTGAATGACTCCTGTTTCGGTACATGAGGCGTCGATACGATGAACCTATCCTTGACTATCACACCACTCCACAATACAAACATCTCGTATCCATCAGCGCCTGCCTGTTGTAGTTCACTTTCCGTGATCTCAACAACCTTACGTGGCACCCGGAAATGGCGAACAACGTCGAGAGTCATTCCGGAACCACACTTTGGATGAAGCCAACCACCCTAGGCACTAGTTCGACGTTATAGCCGGAAATAGGCCGAACACCATAGGTGTCAATGACTTCCAGTAGACGAATGAGCCTCCCCGCGCCGGATGCTCGGTGCAGTTCCCATGCGTCACCTGAGTGCGCGGGATGCTCGTGATACTCTCGAACGCCCGCAACGCATAGGAAGGGGATATCGTCTGGACCGTAGGACTGCATCAATGCCTGTTGCGTGATGACTCTCAGTGGGATGCCACCAGGTGGCACGATTCCAGGTGGCAACTGAAATCCGTCGACTGGCGGACCCACGACTTGCCTTTTCAAAAAAGTCGGCAACTCCGATGATTTGTATGGATCACCAGTGAATGGGTTAACAAGCCGTACGGAAGGCGGAAGCGTGTCGTAATTAGTGAAGTCGAACGATACCCCCGTAATCACGGCAGGAGGCTTAACCTTCGTGGCGCAGAGTACCACTAAGACACGAGGGAATGAAGCCTCAACAAGTAGCCATCCCCGCTTAATGTATTCGTCTTCGTTCCGCCGGTACTCTCGGATTTCGCGTTCAAACTTCCGCCGCGAAACCTTGGGCTCTACAAACTGTTCAGTCACCATAATGTCGTTAGCCCCCAACTCCTGCCTTAAGGTTGAGAAAAAGTTTTACGTTGGGAGGAAAGTTGAAGGACTCGATCTTCTTGTCGAGTGGAAGCAGAACGCCGGATGCGTCACGCAATTCCCAATTCTCCGGAGGTTGTCCTGCGTTGCCGGTTAAGGCCAGCGCTTGACCGATGATTGAGTGAAGAAGAGCATTCTTGTTCGCGTGAATGGGCGTTGGCTGACCATTAACAATGACCTGGATATCAATCTGGTTGTCTGGCATAACAGCACCTCGCTATATCATTACATTGACTTCACTGAACTTAGTATAATATAATAAAAGATAGATTTCAAGAGGAGAGATCGTCTTATATTTAGGAACAGATACAAATACATGCCAAGGGGGCAAATTTATGGCAAGATTCAATCTTGATATTGCACCGCTGCGACCAACGGCGAGCGCATTCCAGAATCAGGCTGCGGCAGCAGAATTCATCGAGACTAATTTCCCGCCTACTGCGTCACCCCAGCCGCGCGTCCGTTTAATCAACCTTGAAGGGAACCATCTCGATGTCGGCGCATTAGTCGAAATGATTCTGCCCATCACGCAGGGAATCCGAGCGGGTGCGTATGGCAACCTGGCTTTCGGCGTTATTGCCTCTGACGAGCACGTAAGCAACGCGGTCACGGCGCTCGCCGAGATGCATCAGGTGCCTCTATTCATCTCTAGGGCAGTTGACCACGCATTTGACGATCCAAAGCCGATTGGTGCCCTAACGTTGGCTGACGAGGACACCTTCCAATTGCTTTGCCAGCTCGGAGGTGCCGCTACAAGCGCCGACATGGCACAAGCGAAAGGGATCGAACCTGCCGCTGCTACTAATCGCCTGACTAACATGGTCAAAAAGGGGTATATTTTCCGGGTATCGCGTTCGCGACGTGAGGGTGATCTCTTTGTGGCACCGTGCTTGCGTAACGATATCCACGGCGAAGACGTCCCGGCTGACTTGATAGTTGCTATGCAGGAGGATGAGGTTCAGCTTCCCACCGAGGTTCGGGACTCGGTGATTCAGCTTGCGCGTGAACAGGGTAAGACACCCGAGCAAGTTCTTGGGGAAGCATGGAAGGCGTATTTTCGCCAGAATCGTGAAGCTTTGCAGCAGGAGTTCAAGAAAGTTGGTGGACTGATACGCTCCGTGGACACCGAGGCATTGGTTGATTATATGCTACCAGACCTCGATGCCAGGGCAAAAGAAGCCGAGCAGCGTTCCCATGTCGACGAAGGTGGCGCTTAATGTCTTCGGATCACCCCGGGGAATCGGAGTGTCATCGCGGCAGTTGCATCTGCACCAGCTATGATTTACGCATCACCCAACGCTGTATGGTCGAGGATTTGCATCTTGCCGCCGATACCCGCTTCTGGGATGCAATGTCCCATCCGATCGTCAAGGGATTTGTGGCGAAGCGCCAGCAGGTTCCCATCTCCGGTAAGACAGTAGGATCTAATTGTGGTGCGCGAACTCTTTACCATCTTAGCGTTGGCAATGACCACCGTGGAGCGACGTGGCACGACACCACGAACCGGGTTGTCTGGCTCTGCGCCTATGGGTGGCATCGATCAGGCGAGCCTGACGACGCCTTCCAGATCTTCAGGATACTACTCGAAAACAATCGTATGTACCCGATTACGGCTGATTACAGGCGGCTAATCGTTGACCATCAGCTACGATTTACAGAGATGGCTGTGGTTCAGGCTGGGGCGCTACATGAGGCCGCTATGTCTCACCCAGGCATAATCCAGAAAGGTGTTCTAGGGTATCGCGTGCCAGTCCGCATCGTCCTCAATGTTAGCTCTGAAATTGCCGATTTAACGATTGCGTTTTCCACCCTCGATCTTAGCAAAGTTAATCTTAGAAAACAGGAAATAGCGTTTATCGTTAAATGCTTTACACCAGAACCAGAAGGTCCACTCATAGATTTTAGCGACACAATTGGCGGGGCTCCACTCCTATCCGGCGAGATCGCCTTTCAGATCATCATGCCGGCATAGCATCAGCCTGTTAATATATAAATGAAATGGCATCACTCAATGATTGACCTTTACGTGTCATTGTTGTTTTCCTCTTGCCGACTTATTTACAATACCAGTTATTGATCGGATGCTAGTATTGATTGCTGCGCCCGGAAACGGCGGAAAATAAGCATCCTCGCCAGATAGACCTGACGCCGATGAATTGCGTTATCCTTACTCGTAATCTCATTATAAACCAATGGCCTCGGCCACCTACAGATGAGGTTCCCTCCCCCAGTAGCCCGTTGTCTGAACTTCAGTATTCATGTTCTCCGTATCAATTAACCTTAAAAGTGCTGATAATATGCTCGAAATCGACTTCCGCTTTATCGGCCTTCGCAGTGCTTGAATATATGGAAATACTCCAGAGAACTCCGTTAACGTCAAAATATACCCCACGGTTTATTGAAGGCGCATTCTGATAATCGTCAGAATTATATGCAACCAGTTCACTTGTAGTTCCAGCAATCACGATTGATGTTCTTTCAATTTCTTCATCCGGGGTATGCGAGCCCGCCGTATTTGCAGCAGTGGTAGGGTCTACCTGATCCGCGATAGGACTGAAGATATCTTCGCCAAAAATCGGGTCAGTCCCTTGCCAACTAAAATGAACACCGATAGGAGCATTTGGATTATTCTGAAGATACGAGAGAATTATTTTATAGCCAACCGGATATTTAAAAGAAAAGGAAACTCCGTAGTGTTTCAGTGTATAAGTGTTATATTTTGAATTTGTACCGGAAGTCGCAGCGTCGTTACAAGAATTTGCACCGAGCATAAGTGAGATAACCAGAATTAAAAATAACCAAATTTTCAATCGTTTTTTCATTTTACCTTTTTAATAATTGTTTTTTGTCTTATATATTTTATTATTGTCATAAAGGAACTATTTTATTGGCTTTAAATATAGCGAAAATATTATTAAAAGTCAATACTTACGTGTAAATGGTTCAACTAAGTCAATTGTGAAATTGGAGAGTTGAATTCAGGCCGTAAAGTCAATTCTACGATAGTCTATCCATCACAAAGGGCTTCCATTGCAACTTGGGTTTTAAATTCCGAATTACATTGATTTAATATCAAAACAGAGAGAATCACTTATTTCTATTTTAACTCACAGAATAAGAATAATTTTCTAAAAGAATTTCACATTTTACTGGGATGCTCGTTGAGTTCAGATTTACGGAGCACAACCTGATTGTGGTTGTGCTCCGTAAACAAATTATATGTTTTTGTTTTTTTATTTAGTTTGGTGACAAATAACTGATCCATACATAACTGAAATTTGCTTCCCAACTAACGTAATCTTGATTGCCCCATGGATTATTGACAATTAAATAATTTACATTTGAACCACCTTGATATCCCTTAATGGCACACCAGTGCCACTGTGCATAAGGAGCCGAAGCATCAAATAGTATCAAAATAGGGTGAATGGCGTTTATGTAATTTTGTATAGTAGTATATTCATAATAAGTTGGCATATCATAAGAGGTGCTGAAGGTATAGCCTCTCAATGCAGCATAGAAGACAAAACCTGAACCGCCGTATCCTGGCCATGTACCATTTGGCCAACGCTGATTAGTTTGCATATCGGTGTAAAGGTTCTCTTCATCCAGAGGCCAATTATCTAAAGAGCATCCAAATATTTGTTTGTAATACTCACTGATCATGGCGCCTGATGTAGGACCACAATTATTATTATTCCAGCTGGGTGGCGGTATGTTAGGGTCAGCCATATTTTCTATTGGCACAGGTAGATATTGATATCCTTGAAACTCGGGATGAACACCCCTTACGGTTGCAGCGTATTGGTCCGGAGTAACTATATTACTTTTCAGGTCTGAAGCGAGACTAACGGTACGAGAACGTAAATCAAACGCTACCTTTTCACTTTGTATTTGGTAAACCGCAACATACGAGTCATAACCCAGGTAAATAAGTTGAGGCGTTCCAGATTGTATGGTGCCAGCTTGAATTCCAAGACTGGTGTTAAGGGATGTTGTTAGTTCGGATGATGTGGGGAGTACTGGAGGAGGTGCGTCCCCTGCCTCGAAAACACAATAGTTATATATTACGGGGAGCAATAAGTAGGTTACATTCCTGCATAGCGGACGTGTTCTTCTTGAAAATAATTTTTAACGATCGTAGGTTGTTTTTGGCGGCTTCTTAAATAGCTTCGGGTATTTGCGATCAATTCCCCTTGGTTCTTTGCCCGTCGTCGACCCACAGCATTGCTTTTTACATCTTGATTCAGCATTTCATCCGGATTCAGTTCCGGACTGTAACCGGGAAGATAGAATAGACGGATTTGATCGGTATGTTCATGAATCCAGTTTTTTACTTTTACGGCATGATGGACAGGGTGACCATCAACAATGAGAAACACTGTGCGTTTAATCTGACGTACCATGCGTTTGAGGAACCCGAGGAAAACCTCTGTATCAAAGTGAGATTTGAAAACCATAAAATTAAGGTGTCCTTTATTGTTGATGGCAGAAATCATATTACAACCGAAACGTTGTCCTGTTCCAGGGATTACCGGTGTTTGGCCACACAGTCCATAGGAACGGCCTATCGCATGATCGGAGCGTAGACCCATCTCGTCACCCCAATAAATCAGCGCCTTTTCCTTTTTAGCTTGCTGCTGTAACATGGGATAATCCTTCTCCAGCCAGTTTTGTACCACCTCTGGATTTTGCTCATAGGCACGCCGGACTGGCTTTTGGGGTGTGAAACCCCAGCGGGCCAAATATCTCCCCACTGTCCAGACAGAAAGCCGAATACCGAATCTTTGCTCAATCAACTGAGCTACCGCTTCTCTGGTCCAAAGATAAAAAGGAAGTTTCAGTTGTTCAGGATGACGATCAATTAAGGTATTTGCTATTTGAGCCGCTTGCCAGGGAAGAAGTTTGCCACCTTCGGGACGACCCTTTCGTTTTGCCTTGAGCGATTCTTCCCCTTCCGTGCGATATTTGCTGACCCATTTGCCTACAGCTTGGCGCGTCACATTCAGTATCTCTGCTATTTCTACTTGTTTTTTGCCGTCCATAACGGCCTTGATCGCTTTTTGCCGAAGGTCTTCTTGTGCAATCGAAGGAAGAGAGCGAGCGTCTTTAATTTCCATGCTCTAATTATACCAAACTTTAGCCTCATATTGCAAACTATTTATTGCACTGGTTAGTAATGTACTGCCAACAACTATTCTGCCTATCGTTTGGTTGTTGTTCTGTATGGTAAATAGATAGGCGTTTATTTGCCCCTGCAAGTTATAATAAGTCTGAGGGTTGGATAATGAAGCACTGGCCCAATCAGGAAAGATTTGAGTTCTTTGGGCGATAAATGACTGCCCGGCCTGTTGCGCTAAGGCAATATCAGAACTAGGTGCCGCTTGAACTACATTGGTTGAACCGATTAACATAGTAGCTATAAGGACAATGATTGTAATACAGGACAATATTTTCCCTTTTCTGCTCATTATTTCCTCTCCTTAATAATCTTTTTTGATCCTCAGTTTTTTGGTGGCCTGACCCATCTTTAGCCAGGCCACCAAACTATCTACCTGCCACACTCCGTTTATTTTCAAAAGTCTCATGATAACCTTTCCAATTTTTAGTTATACAACAGACTGGCGTAAAACCTCTGATAAACTGGCGATAATTCACCGATATTTTGGCGATATTTTGCTGATAAATCACCGATATTAGATATTGACTTTACCAAGACACTAATGTACTATGTAAGACAAAAGTGTAAATATGTATATAAAGAATGAAGGAGTCGGTGAGTGGCAGAACTAATGACACTTGAAGAAGTGGCTAATTATTTACGGATCACTGAAAAGACAATATACCGTCTGCTAGATAAACACGGTATCCCGGCGACGCGGGTAGGGCATCTTTGGAGATTCGATAAGGCAGCCATTGATTTCTGGCTAAACCAACGTTCAACAGAGACGGGGACTAGCATCCTCGTTATCGATGATGATAGAACAATCTGTTCTCTTTTTAAGGACACCTTAGAGGATGAAGGGTATAAAGTTACAACAGTCAATGATCCTCACGCGGCCTTAGAACTGGTAAAAGGTGGGGATTACGCGTTGCTTTTCCTGGACCTTAAGATGCCGGAAATGGATGGGGCCGAGCTGTTAAAACAGATAAGAGCCGTTAAACCTGAAATGCCGGTGACGGTAATAACCGGTTATCCTGAAAGTGATTTAATGATGAAGGCTCTCGATTATGGCCCTCTGGGGGTAATGAAAAAACCCTTCAAAGGATCTGATATCTTGATCAGTATTAGAAACTATCTCCGTGTTGGCACACCTTCTAAATAGTACGGATGAGCAGGTGTTTAAGATTTAAGATTTAATGAAAATGGAAATAATAAGAAATAATTTTTGATATTCGAATGTTTAAATTGTAATCTCTAACGAGAGACAAATAAAAAAAATACAGAGAGGAGGGTCAAACATGGAATCCCAGGCATTACAGGAATTGGTCGGCAAAATTTTCAGTGATGAAGAAACTAAATCCCAATTCGCGGCCAATCCGGAAGGTGTTCTCTCCAAATTCGCCTTAACCGAGTGTGAAAGACGGGCAGTACTAAGCGCGGAGACTAAATTCGGGTTAATAAATTCTGACTCTTTGCACTTGTCAGTTGCCGGACCACTAGATGACTATTGGTTCTAACTATTTATCGATGTGAAAATCTTATCATTATGTTACCAGATGGATTGGGTGGAATTCTCCAAGATGAGGTTGAAATTCTTCTGGCCCCTTTGTCAGACAATACGTCTTTTTGCGATTTAGTTAAAGAAACTCTCAACAAAACCAATCCAACCTTAATTAAAGATACAGCTCAATATAGGCCTTGGCCGCTTTTACCGCTGCTGGTTTGTGATGCTATCTGCGGGAATTGGGAACAGGTATTACCGGCGACCGCTGGGCTTGAATTATTGAAAGCTGCAGCTAATGTTTTCGATGATATCGAGGACGCTGATAATACCGATTCGGTATCGGCTAAATACGGGATTTCACTAGCTACAAATACTGCCAGTGTCCTGGTTGTCCTGGCGGAAAAAGGATTCACACGTCTCAAGGACAGCGGGGTAAACAGTGACACAGTAGTTACACTGGTAGATAAGGTGAACTCTTATTATGCGAAGGCTTGTGTTGGTCAGCATCTTGACTTATCGCTCGTGCCTGAAAAGATTACTCAAGAAGATGCCTATCTTAAACTCATCGGTATGAAATCGGCTTTCGCCGCTGAATGTGCCTGTTATGCGGGTGCGTTGCTTGCAGGAGCACACGAGGATCTGATTAATTTATTTACCACATTTGGTTATAACTTGGGAATGGCTGCACAAATTGCCAACGATATTAGAGGCATTACAGGTCTTAAGGATATCAATAATCGCAAAATAACACTTCCGGTAATTTTTGCCCTGGGTCAAGCGGGCCAAGTTCATGAATTACTGAATTCGGCATTTTTAAAGAAGGATAGTAAGTTGGTATCCTCTCCCGGCCAAATTAAGGATTTGCTGGTTAACACCGGCGCTATCAAATACGCAACGATTAAAATGGAGATTTACAAACAGCAGGCAATGGGTGTTCTTAACGAATTAGAACGGACAGGAATTAATATAGAACAACTACGGCAGTTTTTAGACTGATTCCCGGGAGTTAACATGAGCCAAATGGAAAAAACAGGACAGAACAAGCTCATATTTTACTTGTTTGGCTTATTGATTGTGCTGATCTCGCTGGCTTTCTTTGCCTTAAGTTTAATTAAGCCGTATATGGGCACATCGTTTTCTAAAGGTTCACAAGGTTGGGTTGTAAGCGCCGTAGATAATGCCGGACTGGCCAACTCCCGCGGTATAACTATTGGGGACAAACCTATCGAAATTGATAGTCAACCGGCTCAAACATTTTTGGACCAATATCATCAAGCCGGCATGGTTTTAGAACCTTCGATTAATGAACTGACCGTCATTGGTAACCAGGGGCAGTCAATATCCGTCAATCTTAAAGGCAGTTCTCAACCGGTCAAGGCGATCGTAGAGTTAGCATCATGGTTCATTGTCAGTATTGTATTCTGGATAATGGGGTATTATGTCTTCCGGAAAAAAACGAAAAGTCAGGCTGCTATTTTATTGTATCTGTGCGGGCTCGTATTAGGTTTGGTCTTAAGTGCAAACCAGGCCGCGGTACGAGCGATTCCCGCCGCCACTTTCATAGAGGTCGCTGCTTCTCTAATCGGTCCATGGCTCCTTGTCCACTTTTTCCTTGTTTTGCCTGATGAGGGGACACAAATCCGCAGTGACCTCAAATTATATTTGATATATGTACCGGCGGTAATAACAATAATCATTTTTCCAATAATAGGTTATAATGGCGGACAACCTGTGCTGTGGTTTCGATCCTTAAGGTTATTCGAAATAGGGATTGGATTTCTCGTAGCGGCCGGCGTAGCAATTTTCAATTATTTAAAGTCAAACTCCATCAAATTAAAACAGCAGATGAAAATAGTGCTAATCGGTTGCCTTGCGGCTTTAATTCCTTTGCTGGTACTAATCGTGCTTCCACAAGCTATAAATGGTCAGGGACAGGCGATCGTTCCGGCAGGGTTCAGCATCCTGTTTATTGTGTTCATCCCCCTAGGCATGGGGTATTCGATAATCACTCAGAAACTAATGGACATTGATATTATCATCAGGAGAAGCATCATTTACGGTCTGATTACATTGATAATGGCAGCGCTAATATCGGCCGTCTTGATCACCGCGGTTACCTTCCAAAAGTATTTGGGGACAGCAAAAGAGATTGTCTTGTGCCTAATACTAGGGGGCGCGGCCACCGCTTTATTCGGCCCGACTAAAAAGGGTATCGAGAACGCGGTAGACAAATATTTTTATAAAGACAGATATGATTATCGCCAGATAATTCAAAGCCTAAGTAATTCATTGAATTCTGTGAAAAGTATTTCAGACATATCACGTCTGGTAGTGGGCACAACCGTTAAAACGTTAAATTTAGCCGGCGGTTGTTTGTGTATGAAGAATCAGGATGGTTCCTATGAGACAACTGCGATGCAGGGCATATTTCTGGATATTAAAAATCGGGATAAACTCTTAGGTTTAGTATCGCTGCAGAATAGCGTTAATGAATATCCTAATGCGGCAACACACTCAGAGCTTGATTTGTCCTTCCTGATTCCGCTCATGGCCGGAGGCAAAGAAGTCGGTATCCTATGTATTTCACAAAAGAATTCAAAGCAAGTTTTTTCATCAGATGACTTGTATCTTCTTGAAGGCATCGCTTCTGTTTCTGACATGGCCTTACACAGCGCCATGTTAACGCGTGATGTCAGTATACGAGATACTTTTGTCTCCATTGCGTCTCATGAATTACGTTCCCCTTTGACATCTGTTTTAGGCTATACCGAACTATTACTTAATAAGGACCCTCCGGAGGCAACCCGGAAAAAGTGGCTGAAACACATTCTCGATAACAGCCAGAAAGTTACCGATCTGGTAGACGACCTGTTAAATGTTACCCGTATCCAATCCGGCAAGCTCGTGATGAAATTAGAGAAAGTGAAATTATCCAGTATATTTGAAGAAAGGGTGGCAATCGCGCAAGAAAGTACGAATGCACACAAATTTGTGGTGAATATCGAGTCGAACTTACCGGATGTCCTGGTGGACCGCGATAAATTTGGGGAAGTTATCGGAAACTTATTAAGCAATGCAGTCAAGTATAGTCCAAACGGCGGTAATATCACGCTTTCAGCCACATACGAACCACAAAATCATCGTGTGGTGGTAAGCGTCATCGATGAGGGTATAGGAATCGGACTGGAGGATGAGGGCTTGCTCTTCACAACGTTCCACCGCATACAGCGGCCGGAGACTCGCAGTATCAAAGGAAGCGGATTAGGTTTGTATATCGCTAAAGAATGGACGAAGGCCATGGGCGGCGAAATATGGCTGAAGAGTGAGTTAAATAAAGGCTCGACATTTTTTGTAGCAATCCCCGCTCAGGATTCTTAACAGGAATCTTTATGTATGAATGAGAAAATATTAATAGTAGATGATACTGCAGACATCCGAGAACTGCTGATAGAAGCTTTACAGATAGCTGGGTATGTGGTTTGTGAAGCCGCAAACGGGGCCGAGGCATTCATCAAGATTAAAATGGAATCACCTGACTTGGTAATTCTTGATATTACAATGCCCGATATCAGCGGTTTCCATGTGCTTCGGGAGTTACGTAAAACATCAAAAACACCGGTTATCATGCTCAGCGCCAGAGCAGAAACAGCCGATAAAGTAGAATCTCTACAACTCGGGGCAGACGATTATATGACCAAACCTTTTCAGATAGCCGAGATGACGGCGCGAATCGAAGCGATTATCCGGCGAACGACAATGAATACTCCCATTCCCGGGAAGGTCGACTTTAATGATGGAAGATTGCTTATTGATTTCGCCAAACGACGTGTTGCCATAAATGATAAAGAAATGGAACTAACGCCGAAAGAATATGAATTGCTTAGGGAATTGGTTCTAAATGCCGGTATAGTATTGCAATATGACTACATTTTAAAGAAGATCTGGGGAGACGAATACAAAGATGAGAAGCAGTTGGTCTATGCTGTCGCAAAACGATTGCGGGCTAAATTAGAAGTCAACCCCAAGAATCCTAAATACATCGTTGCTATTAGCGGCGTGGGATATCGCTTTAAAGAATCTTTTTAGAACCATTCAAAGGTTGTTCCTCAGGTTTTTCAAGACCTTATTGTTCCAGAAACAACTGAATGCCCGAGCGGCAAAGTCTCTCTTCATTTTAGAAGCCATGTTCGGGAAACATTCGACAAGACCTCCTCGCTTTTCTTGAGATTCTCGCAAAATAGCCCATTTACTACTTTCACGTGTAAAGGTACTAATTATCGTTGATTTATCAGCAAAATATCAGCAAAATATCGGTAAATTATCGGCAGTTTATCTGAGGTTATATGCTAATCTTATTGCAGAACGAATCAATGGAGGACTTGCATGAAAATTCATAAGCTCCACGGAGTATGGCAAGTGGATATAAAAAGCCCTATCAAACAATAAGATAGGGCTTGAACGGAAGATTAAAAATAATTTTCGTTTTGCACAATAATATAAATCGAGGTAAATAGGAATATCAAAACATTTTAATAAATTAATTGTAGTCGTTTCTGCAGTCATTAGCCTTGTTCTTTTATTAGTTATTCCATCCGCAGTCCTTGCCGATGGACCCAACACACAAAACATTGCGGTAACCCCCAAAATTGAAATAGCGGATACCAATTGGCTAGTGATATCTTATTCTGGGCAGGTTAATAATAAAATTGCCGCAACTCAGAGTTTAAATGCTTATTTGGCCAATGCGCTTAGCCAAATGAATTCTTCTAATGGAATTATTTCCTTAGCGGGAGGAATATCACCGTTGGTCACCTCAAACAGTATGGGAAGCAACGGGCAACAGAATTACGGTAACAGCTATGTTTATTCGTCATTTAGTACTGATGCCTCATGGTCGAGCAGCCCGGCTTCTTTCTGGGGAAGTTCCTCTGCAGCGTGGTACGGTACCTCACCTTCTTCTGATTGCTCTGTTATGCAAACGACACATGTCTTAACCCCAGATCAATACGAATCTTATATAGATTCGGTTCCAAGCGGATGGACAAACGAAGGCGGTTTGTACGCTACTTCTAATGCTTACCAAACCACAAATAACTGGTATTTGGGAACTGCCTGGAGCGGAGTAACAGCGTCATACTCTTACGAAGTATACATGCAACAAAACACTACATCGGCGTTTCAATTTGGACAAGCTGGTGGTCCTGTCTTGTATCTCGAATCTAGCATGAACTTTGGGTATTAGAACATTTTATGCTTTTTCTTAAGCAGTGCAGGGATGAATATAATCCCTGCACTGCAACTATTATCGGAAGTTCTTGTGTTAATAATATGGTAAGATGATAATAATTCGAATAACTATATGAAAAAGAATCTGTTATTTTCAATATCTATTTTTGTTGCGCTGATATTTTTAGCTGCAAATATTCTTTTGCCGACGTCGTGTAAGAATGGCACTCAACCGCTTTATTGGCAAGAATTATATACTGACAAACAATGGATCCAGCAGTTAAATCAATATCTTGCTTTAAGTTATACAGAAAATAATGATAAAGCTGCATTCAGCGCTATAAACTCAAATGATCTTTCTCCTGGGTTTTATAGCACTTGCAATATTATCACTATATTAAAATCCGTCGGAATGAAAATAGAAAACCAGAATCAGATAATAAGCTATCTTAATTCAACGATGAATAAGCAGGGAGCTTACGTTGATCCAACAGAATCAACAACGTATATTAATCCTGTAGACGAAACAAGAGAGGCAATAGAAATTATAAATGAGCTTGGAGGAAAACCTGAAGATGTTGATTCTACAGTTAATTATTTGTTGTCTCTCGAATATAAAGATGGTACGTTTTTAGTAGAGCCTGAAACTCAATTATCTGTGATGGAAAATACACAATTAAATAGAATAGTTAATGGGACTTATTCGGTGGTTGATAGTCTTATTATGTTGGGGCGTCAGAACCAAATTCCCCAAGAAACTAAAGATGTCCTAGTGTCAGCAGTGGTTTCGGCGCTTCCGGAGGGAAACCCATTCCCCAGTCTTACTGACAGCAATACTTGGAGTGTTATAACGGCCATACAGTTACTCACCAAAATAGACCCATCACTGGTGCCTGAGAGAGCCAAGGAATTGATAAGCTACGCATTAAACGAAGTGATTAACATACCCCCCGATTCATATATTTTTACATCAAGTGTAAACCTTCTTCTAGACTCGGCTCAATCTCTGAATTTAGCTGAAGCGAATGATAAAAATATCTTAACAGGATTAAGAGTGGATTTGAATGATAAGATTTTTCCTTTGCAAAATCCAAGTGGTGGCTTTGGTCCTTCTGAAATAGTTGAACCGCTGACTACCAGTGATGTTGTAATTTTGGCAAATCGTCTCGGAGTAAAATATCCCAATTTAAATAAGCTCTTGTCAAATATTGAAGAGCACAGGGTGGACGATGGCTGGACGGAATTTTTTGAATACACAATTAATAATTCTAATTATTTATCGACTTATTATGCCATTGAAATCGCCAAGTTTTCCGGGTATGCAGGTTATGACAAAAAAAACGTTGAAAAATTCCTTGCTGGGTGTTTTACCGCTAGCATAACGGGCTCCAATGCAGTAGATATTGGAGATGTTTATGACGCGGTTATGGCACTAAAAGCAATGGACAATAATCTTACTCAGCAAGAGAGTAGTGATGCGAAAGAGATCTGTTTGGAGCTAGCGACCAACCTACTGACTGCGCCTCAAACTAATGTCGGTACTGATTTTGCTTATATATTACCAATAAGTAAAGAGGTGGGCTTCGATCTTCCAGAAGATATTCAAAAAGTGATACCTCAATTAGCCGGCGATTTTGAGGAGGATTTACTTGATGGGCAAAGGACATTGGTGCCATATTATCTGCTACGACTTTGGGAGTCACTGGACGAGAACAACACAATTATTACCAAAGACGAGGCAGCGCAATATTTGGGTAATTTATATGATGAAGCCTCAGGTGCATATAATACTCTAGCATTGCTAAACCCACAAGAACCGAATACGTTCACGCCTCACCCAGAGATGTTTCAAACTTATTCAGCATTGGAAATACTTTCTGACATTGGAGAAAGTATACCTGATGAGAACAAGACTGTGGAGTTTGTAATGTCTTCAAAACAAGAATTTGGATTTTCGAGAGCACCAGATTGGTCTCAACCATATATGGAATCTACCTTTGCAGCTTTGATGATATTAAAACAACTGTCACATTAAAAAACGTTTATTTAATTCCAATATTAACATTCTCACGACTTACGAGCTTTTATCATAAATAAGTAATGAAATGATAAAATGGGAGATGGATTTTCACTTTTCAAATTTTTGAGACAGGCTATTACATTCTGGGAATTCAGTAGGAAAGAATAAAATTGTGTTTCGCTTATGAATGAAATGTATTTTGCTTAAATTACGGTTAATGGCCTAAGCCAAATCACCATAAATACACCCAATATTGATAAATAAATTGAATGGTAATATAATCATTTTAATTCTGTTTGATTTAAAATAAAGTGGCAAAATCCGCCAATTGAAGACGATTTTCGGGAGTGTAGAAAAATGAAAAATAAGCTCAGAATAATGTTACTTTCAATCGGGTTTATCTGGTTGATCTTTTCTGCTGGTTGCGCTTCGCCGAAAACCCCAATCATTACTACAAATTCATTGCCGGAAGGGACAGAGGGCATAGCATATTCCCAGACTCTTAAAGTGCATGGCGGCACATCGCCCTATATTTGGGCAGTGAGTGGCGGAGAACTACCGATTGGTCTTCAACTCAACCCTGCCAGCGGCGTTATTTCGGGTACACCTATGATCGCCACTAATCCAGCTTTCGTGACGTTCCAGTTGACCGATAATTTGAAAAATATAACTTTCAAACAATTGTTAATGACAGTCAAACCGAGTTGAAAGTAGAGTTGATGTCTGATGATTTTTAGGGGATAATATGGAGCTTTTAGGATTTAGGATTCAGAACTACAGGAGCGTAAACGACTCTGGTTGGATTGATGTTGAACCTCTCACCGTATTAGTCGGAAAGAATCAGTCAGGAAAATCAGCCTTACTTCGTGGGCTACAGAAATTTAATCCCTTCAAAGACGAGCCTTACAATATGGATAGGGAATGGCCAAGAGGTCATAGGAAAGATAGAGACAAGAAAGCCCCAGTCGTCACGGTCCGGTTCGAATTTACCGAATTGGAAGAGAAGGAATTATCTGAGATCGCTGGTAAGAAGATACCTAAAACTATTGAAATTACTAAGGGTTACGATGGGCAAAAAGTTTTCAGTTATAGAGAGGAGTTCAACCCAGATGAGCGAGTAGAGCAAGAAATGGTTGATAAAATAAAGGAATTAACTGGATTAGCCATTGAGAGCAGCGAAAAGTTTCATTTGGGAATGGAAAAATATCAGAAAGAATTAAAGGAATTTGTAAATCGTCACGAATTTGTTAAATTTGTTGAATGTTTACGGGCAGCGAATCAGAAACTAGCTTCGAGCGTATCTACACAAGAACCGGCCGCAACAAAAGACCGTGAGATTTTGCCAAAGATAACCGCGAATGCTACAACGATCGCTGAAAAGTGTCCTCAAAAATCAATCCGTTCTGCAATTGAGATCGAAATAGCTAAGCGTTTGCCAGTGTTCGTTTACATGGATGAGTTCCGACAATACTCGGGCGCGACTTTTCTAAATCAATTGAAAGAGCGCCGGGATAGGAACCAAATGACCCCTGAAGACGAAACAGTATTGATTCTCATGAAGATGGCAGGCATTGACCTTGATGACCAGATTGCAAAAGTTGGGGCAGAAAATCGTGAACAGCGTGCCTTGGATTTAAATGATGCCTCGATTACTTTGACGAAAGAAATGGCAGGTAGGTGGTCACAGGAACAATACGTTGTTCAGTTTACGGCTGACCAATATCATATGATGACGTTTGTGAGAAGCCCTCAACAAACTGCATTGGTTCCGCTTGAAGAGGAGTCAAAGGGATTTCAATGGTTTTTCTCATTTGATATACATTTTGCCTATGAAACTCGGGGGGCGCTAAAAGGTGCCATTATCCTATTGGACGAGCCCGGGTTACACTTGCATCCGAAGGCACAGGAGGATTTATTAAAACGACTTGAGGCATATTGCAAAGGTAATCAACTCATTTTTAGCACTCACTTACCATTTATGATTGACTTAAATAAACCTGAGCGAATACGGATTGTTGAGAGGGGTGATGAAGGGACTGTGGTATCGGACGACATTTTTGGGGGTGAAGGTGACGCCCGTTTCTCATTAATGGCCAAATTAGGGATGTCAGCAAGTCAGAGTCTGCTGGTCGCAAAATTCAACTTGGTAGTAGAAGGAACCGATGACTATTGGTATATTACTGCAATAAGCGAATTATTGAAACGGTCCGGGAAAGATGGCATAGATGACAGAATCCAAATAACTGCGGCGGGCGGCGCTTCAGAAGCAGCTTACATGGCAACCTTTATGTGCGGCCAAGATCTAAATGTATCTGTTCTATTTGATAGTGATAAGGCTGGAGAAAGGTCTGAGGAAGCGCTTATCAAAAAATGGCTGGCAAAATATAGAAGTAAACAAATAACCATCTTGAAAATAGGTGAAATGTTCACGAAACCGAGAACTGAGGCAAGCATGGAAGATATGCTGACCGAAGAATATTACATACCATTTGTTCAGACTGCTTACCGGAAAGAGCTAAATGGTCAAATTTTGGACATTAAGTCGCGGAATGAACCTCAACTTGTGAAACGGATTGAGTTAGAACTGAAGACTAAAGGTATAGAAGCTTTCAATAAAGGGCGAGTTGGGAAACTTATTCGAGACGATATTAGAAACAAACAAGTCAAGGACATGCCAAAAGAAACGATTGATAACTTCGAACACCTTTTTGAAAAATTAAGAGCTATTGCGAAAAAATGGCAAGTAACCAGTTAATTGGTGTACTGCGTTGGAGAAATGAGGTCAGGATGTCAAAAGTGGAAACCAAACATATATGGACACAAACCGTCAAAACGTTACCCAACAATCTACTAAAATGTTGCATCCAAATTACTCAGTCAATTAACAGTTGAAGAGACGGCTGCACCATAATGCGAATAATTATGTGCCAGGCCGAAATATTTGAGCGGCCAGATATCCAGCCATGCCCTGCCGATTAATTCGGCGCGGGAAACCAGCAAGCCGTAGTGGGAATCGTTACTGTCGTTGCGATTATCCCCCAGGACAAAATACTTATTCGGCGGGATAACGGGGCTGGTATATTTATAATCCGGCGGCTCTTTGATGTACGGTTCGTTCAGTGTAAGAATGCTCCCGTTCGGTTCTATTATTTTAACCGTGCCGTTTGATATTTGTACCTGCTTGCCGGGCAGACCGATAACACGCTTGATTAGAGGAGCGGTGGTAGCAATCGGGGGGTTCGGAGCATGGAATACGATGATATCGCCGCGCTGCGGGGTTCCGAACTTGTAGGCCAATTCATCCACCAGCACCCTTTCATTGACCTGGATGGTGTTTTCCATGCTGCCGCTGATGACATTGTAATCCCGAACAGTCAACCGCAAACCAATAAATAGTAATATTGCAAAGATAGCAATGGCGACATTTTCCCAGAAAGATTTACTTTTTAATAAGTTTTTCAAGTTCGTTCCCAAATAAATTTATTTTAAAACCGAAGTAAATTCCTTTTAGCAATCAATCACTAACTTTCGCTTTCGGAAAATTTCACCACTTGGCAAACTTCCCGATAACGGCAAGATCAAAGTTTATTTAGACTTATATTATATCGAGTTGGATATTTTTGCCGATAATAATTGTCTAGTCTTTTAGTCTTTTTATATTTTCTTGAATTTCTTGTAAATTTTCGTGCTTTATTCCCCTTATGGTTGAACTCGTTTGTAAATATTATCGAACGATATTTCTTTAGGCAGTATATCTTCCATATTTTTTTAATAAACCGGCTAATTCTCTAATTTCTGGTTCCACTTCTTCCAGAGTATAGGGGTTTCAAGGTCTCTGGCAGCAAGAATGACTTGTTTTACATTCCATACTTTAGGCAAAACATTATCCTTCAAATCACTAAAATATTCATCCTTGTTGGGGTTTTAAGAAGTGGTTTTACATCAAATATAATTCCGGTAAAAATACTCTTTCGTGTGTATATCGGTAAAATATCGGTAATTTATCAGCAAAATATCGCCAAAATATCGGTGAATTATCGCCAGTTTATCAGAGGTTTTATGCTAGTCTCTTGTAGAGTGCGTATTTCGGTGAAATCGGCCACTTGTTCGGTTTGAAAACGGCCGGCTGTCCGGGCAAATCGGCCACCCCCATTTTATGAGCGGCGCTGGACTAAGATACTAGTTTAACTCAGTTTATTCTCTCTTTCAATTACCTCCTTCTTATCAGTCTTCGCCACTGGTCTTTTGGTACGCATGGAATCACCTCTCATGTCGATCTTATAAGCGTTGTGCAGCAGCCGGTCACAAATGGCATCGGCCATGGTCGGGTCGCCGATGTTGGGATGCCAGTCTTTTATTGGACACTGGCTGGCAATGATGGTGGCTCCGGCCTGGTAGCGGTCTTCAATCACCTCCAGTAAATCTCTCCGCTCACTGTCGATCAGCGGCGTAAGCAGAAAGTCATCGATAATTAAAAGCTGTAGACGGCTTAGTCTGGCTAGTGCCTTGAGGTGAGAGCCATCCCCGTGGGATTGCTGCAATGTTTCAAATAGCCGGGGAGCCCGTACATAGAGCACCGTATAACCGGACCTAGCAGCGGCATTACCCAGGGCGCAGGCGATAAATGATTTACCGACGCCGGTGGGACCGCTGATTAACACATTGTGGTGGGCTGTTATCCACTGCGGATTGGATAATTCCAGTATTACCTGCTGGCTAAGTCCCCGTGATACTCTGTAATCGATATCCTCCAGTGAGGCTTCCTGGCGGAGTTTCGCTTTCTTGAGTAACCTTTGAAGCCTCAGATTATCGCGGTACATCTTTTCATCCTGCACTAATAATCCCACAAATTCTTCATGGGAAAGCTCGGCATGTTGAGTATTGGCAGATCTTTCTTCCAAGCCTTTCGCCATACCGAATAATTTCAGAGAGTGCAGGATAGACATTGTTTGTTGATTGAGCATTGGTCTATTCTCCTTTTATTGATAATATTCCGGTCCTCTGATATTTTGATGCGGAAACAGTCCCGGTAGCACGGGCTGTTCTTCATTATCCGGCTGCCGGTCAAGTCCGGATGCCAGTATTGATTTCATCGACCGGTAGGAGCAGGCCCTAAACTTGAGTGCCCGCTTTGCTGCCGCTTCGACACGTACAGGATCGTAATTACGTGTCAGATTAATGATTCCCAGACATGTTTTATATCCCTGCTCCGGATAAGGGCGCGTACTCAATATCTCTTCCACCAGCCGTGCCGTAAATTCTCCGGTCTTACCGGCCCACTGGATAAACCGGGCCGGGTTCCATTCGCCGTAGAAGCGGTGTGACGGGGGCATATGGTCAGGTATTGTGGTGTAGCCGCCCTTAACATGGCTCCGGACATGAGCCGCCGCCCGTACCCCCTTGTGGAAAGCTTCCATTGTCGTCCCAGTCAGCCGGATATCGAGCTTTTCATGGATTAGCTGGAAAGGGACGCTGTAGTAATGACCGGCCACATCGATGTGGTAATTCAGTTGTACCTTAGCCTTATACCACTCGGCGTACTCATAGTGACTCTGCGGTAGCGGTAAAGCGTTGGGACGGTCTAAGGATTCAAATAGTTCCCTGCGGGCTTTCTTTACCCGATGCAGCAGGCGGGTATTGAGACGCTCCAAACACTCTCTGATAGCGGTGTTCAGCTCTAACAGGCTATAGAAAGTACGGTGTCTCAATACCGCCAGTATCCATCTTTGAGCGATTAGGACGCCGTTTTCCACCGTTGCTTTATCGCGCGGGCGATATGGACGTGCCGGAAGTACCGCGCAGCCGTAATGTTCTGCCATATCCCGGTAGATTGGATTTAAATCCGGTTCGTACTTACAGGCTTTGCTGACGCCGCTTTTGAGATTTAATGTAAAGTTCGCAATAATGTAAAGTTGCCCATAAAACGTTTGATTTTAAATACTTTTATCGGCCCATTGCTTTACATTATAAAATTGAATAAAATCAGCCCAATAAAAAAAGGA
>Ga0187851_10001365_pt1 | contig 23508 bp, 18 predicted proteins | sample June2016WEW_6_10_FD_132997 | JGI IMG/M metagenome (GOLD analysis project Ga0187851, IMG submission 132997) | Peatland microbial communities from SPRUCE experiment site at the Marcell Experimental Forest, Minnesota, USA - June2016WEW_6_10 | ecosystem: Environmental > Terrestrial > Soil >...
GGCGGCGTTGATCGCCGCCTGGACGTCGGTCGAGGCGGCGTCGATGTCGCGATCGAGGTCAAATTGGATGGTGATGGCGGTCGAGCCGAGCGTGCTCGTCGACGTCATCTGCGAGACGCCGGAGATCTGCGCGAATTGCGTCTCGAGCGGCTGCGCCACCGCCGAGGCCATGGTTTCGGGGCCGGCGCCCGGATACTTGGCGGAAACCTGAATGGTGGGGAAATCGACCTGAGGCAGCGGCGCGACCGGCAATCTCGGATAAGCGATGATGCCGACAAACAGGATGCCGACCATCAGCAACGAGGTGGCGACGGGATGCCGAATGAACGGTTCGGAGATGCCGCCCGCCATGTCAGGGCGCTTTCACGGGCGCGCTCGGCGCCGCCACCGCAGGGGGCGTCGCAGAACTCGCAGGTGGGGTCGCGCCCGCAGACAGGGTTGCGCCCGCAGGCGCCGCTGTGGCGCTCGCCGCGCTCGACTGGACCAATGAGCCTTGAACCAATCGATATTGGCCCGCCGTGACCACGGTCTCGCCGGCCGTCAGGCCCGTCAGCACGACCGACTGGCCGTCGCCCTCTTCACCGACCGTGATGGCGCGCGATTCGACCTTGTTGTCGCTACCGACGACGAATGCGTAGAGACCGTTTGGACCGCGTTCGACGGCCCCGTCGGGAACGACGACGACTTGCTTCAGCGTGTCGACCAGCAGGCGCGTCGCGACCGACAGGCCGGGCCACAGCGCGCCGTCCTTGTTCTCGAAGGTCGCCTTCATGCCGATGGCGCCGCTCGCCGGGTCGATCGCGTCGTTGACGACGGCGAGATGGCCCTGCGAAAGCGTCCTCAACCCGTCCGAGCTCAGGGCGATCACCGGCGTGACGCCGGCCGCGAGCGCCTTATTGATCTGCGGCACGTCCTCCTCGGGCGCCGTGAATACGACCGCGATCGGCTGCAACTGCACGATGGTCACGATGCCGGTCGTGTCGACCGCGTGCACGATGTTGCCGGCGTCGACCAGGCGAAAGCCCGTCTTCCCCGTGAGCGGAGAGCGAATTGTCGTGTAGTCGACTTGCGTCTGGGCGCTGTCGATCGACGCCTGGTCGCCTTTGACCTGCGCGATGAGTTCATTGACCGTCGCCTGTTGCGTGTCGACCTTCTGGGCAGCAACGGAATCCTCTTTGGCGAGCCCGGTGTAGCGCACAAGGTCGAGCTGCGCGTTCTTGAGCGTCGCCTCGTCCTGCGCCTTCTTCGCGACCGCCTGATCGAGCGCCGCTTGATACGGACGCGGATCGATCTGCGCGAGAACATCGCCCTGCTTGACCATTTGGCCTTGCTTGAAGGCGATCTTGGCGACCTCGCCATCGACGCGGCTGCGGATGAGCACCGTCTGGTAAGGCTCCACGGCGCCGAGCCCGTTCAAGTAGACGGGGAAATCGGCCATTTTCGCCGGCGCGATAGTGACGGGGATGGGCGCAGCCGCCTGGGCGCTGTTGGCCTTGTTCCGATCCGCCGTCCCGACGTCGGCGCCGTAAAAGTGGCGCCAGCCAAAGGCGCCGCAGAGCGCAAGCGCGACCAGGGCGGCTGCCAGCGTCCAACGGCTACGGAGAAGCGAAGGGCGAGGCGAGGCCAAGACGCGCTCCAAAAAGCGGCGGGTCGACGAGATCGGCGGCTTGCCAGCCGTTCGGCGGCGTGTCGCTTCCGCATCAGGCCGCCTCGTCGAGAATACGGGACAGCGGAACGCGCAAGGAGGGTCGGAAAATACCTAGAGGTCGCGAGGCGTGACCGATTGCCGCGCTCTCAGGCAATCGCCTCGCCAAGCGGCCGAGCGCAGACAGGCGAGGTAGGTAGTTTCCGAGTCTGACGGCGCCGGCCGCCGCGCCCTATTCGTTGGCGCAGCTCGACAAAAGGGAAAGCCGGGCGTCGCTCAGCTCGCCACCCGGCCTCCGCGCTCAAGAAGAGAATCGCCTGTTGACATGGCCCATGCCGCCCTAGCGCCTCTCATTGGAGCGGAGTTCGACAAGTTCCTCTACGCGCCGATCCGCGAGGATCGTAACGGAACGCCGCTCAGCGTCCTTTCCGCGCTCGCGCGGCTGGATGTCGACCCTTGGCAAGAAGCCCTCAGCCTGGCGCTCATGCCGAAGGCGACGGCCGCCGTGCGGCTGGCCGCGTTGATCGCCGCGCTGCCGGACGAACAGACCAAGGATAATCCCGCCAAGTCGATCGCCGCCGATCTTGTGGCGCTGTTGCCGAAGACGGCCGGTTTCAGCGCCGGTTCGCCGGACAGCGTGTTTGCTGCGGTCGGGCCGCAGCGGGCGCAGATCCGTTTTGCTTTGGGCGCTCTGGCCATCATGGTTATGATCGCCCTTGCGCTCTCCGCCAGTCTTTCGTCGCCGCCAGGAAACGGCGCCAAGCCGACGGCCGCTCCGGTCGGCGACGCCGCGACCACCTTGCCGCACGAGCGCGATCATTAGGGTCTCGACGCGATCACGGCGCTGCGCTGGCCTCGCCGAAGGGATCGCGCGCGGCAAATCGCAAACGCGCGGCCGGCCCGTCGCAGGCTCGGCGCCAGCGCTCCGATCGCCTGAAATCATAGCAAGACCGCCAGCGCCCGACCTGCGCGCGTCGGCGCGGGTCGGGTCCGGCGGCGGTTGAGTCCTGCTTAGACCGGCGCGGTCTCGCCGCCGGTCTCCGCGGTCGTCGGTCGGTTTGCCGAGCGGCGTTCAGGCGGCGGCAGGCGTAGAAGACGCCGCCGCGGCGACGGCGTCGGCATCGCGATGAATATCGAGCCGCGACGGATTGGTCGCGCCGAGGATCGTCTTGGCGCGAGCGATCTCTTCCTTCGTGCCCCGCGCCATGACGAGAAAGCTGTCGGCCTTGAGGGCCGACTCGTACTGGATCACGCTGTCTTTCGGCACGCCGATGCTATAGAGCGCGGCGGCAAGCGCAGCCACGCCGCCGACGACGACGGCGTTCTCGATGCCGGCGACGATGATCGTGGCGAGAAAGCCGAGCACCACGACCGGCCCGGTCACCGGCGAGGCCAGGAATAGGCCGCCGAAGAACAGGCCCCAGAAGCCGCCCCAGAAGGCGCCGCGAGAGCCCCAAAACTTGATCCGATCGCCTGTGCTGTAGAAGCCGACGACCTTCTCTTCGGAGTGATAGCCGTTGCCGACGACGCTGAGGTTCTTCATGGCGAAACCGCCCGACGTCAGCGTCTTCACCGCTCCTTCGGCCGCATCGTGATTGGGAAATACGGCGATTGCCGTTTCTAACTTATCCATTGGGGTCTCCTTGCGACGAGAGGGCGCCGAGCCGTCGCGCCGAGCGCGGCTTCGCGCGAAAGCGGCGGCGGGCGAAGCGAACCATTCGCCGGCGCGTCGTCCGCTGAAACGACACTACCCGTCGGCGTCGGCGCGAAGACAGGCTCGGAAACTACTCAACTCCTTCGGGCCCCTGCGGACGCCGAAGTTGACCATATGCGCCGAGCGCACGGCCGGTCGATCGATCCCCGCGCTAGGTAGTTTCCGATTCTTTCCGACGACCCGCCACGAACTAAGGTCGAGCCACAACCCCATCGACGACGTTCGCGCGTCGAGCGGAACCATCGACAACCAGGAGACCATCATGCCGCTGCACAGGATCACAGGGTCCGGCGAGTCGGAGATCGAGGACGTATACGCGACCGAACCCGCCAACCGGCGGCTGCCGCGGTATCGCATCCCGAAGCTGTCCTCCGCCGCGCAGCCCATCTACGATCTGGTGCGCGACGAACTGCTTCTCGACGGCAACTCGCGGCAGAATCTGGCGACGTTCTGCACCACCTGGTCAGAGCCGGAAGGCCGCCAGTTGATGGCCGATTCGATCAACAAGAACATGATCGACAAGGACGAGTATCCGCAGACGGCGGAGATCGAGAACCGCTGCGTGCACATGATCGCCGATCTCTGGCACGCGCCGGGCGCCCGCAAGACGGTCGGATGCTCGACCACCGGATCGAGCGAGGCCTGCATGCTCGGCGGACTGGCGCTCAAGTGGCGGTGGCGCAATCGGCGCATCGCCGCCGGCAAGTCGTACGCCAAGCCGAATTTCGTCTGCGGACCGGTGCAGGTGTGCTGGCACAAATTCGCCCGCTACTTCGACGTGGAGATTCGCCAGGTTCCGCTCGAGGGCGACGCGCTCGGGCTGCGTCCCGAGGACCTCAAGAAATATTGCGACGAGAACACGATCGGCGTCATCCCGACGCTCGGCGTGACGTTCACCGGCGTCTACGAACCGGTCGCCGCGTTGGCGGCGGCGCTCGACGACCTTCAGCGCGAAACCGGCCTCGACATCCCGATCCATATCGACGCCGCCAGCGGCGGGTTCATCGCGCCGTTCGTCGAACCGGAGCTGGAATGGGATTTCCGCGTCGAAAGGGTCAAGTCGATCAGCGCTTCCGGCCACAAATACGGGTTGGCGCCGCTCGGCGTGGGTTGGGTGGTCTGGCGCGACAAGGAGGACCTGCCTGACGAGTTGATCTTCAACGTCGACTATCTCGGCGGTCAGATGCCGACCTTCGCGCTGAATTTCAGCCGGCCCGGCGGTCAGATCATCGCGCAATATTACAATTTTCTGCGGCTCGGCCGCGAAGGCTATACGCGAATTCAGCAGACCTGCGCCGACACCGCGCAATGGCTGGCCGGCGAAATCGCCAAGCTCGGACCGCTGGAGCTGGTTTACGACGGCAAGGGCGCCCTGCCGGCGGTTTGCTACAAGCTGAAGGAAGGCCACAACTATGGCTTCACGCTGTACGACCTGTCCGAGCGGGTCCGTATGCGCGGCTGGCTGATCGCCTCCTATCCGCTGCCGGCGAACCGCCAGACGACCATCATCCAGCGGGTCTTGATCCGCCACGGCGTCAGCCGCGATCTCGCGCAACTGTTGCTCGACGATCTTAGCCGCGCGCTCGAGCATCTGCAGGCCAATCCCGTTTCGCATTCGGCGGCGGGGCCGACCTTTCATCACTGATACCCCACCCGAGGGAGGCGACAATGGCCCAATCCAAGTTAGCAGTGGTTTCCACTTTCGGCATTGCGATGATGACAGCGGCGGCTGTCGTCAGCCTGCGCGGTCTGCCAATGATGGCGAAGGAGCAGTTGACGCTGTTCGTCTATATCGCCTTCGCGACGTTCATCTTTCTCATTCCCGCCGCGCTGGTTTCGGCGGAACTCGGCGGCGCGTTCGGCGAGAAGGGCGGCGGTGTCTATACCTGGGTGAAGGAGGCGTTCGGCTCCCGCTGGGGCTTTGTCGCCATCTGGCTGCAATGGATCCAGAACGTGGTCTGGTACCCGACCGTGCTCGCGTTCGCTGCAGCCGCCATCGCCTACGTCGTGGGCAAGCCGAATCTGGCTAATAACGGCATCTATGTCGGTATCTTCTGCATCGCCGCTTATTGGGTTGCGACGCTGATCACGTTGCGCGGCGTGAGCACCATCGCCAAGGTGACGAGCTGGGCTTTTCTTTTGGGAACGGTGCTGCCCGGCGTGGTGATCATGGTTCTGGCGGTGATCTGGATCGCCCAGGGCAACCCGATCGCCTTGCTCCATCCCGTAGCGACCGACTCGACTTCCGTCATGTCGATGGCGGGCGGTCACCCGCATCCCCGCTATTTTCCTAACATTGCCGGATTGGGCGACATCGCTTTTCTCGCCGGCATCATTCTGCTGTTCGCCGGCGTCGAGGTGCACGCCGTGCACGCCAACGAAATGTCGGACCCGAAGCGCCAATTCCCCATCGCCATGTTGATCGCCTCGGTGGCGGTCATCCTCTTGTTCACCCTCGGCTCGTTCGCGGTGGCGACCGTGCTGCCCGACGCGCAGATCAATCTTCAGGAAGGACTGATGAAGGCCTTCCAGCAGATCTTCGCGCGTTTCGGGATCGACTGGGCGACGCCGATCATCTGCCTGCTGCTGGCGTTCGGCGGGATCGGCGGCGTGATGTCGTGGATCAGCGGTCCCAGCCGCGGCTTGCTTTGGACGGCCCAGGAAGGCGAAATCCCGCCAATCCTGGCCAAGACCAACAAGAATGGCGTGCAGATCAGCATCCTGATCGTTCAAGGCGCGATCGTCACCATCCTCTCGCTGGCCTATTTCGTCATGGCCGACGTCAGCGTCGCGTTCTTCCTGCTCAGCGCGATGACGATCACGCTCTATTTGATCATGTACATGCTGATGTACGCCGCGGCGATCCGACTGCGCTATTCGCAGCCGGATCTGAAGCGCAGCTACCGTGTGCCGGGCGGGACGGTCGGGATGTGGATCGTCGCCGGGGTCGGCTTCGCCGGCGTCGCCTTCTCCTTCCTGGTCGGCTTCTTTCCGCCGACCCAACTGCCGGTCGGAAGCCCGTCGCTCTACGTCGGACTGGTCGTCGGCGGCACGGTGGTGTTCACCGGCCTGCCGCTGCTGATCGGAATGCTGAAGCAGTCGTCCTGGCGGGCCGTCGCTCCGGCCAAAGCTGCTACCCCGAAGGCGGCCTGACCCGCTCCACATGCGCAAACGGCGACGCGGCGACGCGGCGCCGAAAGCGCTCGGTCAAAATCGTGATGGCGAGCTTCGTCGACTGCGATCTCGTCGTGTCTGAATGCGCCAGAAGATCACACCTAAAGGGAGAGTTTCGTGGCATACGGCACGCGCGACGAAGCTGGAGTCCTCTCCGCCCGCGCCTTATCGCGAAGGCGATTGATGGCGATGGGCGCCGCCGGCGCTCTGATCGCGGCCACACCGTTGGGCTCCGGCGCGACCCGCGGCCCAAGCGCGGGTCAATCCCGAGCCGGTAGATGAGCGGCGTAGGGGGAGGGATCATGGCGGTCTTTCCAGGGAACTGTGGTCGATCGCGGCCTTTTCTCCGCCGCTGGATGTCGCCGGCAACAGCGTGCGGGCGCAGCTTGCGATCGCCTGGATCGCTGATCAGCTCAGCGCGAACATCTATGCGAACTGAGTCGGACTTCGAGCGCCGCACAGGCCCGATCAAGTCGCTTGGGCGAGTAGAAACCCCGATGACAAAAGGCGACGGCGGCTACCGATGAGCACGATCGATTACGCCAAATTGGCGAAGCTGGGCCCGTTCGAGATCAAGGACCAGTTGACGAGGCTGGCGTCCAGTCACGCCGACCGCTTGATGCTCAACGCCGGCCGCGGCAACCCCAACTTCGTGGCGACCATCCCCCGCTACGGATTCTTCCAGCTCGGACTGTTCGCCATGCAGGAGGCGGAGCGTTCCTTCGCCTATATGCCGGAAGGCGTCGGCGGGCATCCGCGGTTCGAGGGAATCGAGACGCGTTTCGACGCCTTCGTCACGGCCCATCGAAACGCGCCGGGCGTCGCCTTCCTCAATGCGGCAGTCTCCTATGTCCGCGACCGGCTCGGCCTTTCGACCGCGGCGTTCTTGCACGAGATGGCGTCGGGGATTCTCGCCTGCAGCTATCCCACCCCGCCTCGCATGCTTTCGATTACCGAAATCATCGTGCGCCACTACCTCGAGCGGGAACTGATCGGCGGCCCATTGCCGTCAGGAGGCGCGGACCTGTTCGCGGTCGAAGGCGGCACGGCGGGAATAACATACGTCTTCAATACACTGCGAGAGAACAAGCTGCTGGCGCCGGGCGACAAGATCGCCATCGGCGCGCCGATCTTTGCGCCCTACATCGAGATCCCCCAATTGAACGACTACCAATTGGTGGAAGTTCAAGTGGACGCGGATTCTGCGGAAGGCTGGCAGTATCCCGCCTCCGAACTCGACAAGCTGGCCGATCCGGAAGTCAAGGCGTTCTTTGTCGTCAATCCGAGCAATCCGCCGTCCGTGAAGATCAACGCCGACGGCCTGCGCGAGATCGGCAAAATCGTCACCGACAGGCGGCCCGATCTCATCATCATAACCGACGACGTCTACGCCACATTCGCGGACGACTTTGTTTCGCTGTTTGCGATCTGCCCGCGCAACACCATTCTGGTGTATTCCTTTTCGAAATATTTCGGCGCCACAGGCTGGCGGCTGGGGGTCGTCGCGACGCATCGCGACACGATCCTCGACGCTCGGCTCGCGGCGCTGCCGGAAGCGGACAAGACGATGTTGGACGCGCGTTATCGCTCGCTGACGGCGGAGCCGCGAAAGCTCAAATTCGTCGACCGCCTGGTCGCCGACAGCAGGACCGTCGCTCAGAACCACACCGCTGGGCTCTCGACTCCCCAGCAGGTTCAGATCGCCCTGTTCTCCCTGTTCGCCCTGATGGACGAGTCCGGCGCCTATAACAATGCGATCAAGCGCATCATTCGACGCCGGCAGGACGCTCTGTATCGTGAACTGGGAATCTCGACCGGGCGCGATCCGAACGGAACGGACTATTACACGTTGCTCGACCTCGAGGCGATCGCCACCGAGCTCCATGGTCCCGAATTTGCGCACTGGATGCTCGAAAAGAAGGAGCCGTTGGAAATGCTGTTCCGGCTCGCGGACGAGGGCGGCGTCGTCCTGCTGCCCGGCAAGGGATTCGGAACCCTGCATCCGTCGGCGCGCGCCTCGCTCGCGAACCTCAACGAATATGAGTACACGAAAATCGGACATGTCATTCGTTCGCTCGCCGACGAGTATTTCGCGGAATTCCGGCGAAGCGAGGCGGGGGGCGCTGCAAAGACCCCCGATACCTAGGCGGACGTGGCGCACCTGCAGGCGCGCTCCGATTGGAAACGAAGCTGTCGCGTCTTGTGACTCGCCCATCTCCGCGTCGACGAAACCGGCGCGGGCGAGGACGGAGATCAGTCCGGTCTCCCGGAGCTACACGCCATGTTGCACGACATCCTGTCGACCGCGCCCGCGCTCGTCGCGACCGTGAAGACCCTCCTGCTCGACCGCCCCGAACTCGCGATCTTCGCCGCGCTGATCGTCGGATACGCGATCGGCTCGATCAAACTGGGGCCGTTCCAGCTCGGCGGCGTGGCAGGCACGCTGCTCGCTGCGCTGGTGATCGGGCAGGTCGGAGTCATCATCGACCCGACCCTTCAACGCTTCATGTTCACGCTGTTCATCTACGCGCTGGGCTTTTCCGTTGCGCCGGAATTTTTCGCCAGCGTCGATCGGACCACCTGGACCTGGGGTCTGCTGGTCGGCGTCGAGGTCGTTCTCATCATCGTTGTCGTATTCGTCGCCACCTGGCTGTTCAAGCTGGACGTGGGAACGGCAAGCGGCTTGCTCGCCGGATCGGCGACCGAGTCGGCGATGGTCGGCACCGCGAGCGAGGCGATCGGCAGGCTGGGACTCGCGGCCGAAGCAACGAAAGCGCAACAGGCGAACGTCGCCACCGCATACGCCCTTTCCTACATTTTCAGTCTTGTCACCATCGTATTGTTCGCCAGTCAGGCCGCGCCGAGACTGCTCGGAATCGACTTGCGCGCCGAGAGCCGCCGCGTTCTGGCGAAGCTCGGAGGACCGGATCTGAATTTGGATTCCGATCAGAGCCATTCTTTCCCCCCGATCATCAGTCGAGGATTCCGGGTGGCGGCCGCCGCCGGCAAGACCGTCGAGAAGGTGGAAGCCGAGCTTGGCGGCGGCGCGACCATCGAGCGCGTCGAGCGCGGCGATGCGCAGGCGCCAGTGAGCGCCGCCTGCCTGCTCGCTTCAGGCGACGAAGTTGCGCTTTCCGGGCTGCGCGCCGTGTTGGCCGACGCGGCTCGCGTCATCGGCCCCGAACTCAGCGACCCCAAGGACGTCGACTTCATCGTTGAAACGCGCGATGTCGTATTCACCTCCCGCGCGGTCCCGGGGGCGGACGCGGGAGCGATCGTCAAGTTCTTGCGCGCTGCCGACTGCCGCGGCGTCTACCTCGCAGGGATCGTGCGCTTAGAGCGCGCGCTCCCGTTGCTGCCGGGCCTCAAAGTGCGGCGCGGCGACGTGTTGCGGCTGTTCGGCAAACCGACAGACGTTGCGCGCGCCGCGCGCCTCCTCGGCGAGGCCGAAACCCCAAGCAACGCCACCGATTTCGTCTACCTCGGCGCGGGTCTGGTCGTCGGCGTCCTGATCGGCGCGTTGTCCGTGCCGGTCGCCGGCGTTTCGCTCTCTCTTGGGAGCGCGGGCGCTTTGCTGTCCGGTCTCGCCTTTGGCTGGATGCGCTGTCGCCGGCCGACATTCGGCCAGTTCCCGGCCGCGGCGTCGCAAATCCTGAAGGACCTCGGACTCGCAGTCTACATTGCCGCGATCGGGTTGACTTCCGCGCCAGGCGTTCTGGCGCTGCTGAAGACACGCGGGTGGCAACTGCCGGTCGCCGCCGTGCTCGTCTCGCTCGTCCCGACGCTGGCCTCGGTCTATATCGGCCGATACCTGCTGCGCATGGAGCCGGCGATCCTGTGCGGTGCGATCGCCGGGCAGCAAGCCAGCACGCCTGCGATAAAGGCGACGGAAGCCGCCGCAGGCAACTCCGTGCCGGTCATCGGCTATACCGTGACTTACGCGATCGCGAACGTCGTCTTGCCCCTGTTGGGACCCATATTTGTCGCCGCTTTCGCCGCCATGAGCGGGCATCCGGTTGCGCCTTAGGGCGAGGGATTGCGCTACCGATGTCAAAACGCAGCGGCGTGGCTCGACGATTCGTGGGCGGCGTCGCTCAACCGTCGCCAGCCTCGTGATCCGCGGCTGAGTAGATTCCGACTCTGCCGGGCTGGGCAAGGCTTTGGCATTCTGCACGGACTTGGGATCGGCGTTCCCTAGCGCCGCGATCAGCCGGTGGTTTTCCATGCCGGCGCCAGCCAGGGCGCGAATGCGAATGTCAGCGGCGGCGGGATCGCGGTGGAATCGCAGACCTCGGCCTAACCGCGTTCCACAAGCGTTGCATGCCGCGCTTCCTTGGCGCGGCGGAGAGAATCGCATGACCCACGAATCGCCCAGCGCCCCGGTGGAACAGCCGGAAGTCGCCCCAAGCCTGGAGACGGCCGGCGATCTTATGACCACCGCTATCGTCTCCGTTGCGGTCGGAACCAGCGTGCGCGACGTCGCGCGCCTGCTGCTGGAAAAACGCATCAGCGCCGTTCCCGTGCTCGGCGCCGACCAGCAACTGCTTGGAATGGTCAGCGAAGGCGACCTTCTCGGTCGCAGCGACGCCGACCGGGTCGCCCGGCGCGACTGGTGGCTGGCCCTGCTTGGAGATGGTCAACCCCTGGCCGAACCGCTCGAGGCGCTGGGCGCTCGGCCAGTCGAGCAGGTCATGCGCGCGCCTGTCATGACGATCGAAGCGCAGGCGCCGTTGCGAGAGATCGCCGAGATGTTTCGTGTCTATGACGTAAAGCGGCTGCCCGTCATCCGCGCAGGCCGCATCGCCGGAATCGTCAGCCGGGCGGATTTGGTGCGCGCCATGGCGGCCATGGTTCCGCAGCCGGCGACGAAGGCGTCTCTCGGCGGCTTGGCCGGAATGTTCGCCGGGATGATGAAGACCGAGAGCCGACCGCCCGCGTTGGCGCGTTCTTCCACAGCCCCGGTCGTCGTCGCGCCCGCCATGACCGCGGACGCGTTTCTCACCCTCGTGACCGCTTCGAAACAAGCCGGGCAGGACGAGGCCGTCGCCGCCAAAGATCAGGCGAAGCAGGAACTGGAGCGCCAGGTCAAGGCCATGCTGCAGGAACACATCGACACGCCGGCGTGGAATGCGCTGCTCGAGCGCGCGCGATCCGCGGCCAGGCTTGGCGAGAACAGCTTCGAGCTCATCCGCTTTCCCTGTGACCTCTGCAGCGACGGCGGCCGCAAGATCGACGTCGGCGAGACCGACTGGCCGACCACCCTGAGGGGCGAAGCGGCCGAGTTCTACACGCGATGGGAACGCGACCTACGCCCGGCAAAATTCGGGCTCTCCGCCCAACTTGTCGATTACATCGACGGAATCCCGAGCGATGTGGCGCTGTCGCTGACGTGGCGCGCGTAGGCGCGCTTCCGGCGAGCGTCGACGCCCTGCGACTTCGCCAGCTCGAATTCGGCCAAAGGAAGCGAGGGTGGAGCGACCGGCGGACTTCCGCTCGCAATATCAATTCGTTGCAATGGCGCACCCGGAGAGATTCGAACTCCCGACCCCCAGATTCGTAGTCGGGTGCGGGCCATCGATTTCATTGAGTCTTGTTACCGAGAGGTCGGCGCCCTGCCCCAAGGCCGCGGCAGTCGACGCACTTCGCGGCGCTGTTCGTCACCAGGACCTTGGAAGGAGGGACACGCGAAGAGACCGCGCGAGTCTCGGCTTTCGGACTTCTCGTCACGCTCCCGACGTGACGGGGGCGGCGGCAGCCTGCCCCGAGGTTGATCCAATTTCAATGTTAGCGCACGGCGAGTTCTGACGCCATGGTTGGGGTGGGCGAGCGCGCGGCCCCGACAGCAGGCGCGCTCGCCCACGGCGCGATGTTTCCGCTGTTGGGAACGTAGCTTTCAGGCGCTGGCTGACGGTAGCCGAGGGAACTGCGCGGTCTGATGGCGTTGTCGTGACGCCGCCAGGCTTCGATCGGGACCTGGGCCTTGGCCAGGCTGAAGAAGACCTCGCCGTTGAGCAGCTCATCGCGCAGCTTGCTGTTGAAGCTCTCGCAGTCGCCGCTCTCCCAGAGGCTGCCGGGCTCGATGCAGACGGTCTTGGCGCCGACCGCGGCGATCCCCTCGCGCAGAGCCAAGGCGATGAACTCCGGCCCGTTGTCTGACCGCACATAGGCTGGCGGCGCGCGTAGGATCATCACGTCGGCCAAGCTCTCCAGCAGAGCGGTCTCGAAGCCGGCTTCAGTCAGAGCCCCGCATGCAGCCACTGCGACAGCGGTCCCGCCTCAAGCCCGACCCGTTCGATCGAGAGACCGAGCCCGCGCAAGAAGCTGACGAGCGCGTCAGGCTCGCTTGTCCCCTTCGCTTCGCGGATGATCGCGCCTTTGGCGTCAACCACGCGGACGCTGGAGAGTTCCAAGGAGACACCAATTCCGACATAGTGTTCCATCGCTTGTCCTTCGACCCGAATCTTCGGGGCCGGCCTCAACCGGGGACCCCGATCACCAGGATCGGGGGACAAGCCAATGTCCTCAGCTTTCAGGCTCAGGCACGGGGCGATTACGGCATCTAGTTAGACGGCAAAATGGACATGCTTGCCGCCGCCGCGCCAGAAACAGATTGATCAAATTGCGACTTCGTCACCGGGCTGCTAAAGGGCCATGCTCGGGTCCTCGATGATCTCGATGAGCCCCATTCCCTTCACGGAGTAAAACGACACCAACATCCCGTCGAACAGCACCGCGGCCTTGGGGGACGACACGCAAGAGAGCCGCATCCCTTCCATGCCCTCGATCGCGCCGAGGGTTGCGCGCAAATCACCGCACCTGTAGCACATATGATACACGAGACCTTCCTCATGGGTTTTGAGCAGCTTGTCCAGCGGCCCGCCCGCCGACCCCGGCGAGATGATCTCGACCGCCGGCATGTTCGGGTGCCGGCTCATACCGAGCCAGACGTTCTGCAGTGGGTCGTAGATCCTCGGCTCGACGCTGTATCCCAGGCCGGCCAAGAAGCGCTCGGCAATTTCGGGCGTCTTCACCGCCAGTCCTAGATGATGGAACAGCAATCCCAACCTGTTCATTTCCTGTGTCAAGCCCTTGACCCTTTCGTCGCGTTCTCAGCGGTATCGCGCGTGAAGGTGTGCCCACCGAATACATCAGCAAAGGCGGCCGACTATGCCGAACCATCTCCGATGTCAATCGGCCCTTTAATTGCGGGGAAGAGTTTTACTCCGGCGCTCCCGGAACACCCGGCCGCTTCAGTGAGGGATTATTGCTCCGGCGCTTACAAGCTCCTAATGGAAGGCCTGGGTCAGTCCTTGACGGAAAGCAACACTCATTCAACTCGCGATGAAAACGGAGCGTGGCCGTCGTCATGCAATCGAGTATGGCATTGCTCGTGAAGGCGCATTTCATCGTCATTCATAGAGGTTTCGCATGGATATCGGCTTTATTGGACTGGGCGGCATGGGTCGCGCAATGGCGCTCAACGCGTTGAAGGCGGGACATTCAGTGCGGGTGTGGAATCGTTCGCGCGATGCCACCAAGCCGCTGGCCGAGCAGGGAGCGACCGCGGTCAATACCCCCGCCGAAGCCTTCGCCGGAGAAGCGGTGTTTTCCATGCTCGCCGATGACGCCGCGCTGCGCGCCGTGCTTATCGACGGCGGCGTGCTGAAGCACGCGCAAAGGGGCTTGATCCACGTCAACATGGCGACAGTTTCGATAGCGCTCTGCGACGAACTCGTGGCGCTTCACGAACAGCATGGCGTGGTCTATGTAGCCGCGCCTGTCCTCGGCCGGCCCGATGTGGCTGCGGCGGGCAAACTCAATATAGTGGCGGCGGGCAGCGATGAAGCGATCGACCGTGTGCAGCCCGTGTTCGACGTGATCGGCCAGAAAACCTGGCGTGTCGGCAGCAAGCCGCAGCACGCAAACGTCTTCAAGCTTGCGGCGAATTTCATGCTGGCGTCGGCGATAGAAACCACGAGCGAAGCTGCTTCGCTGATGTCGGGGCATGGCATCGATCCGCACGCTTTTCTCGACGTGATCACGAACACGCTGTTTCCCGGCCCGGTGTACCAGGGCTATGGCCGGATGATCGCCGACAGCCGCTACGAGCCTGCGCTCTTCAAGGCGAAGCTCGGCTTGAAGGACGTACGGCTCGCCATGGCCGCGGCGGAGGCGGTCAACGTCGCGTTGCCAATGGCGAACGTGGTGCGCGACAACCTGATCGAAGTGCTGGCCCAGGGCGATGGCGAAAAGGACTTCGCGGTGCTTGGCAAGATCGCGGCGCGACGCGCGGGAAGAGGCGATTGGTCGGTTTGACGCCGAGAAAATACGCGGCGACGTGAGCGTCGGCCGACCCGCTCCGCACGATTGTCTGATGACGTAACGACTTTCTGCGATCACCGCTGCGGTAGAGGGGCCCCTCGCCTCGGGCGCGTCGGCGACCATTTGCAAGAGACAAGGAACGTCAAAGGCCGGAAGCGCGCTCGCGACCAGTGAAGCGGATGGGATTTCAGAACGAGTTCGACGGAGGTTACGGGCTCCTGTTTGACGGTCGCTGGAATGCCGTCGCGCTTGCCGTCACCTACGGCTCGACGTCGCCCTCTGTCCGTCCTCGAAACGCTGGTGCGTATGCAGGACCCTGACCTGCTCCCCGGAACGGCCATGGTCCGGCGCGCCGCGCCCGACGACCTGACGATTGAGGACCTTTCCCTCGGCGACCTGCCGAACGACTGGCGGGACCAGGAGCCGTGGACCCAAGGGCGCAGCGACGAATGGCGCGGCGCGCTGCGGACGCCTCTCGTTCGGCGCCATCGGTCGTCGCGCCGCTCGCGAATTCGCCCGACCTGAATGTTCTGATCAACGATCGCCGCCCTGCAATTTGTGCAATAAGCCTCGACTCCGTTCAGCCCTTCGCGCTGGATCATAGATCGCTTTGACGCGACGACGGGCGCCGCGTCTTTTGACCAGGGCCATGCGCAGAGGGCTCCACGGATCAAAGGCGAAGGGGTTGTCTGGGCGAGCCAGCCACCTTCGCCAGATTAGGCGCGCGGGCACATCTTGACGCACATCGGCGCGCCGACGTCGACCTTGTCGATGCGTTGGAGGAGTCCGGTCTCGGCGTCCCGGCGGAAGATCACGATGGTGTCGCTGGCTTGGTTGGCCACCAGCACGAACCGGCCAGATGGGCTGATGGCGAAGTTGCGCGGCCAATGGCCTTCGGTCGAGACGTGACCGACCAACGTAAGCCCGCCGCTCTCCGCGGCGACTTTGAAAATCACGATGCTGTCGTGGCCTCGGTTGGAGCCGTAGAGGAACCGCTCATCCGGCGAAAGATGCAGGTCGGCGCAGTCGTTGCGGCCCGTGAAGTCGGCCGGCAGCGAAGAGACGAGCGAGACGAGCTCCAGCTTGCCGGTGCGGGAATCGTAGTTGAGGTGGCCAACCGTCGAGCCCATCTCGTTGATCACATAGGCGGACCGACCATTCTCACAGAAGACAAAATGCCGCGGCCCCGAGCGGGGCGGCAGGCTGACAAATGGCGTCTCGGCCGGCGTCAGCATCCCATTCTCGAAGCGATAGCTCATCACCTTGTCGAGGCCGAGATCGGTCACCACGACGAACCTGTTGTCCGGGCTCGGCACGGCGCAGTGCGGGTGCGGACGTTCCTGGCGAATGGGCGCTGGTCCCTTGCCGTGATGTGCAACGCTGCACAACGGCGCCTTCAGCCCGCCGTTCTCCGCAATCGGGTACACGACGGCGGCTTGCCCGGGATTCTCAGTAGGGAGAGCTTCCGCGTTCCACGGCTCATGGGCGTAGTTGGCGACCAGCAGAAACCGTCCGGAGCGATCGACCGTGTTCCAGGCTGTGATGCTGCCGAGCGTGGGCTGCATGTTGATGTAGGTAAGCGCCCCGGTATGGCGGTCGAACGCGTACGCGGTGACAGTGCCCTCGTTCCAGCCGAACACCTCAGCGGTGGCATAGAGACAGGCCTTTCCCTCGTGCAGGGAAAGATAGCCAGGGTTCTCCACGCCTTTGACCTTGCTCTGCAGGGTGAGGCGCCCGGTTGTCTCGTCGAACACGAAGACCAGGATACCTTCGCCATTGGCGCCTTCCAGATAGGGCGTTCCCCGCGTGAGAGTCCCAACAAATACCAAAGCCTCGTTGCTCATTTCTTGTTCTCCTCTTAGCTCCACCCGATCGCACCAGCGCTGAAGGACGCTACCCTCACCCGCGCGGTCCATCACCGCGCGACAAGGATCGCCCGGAAGTCGTTGACGTTGGTGAGCGTCGGCCCCGTCACAACCTGATCGCCGAGCGCGCCGAAGAAGCCGTGGGCGTCGTTCCGCGCCAGACGCTCGCGTGGGTCGACGCCGAGCGCAGCGGCGCGCGCCAAGGTGTCGGGCGCCACGATTGCGCCGGCGATTTCCTCGGCCCCATCCACGCCGTCGGTGTCGCCTGCGATAGCCCAGACGTCAGGCAATCCGTCGAGCGCGATGGCGAGCGACAGCAAGAACTCCACATTGCGTCCGCCGCGTCCATCGCCGCGGATCGTCACCGTGGTCTCGCCGCCCGAGATCAGCACCCCCGGCGCACGCACGGGATGACCACGCAGAGCGGCGCTGTGCGCGAACCCCGCCATCGCACGGCCGAGTTCTCGCGCTTCGCCCTCGATCGCGTCGCCGAGCAGCAGCGGCGCAACGCCGGCGTTGCGTGCGACTTCGGCCGCCGCCTGCAACGAGGTCCAGGGCGTTGCGATCACGACCGCCTCGGCGCGCGCGAGACGCGGATCGCCCGGTTTCGGGGTCTCGTCCGCAGCGCGTTCCAGGTGCTTGATCACCGACAAGGGTTCGGTCACGCCATAGCGCCTCAGGATCGATCGCGCCTCCGCAAAGGTCGTGGAATCGGGCACCGTGGGGCCTGAAGCGACGGAAGAGGGATCGTCTCCCGGCACATCCGAAATGATCAGCGTGACCACCCGGGCCGGAAATGCGGCTGCGGCGAGTCGTCCCCCTTTGATCGCAGAGAGATGCTTGCGCACGCAATTCATCTCGCCAATGGGCGCGCCGCAGGCGAGCAGCGCCCGGTTCACCGCCTGCTTGTCCGCCAGCGTCAGCCCGGCGGCGGGAAGACTGAGCAGCGCCGAGCCGCCGCCCGAAATCAGGGAAATGACCAGGTCGTCCTCAGACAGGTCCTGGACCATGTGAAGAATACGTTCCGCCGCTTGCTGGCCTCGCAGGTCGGGGACGGGATGCGCCGCCTCCACGATCTCGATCTTTCGGCACTGCGCGCCGTGACCGTAGCGCGTGACGACCAATCCCTCGAGCGGCCTGTTCCAGTTGTCCTCTACGGCGCGAGCCATGGCGGCGGCGGCTTTCCCGGCGCCAACCACGATTGTTCGGCCTCTCGGCGGCTGCGGCAGGCGCGCCGGGACCACTTTCGCCGGAAGCGCCGTTTCAATCGCCGCGGCGAACATAGCTCTCAGCAGCTCACGCGGCGCGTCTAGCATTCGCGACATTCCTTGCCTAATCAACTGACTTCGATCTTGACGCTTCTGACCGGGACGCAAAGTGGGGGGCATTTCGAGGCGCGCCTGGGAACTGTCGACCACCGCGAAAAGTTGCGACGGCGCACCCCTGGGGCCTTTCGGTTCGTTTCGCGCCGGTTGGGTTTCGCAATACGCCGATCGGAGGCCGCCCTATGTGCGCCTGTTCGTGCAGCGCAACGGCTGCCGACCATATGAGTCGGGCAGGATGCCGATGTCGCGCCCGATGGAGGACTGTTGAAGACACGCGGGCCTTTAGAGAAGGTTCAAGACTTGCCGAGAGCGATCACCATGCGCCCCCGGACTCTGCCGGCAAGCAAGTCCTGCGCGGCGCCGATCGCATTCTCGAGCGGCGCCTCGTTGGTCATCAGGTCAAGCTTGGAAATGTCCAGCGTCTGCGCGAGACGGCTCCAAGCCAGTTCGCGGGTGGCGTTCGGTTGGTAGACACTCTCGATGCCCGCCAGCGTCACGGAGCGCAAGATGAACGGCGCCACTGATGCGGGGAATTGCAAACTGTCCGCCATTCCGCAGGCGGCGACCACGCCGCCGTAGCGCATCGTCGCGCAGACGTTGGCGAGAGTTTGGCCGCCCGCGCTGTCGATGGCGCCTGCCCAGCGTTCCTTGCCGAGCGGTTTGTCGGGCGCAGAGAACGCTTTGCGGTCGATGATCTCGTCTGCGCCAAGCGCGTGGAGATAGTCGGCCTCCGACACCCGGCCGGTGGCGGCCGCCACACGGTAGCCAAGCCGGTGAAGAATCTGGATCGCGACGCCGCCGACGCCGCCGCTCGCGCCGGTAACGAGAATTTCGCCAAGATCGGGGGTAACCTTCAGGCGCTCAAGCGTCATTACCGACAGCATGGCCGTCAGCCCCGCCGTGCCCAACGCCATCGCGCGCTTATGACTCAATCCGTCTGGTTTGCGAACCAGCCAATCGCCGTTCACGCGCGCCCGTTCCGCAAGACCGCCCCAGTGAAGCTCGCCGACGCCCCACCCCGTGAGGATGACCTCGTCGCCTGTCCGAAATTTCGGATGCGCGCTCGCTTCGACGATTCCCGCCAAATCGACGCCCGGGACCATCGGGAACTTTCGCACCACGGGCCCCTTCCCCGTGATCGCCAAACAATCCTTATAGTTGAGTGCCGAATAGGCGATGCCTACAGTCACATCGCCCTGCGGCAGATCTACGTCTTCCAACTGCGTCAACTTGGCCGTATAACTTCCGCCAAGCTTGTCGATCAGGATTGCTTGAAACTTCACCGCTTCTCTCCGGGACCTTGACGATCAAGGGCGGTTAGGGTTTTGGGGTCGTCGCGTCGCAGGTCAGAGAGTTGCCGCGGAGCAGACGGGAACAACTTAGTCATACCCGACGAGGCGCCGCAAGCAATGCACTCTTCCTTTGCGAGACCCATGTCCTGTGCGAGATACACAATCACAATCGCTAGTACGCGTAGAAACCGCGGCCGGTCTTGCGGCCCAATCGCCCGGCTTCCACCATCTTCACGAACAACGGGCAGGGACGGTATTTCGAATCGCGGAGGTTGTCGTAAAGCCCGGTAATGGTGGCTAGAGCGACGTCAAGACCGACAAAATCCAGTAACTCCAAAGGGCCCATGGGAAAGTTGCAGCCGAGCTTCATGCCGGCGTCCACATCCTCGGGCTTCGCACCCTCCATGACGCAAAACACCGCTTCGTTGAGCAACGGCAGCAAGAGTCGGTTGACGATGAAGCCGGGGTAATCTGGCGCAAGCACCCCCGTCTTGCCGATCGCCTCCACGTAAGACCGCGCCCGTTGATAGGTGTCGTCGGAGGTCGCCAAGCCGCGCACAATCTCCACCAGTTTCATCCGGGGCACTGGATAGAAGAAGTGCAACCCGACCACCTTGTCAGGCCGCTTCGTCACCGCACTGATTGCGGTAATGGACTGCGCCGAAGTGTTGCTGGCCAGAACGGCATCGGGACCGACGATCGCGTCCAGTTTCTTGAATGCGTCCTTCTTGACGGCCAGATCTTCAAAGACCGCCTCGATCACGAAATCGGCCGCCGCCAGCGCCGCGATGTCGGCGCTGAGCGTGATCCGGTCGAGCACGTCCTTGGCGGCAGCCGAATCCAATTGCCCTTTCTCCACCGATTTCCGCACGCTCGCCTCGATCCGGCCCCGACCCTTCACGGCGGCGCTCTCACTCGCATCGACCAAGATCACTCCGCTCCCAGCGCGAGCGCTAACCTCAGCGATGCCGGCGCCCATGAGGCCGGCGCCCAAAATCCCCACCGTCTTCATTCATCGTCTCCAAACTGTCGGGGCTAAAGAACCATCCCCCCGCTGACATTGATGACTTCGCCCGTGACGTAAGCAGCCTCGTCGGAGGCCAGGAAAGCGACCACGTTGCCGACATCTTCTGGCGTGCCGACTCTTCCCGCCCAGATCTTGCCGACCATGGCGTCCCAAACATTCTGCGGCACGCCGCGGGTCATCTCGGTGTCGATGAAGCCGGGGCAGATCGCGTTGACCGTCACGCCCTTTTTCGCCAACTCGCGCGCCGCCGTCTTGGTCAGACCGACTATGCCCGCTTTGGAAGCGGCATAGTTTGCCTGGCCGAAGTTGCCCAGCCAGCTCATCGACGCGATGTTGACAATCCGCCCGTAGCCGCGCTCGCGCATCTGCTGCGCCGCCAGGCGCAGGCAGTAGAAGGCGCCGGTCAGATTGACGGCAATGACCTTATCCCAGGCCTCGTCGCTCATCTTATGAAGCATGCCGTCGCGGTTGATCCCGGCGTTGTTCACCAGGATGTCGATCGGGCCGAAAGCGGCGGCCGCGGCGAACATCGCTTCCACTTCGATCCGCTTGGATACGTCGGCGCAGGCGGCGACGGCTGATCCGCCGACTTTGACGATCTCCTCGGCGACCTCATGGGCATTGCGCTCGACCGCATCGCCGATCACAACCTTGGCCCCTTCGCGCGCCAGCTTTAGCGCTATGCCCTTTCCTAGTCCGCGCCCCGCTCCCGTGACGATCGCCACCTTATTCGTGAGTCGCATCTCTCGCCTTCCTTACTTCGACGCGCCATTCGCTTGGATCATTCTCTTCAGCCCGCACGGGCCCGTGTTGTAGAAGCTCGAATCCGTGACCTTCAGGGACTCGGCGATGAGCGGCGCGAACTCCATCTGATCGAGAATGTCGCGCCTGAGGTCGACGCCGGGGGCGATCTCGATCAAGGTTGGCCCGTCGCGCCGCAACTCGAACACCGCCCGCTCCGTAACGAAATGGACCTTCTGGCCATTGCGGCGTGACAGTTCTCCATTGAAAGAGATCTGTTGAACCTCTTTGACGAGCTTTTTCTGTCTGCCCTCCTCGACGATGTTTACCTTGCCGTCTGAGAATTCGACCACCGGTCCGCGAGCGGTAAAGGACGAACAGAACAAGACGTGATGGGCGTTCTGGGTGATGTCGATAAGGCCGCCGCAGCCCGTGGGGCGATCGCCGAACTTAGTCGCGTTCACATTGCCGGCCGCATCCATTTCTGCGGCTCCCATGAAGGTGAACGGGACTCCCATGCCGTTGTAGAAGTCGAACTGCGTATCGTGACAGAGAAGCGCATAGGGACTGTGGGCGACTCCGAAGTCGACGCCACCCTCGGGAAGGCCGCCATAGGTCCCGGACTCGACGGTGACCAAGATATCCTGTGAGAGGTCCTCCTCGGCCGCGATCGGGCCGATTACGTCATTCGGGATACCGGTGCCCAGGTTGATTGTGGCGCCAGGGAAGAGTTCACTCATGGCCCGACGGCCGATCACCTTGCGCACCGACAACGGGAGCGGCGCCACGGCCGCCTGTGGCGCGACAAGGTCGCCGCTCAGCGACGGGTCATAGTAGATCGACGACGTCTGCCGATGGTCCAGCTCCGGATCTTCGCACACAACGATGGCGTCGACGAAGACGCCCGGGACCAGCACCTTCTTGGGATGCAGCGAGCCGGCTCGGGCGACGCGCTTGACCTGCGCGATGACCTTGCCGCCGAAGCGCTTGGCCGCAAGCACGGCGCTGATCGCCTCGAGATTCATCGCCTCGTCTTCGAAGCTGATGTTGCCCATCTCGTCGGCGGTCGTGCCGCGGAATATCGTGAAGTCGAGAGGTACAGCCTTGTAGAACAGATACTCTTCGCCGCCGTACGCGATCACGTCGATGATGTCCGGCAACGCTCGGGTGCGAGCATTCATTTTGCCGCCCTCAAGCCGGGGATCGATATACGTGCCGAGCCCGACCTTGCTCATCTTTCCAGGAAGGCCACAGGCCATCGAGCGGTAGAGTTGCGCAAGCTGGCCCTGCGGTATGTTGTAGGCCTCAACTTTCTCCGATGCGATCATTTCCATGATTCGGGGCGCGAGCCCCCAATGGGCGCCGATGATGCGCTTGAGCATGCCTTCGTGGCAGAAATGCTGAATGCCGCGCTCGCGGTTGCACTGTCCGGCCGAGTGAACGAACGTCAGATCTCTGGGGCTTCCCGTCTCAAGAAAGCTGCTCTCCAGCGCCTTGAAGATGCTTTCGGCGACGCCGCACAGCGTCATGCCGACGGAGCTGATCGTGGCTCCGTCGTGGACGAGAGCGGCCGCTTGCGCCGCCGTGATGAAGTTGGCTCGCATGTTATGATACCTGCAGATTCTCGAAAACGGTCGCTATACCCTGGCCGCCACCGATGCACAGGCTGACGACTCCATAGCGGCAACCACGCCGTTTCATTTCGTTCATCAGCTTGACCACGAGGATGGCGCCCGTGGCCCCGATCGGGTGCCCAAGCGCCACGGCGCCGCCGTTGACGTTCACCTTTTCCTGCGGAATTTTGAGGTCGCGTACTACCGCGACGGCCTGCGCAGCAAACGCCTCGTTGATTTCAAACAGGTCGATATCAGCCAGGGTCAGTCCGGCCTTGGCGACGGCCTTCTTGATCGCCATGGCCGGAGCAAAGCCCATGATGTCAGGGTTGTTGCCGATCACCGCCTGGCTCTTGATCGAGAGCAACGGCTTGACGCCAAGGGCGTCGGCCTTTTCCCGGCTCATCAGGACCACGGCGGCGGCGCCATCGTTGATGCCCGACGCATTGGCCGCCGTCACCGAGCCACCCGCCTTGAAGGCCGGCTTCATCTTGCCGATGGCTTCCAAGGTGACGCCGAAGCGCGGATGTTCATCCTGCTGGAACACCTTGGTCTCGCGACCGATCTTGACCTCGACCGGCAGGATCTCATCGACGAACTTGCCGGCCTTGATCGCCGCTTCAGCCTTGCGCTGGCTGGATAAAGCGAACTCGTCCTGGGCCTGCCGCGAAACGTGAAACTGCTCGGCGACATTCTCGGCTGTGATGCCGTTGTGATATGGGCCCAGCGGCCAACTCAGGATCGAGATCACGCCGTCTTCCAGCGTGTCGTTGCCCATCTTGTTGCCGTA
>Ga0187851_10001366_pt1 | contig 23489 bp, 17 predicted proteins | sample June2016WEW_6_10_FD_132997 | JGI IMG/M metagenome (GOLD analysis project Ga0187851, IMG submission 132997) | Peatland microbial communities from SPRUCE experiment site at the Marcell Experimental Forest, Minnesota, USA - June2016WEW_6_10 | ecosystem: Environmental > Terrestrial > Soil >...
CCTCGTGCCCGTGCGTCAATACAATCGCGCGCACGTGCTGCTTGTTCTCAATCAGGTAGCTGATGTCGGGAACTACGATGTCGACGCCGAGCAGCTCCGTCTCCGGAAACATCAGCCCGGCGTCGATCACAATAATGTCGTCTTCCCAGCGGATGGCGAGGCAATTCATCCCGAACTCGCCCACCCCGCCCAGTGGGATGATCTTCAATTTTTTGGCTGGCATCGCTCATCTTTGATGCTACCACCGCGAGCCTTGAGTGGTTGAAGCCGAATCGCACAGAGAAAACAGCGCTACCCGGCCAAAGGAATGCTCATCTTTCTTCGCTCAGTCTCTCAACCGATACACAATTCCGCCCATGTACGACATCACGTCAAGCCCTGGATTCGACGGAACAATGAAGACATTCGAGAAGTGATAATCGCCCATCCCCAGCCGCAGATCCACTCGTTTCGTCATGCGAATCTGAACCCCGATCTCCGATCGCAGGCTGATGTTTTCGTAAGTCGCATTTGGCGACTCAGCCTTCTTGGTAAACACCAGAAACCCGCCCTTGGCCATCAGGTATGGCTGAACGGCTTTGCCGTCGCGCCAAAGCAGGCGAAAGCCGACTGGGGTAATTCCGATCCCCGGAACCAGTTGCTTAGTGGTCGATCGCGAAATGCCGTAGTAATTCAGCACCGCCGACTCGTCGAGGAGCACAAATGGCAGGAACTCTGCAACGTAAAAAACCCGAGCCTTGAACAAGCAGCCCCAGGAATGGCGCTCATACTCGGCGCCCGAAGTGAAGAGCTTGCTGTCTTCGCCTTGAGCAAAAATCTTGTAGTTGCCAAACGAGCCTTGACCTTCGAAGATCACTTCGCTCTCCACCGGCCGCGGATTGTCCGCCTTCTTCGCCTCGTCTCGTTGCGCTTTATCGGTCTTGCATGGCTCTTGCGCCAAGCCCGAACCGGCAATGACAGCCGAAAGGATGGCAAAAAAAGAACTTGCCAGCATCACGCGCAGCCACGCGCGTCTACGTGGGCGCCGCGCACTGCAAGATTGGCATCTTCGATTCATCTCAAGAGTCCTCACCTTGGCCTGAGCTGCGGCGCGACAATCGCTCTATTCCATTAGCTGCACGGTAATGCCGTACCCAACTCAGAAGCGCCACACGATCCCTGTGGAAATGCGCCCGAAATTCGTCGGTAACCCAGGCACATAAGTCGGCACACCTGTTCCGGGATTGCGCGTCGCCTCCTGCTTGAAATACGCATATTGATAATCGCCCTGCACGCGAAACGAGAAGTGCTGAGAAAGCGGCGTATCCAGACCGCCTCCAAGAAGAGCAGAGAACGATGCTGTGTTGCCGACGGTCTGATTAGCGCCCCAGTCCTTATTCACATTTCCGACTCCACCCATGGCTTCGACGAAAGCGTATTCTCTGCCGAAGCCTTTCCCGTACTGCCCGCCCGCCATTACGAAATACGGATGCTCGGCCGCACCCTGGTTCTTTCCGCTGTACTGAAAGACATTCATCTTGTAGCGCAGGTGGTGCCACGGTGGGATGGCAAAGGCAATCTCATACCCGCTGAGCGAATGTTGCGAGCCGCTGACGCCGTTGAGAGAATTGGAGAGGTAACTGTATCCGCCGAAGAGCTGATAGCGCGGCGACGAGACTATTTGGGCGTGCAGATTGGCTGCTACAACAAGCAGCCCCACCCACCAACGCAAACGAAATAACATGCAGCCCCCTGGTTGCGGTACAGAATCGCCTGCGGGTTGAGCTGGACACACGATCTGCCCGACACCGAAGCCGTGCAGATTTCTGTCTTTTATATCACTTCGCCCGCTGCATCGTCCGGTGGTTGAATGCGACAGGTGCCGAGGAACTCACCTGGAACCCGGGGGGTGGCCTACTTCTGTGCGCCCTGGGGCGGCGCGGTCGGAGTTTGCGAGGACGCATCGGCCTTCTGCCCGGCGGCATCTGCAGACTTGGGCGGCGCGGGCTGCGCCGCGGCGCCCGGCCGCTGCGTAGCGGCTTTTTGGCGCTCTTCCTCTTGTTTCTGTTTTTCGGCTGCCGCCTCTGCGTCCGTCACATAGCGGAACTCCTGCAACCGGCCGGGATATTGCTCGGCGGTGAAAACGTGGTTCTGCTTATCGATAGCCACGCCCACCAACGCTTCGAATTGGCCGGGCAGATTACCGTGTTGATAGCCGATGTAGGTCAGCAACTGACCCTCACGATCGAAGACCTGGAGCCGATCTTCCATCTCATCGGCAACCCAAACATGCCCATCGCTATCGATGGCTATGCCTTTGGGCCGCGAGAAATATCCGGGGCCGTCACCGTGCTTGCCGAACCAGCTGATGAAATTTCCGTCAGCATCGAAGATCTCGACCCGGTTGTTGAGGGTGTCTGTCACATAGACATTGCCGTCTTTGTCCAGGGCAACGCCTTGCGGCGCAGCGAAGTCGCCCGTTGAGGTGAGGTAATGGTTCTTTCCGCCCGTTCCCAAGCGCCGCAGCAGCTTGAGAGTGTCGGCGTCGTACACCAGGATCTGGTCTTGCTGGGTATCCACAACGTAGAGAAAGCGGTTCTCTGTGTCGATCGCTACGCCAACCGGATCCTGTAAACCCTCCGTAATCTGGCCCTCCACTTCATGCTTTGGATTGAAGATCAGCACGTGGTGCAGCTTGCCGTCGGAGACGAACAACCTGTCGTCGTCGTCGATGGCCACCCCGTTGATCCAGCCGAAGTGGGCGTCGAAACCATTGCGGATCAGCTGAGTTTGGTGGGTTTGCGGATTAAAGATGAAGATCGCCCCGACTTTTTGGTCGGCGACATAGACATTGCTTTTCGAATCGAAGGCAATTCCGTAAGGCCCGATCAATTGAAACGGAAACGACTTTGGATTGAACTTTTCATCGTCCGACTGGCCGCCTGCGAGCCGATCCATCCACGAGGCCTTCGGTTTGGCGGTCGCTTGTTGCGAGTAGTCGATCTTCTCGCCCGCAAAGTAATCCACCCATCGCACGCGGGCAATGTTCGGCGGGCTCGGCCAGACCAGCTTTGTGGGGTCGAAGTTGAATTTGCGCGGCCCTGCCTCGGTCGCGGACGCGGCATCGGCCTTCTTCTTCTTGCCGACGGCAAATGAAGAAGACGAAAACGTGAAGCCAAGCGCGAGCAGAATCAGCAGGCCGAGCAGGTTGCGAAAGCGCTTCGAATTGAAGAAACAGGGAAGCATTGCAATCTCCAATCACTTTGCAGTCGAAGGCGAAACCGTCTCCAGCATGTTGAGCCGGTTCTTGTGGCACGTATCGCAGAAACTCATGTTGTCGCTCTGATCGTTAACCAGCATGCCAGGCTGAGCCGCAGCATGCGGTTGATGACACGAGAGACAGTTCAGCGGTGTCTTCACTTTGCTCTGATTGGCCGGATCCATGACGTTGGATACCGGGTGATTTTGCACCGGGTGACCTAATCCAAAGCGCAGCGGAAGGATCGGAACCTTGTTCTTGACGTAATAGTCGCCCGGCAGCTTCACCGTGCCATCGAAAATCGTGAGCAGGCCATCGTCTGTCTTCTGCGCAACCGAATCCGGTCCGTGGCACTCCAGGCAAAGTGCGTTGCCCTTTGCGCGCAGCAGATGGTCGATCTCGCCGCCGTGAGGTGTGTGGCAGGTGGAGCATGCTTGCCCAAAGGCCGGTTGATGGTGCACCGGCTTCTTGCGCAGATCGTCGATATCCGTGTGGCATCCCAGGCAGATGCTGACCAAGTCGGTCTTGGGCAGTCCTGGCTCGTTGGCTGCGTGAGGGCTGTGGCAATCGGTGCAGTCGCCGGCGGCGCCGGGATGCGGCACTTTGGCAGAATCGATCAGCTTACCCTTGTCGTCGTGGCAGGTCAGGCAAAGACTCTTGGCATCAGCCTGGGTGAGGACGACCTTGCCGTCCTTTGCCGGTGCGTGACATGTATCGCAGCCGCCGCCATCGAATGGCGCATGAACGAACTTCGCCATGAGCTTGGGCGAATCCGACTCGTGGGGATTGTGGCACTCCACGCAGTTGGCTGTGCCAAACGGTTGGTTGTGATGAGCCTTCTGCAAGTCGGCATCTTTCGGATCGTGGCAATCGACGCAAAGCGCGGGAATTGCCTTGGAAAGATGGAAGCGGTTTTCCGGCGTCGGCTCCGGGCCCGTCTTGTGAATCATGTGACAGGTGTCGCAGCCTGCATCAAGTGCGGCGTGACGGCTGCCTTTTTCCGATGCAGGTACGCCCGTCTTATGGCACCCGAGACAGAGGTTCTCGCCTTCCCCGCCTGACTCCGGTTTCAAAAGCTGGTTCTTGTTGTCGCTCGAATGCGGATCGTGACAAGTCAGGCAATTGCGAACTGCCGGCGGATGCACCGTGCCTTTGATGTCGGCCGCCTTCTTATCCGCGTGGCAGGTGATGCAAAGCTCGACTGGCGTCGCCGTAATCAGCTTGATGTGGGTGACGTCTTTATTCGTCCTGATTTCATGGCAACTGGTGCAGCCCGTGGACATCGCGGTATGCACCGACTTCCCCTTTGCCTTGTCTCCGTGGCATTCCAGGCACTTGGCCGAATCCGTCTTCGGGTCCAAGGGCACAGGATGCACTGCGGCTTGCGCGCGGACGGCGAACAGTGCAAACAGCAAAATCCAAAGCCAGACGTGAACGGCTTTCCTCGTGCCACCGCGACGGGTGGCTGTACGGCAAAATTCCAGGCTATGGTTTTGCTTTTTCATAAGCAGACGCATTTGGGCGCCTCGACCCCAATCTCGCCGCAACAGAGGAGCTGGCACCGGGCTGCAACCTGACTGTAGCGGACTGAGGAGAAACAAGATCGCAGCATCAGTAGATACGGAATCACCAACTAAGACCGTGATTTAGATCACACCATGAGCGTCCCGGCAAGAGCCTTTCAATAGCTGCCGGACGAGAAGAAACCTGCCCGGGGCAGGCGCTGGAAACCGGCTTTTGCCCCTCGAAGCTACTCGCATTTTCGCGGGTTGCTCGAATACGGCACAACTGTGACCGGCAGGGGAACAGTCCGGCCAGTCAGCTTAAGAGCGAAAGTTCCGCGCCGATGAGCAAAACGAGTTCACGGAGGCGTTGCTCGGTGAAGCGGATTCTTTCGATCAGCCTCATTCTCCTGGCAAGCGCGGAGTCGGCTGCTTCCCAAGGGACGAAGATTTCCAACGATGTTCTTGGCGCCCACCTCAACTACGGCCGCAGTTGTTTGGCCTGCCACGCGCCCCACCTGGGAGGCTCCGACAATGAGAAGTCATCGGCTTCCGATGAACGTAGGGGTGTCCAGGCTCTCTGGGGCGTCGATGCAGGCGATCTGTACGGCAAGACGATTGCCACCGGCGGCGGCGCATATGTCGAAACCCTTCCGGAAAGTATGAATGCCGGAACCCCCGATGTCGCGGGAATGCTGGTCTGTCTCAGTTGCCATGACGGAAACTACGCGACAAATTCCATGATGAAGGACAAACTGTATGAATCTCTACCTCGGACCTATGGAAAGAGCAACATCGTTCCGACACTGATCGGGAAAAGTTCTTCTGGCGCGGGAAGCTATGCCAACGAGCACCCCGTAGGACTGACGGCCAAAATCAATTGCGGCGGCGCGGAAAACTGGGATTGCAGCCAAAGCCACGGCGTGATCCACATGAGTGGACCTTATTCCAGGCAATTCGTCTCGAATTATGGGTTCTTTGTTTTGCCCGGTTCTTACAACAACTCTGCCGTGGTGCTTTGCACCACCTGCCATAATCCGCATGCCATGAGCGTGGTGACCGTCTCTTCCGGCTCAAACTCAGGCTTGCCGTCAGGCACCTACGCAACGATGTTCTTTCTGCGTGCGCCATACAATCCGAACAGCTCCAACCCCATGTCGAACCAGACAGCGCAGTTCTGCCGGCAATGTCACGCCGACAAGTCGAATGAGATGAATGGCAGCACCGCCGGAACCGTCTTTTAGCCGGGATCTGCTCCAAGGCATTCGCGGCATTCGCAACCAGCGGCTCATTCCTGGCTTTTCTCTTTGCCGCTATCTCATCCCAAGCCGCTTCACGCTCGCGGCGGCCACGCTGCCGTCCGCATTGTGCGCGGTCTGGTGACAGACCAGGACGCATGTATTCGTGGCGCGCGTGTAAGAGATGGGAAGGCCGCCGTTCGGAGCCACCACGTTGAGGTCGAAGTTGATCAACCGTTCGCCTGTGATCGATGCGCTCGTGGCCCCCATGCCGTGAGCGGTGTGGCAGGTGGAACACGTGAACCCGGCGGTGATGTGGTTGCTGTGCTGATTCCAACTGCTGTTCTGCATGATGTTGTTCGTCAGATCGTGGCACTTTCCGCACAACGCGTAGGGGCCGTTGACGCTCAGATCGGGACTGGGAAAGAGATTGGTAATTAATTGGCCCGGTCCGGGAGCCTGGCTGAATTCATAACGGCGTTCCAGAATGTGGGTCCACTTCGAACCATGGGGACCATTTGATCCGGGACCGCCAAATTCGCGATTGTCGTCGCTGTTGTGGCAATCGGTGCACAGAATTTGTGTGCCCATGGCGCGGCCCTGAGTCACTCCATCCAGGTTCAACATGTTCGTGAGCAGGCTGGGCTGCGGGTATGCGCTGCTGGAGGCGTGCATCACGGGGTGACTCGAGGTAGCCGAGACTGCGAACTGCGGGATCAGGTTCAGAGGGTCGCCCGCCGATACCGCGCGCACCGGAAAGTACCCATATATCGGCAGCACTTGTTTGCCAACGCTCGTGCCGTGACAGCGCAGGCAATTGTCATATTGATTGACCGCCGGCGTCAGCACTGTGACGCCGTCGGTGGCGCTAATGCCCGCGATGTCTTTCTGCGAAGTGCGGATCAAGGGCGGAGGCGGAAAGACACCCACAACTTCAGTTCCGTGCGCATTGTGGCAATCCACGCAGGTGGCATGACGGTTGTTGTTCAGCAACACTGCCTCTGTGGCATCGTGCGGGTTCGTGGCGTTGGGAAACGGATGCCCCACCTTGGGCGTGGCATATTCGGCGAAAACGTTAGCGTAGGGAGCCATCGGCGAAACGTTCGCGCCGTTGTGGCAGGCGATGCAATCCTGCTCATTCTGGCCGCGCAGCAGCCGCGACGCGCTCGTGGCGTTGTGCACTGCGTGACACGAGATGCACGCATCCGCAGCCACGGTGCTGTAACTGCCCAGTTGCGCAGTCGGTGAAATCTTGTCTGTGGAAAGAGCATGCGCGCTGGTGGACCAATCGGCGATGGGATTCACCTTGCTGCCGATCACGCGGGTCGGATCGTGGCAGGCCAGGCACATTTGGCCATTGGCGCTGTTGATCTTCAGAAAGTTCTGTGACACCGGGTCCACGGCTTGCACATGCGGATTGTGGCACGACGTGCACTCGATATTGCCGTTGATGAGCTTGATCGACCCCGTGGGGTCGCCCGTCTTGCCGGCCGCCGCCAGCGTTGCCACCAGATCGATGTTGTCTTTTATGGGCAGCACCAGGCTGAACGGATGCGACGGTTGCATGTTGCCGCCGAAGACATCGGTCGAGTACATCGATCCCATTGTGGTCACCTGGCCATAAGCCACGGTCGACCCAACCGCAACGGTCCCATCATGGCAGCTCAGGCATTGGTTGCTGTCGCTGCCCAGAATCGGCTGCGTCGTTATGTTGGTATCGGTATCGCTTGTGTATGTGTTGTAGATTTGCGTGGTGAGTTTCTGGTTCCAAAGGCCTGTGTTGAGTCCGGAATGCGGCGCATGGCAATAGGCACAGGCATCGGGACGGGCGCCGACAATCGGGGAGGTGCCGCTCGGCCCCAAGTTGTGCATGCCCATCACGTCGCCGCCGGTCACTTGCGCAGACAGGCTGGCCCCGGAAAGCAGAACTGCCATTCCCGCCAACCAGATCCATCGCCTCACTGCATTCCCCCCACGGCAGGCTTCTTGAATGCCGAGTATTGAAACTCCTGGACCCTGCGATTGAAGGAATCCACTACGAAGACCCGGTCCTCGTGATCGATGAACAATCCTGAAGGCAACTGGAATTGCCCAGCATGCGTACCCTTGGCTCCAAAGTAATACAACAGCTGGCCCTGGCGATTAAAAACCTGCACCACACCCCACAACGCGTCCACTACGTAAAGATCGCCCTCCGAGTCTACGCTCACCGCCTTGGGCCGGAACATGGCGCCGGCGCTGTCGCCGGTTTTTCCAATGGCATATTTGAAAATGCCGTTGCGGTCGAACACCTGCACCCGGAAATTCAAGGCATCCACTACAATCAGTTCTTGCCCATCCAACCGCAGCTCGGTGGGATCATAGAACTCACCCTGGGCACTACCTGATGTGCCGATGGTTTTGATCACCTTGCCTTCCATATCCAGGATGAACACCTGGTCCCGCAGCGTATCGGAAACGTAAATCCGCTGCGCCGCCGAGTCCACGGCAATTCCCGTCGGCCGCTTGAAATAACCTTCACCGCCCTTCAGCTTGCCGATGGTCCGCAGATATTTTCCGCTCGGCTCGAAGACAAAGATCATCCCCGCATCCGAATCGGTTACGTAGATGTTGTCCTGGTCGTCGACCGCAATGCATTGCGGAGTCAGCATCGAGTCGTTGGTCTTGCCGGTGCGCTGGATAAACTTGTACTTGCGTTCGGCAAAATCGAAGATGTGCACTCCCGCTGCGCCCGGATCCGTAACCAGAATCCGCCCGTGTGAGTCGACGGCAATGCTGTAAGGACGCACCAGAGATCGGTATTCGGGAGCGCCGGCGATGACATCCACCACCTTGGTCCAGAAGCCCCGATTCGGCTTGACTTCCGACTCCGATTTGAAATTGCGCTCCCAGGTGAGCTTGCGCCCGCCTTCAAGCGACATCTCCCAAAGCTCGGGCGGGGCAGACGGCTTGGCTTTTTTCGTGGCCCAGGACGACGCCGGAAGCGCTGCGCCGAGCAAAATCAGGATCGTGCCCAGGCATTTGCGGCGCCTTAGAAGAAATTGAACCAACGCGTCACCCCAGCGTAGTACGTAGAGATAACCTGCGGAGCGCTGCCGGACTGGCTGAAGCCTTGCTGAAGTCGAGCATAGCCGCTGATAAATCCCATTTTACGAACACGGTATTGAAGGAGGGAATTGTACTCCTCGGTCTGATTGGTCGATGAAAACCCAGTCGATGAGGTCGAGAAGTTCGCTCGGGCAAAACTCGCGGAAAGTGTCAATCCCTTCACGGGAGCGCTGGAAAGCGCCCCGGAATAGCTGTCGCCGCCGTAAAGTGTGACCAGATTCGACGGCAGTACGGGTACCGGCACCGGAACCGGAATCAGCCCGGCCCCCGTCGCCAGCGCCAGTCCGCTTGACTTTGAATAACTTCCGTTGCCGTTGATCCACGAGCTATAGCCTATGCTGGCGTTGTAACTCTCGCTGCTGCTCGCGGTGCCAGGCTGATCGGTCAGCGCGGTTCTGGAGCCGCCTGCCCCTGAACTGAAGCTCAGTTTTCCGAATCTCCGCCTGATATTCCCTGAAAAGTTGTAAGACGAATTCAAATAGGTGATCAGCAGGGTCTGCATGTTCTGCGCATACCCGAACGAACCGTTCACATGCCACCCATCGATCACGTTGGAGTAATTTCCGGTTGCGGAAAAACCCAGCGTATCCGCGCCGTTCTGCTCCGAATGATTGCCCACAAAGGACAGCGAAGCGTTGAGCGTCCCCTCACGCGTCCGGTCCGTGTAGGTAGCACCCCCGCCGTAGGAATCCACTCCATAGTCTTCGCTCTGAAACAACTGCGAGCGGTGTTCCGCAAAGAGGGTGGTCTGTAAATGGCGTGTCGCTGCATAAGTGGAAAAAGCCTCCAACTGGAGCGAATTCGACGCCTCGTTTTGGAACGCATTCGACGCCTCGTTCCCGGCCAATTCCGGAACCGCGGCACCTGCGCCGGCGACCGCCTGGATCAGTTGTCCGGCCAGATTGTCTGAGTATTCCGCGCTTCCCGTGACGGTGAGCTTCTCGGTTGGGCGCATCGACGTGAACAGGTTTGCAGTATCGATTGCACCCGTGCTCGTGTATCCCTGATAGTCGGTATTCCAACCGGACCGATTCACGTTGCACGAAACCGATCCTTGCAGGGGCAGCCGGCGTGATACGCCGAATCCGAAACCATCGAAATCGGAGCGGATTTTCGAGCCCTCCTCACCGCTCACGACCTCCGGAACCAGGGAGTGATTTCCGCCCTGATCGTAAGAGCCGCTCATAGTGAGCCCGGCTAGCTGATACGTCGAACGAAGGTTGAATGTGTGAAACGCGCTGTTGCCTTGGTTGTCCGTTCCATAAACGGAATACTCGTCGTTCCCCATCTGGAATCCCGCCGTCAGGGTAGGCGCTTTGGGCAGGTTCAGGCTCCAGGAAACGGCCAAATCATCGTTGTCGCCGTGCGTTACGTAATTGGCTGCACCGGGGATACCGTAGCTTCCGCCACTGTTGTAGCTCCTGGAATAGGAGATCGATCCCGGAAAGCGGCTGCCGCCGAAGAGGTTCGTGGAAACCGAGAATCCACTGGCGTTGGAAATGGATTGGAAGTCGGAATTCGCCCGCGATTGATCCAGGTAAAATGATCCGGCATAAGACAGAAAGGTTGGCTTGTAGTAATTGCCCGTCAGATTCGCAGTGCCTCCGACTCCCCAGTTGTGGTCTGAAGAAGTCAGATTTCCAAACTGCGCGGTGTATCCGGACGAGAGCATGCCAGTCAGGTTCGAGCTGGTCAGGCCGTACTTCACCTGTGCACCAGCTGGAACGGCTAGCAGCAGGAGACCTGCCCGAACAAGCAACGCGACTCGAATGGAACCCTGCACTGTTTGTGATCCATCACTTCACTTGGCTAGATCTTGCGGTTAAGGATCTTCCTAATCTTGCGGCTGGCTCAGAGTCTCGAACCCACGACTCCAACCCGCCCCTATGGCTCTTCGATCTTCGCGCTCTGCCTCAGCTTCTGGTCGAGCGAGGCGCGAAGTTGATTGGTCTTCCTCTGTTGAAGTTGCGTGGCGAGCTGCGCCTTCACGTCATCAAACTTCTCCTCGCCTGCCGGGGTGTGCGCATTCAATCTCAGTATGGTGAATTCCTGCCCCACATGAACCACGTCGCTTACTTCGCCCGGCTTCATCTTTCTGAACGTGCTCACCACATCAGGCGGCAGTTGGCTTACGGGCGTGGACTTGTGCTGACCCTCCATCACGCGATAATCGTCATCTGAGATCTTCTCCGCCAGCAGGCCAAATTCGTCGTTGGTTTTGGCTGCCCTGGCTTCGGGCAGTTCTTTCTCCGCGCGCTCGCGTCCTTCCTTCACTTGCTCAGCAGTGGCTTTGTCGGGAACCAGCACGGTAATTGTCTGGAAGATGTACGACTCCGGAATGCGAAAGCGGTCAGGATTCTGGTCGTAAAATGCCCTCACTTCACCGGGAGAAACCGTGCTCCTACTCTGGACTTCAATCCTCAGCAAAGCGTCGATCAGCAGGGAACGCCGGATCTTTTCATCGAGTAACTGGCGCGAGCCGTGAAACTCGCTTTGCATGAAGGCGTTGAAATCTTCAGGGTTGGCAAAGGTCTTTTGGAAGTTCAACTCGGCCTGGTGAATCTTCGCCGGCGGCACAGTCATCTTGCGGTGCAGCGCCTCCTGATAGACCAGCTCTTCGAAGACGAGCATCTGCATGGCGCCGCCGCGGATTTCCGGCACCAGTTCCTTTGGAATCCCATTGTGCTGACGCGCATAAGGAAAGATTGCGTATTCCTCGCGCACCAGGTCAGCCTCGGTCAGCGTCGTGCCATTGATGCGCGCAACCGGCTTGGTCGTGGGCGTCATCGGTGCCAGCGCGGGATCGGACGAAGCCGGCTTTTGTGTGAAGACAGTCGGCGCGTGGGATGCGACCTGGGCAGCCGCCGCCGTTACGGCCAAGAGAACGAGGCCGCTTGCCGTGAATCTCAACTTCATAATTGACCCCCTGTTGGATCCAAAATGGGGAGGGGAAAATCGGGTCCCTCCCCATCCATGGAAAGACCGGAATTAGAAGGTGGTGACCGCAGTTCCGTTGTTCATTTCGTTCGACTCGCCGCCATGGCATTGCCGGCAGAATTGCGCTGCCGAATTGCTCGTGCTCGACGTATTCATCGGATCGTAGGGGCCGCGAAGGAAGAACATCGTCTGATAGGTCCCTGGCGTTATCCCCGACAGGCCGGCACTAACAGTGGCTCCGCCAGCAGCAGCAAGACCTGCGGTTTGAGTCACTTTCACCACGTTCATCAGGTGCTGATTGTGGCAGGTCGTGCACACCACGATGGGGGCGGTGGCGCTGGTGCTGGTGCCCAACGAGACGAAGAAGCCGTAGTTGTTGATGAACTTCGTCATGCTGGGTCCGGCAGTAATCGTGGTCCCGCTGATCGTGCAGTCCCAGTTGTAGCCGCTCTCAATGAAGCCAGTCTGGGTTTTGGACGTATTGCAGCCAAAAGTGGCCAGCGCACCAACCGGGTGGTCGTTCAGGTAGTTCCCAGTTGTGGTGCCGTCGGCGCCTAGCAGTGTGGGGATGGCGTTCCACGTCCCGTAGGTTGAGGGTAGCGTCTCATACACCGCGTTCTTCATCATGGCGCCCTCAGCGAAGTTGCCGTCGTGGCAGCTCAGGCAGGTGAGCAGCCCGAAGGCCTCTGACGCCGTGGACATGGTGCTCGGCAGCGTCTCGGAATAGGTGCCGCCACCGGTGGCGATTGTCTTCCCATACAGGCTGGCGACATCCTCGCCCCACAGAGCGACGTTGCCCGAAGTTGGGTCTGCTGTCTTTGCATTCCCGTTGCCGTATGCGCCGCTGTGCGGTGCGTGACAGGCCGCGCAGCCGCGACCGTAGTTGAGGTGGGCGCCCAGGACGTCAGTCGAGGGCGAGTAATTTTGCGCCGCCGCGAAGCCCGCGGCCGCCATTAGAACGATGATGATTGCGAAAGTCCGTTTCATTCGGTAACTCCTCCTTGCGCGCATTCCGGTTGTTTGTCTGAACCGTGTCGTCGGCCTCACAGATTTGCTTACAGCGCTTTCCATTTCCGAACCCCTGCACGATTCACGCTGTTCTGTGGGCCCCCTGGTGACTTGCCCCACAGCAACGCTCATATGTCACCATCCAATTGGTTTCTCACGATGTGACATCCGTCACTTATGGTCGAGGATTGGCGGCTTTGGTTGGTTTTCCTGTGACAACTGTCACAATTAGGTCGCGTACTGCATGTTTCACTGACTTTGCCGAGCTTCCCAACCAAGCCACGATTGAAGGCAGTAGCGCGGGATGGGAAGTGGCCCAGGAACCGAAAAAAAGGGCTAGAAACTCTTTAAGGCTCTGGGCAACCCAGACGGGAGGAACACGCGAATGGCAATGGCAGAAACCACGGCTGCTACGGCAACCCCCTCGTTGCGAGCCTGGCAGGTTTATTCGATGGCCGCGATCTATCTGACCATCGGTCTGGTTATTGGATATGTGCTGCGCGCGTCGCAATCGCACAGCTCTCGGGCCGGATCTGCAGCCGTCGCGGCCGCCTCGCAGCCCAAATCCGGCCTGTCCGCCAACGCCAATGCCCCGACCCTGGAGCAGATGAAGCAGGTGGCCGATCAGCGGACCTCGCCTCTGCTCGAGAAGCTAAAGAGCGACCCGAACAACGTCGCTCTACTCATGCAGCTCGGATCCATTTACCACTCTTCGCACCAGTTCAATCAGGCGGCCACCTATTACGGAAGGGCCGTCCAGGCCGACCCGAAGAATTTCGACGCCCGCACCAAGCTAGCCATCAGTCTGTACCGAAGCGGCGACGTCGATGCAGCCATTGCCCAACTTGATCGCACTCTGCGAGCCGATCCCGGGGACGCCAATGCACTCTTCAACCTGGGCATGATCCGATGGCAGGGAAAACAGGACGGCGCGGGCGCTCTGGCAGCCTGGCAACAATTGCTGAAGTTGAATCCGCAATTGAGCGACGACCGCAAAGCCGAGGTCCAACGACTCATAACAGGAGTGCAAGCGTCGGTTGGCAAACCAAATCCGAATCAAGGAGCGAGAAACCATGACCGCCCCTAACCCAGTGTCTGCAAAGCGATGGACAAGAATACAGACCGCGATGCTCGCTGTTGTTTGTCTTCTGGTGGGGATTGCTGGTGGCTGGTCGATCGGTGGATTCCATGATGCCGGTCCGTTCGCCGCAGCGAAATCTGCCACTGCCTCGGCGTCTTCAGCCAGCCAGCCTTCTACGGCAACCCAGCCCGCCTCGGATCAGTTGAAGCGGGCTGCCGATGCCCAGGCCGCACCGCTGATCGATCGCCTCAAATCGAATCCGAAAGATCCCGCTGTGCTCACTGAGCTCGGCAACGTCTATTACGACGCCCAGCAGTACTCTACGGCCGTTGGTTACTATCGGCGAGCCCTGGATGCCAAGCCGGATGACACCTCGGTCCGCACCGATATGGCAACCGCCTACTGGTATATGGGGCAAGCGGACATGGCCATCGCCGAATTCAATAAGGTCCTCGGCCAGTCATCTGAAAACCCCAACGCGCTGTTCAATCGTGGAATCGTGAAGTGGCAAGGGAAAAAGGACGCCGCAGGTGCACTGGCCGATTGGAACGAGTTGCTGGCTAGCGATCCCTCTTATCCACAAAAAGACAAAGTGCAGGAAATGATCGCCAGGGTGCAAAAGCAGCAGGCTCCTGCGTCGCGGGCGGCAAGCCGCTGACGCCAACGCCGGGTTAGTGCCTCTGAGCGCATCGGGTTACCTATATCTCCACGGATTCGCCCGCAACCTCGGTGTCGAGCCGTGCGCCAGGTTCAGCGAGGGTCTGGCCCCACGGAAGCCATACCTGAAAACGAGTGTCGCCTGGTGTCGAGATGACATGAATACTGCCGCCAAGCTTTCTCACTATCGTCTGCACGGTATTCAGCCCGAGGCCGGTTCCGGCACCGACGTCCTTAGTCGTGAAGAAGGGGTCAAAAATATAAGGCCTTATCTCGGCGGGAATTCCTGGTCCCGTATCACCGATTTCGACCACCACGTAGTGCTCCTCGCGAAAGGTTCGCACCCGAAGTTCACCTTGCCCCGCCATGGCTTCGACCGCGTTCTCAATGATGTTGGTCCAGACCTGATTCAACTGAGTTCCCACCGTGTTAACCAGTAGCGGAATCGTTTGGTAGGCGCGCTGCACCCGAATTCCAGGCCGCAGAATATGGACCAAAGCGCCGAGCGTGGTTTCCAGGCTTCGCGCCACGTCAACGTTCTGGATTGGCGCCTGATCCATATATGTATATTCCTTAACAGTCCGAACCAAATTCGATATCCGGGCTGTACTCCTTTCAATCGCGCTGAGGAGAATCGACAGTTCTGCGGAGGCCGCGATTCGTACCAATGCTGCACGAACGGTGACTCGATCGAGAACCATAAGCAGTGAAGTGAGCGTTTCGGAGGACATATTGCATTTCGCCAAAGCAGCCGACAGCTCCCACGAGTCTGCGTGGCCATATGTCTTTAAGATCGAGTCCAGCTTTTCTTCCAGATCGCCGAGGGCTATTCCGTCTAAATGACTCGACTCGGATTGCACCAGCGAAGCTTCCACCTCTTCGATTCTGGCTTTGTCCGAGTCATTGAGGGGGTGTCGCCACAATTCCGAATTGGCACTTTGCAGCTTCTTCAGCGCCTCGCGCATTTGATCGCTCGCTCGTTTGGCGGCGGAAGCGGGATTATTGAATTCGTGAGCAAATCCAGCGGACAATCTGCCCAGTGACACCAAACGGTCGCGTTGCTGCTCTATACGGGTTCCTTCACGAATCCGGTCCGACATTGCGGCGACTAATCTCGCCGTCAGTTCCGGCGATCTTTGTGTAAGTTCAGCGAAACAAGCGGCCGGAAATCTGATGAGGCGCCCATCAGTCAGGGCTTGGCCGCTCACGGAGAACCTTTTCATTCTGGAGAAGGGAAATGTTCCGCTGATGTCGCCCGCCTGCGCCGGGAGTGAAACAGTGTCGCCGCCAAATTCTCCTTTCCATTGGAAAAGGCCCTCAAGAAAGATAAACATCCAGTCTGCGGGGTCGCCTTGACGAACGAAGGTCTCTCCCGCATGGAGTAGGACCTCCTGCGCATGGATCAGGAACCACTCAATATGCTCCTCTGGCAAGTCTGAAAATGCCGCGACACGCCGCAATTCAGATGAACTAATCATTTTTCAAGCCCCTTTGGAACTCCCAGATTCCCATCTCGGCCATGACCTGATGCGCCATGAATTACAAGATGTCAACCTCGATCACTGCGGCTCGCTGACATTTCACTCGGTGGATTGTATTGATCAGCCGCCGGGAACAAGGCCAAGTCATCGCCAGGACGGAGCATCGTGCCACAGAATGAACGGAGCCTCAAGCGGCACGAGCGCTCCTGCGTGCTGCGGAACCAGACGCGGCGTGTAGTCAGCAACCGCGCGGCTCGCCGAAACAGAAGCACTATAGGGGGTGGCGCTTGACGCATCGGCCGGGCGATCGCCGCGAGCCATGGCGAACGCGGTCGGATCCCCGTGTTTCGCTGCTTCCGCGTAAAGCTCGACGCTCACGGCGTCGGGATCGAGATCACCAAGAAAAACCTCGACATGAAATAGACATTTCTCGCCTTGTTGCTCGACGGTCGCGCGGCCGAATCGCAGCTCCTGCCAATGTTTCGCCAGTTCGGCCTGCCAGGCGACGAGATCGGCTCCCGCGGAACCTCGATTCTCGGCACGCTCATGAAAAGCTGCCGCCGCCGAGAGATAGTGTTCTTCGGTATATTGGCGGACTGCGCGGTTGCTCGAAAAGGTCGGAGTCAGGCGGGCCATACTTTCGCGCATGCGGGCAACCCACCCGCGTGGAATTCCATGCTCGTCGCGGCTATAGAACTCTGGGATCACCTCTTTCTCGAGTACTGCATAAAGACTTTCCGCGTCCGCTGCGTCCCAGGAAGGGTCATCGCCATGTTCGCGCCCGTCTCCGATCGCCCAGCCTACTTCTGGCAAATACGCCTCTGCCCACCAGCCATCGAGTTCCGAAAGATTCAACCCGCCGTTCACCAGCACCTTCATGCCGCTTGTGCCGCTCGCTTCCCAGGGCCGCCTCGGAGTGTTCACCCAGAGGTCGACGCCCTGAACGAGATGCTCCGCCATGAGAACGTCGTAATCGGAAAGGAAGACCACCCGGGATCGAACTTCAGCACGGCGAGCAAACTCAAACCACTGCCTGATCATTTCTTGCCCCTCGATATCCTGGGGATGAGCCTTGCCGGCAATGACGAGTTGAACAGGGCGCTCTGGATTCGCCAGGATGTTGATAAGCCGCGCCGGATCGTGCAGCAAAAGATTCGGGCGTTTGTACGTGGCAAAGCGACGGGCAAATCCTAAAGTTAAGACACTGTCATCGAGTACCAGAGCGGCCTGCGCAACCTCTTCCTGCGACGCTGCTCGCGCCGCTAATTGACGACCGTAGAGTCTACGGACGTATTCGACGAAAGCCTTGTTGGTGCTTGCGCGGAGTTGCCACAGATCGAAATCGCTTGCCGCACGAATTTTCTTTTCTGTGTCTTCCAGTGTCCCGTACCACAATCGTTTTCCGCAGAGAAGTTCCCACAAGCGGTCCGCTTCAACAGAGTCCCAGGTAGGGGTGTGAACTCCGTTAGTCACGTACGCTACAGGCACTTCGTTCTCAGGCCACCTGGGAAAGAGCGGCTGGAAGAGCCGCCGGCTCACTTGACCGTGCAATTTGCTGACGCCGTTGATAGCGCCGCTGCCGTGGATTGCAAGATACGCCATGTTGAAAGGTTCGGAAGAATCCTGGCGATCGCGCCGTCCCAACGCCAGGAGGTCGTCGAGCGAAATCGACAGTTTCTCCTCGGCATACTTCCCGAGGTATCGTTCCATCAGGCTAGGAGCAAAGCGGTCAAAGCCCGCCTCAACGGGAGTATGGGTGGTAAAAAGGTTGCCGGCACGAGTGACGGCGAGCGCAACATCGAATGGCTTGCTATTTTCTTCCATGTAGGAACGTGCCCGTTCCAACACCGCGAATGCGGCGTGACCTTCATTGAGATGGCAGACCTCAGGCTGCAACCCCAAGGCGCGCAGAAGCCGCCAGCCACCAACACCAAGGACTATCTCCTGCCTTAAACGCAGTTCCGGACCGCCGCCGTAAAGCTCAGAAGTAATGCCGCGGAACGAAGGGAGGTTCGCAGGATCGTTGGTATCGAGCAGATACAATTTGACGCGGCCCACTTGCACTTGCCAGGCTCTGACCCACAACTTAAAGCCAGGCAGAGCGATGGCCACGCGCAGCCATTCGCCGTTTGGCTCGCGCACCGGTTGAATCGGAAGCTGGCCAGGATCGTTGAATGGGTACAAAGCTTGCTGGCGACCTTGGGCGTCAATTTCCTGCCGGAAATAGCCTTGCTGGTAGAGCAAACCAATTCCGACGACCGGCACGCCCAGGTTGCTTGCAGCCTTCAGCTGATCGCCGGCAACATTGCCGAGTCCGCCGGAATAAATCGGCAGCGCTTCGCTGAGCATGAACTCCATCGAGAAGTACGCAATGGTCGACACGCCGGAACGAGAATGCGCCTTTTGAAACCACGATTCCGACTCTTCGGCGAGTGTTTTCTCGCGATGCAGATCGGCCACGAGCTTTTGAAAGTTCGGGTCGGAGGTAACACTTTGCAGTTTTTCCCGGGAGACGGTTTGGAGCATCACCCAGGGATTGTGGGTCAGTTCCCAAAGTTCGGGATCGAGTTGCTCCCAAAGCTGGTCCGCCGAATGATTGAACGACCACCTCAGGTCGAGGGCCAAATCGGTGAGCGCATCTGAAATGGCTTTATCGAGGCGACGATCGACGATAGGCGCACTACTCATAAACAAACTCCTGTCAGTGCATATGTTTTTAGGGCTTATCGATCGCGGCCGCGTGCCCACTGTGACCCAGCGTTTCCGAAACGATGGACTGGGCTTCTTGCTGGATCAGTCGCAAATGGTCCTGACCGAGGAAACTCTCAGCGTAAATCTTGTAGATTTCCTCGGTTCCCGAAGGACGTGCCGCGAACCAGCCATCCTTGGCAACTACTTTGATTCCTCCAATTGGTTTGCCGTCTCCCGGAGCTGTGGTCAAAATCTTCTCGATCGGCTGACCGGCAACTTCTGTGGCGTGGATGTCGGACGGCGACAGTCTTGCCAGAGCGGCTTTTTGTTCCGGCGTTGCGGTGGCATCGATGCGTTCGTAGACAGGGTCTCCCAGATCGCGCGTGAACTCACGATAAATCTCACCCGGATCTTTGCCCATGCGTGCCGTAATTTCTGCCGACAGCAAACAAGGGATGATTCCGTCTTTATCGGTGGTCCATACGTTGCCGTCGCGCCGCAGGAAGGACGAACCGGCGCTCTCTTCGCCGCCAAAGCCCAGGCGGCCGGCGAGCAACCCTTCCACAAAAAACTTGAAGCCCACCGGAACCTCATAAAGTCGCCGATCCTGGCGGGCGCTGACACGGTCAATCATGCTGCTGCTCACTACGGTCTTGCCGACGGCGACGTCCTTACTCCAGTTGGGCCGGTTGGCGAACAAATAGCTGACGCACACCGAAAGGTAGTGATTCGGAGGCAGCAGGCCGCTAGTCCTGGTCACGATGCCGTGACGGTCGTGATCGGTATCGCTGGCAAATGCAATATCGAACTTGTCTTTCAGTGCGATGAGTCTCTGCATCGCGAAAGGCGAGGAAGGATCCATGCGAATCTTCCCGTCCCAATCCACCGTCATGAAGCGAAATGTTGGATCGACGGATTTGTTGATGATGGTCAGATCGAGACCATATTGCTCGGCAATCCGCGGCCAATAATCGATGCCCGCCCCTCCAAGGGGATCCACGCCGAGCTTGATCTTGGCGTCGCGCACCGCATTCATGTCGACAACACCGTTGAGATCGTTGACGTAGGTGCTCAAAAAGTCGTGCTTGTGGGTTGTGGCTGCGCTCAGCGCTTTGGCAAACAGTGTGCGCTTCACGCCATCGAGGCCGCGCTCGAGAAAAGCGTTGGCCTTCGATTCAATCCAGGTTGTGATGCTGGTATCTGCCGGCCCGCCGTGCGGTGGGTCGTACTTGAAGCCTCCGTCATCGGGAGGGTTGTGAGACGGCGTGATAACGATACCGTCGGCGAGCCCCGACTTTCGTGCGCGATTGTATAGCAGAATCGCGTGGGAGACGGCTGGGGTAGGCGTATAGGGTGTGCCTTCGGAGAGCATGACGTCGATATTGTTTGCCGCAAGCACCTCCAGCGCGCTGGCAAATGCAGGTTCTGACAGGGCGTGGGTGTCAATTCCCAGATGGAGCGGCCCGTCGATGTTCTGAAGTTTGCGGTAATCGCAAATCGCCTGAGTGATGGCCAGGATGTGCCATTCGTTGAACGCCACGTCGAAGGCCGATCCGCGGTGACCGGACGTACCGAAGACAACCTGTTGCCTGGGATCGCTCGGATCGGGCCGTAACTCGTAATAGGCTGTGATGAGCTTAGGGACGTTGACGAGAATGGATGGGTCAGCCGGCTTTCCGGCAGCAGGGTCAATGGTCACGCGGCACCTCATGGTCATCCATCAAGAGGATCGCGCTCGATCGTGGTTCGAGCCGAAAAGTAATTTGGCCCGCGAGGGACGGCTCTTTGCCAGGGTCGAAGAGATCTTCAGGAGCGCCACGGGAAGTGTCGGCCGCCAAACGCCAGATCTTTCCGGCCGGCAAGATCGGAACGGAAAACTCAACTGATTCGGCGCCGGCATTAAACAGGAGAAACAAACCGGGTTCAGTTCCTCCCAGAATCAGGCACGCAATGGATTTCTGCTGCGGGTCAGTCCATTCGTGAGTGGCGCCGTTGGGCGCGAACCACTTGATATCGGTATCGTCGTAGAAGGTTTCTTTTCGCAATACAGGATGGGCACGGCGAAAGGCGATCATTCCCCGCGTGAAACGATGGATCTCTTTGTATCTTTCGAGCAGGCTCCAGTCAAACCAGCTTACCTCGTTATCCTGGCAGTAGGCGTTGTTATTGCCGCGCTGGGTGCGGCGAAACTCATCGCCGCCGAGCAGCATGGGAACCCCTCGGGAGATAAACAGAGTTAGCAGGAAATTTTTGATCATGCGGTTGCGCATGCTCTCGACCGCGGGATCCTCGCTCGGCCCCTCCACCTCGCAATTGTCACTGTAGTTGGCATCGGTTCCATCGCGGCCGAGCTCGCCATTTTCGTAATTGTGCTTCTCCCTGTAACTGACCAGATCGTTCAGCGTGAAGCCGTCATGACAAGTGACGAAATTAAGGCTGCTTGCGGGTCCCTTGCCCGAGCTTCGGTACAGATCCGAGCTTCCGCAGATGCGGCTTGCGAACTCTCCAATCATGCCCGCGTCGCCGATCCAGAAGCGGCGCACGTCGTCACGAAAACGGCCATTCCATTCCGTCCAGCGCTGCGTAGAAAAGCTCCCTACCTGGTAAGCGCCACCCGCGTCCCAGGCTTCCGCAATAATCTTTACGTCGCGCAGGATGGGATCCTCGGCAATGCCTTCGAGAAGCGGCGCGTCGCGCAAAATGTTCCCATGCTGATCCCGCCCCAGGACGGATGCCAAGTCGAAGCGAAATCCGTCAACGTGCATGTGCATGACCCAGTAACGGAGCACGCTGGTAACCATCTCTCTTACGACCGGGTGGTTGGCATTCAGCGTATTGCCCACGCCTGAAAAATCTCTGTAGTACCGGCGTTGACCGTCCTGCAGCATATAGAAGATTGAGTTTTCAATGCCGCGAAAGCAGAACGTGGGTCCCATTTCATCGTTCTCCGCCGTGTGGTTCAAGACGATGTCGAGAATCACTTCAACGCCAGCACGGTGAAAGGCCTTGACCATCTCCCGGAACTCCACCGCCTGCCGCCAGTGCGATGCGTCAAAGCTGTAAGACTGCTTGGGAGCGAAGAAGGCGACCGGATTGTAGCCCCAGTAGTTCTTGAGCTTCTCTTCTGTAGTTGGATTGAACAACTGCGACTCATTTTCGTTGAACTCGAGAACCGGCATCAGCTCAATGGCAGTCACCCCCAGGTCCTTGAGATAAGAGATTTTTTCGATCAGCCCGGCAAAGGTTCCCGGATGCACCGCACCCGAACTCGGATGGATTGTGAAGCCGCGAACGTGTGTTTCGTAGATCACCGTTTCGGAGGCGGAATGTTTTGGAGGAGAATCCATCTCCCAGTCGAAATTGTCGCCGGTAACGATGCTTTTCGGCGTGGTGCCGGCGTTATCGATCGTCGAAAAGCTTAAGTCAGCCAGTCGGCTGGAGGAATCGTAGCCGCGGGCCGCTACAAGATCCCACACCTTTACGCCGGCGATGGCTCTTGCATAGGGATCCAGAAGCAATTTGTGCGGGTTGAAGCGATGGCCTTCTTCCGGTTGGTAAGGTCCGTCGATGCGATAACCATAGAGTTGGTTCGCGACAACGCCGCGCACCCAAACGTGCCAAACGTCGCCGGTCTTATTGCGTATTGGATCGAGGTCAATAACCCTGCTCGGAGAAGAATCGTCAGGGTTCTGGTAAAACTCCAGGCGAACGCCGGTCGCGTGACGACTGAATAAGACGAAACAGACTCCGTCTCCTTGTTGATGCGGACCCCCGATGGGAAGCGGAGATCCCGACTGAATCTCACTTTCTCCAGGCGGCGCCGCGAGGCCGCTCGCCGGATTCTGCTCTGCCGCTGACTCAGCCATCGACATCGTCTCCCACCCCAAGTGTCAGCTCCGGGCACTGGCTTTCTTGTTCCACCCGTGGAAACGCGAATAGTCACCTGCGTCCCATGCCTCGCGGAGCCCGGGAGTACTTAGATCCCAGTCCGGACGGATTTCGCTGGTCGCGACCCGCAGATCGCGCCAAAGATCGGCGATCGACGGACGGCCCCAGAACCAGTAACCGTTGTAGATGCTGTAAATCACGAGACGCGGCTTCAGCACCAGTGTATGCGGGATCATCGGATTGTGTTCGGGGTCGGTGTACTCCTGGATGTCGAGATCCTTCTGAATGATTCGGCCGGGGTCGGAAAGGAAGGTCCACTGGGCTCCGACCGAGGCGCGGAATTCCTGCAGGACATGGTGATCGTCGGTGGCAATCGTAGCGACCTGCGTGTACGCCACTGCGATCCTCGGGTAAAACGCGGCGAGCTCCAAATGCTGCTGGTGTTCCTTAGGGCAGAAATGGCCGCGCGCCAGCGTAAGGATGAGCGGATCATCGCCCTGCAGCTCGCTGAGCTTGCGTGGTGCGCCGGTGTGATCTGGCAGTTCGTAGTCGGGGAAGATGCCTCCGGGCACGATATCGGAACGCATAGTCGGATTTCCTCTCGTTTCTCTCAAAGATCCTGAGTGACCGCTGCGATTGCATGAGAACAGCACACGAGCA